>Ga0074046_10002083_pt1 | contig 17475 bp, 15 predicted proteins | sample BogForMeECP23OM3_FD_94441 | JGI IMG/M metagenome (GOLD analysis project Ga0074046, IMG submission 94441) | Bog forest soil microbial communities from Calvert Island, British Columbia, Canada - Bog Forest MetaG ECP23OM3 | ecosystem: Environmental > Terrestrial > Soil > Wetlands ... | reverse complement strand
TCCGCGATTGACAACGTCGCAGCAGATGGTGCGAACGCGTGCACGAGGCACCTGGGGATCGAAAGTCCAAAGGATCTCCCCCGTTTTTGCGTCCAGTGCGTACGCGACGCCCCACTCTCCGGTCGTAAAAATCACGCCATTCGAGACTAGTGGTGTTGCCTCCAAGCCTCGGGTTGTGCCGAGCTCGCGATCCCAGAGCAACCCGAGTTGGCCAATATTCTGCTCGTTGATCTGGCTCAAAGGGCTGAAGCGTTGCTCGTCATTGGTCCTTCCGTACATTGTCCAATCGGCTCCGACGGCGAGGGTTGTTGTGGGAGGGAATTTTTTACAGGCTCCGATGGAGAAGACCAGTAAGCCGACAAATAACGGCGACACGCTGAGGCCAATCTTCATGAGATCTCCCGTAAGACTCGATTCACTTTTCTTTACCTTCCACCTAACCGAATTGCTCTCGCTCGCGATGAGAATTGTGCGTGGTTAGAAACCTAGCGGAGTTGGGTATCAAGCACCCGAGTATACGTCAATCAACCTCACTCAGGAACTTCGCTACTCCAAAAACAGCGGGTTCGGTCAGGACCAGAGCCCCCGGGGTGACGGAGGAGCGCCGTGTACCAATCGGCCGAACCCTAGTGAACCGCGCCTGTTGGTGTGCTGCGATGAGGAGTACTGGGAGGAACTTTTCCGATTTGCCGATAAACTAGGACTTAGCAAGCCGGAATGGCTCAGAACCGGAGTTCGGGCCCATCTCGATGAGTTCAGTTGCGCCTGATACTCACTAGTTTGCGAAAAGTAAGCGTTCGAGTATAGGACCGAGAGCCAATGCAGGAAGGTAACTGAGGGCCACCATTATTATCAGACAGGCGGTGAGCAGGACTCCGAAGGTCAAGGAATGCGTAGGAAGGGTTCCCGACGAGGTTGGGGTAATTCGCTGACGAGCAAAGAGCGCGGCGAATAGTAAGGCGGGAATGGCCAGAGCGAATCTGCCCGCCATCATTGCCAGTGAGGTGGTGACATTATAAAAGGGAGTATTCACGCTAAGGCCGGCGAAGGATTGACCATTGTTGGCGAAGCAGGAAGCATAGCTAAAGAAAATTTCCGTAAATCCGTGTGGACCAGTGTTCGTCGTCAATCCGGAGAGTCCAAATCGGGTAGTCACGGCAATCGCCGTCAGTGGGAGGATGAACAGCGGCGCAGCCAAAGCAAACAACATGATCATCTTATTCTCAGCGGGCCCGATCTTTTTTCCGAGGTATTCAGGAGTACGCCCAACCATCAGTCCCGCCAGGAACACCGCAACCGCGGCAGTCATCACCATGCTGAAAAGACCTGTGCCGAGACCACCGAAAACCAGCTCTCCAAGTAGCAGGTTAACCAGCAAAACCATGCCTGCAAGTGGGGTGTAGCTATCGTTGGCGGAATTAGAGGATCCAGTAGCGGTGTCGGATGTAACCACGGCGGTGAGCGCGGAGCCGCTGATTCCGAAGCGCACTTCCTTTCCTTCCATATTTCCGCCCGTCTGGAGAGAGCTATTTCGGAAATCCACACCCGCGAGAAGCGGATTCCCCTTCTGTTCAGAGTAATGTACGAAGCCCAATGCACAAATAAACAGAAACACCATCACGCAGTAGAGAAGCCATCCCTGGCGCGGCTGACGAACCATCCTACCGAACGTGTTCGTTAGTGCGGCGGGCAGCAGAACGATCGCTAACATCTCCAAGAAGTTTGCCACCGGCGTCGGATTTTCATAGGGATGCGCTCCATTAGCATTAAAGAAGCCGCCGCCATTCGTGCCGAGATTCTTGATGATCTCCAGTGCGGCCACTGGACCTTGTGGTATTACCTGCTTGGCACCTTCCATGGTCGTGCCAATCGTATAGCTGTGGAAGTTCATCGGTACGCCCTGCCAAACAAGCAGCAGTGCCCCCAGCAATGCCCCCGGCAATAGGATCCAGAGCAGGGCACGTGTCGCATCAACCCAAAAATTGCCAAGGGTGCCAGACTGTTGCTTTGCAAGCCCGCGGATAAAGGCAATACCCACTGCTAGCCCCGAGGCACCTGCAAGGAAATTCTGTGCGCAGAGTCCCGCCATCTGGCTGAAATAGCTCATTGTGTTCTCCCCAGCGTAGGCCTGCCAAGTTGTGGTGGTCGAGAAGCTGATCGCGGTATTCAAAGCCAGGTCGGGGGACATTGGCGTGGTGTGGTATTGGGGGAAAAACCAGGGAAGAAACTGCTGCAGCCGAAGAATGGTATAGAGAAGCAAGGTTCCGACAAGGCCCGAGAGTACGAAACATGTTGCATATTCATTGCCGGTCATCTCTACATCTGGATGAACTCCCGCAGCGTAATAGATAAACCGCTCAATGGGAAGGCATAATCGATCGAGGAAAGTTCGTTTCCTGGAAAATACCCGCTCCATGTAGCCGCCCAAGGGCTTCACAAGAACGGTCACGCTGGCGAGGAACAATAGATATTGAGTTGCGCTGAAAAGGTCCACGGGTCCGGCTCAGGAGCGAGCTAACGAAATTACAGGCATAAAAGAAATATTACCGAGCTGCGGCTCTTGCTTTGGTTTTTCATTGAGATCGGCATGGGCACCTGCCACGTTCCCGAAAACCGGTTCGTCTGGAAGCCGTGGACTTTTCCTCCATTGTTGCGAGCCCTTAGGATTCGCACGGCTTTGACCAGAGTTTTCAGAATTCTCCGCCAACCCTTTTCTCGGGCGCTGACCTTCATTGTAGGCTTGCGTTTCCCCTCCCGCATCCATTGCCGAAAAACATAGAGATAGAAGCCACAAGCCAACACGCAAATCGTTCTCAGGGCTATCAGAGGCATACGATAGAATGGAGCTGAGCGGAAGGTTCCGCAGCGATTCAATCAAAGCAGCGGACCCTTAAGCGTCCTCCAACAAAGCTGAAGATACCGGGACGTCTCTCGGAAAGTCCTGAGGGAGTCATAAGGACTTCGTTAGGGCTCAAAAACAGATTCGCAAACGGTCCTTGAAGCCTGCGGATTTTTCGAGGCGCGCGAGCGGGAACGAACGGCCGATGTGGGCGCGGTGGCGTTCCTATTGGGCGTCCAGCTGCCCAGTCTTGGCCTTATCCAGTCTGTCGAACTCCGCTCCAGATCATTGTCCAAGGGGTACCCCCGGGGGTCAGAATTCGTGAATCGGATGTGAGCGACCTATAAAGAATTTCAAGAATTTGGATCGGGGGATTCTCAGGAAACCGCGCTCGCAGGTGTGCTGCGCTCTGGAGTACTAGAAGCAAGATGTCCGATTAGGCTTACCGGGAGTTTAATCGACAAAGTCGAGGGTCACCTTCGACTTCTGGCCGGAGTTGGCTGGGAACCGCGTCACTCTCACACGGTACATGCGTCCTTGGCTATCGCGAGCAAGTTTCGCATCTTGATGCATCGCGATCACAGGGCCATCGGCCAGTGTGCTGGTCCAGTCGATGCTGTCCGAGCACGCTAATGACATAGGCTCCTGGCCAGCTGGATTCTTCTCATCGCTTGCTATTTGGTTTTCCGCTCGCCCGGCCGCCTGCCAGATTCACCCCTGCTACCTAATCGCTTCGGCCTTTTGACCTTCAGGGGGTTGCACTCCCTCCGGCTTCCGTGGATACGAATGCGAGGTCACTCGCGTGCTGAAGGATACTCTCGAAAACCTGCCAGGAACAAGGACGATTCTGAGCTACGATCTCACAGCCGGGAATCGAAACATCTTGCTTCGAAGGCGGAGAAGAGATCGTCAAAGGAGTAGCACTTCGCATTTGGTCCAGTGTCTGAGCCACATATTGAGTTCTTACGAAGTACTGCCCAGAGTTCCGATCACGCCATAACGAAAAAATTAGCGCGCCTCCTGGCGGCGTGTCATCCGGTTGGTATCCCTGCAGATGCCAGGAAAGTCCGAGAATGCCTGAGATATTCGACAAGTTCGTGTCATGGCCGCACAAAATTAGGGCGATGTCTCCAGGGTTCCCCAACGCTCCAGGTACCGTGTGGCCGGTAACAGCCTGCTGCATGGATCGCAGAACGTGTGCCAAGAGATTCGAGCCACGCACGCGTGCAAGATAGCCCGTGCGCCTGGTTAGATCCGCATACGTTGTGTGCAGTTCGAGAATCTGAAAAAGGTTTTCAGCATTGAGGCGGCCCCAGCCGAGATCTTCTCCTTGCAAGCCATTCGCATATTCAAGAAGAAGATTCTCACTGAGGGTCGATGCCGTACGGAGAGGTCCGTTTAGTTCAACGGATTTCCCATTGATTGAAATACTTATCTCCCCCGAAGACTCAAGCAAGCTCTTGGGAGGGATTTTCCCTCCGGTCAACACGTACTGAAGCGCATCGAAAGCGGACCTATCGGTCTCCAGAAGTTGCTGCGGCTGGTGTCCCAAGCGGTCCCGAAGCGCACCGGCAGCCATTTGCGGGTTCATTTTCGCCATACCAGCTGAGATCGGATCGAATAGCGGATCGCTCCCATTTTCGATCCGCGAATGAACAGCGATCGTGCATCCTGGTAACAGCGATTCTGCAAGGGCGCTCCCTGTTTCTAGAGTCCGCGATTCCTTATCAGCCCAGATATAGATTCTTCCAGAATCAACGCATCCTGGCGATTTCAAAAGACCTTCGGCAGAAAGCCAATCCGAGTAAAATGTCCCCATGAGCTTCATCAACACTCGTCCATGAGGGGTCAGATAACCGTTAGGGACGCCCCATTCAGGCCATGGTTCTGTCGAGTATTGATTGAGCCGCTCGGAATTCCAGGTTGGGGCGCGCACTCCGTGCCGACTAATAACGACGACATATTTTAGTTGAGGTGGACTAGTGGTGACTGGCGAGGCCCCTGAAAATAGCGCCATCCAAATCATCATGATGGCCGAAATCGAAGTCCTAGCAAATCGTCGGACTGGTTTGCAGTTTGATTTGCAAATGCTTCGCGAGACTTCCATCGCCTGCTGATCGTGACCTGCATCAAGTTCTAGCAGCAAATTATTTCTCGCGATTGACCGGGTGACGCGGCCGGCCGAGTTTTTCGGCGATCCGATAACACGGAAAGGTTTGCCCGATGGGCGAGCCGGGTCAGTCATGTCGTGCATATTAGGTTCGGGTCGCCGGCAAGTCAACGAAAGGAACCAGATTGCGCGCCAAGTCCCGATTAACTTGCATCTCGTCAATGTGAATTCGGCGAAACGAGCGAGAAGTCCTAGTGCGGTATCGGAAGCGCGCATCAACAGAAGAATGATGTGGGGAGCTCGGTGCTCAAGCGCTTTCGATACAGCGACTTGAAGGGAGCCGCCCGGATTGAGGGAAGCGGGAGTTTAGCGAAGCAGCGGGGATGTGCGGGAGAGCGCATCTAGCGCGCAACGGAAAGCTGTAGCAGTCACAAAAGAAGCCGACGCGCTCGCTGCCCGCATGTGCAGGCGACAGCGCCCACAATACAGCGTGATCGCCCTGTTGTTGCTGTCCTGTTTCGGGTTGTTATCGATTATTTCGATACAGTCGCTTCAGAGCACCCAGTGAACCAATTACCCGCCGCCTATAGACTAAGAGATAGTTTCCGAGCTGAGGACTACACTAGAAGTTGACTGTCCGTTGTCTTCGCGGTGTCGGTGATGAACTGTTTGATCTTGCCCTCAATCTCCTCTCGCGCGCGGCGGAAGGCTTCTATTCTTTGCACGGGGGATCCTTCGGCGGCAGCTGGGTCTTTGATGCTCCAGTGCATAAGGCGCGTCGTGAAAGGAAATATCGGGCTTCGTTCCCTGGCCGTATCACTCAGTGTGATCACATAAGCAAAACTTTCTTTCAGCGATTGGGCGACATTCTTGGGCTCATACTTCGAAATGTCGATACCTTTCTCCTTCATGACTTCGCTTGCTAGCGGATTCAGCGGGCCCGGTTTGACGCCGGCGCTCATGACATCAAAGTGCTCACTCCCTAAGGCTCGCAGAAACCCTTCGGCCATTTGGCTGCGCGCGGCGTTGCCAGTCGAGAGAAACAGAACCTTTGGCTTTTTACGTTTCATTTTCCCAGCGCATGTGGAGAGCGCAATTTCATCCGGTTAAAGGGCGACCGTTAAGGTGCCGACGGGAACTCTACGGCCGGGGCACCATGACACCATTCGACTACGCGAATGTTGCCGGTGCATGAATTCTGCATAACATCCAACCGTGTGGCTGTTTCAGACCAGAATATTCACGCCAAACTGCTGGAGTTGTCCGACGATACAGACAGTTTGGTAAGGAACTAAACTAAACCGTAAGATAGTGGTTATGGACACTATTCCAAAGAGTACTTTGGGCGCGGATGAACCCAACGAGGCTTTGCAAGCAATACCGGTGGCTATACCGTCCTCACCGCATCTGCCTCCTCTGACCGAGGAATCTCCTGAGCTCTATTTCAACCGAGAGCTCAGCTTGCTGGAATTCCAGAAGAGAGTCCTGGAGCAGGCACAAGGTCCGCAGAATCCACTTCTTGAGAGAGTCAAATTCCTTTCTATCGTCAGCTCCAATTTGGACGAGTTCTTCATGGTGCGAGTTTCCGGCCTGCAAAAGCAGTTGACGAGCGGTACCCCGGAGGTGAGCGTCGACGGCCTGGACTCGGCGACTCAACTGCAATTGATTCGCGAGGAAGTACGTAAGCTAGTGGATGACATGCAGAATCTTTTCGGTGACACGCTCTTGCCGGCCCTTCAGCTCGAAGGAATCAGAGTCTCAGACATCTCTTCCCTGACGCCAGAGCAGCGGGCCGAGGTGGACTCGTATTTCCTTCGAACTGTGTTCCCGGTCCTTACGCCGCTGGCGTTTGACCCCCACCGTCCATTCCCTCATATCTCAAACGGCATTCTAAATTTGGCCGTGGTGGTCCGAGATGGCCAAGGCACGGAAAACTTTGCGCGAATAAGAATGCCGAGCGCCCTGCCCCGGCTGGTTCCTCCATTTGCGAAGTGACGGACACTACGCCCGAAGCAAAAAGAGAGAACAGCCAGATGCCATCGATAGTCAGCTGCACTTCCTGCGGGAACGGCCAGCTAGCCAAGTTCTGAAGAGCTTAGGGGGCATATCCCGCAAACGTCGTGTTGCCAGGCGAAGAGCCGAAGTCCAGCCAAAACCTTAATTTCCTGAGAAGCGGACCGATAGTGTCCCTCGATGCAAAATTTGTGAAATTTTTTTATGAGCTGCTCGCAGCCGATTCGCGAACTCCGACCCCCCGGGGTACCCCCTTGGAAAATGATCGTGGCTCAACCGGGCAAACGGACTATTGCCGAACAACCAAACGAAGCGGCTTCTTATGCAGATTCTAACCCTAACAAATGGAATGTGATGGTGATCCGGGCAGGACTCGAACCTGCAACCCGCTGATTAAGAGACCGTCCAAGGGCAATTAAGACCAAGTGCGATTGTTTGCTATCGTATTGATTTTCCGCACCAATACGGGTGATACACTTCCCTGCCCGACTGTGCCCACTTGCTATGGTTTGTGATGGAGGTGTGGCACAAAATTGGGCACAGTTGCCCCCCACCGAAGTGCAATTGAAGGTACTGGAATCGCGAGGTGCCGTACAGCGCAACGAACACTAGGTCAAATTTCTCAATGTCCCTTCTCGCCTTGGATCAAGAATCTGCTCCGGGGCCGATGGCAACAACGAAATAAGTGGCTGGCGTCGCTCCGACGTTTTTGATCCCGTGCTCGTCGTTCGAATGTACGAATCCCACCGATCCGGGCCCCAAGCGATAACTCGCTCCGCTCACCTCAAGCTCCACCGTTCCCTCGCGAATCAGCCACATTTCCGAGTGCACGTGGTGGTGTGGTGGATGCGGTGCGCCGCCCGGTGGCAACGTTGTTTCATGCACTTCCAACGATTCCCCTGTCGCGAGTCTACCTTTCAGTACGTCCCGGTACTGAGCATTATTTGCCGTTCGAACGGGCAAATTGTCGAACGGATACATAGTCGATGGGAGGGAGTTCTGCCGTGCGGATAGGTTCTCCGTCGAGAGCAATACGGGCAGCAGCGCAACGGGAAAGACTGAACATAATTCGCGCCGAGTTAGTGGCATTGTGTTTCCTCCGAGTTCACTCGTATGTGCTGGGCATTATAGCGCCAGGGAATTATTGCGCGATGAGACCAATCCTCCAAAATGCACCATTAAGTACGATTGTGGGTCCTGGAATCGATCCCGCCCCTAATGACCACGAACGCTAGGTTCAATTTCCTAGAAATCGTTCCAGCGGCAGATTCCCAAACTCAACGACGGAGTATGTCAAGGCCGAGAGGACCGATTGAAGGTGGGGGATGTGGGTGCTGCCAGCACCAGTTGAGGAAACCTGTAAAGTACTAGCAGCCGACGTACCGGGAGCCCAAAAAAATCTAACCACAGTTTTTTCGAGAAGTTCCCAAACAATCCTCATGAAACCGCGCAAGTAGTCGAGTCTGGGCCGTTCTAATTGTGTTCAGTATGATTCTCGTGGAGGTCAAGACCATGACGAACTCAAGACCTGCTTTCATGTTCGTGGCCCTGGTCCTATGGGGGCCACTCTGCGCAGACGCAAACGCTCAGAAGGTCAGCATGTCCCCGACGAGTATCAAGCAACAAGTGCTGTCCCTCGATTTCACGAACAATGGACAACGCGCGAGAGCAACAGTGGGCCAACAAATCGAGATCACTCTCGGAACTGTGGGGCCGGCGCAATATGGCGTCCCGCTGGTGTCTTCGACTGCCGTCCGGCTGGAGAGCACCGCCTTGGACTGGCCACCGAACCCGGGAGGCCCAACGTTTATCTACATTTTCGAGACGACTGCCGTAGGAGAGGCTCAGGTCATAATTCCAATTCTCAATTCACTAGACCCAGACATTGCGAAAAAAAATACCTTTGTGGTGATGATTCGAGTTGGACCGGCTCCTGGAAAGCCACGCGCAGCCGGGAAGCCGGACGAAGCAAACACGGCGATGTGGACGAACGGATGGACGAACTTGCTCAACGACGTGGAACAAACCTTCACCCCATCGTTGCCCAGGCTGACCAGCGTGGAAGTGGAGCTCGTGGTGGGCAACCCCGGCCCACCCGATGAAGAGCTCACATTGAGTTTACTGAGTCCAACGGGGGAAGTGCTGGCAGTGATATCAAAGACCGTGCCTGTCGAAGACTGCGGCCGGGTCCGGTTCTTCTTTCCCAACGGCGGTGCCCTAGTTTCGCCCGGGCTGGTCTATAGTATCCGGTTGAAAGGGGGCAGCCTGTTCGGGTGGAAATACGTAGCGGGTGGATACAAGAATGGTGAGGCGTTGTTCAATGGCAAGCCCCTCTTGCAGGAGAGTCATAGCTCGTTCCTGTTCCGGACATTCGGCGCGGATTGAAAACACATGGGGACACCGAAACCGTCCAAGTGGGTCCCGATACCAAGATGGACGGTAATCCGACTACCAGGAGGTAGCCGCATGCCCGGGTCACATCTGACGCATTTGCTTGCTGTTAGGCGCTGAGGTAAACTCCGGGCGCGATGAGCGAAACTGTCTCTATAATTGGTCGCACCATTTCTCACTACAGCGTCCTGGAAAAACTCGGCGGTGGCGGGATGGGCGTCGTTTACAAGGCCAAAGACATGCGTCTCGGCCGCAGCGTTGCTCTCAAATTCCTTCCCGACGACATTTCTCACGACACTCAGGCCATCGAGCGCTTCCGCCGCGAAGCACGCGCTGCATCGTCATTGAACCATCCGAATATTTGTACGATTTACGATATTGGAGAATTCGAAGGTCGTCCCTTTATCGCCATGGAGCTGCTCGAGGGCCAGACGCTCAAGCACCGGATTAGCGGGAAGCCCGTCGAAATATCAGAAATCTTGGACGTGGGTATTCAGATTTCTGACGGCCTCGAGGCCGCTCACACTAAAGGAATCGTTCACCGCGATATCAAGCCCGCAAACATCTTTTTAGTCGATCGCGGTCAGGCAAAAATTTTGGACTTCGGTTTGGCCAAGCTTGCTCCAAATCGTCTCCCTGCTGCCGAATATGTCGGCCAGACTTCCATGCGCACGCAGTTCGATGGCGCCAATATGCTGACAAGCCCAGGTAGTTCTGTCGGCACTGTTGCCTACATGTCGCCCGAGCAAGCTCGCGGCGAAGATCTGGATGCTCGCTCCGATTTATTTTCAGTGGGCGTTGTCTTGTATGAGATGTCCACGGGTATGGTTCCCTTTTCCGGGTCGACCGTCGCGTTGATTTTCGACGGCATCCTTCATTCCGAGGCGACTCCTGCGACGAAATTGAATTCGCGGCTGCCCGCAGGTTTCGAACATATCTTCAGCAAGGCGCTGGAGAAAGATACCGACTTGCGCTATCAGACGGCCGGCGAACTTCGCGCCGACCTGAAGCGTATCAAGCGAGACATCGATTCGAACCGTCGCCCCGGGGCCGAAAAGAGCGCTGCGGCAAATGTGCTTCCGGCTGCTTCAGTGCCGACGAAGAAGTCGGTTGCCGTACTTTATTTCGAAAATCAGAGCGGCGTCAAAGAAGATGAATACTTCCGCGACGGGATTACAGAAGACATTGTCACCGAGCTTTTGAAGATCAAAAAGCTGCAAATATTTCCCCGCTCGGAGATGATTGCATTCCGCGACAAACCGTTCACAGCACTACAGGCGGGCCAACAGCTTGGCGCGGCGTATGTCCTCGAAGGTTCGCTCCGCCGTGTCGGCAACCGTGTGCGAATCACCGGACAACTAGTGGAAGTTTCGACAAGGCAATCCGTTTGGGCCGAGCGCTATGATCGGCAGTTGGAAGATGTGTTCGCCATCCAGGAAGAAATCGCCCGGAGCATCGCCCAGGCCTTACGCATCACACTGACTCCGCAGGAAGAAAAAACCATCTCGCGCAGGCCTACGGAAAACCCGCTGGCGTATGATTTTTATCTGCGCGGAAGGAGTTACATGCGCCGCGAGAATTTGGACTACGGCCTGCAGATGTTCGAACAAGCCATCCAACTAGATCCGAACTTCGCTGTCGCGCACGCGGGGATTGCCCACGTTTGCGGGCTCATTTACGAGTATCGCGAGCAGAATCCCAAATGGATTGAACGAGCAAAGGACGCCTGCGAGCGGGCTACGGCTCTTGTGCCCGACCTGCCAGAGATTCTGACAGCGCTGGCCCGCATCTGTTATACGCAGAAGAAGTACGACGAATCTGCACTGTTGGCATGGCGCGCCATCGAGCGCAAGCCAGACTGCGAAGGTTCCTGGAGCATCCTCGGCCGTGCGTATTTTTCGTCTGGGCGTTTCGAAGAGGCCGCGGCGCTCACGGAGCGCGCCATCGAAGCCAACGGCGACGACTATAATACCTATCTCCCTTATATAAACTCACTGCAACGGTTGGGGCGAAGAAAGGAAGCCGCGTACCGCAGGGAGCAAGTAGTCAAAATCTTCCGCCAACAATTGGAGCTGGTGCCAGAGGACGTGCGCGCCCGTATCTTACTGGCCGGGTACCTCGCCTACCTCGAGCAAGACCACGACGAATGTCTCCGGCACCTTCAGACCGCCGTCGCCCTTCGACCCGGAGATTCCAACACTCTCTACAATGCTGCATGTGCTTATGGTGTTCTCGAAAAAAAAGTGGAGGCGCTCGAGACACTAAAAAAAGCATTTGCGGCCGGATACGGCAACCCAAATTGGGCAGCCAAAGACCCTGATCTCTATTGTCTGCACGAAGACCACGAATTCCAGAAACTCGTAGGCCTCAGCGAGCGCGCCGGCTCGTAGGGAAATGCTGCACCTGTGCTTTGTCAAGAACGAGGTCGGATTGTCGGTCACCGATGGCGAATTCGACATGACCGCCCCAAAAGGAAATTTCCCCAAGCAAAAAAAAACGGACTAGCGCCTGATTAAATCGGTATCTGTGCGAATGGTGCCGGTGGGAATGTAAGTCCAGCGCGACCTAACCCGTCTGCGCGGCCAGGGGCAATCCTGTAACACGATCTCGTCGCATTCGTGCTGGCGAACTGATTTGCTTTTGGAGCGCTTACTCTGCTTCCCGAACGAGTTGGCTGAGTTTCATGCCCAGGGCGCACGCGAGCGCGTGAGCGACCTCGATTCCCACGCTGACCTTCCCAAGTTCGATGGAACTGATATACGTCCTGTGGACGTTCGCCAGCTCCGCGAATTCCTCTTGGGATAGCCCGAGTCTCCCCCGCTTTCGGCGGATCGCCTGTCCCAAGCTGACCCGGGAGAACCTGGTTGTTTTCAGCACACCTCGCTTCTATTATCTTGAACACGATCAATTTACAGACGATCCTCTACAAGAAGTGAAGGTGAAACACCGTAAAACGACTACCTACATGCCTTTTTCCGTTCGTTATCTTCGGCTGCCCTTATGTCTGTTCTGGAGATGAAAATCATGGACACAGCGACCTCGGAACTCCAAACCCTTGCTTCCCGTGTTGAGAAGAGAAGTTGCAGCAAGCCAATCGCAGATTGAAGTGGGCAGTATTCACGGCTTTGTTTGCCGTCGTCGCTGGCGTGGTCGCTGGATGCGCTTGGCACAGCGGTACCGTCGAAGCCGATAGATTTGTGCTAAGGGATAAGCAGGGGCGCCTCAGGGTAGAAATGGCCATGTCTTACGACTTTGGACCAAATGGCAATCCCGTGATCCGGCTGCTCGACGAAAAGGGACAGGCACGCACCGTCCTAAGCGCTGGCGTACTGACGGTGATTGGCGAGAAGGCTGGAGCAAGCGCGACACTCCTTGCTGATTCTCTGCAATTCGACGCGACAGGTCCTAGTAGCGTGACTGCGCGCTTGAGCGGCGAGAAAGAAGGAGGCGAACTTTGGCTTATGGGAAACGGTGGAAACGTTTTTTTGAGGAGCAACCCGCCAGTTATCGAGCTTTCTGATGACGCTGGCTTTTTGGCGGATTTAGGGAGAACCATCCTCACTGTCACGGGAACCGGTGAAACACGCCAGCGGTCTGCCGCTTCCCTTGTGTTTTCGAGCAAAGACGGCAAAGTGCTCTGGTCCGCGCCCTAGCTGCACTACGGGGACAGTTCACCGAACTCGGTCCCATGATTTTTCGCGACGCTACTATGACCCGACTTCGCAAATTTGCTGGAAGAACTCCAGCGTCGTCATTACGCAGAGACTTGACCGAAGAACGTAAGTACGCAATTCTTTTTGCAGCGACACTTCTATCTGCACGCCGCTTAATCGAAAACATGCAATCGGATAAGCCTCACCTGAACGAACAATACTTCGTTGACAAGGCAATAGACAAAGCCTGCTTTGTGTTGGAAAGGATTGAGTGGAAGTTTCCAGCGAAGACTATCAAAGCCAGTCATCGAAGTGGAAGGCGCGGCGCGATCGACAAGCTTGACAGGCCTCCACAGAAGATTGAGTTAGTGATCTCCCGCCAGTGGGTCGGAGATGGCCACGCGATGGGTGTAGCGGCCGAGATACTGGAGCACATCCTGGCCCGCATGCTCGCCAGGTCGCTGGACGGAGAACGGCCGGCATCGAAGGTTGTATTTTCTACAGCGATTTGGGCTGTGTGGCGAGTGCTTCGCGATACGGATTGAGATTATTTTTGTCAACGACTACCGTGCCAGTGTCCACGAAAGTAGGCGCCGGCGCAGCCAGGACGGCTCTCCAGTCTTTGAATTTGTGTACGGCGTTATGGTGGAGATCGTCGAGAAACTTTAGCCCGTAGTAACTCATGACGTAGGGCTTTTGCGCGATGGTGGCCGCGATTGCTCCCTTAGCGATCCAATCCAGTGTTTCCGGATCGGCGTCGAAAGCCACGATCTGCAGCTTGCCTTCCATGTTCTGGCGGTGTAGCGCTTGTGCGGCTCCTGAACCTCCTGTCGCCTCCAAACAAATAATTCCGTCAACCTTTTCTTTGTTTTGGATCAGCTCGGAGACCTGGTCAAATGCAGTTTTCGCATCGCCTTTGTCATCCAGAATCCTCGTGAGCTTGATAGCGGGGAAATTCTTAAGCGCGTCCGCCACGCCAGCCACTCTATCGTCGAGGTTACGCTGGCCCGGAATCGAGATGACGACAATGTTCCCGCTCGGCACGAGCGCTGCCATTTGCTTCAGGCTGTCCCTTCCCGCTTTGAAGTTGTCCGTGCCGATATACAGAAGACGCTTCGAATCAGGCGCATCCGCATCCACGCAGATGACAGGAATGCCCAGGGAAATCGCCTTGTCTATCTCCGTCTGGAAAATCTCGGGTCGCGCCGCCGAGAGACAAATTCCAGATGGGTACTCTTCCACGGCTTGGCGGAACGCTACCAGTTCCGCGTTTGGAGCATATCCCGTCGGTCCGATGAGTTCACCTTGCACTCCGAGCATTTTGGCGGCGTCCGCAAAGCCCGCGCGGGCCTCTTGCCAATATGGCAGGCCAGTATTTGTGGCCACAAATACGTAGCGTTCGTCTTGCTCGTGGTAAGGCTTGGCACAGGATGCAATAAGCACCGCCCCAAAGAGAACAATAGCAGATACCAGGCTGAGCCCATTTCTTCGCATTGGAATTCTCCTCTCGCACTGGGTCTGACTTCCGGGCTGAACACGGAAGATTGCGATAACAGCGAAGCAGGATCTATCTCGCCAGAGAACACGTCGCGGGAATCTCAAGCGTCTGGCCTGATCGACCTGGTTGAAATCGCCGAGCTGGGGGTGGGCGCCTGCCAGGCAGGTCCAGTAGCTGCCTCGGCCAAATTGTACTGCGGCAATCTTCCACAGAGTACCGCCTTTTTGCACCAAAATGCTTGCAGCCGATTTGCCCGGTACTCCCGCCGCGGCGCGGGCAATTCACTCCGCTTCGCTCTTCAGAATCGCCTGAATCGCTTGATAGTGGCGAGCACGGTTGAATTGGTCAGGGGCGCGTCGGTGCTGGTAACACTGGCGCGTCCCGCCTTACTGCTCTGTCATCCTATAGCGACAACCTTTCGATTTGCAGAAGCTTCGAGGTACTGCTGCGTTTTGGCGAGTGCCTCGCGTTTCTGTTCCTCATTCACGATGGCATAGCGCCTAAACTTTCGTTGCACAAAACCAACCCAATCATGCCCAATGAACCCATCGGTTGCCCGGCTATCGCACACTTCCTATAGCGACAACCTACCGATCTCCTGAGTTCTGCCCTCCCTAGGGACCAGCATGTGTGACGGCTATCACGCGGTGATTACAAGACGCGGGACTATGATTCGCGCCTGAGGGTAATTGGGAAGGAGACCTTCCCATGCCGGACCAGGCCCTATTCGTAGACTCCCTTATCGGACTCGATTTCTCCCATTACCGCGTCATCAAGAAGCTGGGCGGCGGCGGGATGGGTGTTGTTTACGAGGCCGAAGATACCCGCCTGCACCGTAATGTAGCGCTGAAATTTCTACCCGACAATCTAGCGAAAGACCAGAATGCCCTTGCGCGATTTCAGAGAGAGGCGCAAGCGGCGTCGGCTTTGAACCATCCCAGCATCTGTACCGTTTATGACATTGGCGAACAGGAAGGCCAGCGTTTCATTGCGATGGAGTTTCTCGACGGCATGACGCTGAAGCACCGCATTTCTGGGAGGCCTCTGCCGTTCGACGAGATGCTAGAACTGGCAATTCAAATTGCCGATGCGCTACGCGCAGCACATGCCCAAGGCGTCATTCATAGAGACATCAAGCCAGCAAATATATTTGTGACCAAGCTGGGTAACGCCAAGGTCCGCGATTTTGGTCTGGCGAAAGCGGTCCCTACTGGCGCCAGCATAGCTGTTTCGGAGATGCCCACTGCCTCAGCGGAGGAACTCCTGACCAGCCCCGGCATGACGATGGGCACGATGGCTTATATGTCTCCTGAGCAAGCACGCGGCGAGGAGTTAGACACACGGACAGACTTGTTCTCGTTTGGTGCGTTGCTTTATGAAATGGCAACAGGCCGAGTGGCCTTTCCAGGGAAAAGTGCTGCGGTCATCTACGAAGCAATCCTGAATCGAACGCCGACCCCACTGAACCGAGCGAATCCTAAATTGCCGCCGGAACTAGAACGCATCGTCAACAAGGCGCTCGAAAAAGATTGCAAGCTGCGCTACCAGAGTGCTGCCGAGATTCGCACGGACTTGCAGCGGTTGAAGCGCGATTCCGAGTCTGGCCGTCTAGCCGTCGGAGCATCCGAAAGCGGATTGAGGCCCGTTCTAAAATCCACTTGGTTCCGTTGGGCGGCGGTCAGCGCAAACTCCAACTTTAGTCTCTCCCAAAGCATTCTTCGCTTGGATTGAAACCGCGCATAATCATCTTGCGTGATTACAATGTTGGACGCGGCTGTGCCAAACAGCGCCCCATGTAAGTAAAACACTGGAATTTGGGTTCGAGGTTCTGTGTACTCTAAGTCAGCAGTAACGGACATCGGCACGGGCATCTGAGGAGCAGTAGCGTTAAGTTCGTAGGCTCTTAGCAGAGATTGGTCGTAATTGGTCGTAAAAATTGCTCTCCACCTGAATGTGGTAAGCCAGCGGATGACATCATCTGGCTCGAGCTCAGATAACCTCTTTTTCAGAAATGCTTCCAAGTCAGAGCGCGACTTCCTGATTTCTACCAACTGCGCTGCTTTAGCTAGATCGGTGGTCTCGGGGTCGATACCGAACTTTGCGCATAGCTCTCTGGCAAGAATACTGCCGTCGGGAGCAGTCTCTCCGTCGGGCTTTTTGAGGTGCTGACCAATGCCAGCTCCCAAGAACAAGACACAATCGCCCGATTCGAGCACCTGGCGCAGGCCGAGTGGAAGTGTCTTCATTTTCGTGTTTCCTCTGTGTAATTTGTTCGGACGACGCTTGGCGAAGCATAGCACGACCCCACCGAGTTCTCACTAAAGGGACAAAGACAAAAGGCCCAAGCCTTCTACCACCTTGGTAGCTTGACTCGGACCTTTAGCGATATTGCGTTCAATGAAGGATGCGTTTACGAGAGGTTCCTGATGAATGTAAATGGAGCAGGGGAGCCGGTGTCGGTGTAGAGCAAATCGCCGTCTCCGTCAGCGCGCATGAAGCACGACATTCCAACGTACGTTGCCTTGTTCGACGAGCCCGGTCGCTTCCGTGTATACGCGGATGCGGACCACACTGATTGACGCTGGAGCAACCACAATTGCTCGCGTTGCTCCTTCCAAAGCGGAAAAGGTGCTTACTGTTAAATCAGTTCAAGTGCAAAAATGAATCAGCGCATGGGGCCCACCTCGGGTCCTTGGAATGCCGGAGGGTGGCTCGACATTTTAAATATGGGTCCCCCCTTAGGAGGGGCCCCCCGTCCAATGGCCCAGATAAGCACACCGTAGGTCGGTGAACGCAAAAAAGAAGCCGACCTACTACAATTCCTACTACATGGGCTTTTGAACAGTTGGATCGAAGTGCTTGTAAGTTGATAATTGGTAATGGTGATCCGGGCAGGACTCGAACCTGCAACCCGCTGATTAAGAGTCAGCTGCTCTACCATTGAGCTACCGGACCACGGACAATTATTTAT
>Ga0074046_10002081_pt1 | contig 17502 bp, 13 predicted proteins | sample BogForMeECP23OM3_FD_94441 | JGI IMG/M metagenome (GOLD analysis project Ga0074046, IMG submission 94441) | Bog forest soil microbial communities from Calvert Island, British Columbia, Canada - Bog Forest MetaG ECP23OM3 | ecosystem: Environmental > Terrestrial > Soil > Wetlands ... | reverse complement strand
GCATCCGCCAGACCAGCCTCCGAATGTCGCGGGGGCAATCGGAGTGGCAGTCAAAGTAACGGTCGTGCCGGAGGGAAAACTGTCTACGCAACTTGTCGCTGTGCTCGCGCAACTGAAACCGGAAGTAGAACTGGATACAGTTCCGAGTCCACTACCCTGGAAGTCCACGGTTAAAACCGGCTCCGCACTGCCACCACTGCCTGAACCCGTAAAGCACACGACATCGGCGGTCATATAGCCAGTCACGATCGCTCCGCTTGAGGACACGCCCGATCCGTCAGCATTGGTGTTCACGGTGGCCGAAATTAAGGTGCCTCCACAAGTGTCGCCGGTGGCGGTCGCCAACCCACCCGAAGTGACCGTCACCATCTGGGGGTCATTCGAGAACCAGGTCACCTGGCTTGTAATATCCTTGGTTACGGGCGGATGAACATAAGTACCGATGGCTCGGAGTTGCACGATCAACCCGGCATCTTCGCCGACGGGAATATTTGATGCCCCGAAGGTCTCCGTTCCCGGCTGAACCTGGATCGATACCAGCTCTTGTGGATCCCCGCAACTGGAAATACTGAACAGGGATGTAGCCGCAGCGAGAAGGGCGATGATGCCAAACCACTTCCGGTTCATGAACACTCCTGGACCCAGCGATCAAGCTAAACGTCTCGAGCCCTTGCTCGAGCTAAAAGCCTACGCAGCGGGGGAAACGCCAATTTAGTAAAAGGCTGGTTAAAAAGCAACCCTTAAGCGTACTTTCGAGCAACTTCAGTCACTTCCGCACTGCCTCAGCCACAATTCTCGCGAAGTCGCGGATATCTTCTTCGGAGGTGTCAAACGAGCACATCCAGCGCACGATGCACTCCTCTTCGATCCACATATAAAAGAAGTAATGTTCCTTGATTTTATCGATGGCATGGCGGGGAATCTGCGCGAACACGCCGTTGGCCTCGACCTTCCACACCACTTTCACTCCCGGAATGCGGCTCACTTCTTTTTCGAGCAGACGAGCCATACGGTTGGCATGTTCGGCACTGCGCCGCCACAGACCGTCGGTGAGCAACGCTTCGAACTGAGCCGCGATGAAGCGCATCTTCGAGGCCAGTTGCATCCCTTGCTTGCGCAGATAGAGAAAATCGCCGCTAAGCTCGGGCCGGAAGAAGACCACCGCCTCGCCGCCCAAGATTCCGTTCTTTGTGCCACCAAAGGAGAGCACATCCACGCCCAAATCGCGCGTCGCCTCCCTCAGACTCTGGCCCAGCGAGGCCGCGGCATTGGCGATTCGCGCCCCGTCGACGTGCAGAAACATCCCGTGTTCGTGGGCAAATCGCGCCAGCGCCTGAATCTCTTCGGGTTGATACACCGTACCCATCTCTGTGGACTGGGTAATCGAGATCACGCGCGGTTGCGAGTGGTGTTCATCGCCGATTCCGTGGTAGGCCTCGCGAACCGATTCCACGGTGATCTTTCCATTCTGCTGCGGCAACGGAATCAGCTTGCAGCCGGTGTGCTTTTCCGGCGCACCGCATTCGTCGGTGCTAATGTGAGCAAAGCTGCTGCACAAGACAGAATGAAAGGGTCGGGTCAAAGCTTGCAGGGATAGGACATTCGCCCCAGTTCCATTGAAGGTGAAAAAGACTGCAATGCAGGACCCGAAATGCTCTTCAAACTTCTCCACCGCCGAACTGGTGTACGGGTCGTCGCCATAAGCCACGACATGGCCGCGGTTGGCGCGGCTAATAGCTTCCAGAATCTCGGGATGCACTCCGGCGTTGTTGTCGCTGGCGAAGCTGCGGCTGGACTGGTTGAGCGCCGACGTCATACCGCATAATCTAGCAGATTAGAGAATCAACAATTCTAGCCGCCGCCCCGTTCATCCTGAGACTCACGGGCCTCCACAAACCCGACCTGCTGTCTGGAAACCTAAGCAACGTAATCGGTGTACGGTCGTCTAATCTATTAGCCAGCACTTAGCGAAATGAAAGTGGCGCAAAAGTCTTCCTGGCCTCCTAAGGATTGGAACCTGAAACCCGGTTCGGACGACGAAAGTGAACAAGAAATGCCAAGATCGGCGCAAGTTTTTTCATGATCGCGCCGACCCAATAAACTGGCCTCCATACCTGAATCCTTTCGTGTATTCGCTAAATCAATATTCACAATATCCGAGGGGTGCGCTCGTTCTAACCCCTTAAAAGTGCTCGGCTTTGCCTTTTGTGTCCGGAGAATGTATGGCGAAAAGAATGTTCATCGTGTTGTTGCTGATGGCCGCCCTTATTGGTGGACTCGGTTTCGTTAAATATCGTCAGGTGGAATCTGCAATCGCTGCCGGCGCGAGCTTTCAGATGCCGCCCACGTCGGTCACGACCGTCGTCGCCAAGCGGGAAATCTGGCCTTCAACCTTGTCCGTAATCGGTACGGCGGCCGCCATCCAGGGGGTTACGGTCAGCGCCGATCTTCCCGGGACCGTCGACAAGATTCACTTCGAAAGCGGCCAGGCGGTGCATGAGGGAGACATCCTGGTTGAGCTCGATATTCGCCAGGAAACGGCTCAGCTTGCCAATATAGAAGCCCAGCGCGACTTGGCCGGCATTCAATATGGCCGCGCGGCGGAACTGGCCAAGGCCGGAGTCATTTCCAAGTCGGACTACGACAATGCTGCCTCCCAGCAGAAAGCCACCGAAGCCCAGGTCAATGAAGTCAAGTCCTCCATCGCCCGCAAAACCATCCATGCCCCCTTCACGGGAATTCTGGGACTTCGCCAGATCAGCCTGGGGCAATACCTTGCCGCAGGACAATCGATTGTTTCCCTACAGTCGGTTAATCCGATTTATGTGAACTTCGGCGTGCCGCAACAGGATACGCCGAAGATGAAAATCGGGCGCGGCCTGGTCGTCACCAGCCAGGACCTTCCCGGCGTGGGGTTCAAGGGAAGGATTACGGCGCTGGATTCGGTGATCAACGAACAGACTCGCAATATCCAGGTGCAAGCGACGCTGGAGAATCCGGGCGGGAGGCTGCGTCCTGGCATGTACGTGCAAGTGGAGTTGCCGCTGGGTCAGTCGCGCGATGTGATTCCCCTGCCGGCATCCGCCATCAACTACGCACCTTACGGCGATTCCGTATTCGTGGTCACCGACATTAAAGATGAGAAGACGGGCAAGAGCTACCGCGGGGTTCGCCAGCAGATAGTCAAGATAGAAGGCAGTCAAGGCGATCAAGTGGCGATCACTTCCGGACTGAATCCTGGAGACGAAGTTGTCAGCGCGGGGTCGTTCCGGCTGCGCAACGCCGCGCCGGTTGTGGTCAACAACACGGTAAAGCCGTCCGACAGCCCCAACCCGCATCCGGAAGAAAGTTAAGCGGGAGGGTTTTGTAAGAAATTTGAAGGGCTTTGTCATTCCTCAGCGCATCTTTATCGCGAGGAATCCGATGTTGCCGAGCAAGGGGTAATGCATGAAGTTCACTGATTTATTCGTTAAGCGGCCGGTGTTGGCGATGGTGGTGAACCTCGTCATTCTGATCGCTGGTCTCAATGCGATTCGCTCACTCAGTGTCCGGCAATATCCGCGCAGCGACATTTCTATTATCCAAGTCACGACGGTGTATGTCGGTGCGAACGCTGACCTCGTCCGCGGCTTCATCACCACGCCATTGGAGCGCATCATCGCCAGCGCCGACGGCATCGACTACATGGAGTCGAACAGCTCTCAAGGCCTGAGCACAATTATTGTTCACCTCAAACTCAACTTCGACACGAATGCGGCTCTTACCCAGATTCAGGCCAAGGTCAATCAGGTGAAGAACGACCTGCCGCCGGAGTCGCAGGTGCCGGTAATCGATCTGCAAACGGCAGATACCGAGTTCGCCGCGATGTACATCGGTTTCGGTGCCAAGGACCTCGACGAAAACCAGATCACCGACTACATCACTCGGGTGGTGCAACCCAAGCTGAGCGCAGTCAGCGGCGTGCAGCGAGCCGACATCCAGGGCAATCGCACTTTTGCCATGCGGATCTGGCTAAAGCCCGATGAGATGGCGGCGCGCGGCGTATCGCCTTCCGACGTGCGCGATACGCTTTCCAAGAACAACTACCTGTCGGCGCTGGGCAGCACCAAGGGATCGATGGTTTCTGTGAACCTGGTCGCCAACACCGACCTGCGCACTCCCGAAGACTTCAAGCAGATGGTCGTCAAGCAGACGAACGGCGTGGTGGTTCGGCTGGGAGAAATCGCCGACGTGCAACTCGGCGCTGAAAGCTACGATCAGGATGTCCGTTTCAACGGCCAAACCGCTACTTTTATCGGAATCTGGGTTCTACCCACGGCCAATTCCCTGGAAGTGATCAAAGAGGTGCGCAAGCAACTTCCCGCCATTCAGTCGCAGTTGCCCGCGGGCATGACCGTTGGCATTCCCTACGACTCGACGGCCTACATTCAAGACGCGATCAACGAAGTGCTGCACACCTTGGTGGAGACTCTCCTGATCGTGGTCGTTGTCATCTTCCTGTTCCTGGGATCCTTCCGCTCAGTGCTGATTCCGATCGTGGCGATTCCGGTCTCGCTGATTGGCGCGGTCTTCCTGATGCTGATAGCCGGTTTCACCATCAACCTTCTGACGCTCCTTGCCATCGTGCTTTCGGTAGGCTTGGTCGTCGACGACGCCATCGTGATGGTGGAGAACGTTGAACGCCACCTGGCGATGGGCAAACTGCCCTTCCGGGCGGCGCAAGACGCCGCCCGCGAACTGGTCGGCCCGATCATCTCCATGACGATTACCTTGGCGGCTGTCTACGCGCCGATCGGTATCCAAGGCGGCCTGACCGGATCACTCTTCCGCGAATTCGCTTTCACCCTCGCGGGCGCGGTTACCGTCTCCGGCGTCGTCGCTCTCACGCTGTCGCCCATGATGGGTTCGAAGTTGTTGCGGGAAGGCGACGCGCATCGTGGCTTCGCCGGCGTTGTGAATCGACAGTTCGAGAGGATTCGCAGTCTCTACACCAGCATGCTGACCGGCACTTTGAACTATCGCCCGGTGGTGCTCACCGTGTGGTTGATTGTCGCCGCGCTCATTGTCCCGTTCTACATGTTCTCTCCACACGAACTGGCGCCGTCGGAAGATCAGGGAGTCGTCTTCGGCGTGATTCAGGCCTCGGCGAACTCCACACTCGACCAGACCAACTTGTTTACCAACGAGGTCTACGACGTCTACCACTCCTTCCCCGAAAACGACAGCACTTTTCAGATTACGAATCCCGGCGGCGGTTTTGGGGGCATGGTCGTCAAACCCTGGAGCGAACGAAAAAAAACCACGCAGCAACTTCTGGTTGAATCCTCGGCCAAGTTATCGCAGATCGCCGGCATTCGTGTGATTCCTCTGACCCCGCCACCGCTGCCCGGCGGCGGCAACTTCCCGGTGGATTTCGTGATCGCCTCCGCGGCCGAGCCTGAGCAAGTCAGCCAACTCGCCGAGAAGCTGGTGCAGAAGGCGATGGCGAGCGGCATGTTCATCTATGCCGACACCGACGTAAAGTTCGACCAGCCGCAGACCGAAGTCGTTTTCGACCGGGACAAGCTGCGCTCCCAAGGCGTGGATTTGAGCCAGGCCGGCCAGGATCTCTCCACCATGCTGGGCGGAAATTACGTCAACCGCTTCAGCATTCAAGGCCGCAGTTACAAAGTGATCCCGCAGGTGCAGCGGGTCGAACGTCTGAATTCTGAACAGCTTTCGCAGATCTATGTGAAGGGATCGGCCGACAAGCTCGTGCCTCTTTCCACGTTTGCCACGCTGAAGACCACCACGGAACCGCGCTCGCTGAATAAATTCCAGCAGTTGAATGCCGTGCGCATTCAGGGCGTAATTCCGCCGAACGTGCCGCTTGATAAGGCGCTCACGTTTTTGGAAGATCAGGCGAAGCAGATCCTGCCGCAGGGATTCACGGTCGATTACGCCGGCGAATCGCGGCAGCTGCGCGTCGAGGGCAGCAAGTTTCTTGGTACCTTCTTGCTCTCTGCGATCCTGATCTACCTGGTGCTCGCTGCCCAGTTCGAGAGTTTCCGCGATCCCTTTATCATTCTCGCCGGGTCAGTGCCGTTGGCGCTCGCCGGCGCGCTGATGTTCTCGTTCCTGGGCTTCACCACCCTCAACATCTACAGCGAGGTAGGTCTGATCACTCTGGTCGGCCTGATCGCCAAGAACGGAATTCTGATTGTGGAGTTCGCCAACCACTTGCAGGAAACCGGGCTAACCAAGTTAGAAGCCATCATTGGAGCGGCTAATACTCGTTTGCGACCGATCCTGATGACCACGGCCGCCACCGTCTTCGGCCACTTCCCTCTGGTCTTAGCCAGAGGCCCCGGCGCCGGAGCTCGAAACAGCATCGGCATCATGCTGGTCAGCGGCATGATTATCGGCACGGTCTTCACCCTGTTCGTGGTGCCGTCCATCTACATGCTCGTCGCAAAAACTCATACTGCGCTGCGGGACGAAGCGGACGAAAAGATCACGCTGCGCGAGCCCGTGGGAGCAGGCTTCTAACCCCGGCTCGTAATTTTCGAATGCAAGCGGCAAGAACCATGTGGAGACAGCGGCCCCGACTGTCCCGCGCAGCGAAGCGAGCGGGACGGAGAAAAGCCAGCCTAAGCTTTTAGCCGCTGAGTGAATTCAGAGCTATTCCGGGACCTACGCCTGCTTTCGCGCCAGGCTTTTCTTCCCCGCCGCCTTTGCTTCGCGGGCTTTCGCATTGCGCCGCAGCTTTGCCATCCATTCCCGCGAATACATCGTCCCGCGGCACTTCGGCGAACCGCAGTGGCAAGGCGCGGGATCGTCGTCATCATAAAGGTTATAGTCCCAAACCAATTCCTCGCCGGCGGCAATATCGCGAATCGCAAAAATCCATACCCGGTTCTTAACCTCGTCGATCTCGCAATTGGGATCGCAGGAATGGTTCAGAAAAGCGCCGATCCCTTCGCCGTCGATTACGCTCTTGCCATCCTCGAGGCCGTAGAGATAAGTTCGGGGCGCGCCTTCATATAGCCGGTCGGCCTCCTCAGGAGTAATCCTCGGACCCGCGTATTCCACAACGCGAGCGCCTTTGCCAATCGGTGCATTTGTGAACACACCCGCCGAATGAATGCGCGAAGGACGAATAACCAGAGCCATGCCATTAATTTCGCATGCCAGCGAGCATTCACGAAAGTAAAAGATTCGAAATCCCTTTGCTTCCCGTCCTGAGTGCGGCTTAAGTGATCGCTTCACTTATTGGCCTCGAGCACCGCGACCCGAGGAAGAGCCTGCCGGGCGCGGCTTTCGGGCTGGAGTCGGCGTAAACAATTTTCTCTTGGCCTTGATCTCGCGTGGTAGACTTTCAGGCCTTTAGCAGGTTACGAGTTTGTGAATCGCGAGAATCCCAGGGGGAACAAATGCGGAAAACCAGAGAATTGATCGCCATCGTGGCAGTTCTAATCTTGTCCGGATCGGCCGTCGTCGCGACCGCGCAAACAGTGAAGGTGAAAAACGGCTCGCCCGCCGCCACACCACCGCCTGAAGCCTATTGCACCAGCACCGGCGGTGAGGTCGAATCTCGTATTCCGGTCTACGGCACTAACGGTCCTATTCAGTCCTGGCTGTCGCTCGAAGGCAGCCGCGACTTCTGCCAGTACACGTCCGCCTCCGATGGCTCACGAATTCACGTTTTGATTGAAACCCTATTCACCACGAAGCCGACGCTGGCAGCGCTGGCTTATTACGCGCAAGTGGCTTATAGCGGCGGGGGCGGAGGCAGTCCGGCCTCCTATTACTGCACCCAACTGGGCGGTACAGACCTCTTTGGAGGAGTCAACGCCGCCGGCGGCGGCTGGGTAAAGCTCCACACCACCGACGAGGTTCTCGATGCCTGCATTTTTCCCGACATGTCCACGATTGACTCCTGGGGACTGTTCTATCACTCGGCCGGCATTATTCGCGGGATCGATTTGTCGACGGTTCTCAAATATGCGAACCCTTATCCACCAACCAAGAAAAATGACTAGCCTGGGTTGTATTTGTCTAAACCAGGCGGGAGAAAGATAGTCTCAGCGAGCGCCGAGAATCGCGTCGGTCACACGTGCGGCATCGACAGCCACTTTAACGTCGTGCGTCCGCAAAATGTGCGCTCCTTTGAGAATCAGCGCGGTTTGAGAGGCAAGATTTCCGTAAAGCCGGTGGGCGGGTGCGGCGTCCTTTCCATCTCTTGCCAAGGTGCGGCCGAGAAAGGATTTCCTCGACGTTCCCGCCAGAAGTGGAAAGCCCAGCGCTTGCAGATCCTGAAAGTGAGACAGCAGCGGATAGTTCTGCTCGAAATTCTTGCCAAAGCCAAAGCCGGGATCAAGCGCAATGCGTTCGCGGCGGATGCCCGCCACTACGGCCGCCTCGGCCCACTCTTTTAGCTCGCGCTTCACTACCAGCACGATGTCGCCGGGCGGAGGCAGCGTTCGCCACTCTTCAGGACGCCCGCGCATATGCATGAGCACGACCCCACACTTGATTTCGGCAAGTGTCTTCGCCATCTTCGCGTCCCAGCGCAACCCGCTAACGTCATTGACGATCTCCGCTCCTGCCTCCACGCCCGCGCGCGCCACGTCTGTCTTATACGTGTCAATCGAAATCACCGCGTCCGGGCGCTGCTTCTTGAGAGCTGTAATCACGGGCAACACTCGCCGCAATTCTTCCTCAACGCTGACAGGATTGCTCTGAGCTGAGGAACTCGGATTCTTGACTTCCGGAGCGGCCACCTTTGCCCCCGGTCGCGTCGATTCTCCACCGACATCGATGATGTCGGCGCCTTCCTCCAGCAATCGAACAGCATGAGCCGTAGCTTGATCGGCGTCAAGGTAGTGTCCGCCATCGGAGAATGAATCCGGCGTCACGTTGACTACGCCCATGATCAGCGTTCGCTTCCCCAGTTCCAGCGTTCGCTTCCCCAGGTTCCATTGAAAGATGGCTCGCATCCCAGAATTCTAAATGGTAAAGAAAAAGCCAACGGAAAGGGAAAACCGCCGAGAAGCAGCGCCGGCGCCTCGCTGGCTGTTGAGAGGGCGGGTCTCGCACTCGGCCTTCGGCACAGCACATAGTATCAGCCTCTATGGGATACTGATGAGGTCGCCACGAGCTATCGGGCGGCGCGATGACGCGAATACTTGCCATGATCGATCGGCGGCGCGAGCCGAAAAAGAAGTCAACTCGCCAATCCAGCCTCTCCGTTCTAGCGGCTCTTCTTGCCTTGGCTACGCTCGCCGGCTGCGACGTCGAGCGTCGCCGGTCCGACGCGGAGCTTGGCCTCAACCCCCAGCAATCCGCTGGACGCAAGATTTACGATGACCACTGCGACCGCTGCCATCGCCCTTATTCCACAAAGGGCAGAAAAGGCCCCGGCCTGAAAGGCGTCTTCAGCATCAATATCTTCCGCTCAGCGGACTGCCGGCGAATGACGATCGCGTCAGCGAAATTGTCCGCAACGGCCGCCACGAAATGCCCGCCTATGGACAGATTTTCAGTCCGCAGGACTTGCAGGATCTGCTCGCCTATCTGCACACCCTCTAGCGCGAGAGTAATTGGATATACGCCGCGCATGAATAGTTCTCGTGGGATAATCTTCCCGTGAAAAATACGCAACCAGCGCAGCTTTTTCGCAAGCTGCCTTCCGTGGATGAAGTGATGCGCTCCCCCGCCATCTCTGCTCTCGCGGTCAGTCACGGTCATGAACCCGTCACGGATGCCGCCCGTGTCGTTCTGTCGGGGTTACGGCGCGAGATCGCCTCAGGGCTGCTGGACGACCACGCGCTCGGGCTCGCGCTCTCCGGCTTGCCGCACGCCGTCGAGAGTCAACTACGGAGGGCGCTGAGCTATTCTTTGCGGCCGTTGATTAACGCTACCGGCGTAATCCTGCATACAAATCTCGGCCGGGCCCCTCTGGGCGAGGCCGCGATCGAGCACATCCGCGAAATCGCCGCCAGTTATTCGAACCTGGAGTTCGATATCGAACAGGGCGCTCGCGGCCAGCGTGATGCGCACGTCGACCGCTTGTTTCGCAAGCTGCTGAGCCAAGGTGCGCTAGGCATCGGTGCTTCCATGCCTGAGGAGGCAGTCTCCACGGGCTCCGATATATCGACGATCGTCGTCAACAACAATGCTGCCGCGGTGCTGCTGGCGCTCAATACGCTGGCTGAAGGGGAAGAGGTCATCGTCTCACGCGGCGAGTTGGTCGAGATCGGCGGCTCCTTCCGCATTCCTGACGTCATGGCGAAGTCAGGCGCGATCCTGCGCGAGGTGGGCACCACCAACCGCACCCGGGCCACCGACTACCGGGGCGCGATCACGGAAAGAACCCGGCTTCTACTGCGCGTCCACCGCTCGAACTTCGAGATCACCGGTTTCACGGAACAACCCTCGACGGCCGAGTTGGTGACGCTGGCACGGGAGCGCGGCATTCCGCTGATGGAAGACCTCGGCAGCGGCGCACTTCTCGATCTTCGCTCCGTCGGGATCAACGGCGAACCGGGTGTTCTCGACAGCTTGCGCAGCGGCGTCGACATCGTCACCTACAGCGGCGACAAACTGCTTGGTGGGCCGCAGGCCGGCCTGATCAGCGGCGCTTCCAAGTTGGTGGCCCGCATGAGATCGAATTCACTGTTCCGCGCCCTACGCGTAGATAAGTTGATTTACGCTGCCCTGGAGGCGATTTTGCTCGCCTACGTGCGCCACGACCACGATGCCATTCCAACATTGCGCATGATGCGACTCTCCAAAGGCGAAATCGGCAAGCGGGCTGAGGCCTTGGCATCACGCATTCCGCTCCACAGACTGAATTTTGAAATCGTCGATGGAGATTCTCTTCTCGGCGGCGGGTCTGCGCCATCTTCCGTCCTGCCCACTCGCCTGCTCGCGCTGGTTTGCCTGGGCCTTAGCGCTGACGAACTGGCCGCGGAACTACGCTCCTCCGATCCGCCGATTGTCGCGAGGGTCGACGAGGGACGGGTGTTACTGGATTTGCGGACGGTATTTCCGGAACAGGACGACGCTCTGGCCGCTGCGATCACTCGCATCTCCGCCTGACCCTCTCGCATCGAAGCGGTATTGGCTACTCTTTACACTGTCGGACATTCGACTCGCTCGTTGGCAGATTTAGTCGAGACCCTCCACGCCCACACCATTCAAACTCTGGTGGATATTCGAGCCTTTCCCGCTTCGAGGCGGCTGCCGCAATTCAATCGTGAATCTCTGGAGCAGACCTTGCCCGCGGCCGGAATCCGCTACGTCTGGATGAAAGCGCTCGGAGGTTATCGTAAGAAAATTCTCGAAGAGTCTCCGCATATCGGACTGCGTAATCCGAGCTTTCGAAATTATGCCGACTACATGTTGACCCCGGATTTCGAAAATGCGATGGCCGCTTTGATCGCTCTCGCCGAGACTTCGCGCACTGCTTATATGTGCGCCGAGCGCCTATACTTCCGCTGTCACCGCATGCTGGTCTCGGACTGGCTGGTGGCGCACGGGCATGAGGTGCTGCATATTGATGGCACAGCTCCACCCAAGCCCCATCGCCTGACTGCCGAAGCGCGCATGCTGAAAGGGGAGCTCATTTACCGCGGCGACCGGCTGTTCTGAGAACTTATCTCACAAATCGGATCGGGAAGGGCACGGCTTACAGCCGTGCCGCCCGGAGCCAGCAAAGACGCGGGCTTTAGCCCCTGGGGGAATCGGCAATTTACTCCTTAGATTCACTTCTGAGTCCTGAGGACTGATCGAGGAAGCCGCCAGGAGCCAAACAGCTTTAAGGTTGGAACGGGTTTAAGGTTTGAATCGCTTTAAGGTCTGAACAAATATGATCGTCGGCACCGGCATCGACATCGCGGAGATCCCGCGCATCCGGCAATCGATCGAACGTTTTGGCGATCGCTTTCTGCTGCGCATCTATACGCCGAGTGAGATTCGTTATTGCGACTCCAAGGCCAATCGCTTCGAGCGCTATGCCGCTCGTTTCGCCGCCAAGGAAGCGGCCATGAAGGCTCTAGGCACGGGCTGGAGCCACGGCGTCCGCTGGCGGGATTGCGAGGTGGTGCGCCAGCCCGGCGGGCGTCCCACGATTGCTTTTCATGGAAAAGCCGGCGAAATTGCCGCCCGCCTGGGCGTGAAGAATGCCGCGCTCTCCATCTCTCACACCGCGGAGCAGGCCATCGCGCAGGTCATTCTCGAAAACTAGCCAACTCACCAGCTCCTCAAGAAATGCCGCATCTCGCCGGCCTTCTGCTAGACTGTCGCATTCCATTTCCTCATGTCCGCTACGATTCAGGCTGCCGACCCGGTTTCTTCGTCCACTGAAATCCGCGAACGCGTCCTGCTCGCGGGCTTGGGGCTCACCAGCTTTGCCGCCTTGCTGCTGGAGTTGTCCCTTACCCGATTGTTCTCCGTGGTGCTCTTCTACCACTTCGCATTCCTCGCGATTTCCATTGCGTTGTTGGGACTGGGGGCGGGCGGTGTATTCGCTTACCTGCTCAAGCGCCGTCTGGCACGGCTTGACACGCGGACTCTCGCGGCTCGTCTTTGTCTGGCAAATTCGCTTCTGATATTGCTCGTCCTCGAAATTGTGCTGCATGTGCCGGTGGCGCTTTCCGTGACGGGAAGGAATTTCCTTCATCTCACGGTTCTCTATCTGGCCGCTTCAACCCCTTTTTTCCTGACCGGCCTGCTCTTCTCGGTGGTCTTTGCCCGCGAAACCTGGCGGGTGCAGCGGCTCTACGGAGCTGATCTGAGCGGCGGAGCTTTGGCCTGTCTGGCGGTGGTCCCTCTGCTGAACTGGATCGGCGGCCCGAACACCATTGTCGCCGCCGCTGGGGCAATGGCTCTGGCCGCCGTAATGTGGGCCAATTCTTCAAGTGCGCGCCGGATCGCGGGTGGCCTGGTGGCCGCATTCGCGGTACTGATCGCCGCCAACCATTCGGACCGGCTGATTGACGTGATTTACGCCAAGGGTATATTCCGCGACCCGGCGTGGGTGGAATTTGCCCGCTGGAATGCCTTGTCGCGCGTCGAAGTCGATCGCCAGGATGAAGCCAAGGCCATCGTCATTGACGCCGACGCCTCCACCTACATCATGAACTGCGATCTGGCCCACTGGCAGGGCTCGGAGTGGGAGCACAATCTTATGTCCGCTCCACCGGCGCTGGCCAATGTGCTGCGTCCGCGCGGCGAATTCGCCATCATCGGGCCGGGAGGCGGCGTGGACGTGCTCCGCGCCGTCGCCAATGGCAGTCCCAGCGTCACCGGCATCGAAATTAATCCCATCATCGCCAATACCATCATGCGTGGGCGCTACGCGGATTACGCGCTGCATCTCTACCAAAGTCCCGAAGTGCACATTCACGTGACCGACGGCCGCTCCTACCTGCGCTCCACGTCCCAACGATTCGACGTAGTGCAAATGACGCTGGTCGATACCTGGGCCTCCACCGCGGCGGGCGCCTTCGCGCTCAGCGAAAACAACCTCTATACCGTGGAAGCCTTCCGCGAATATTTCGAACATCTCAAGCCGGATGGCATGATTGCCATCACCCGCTGGGAATTTCGCGAGCCCCGGGAAGCCCTGCGTGTGGTTTCTGTCGCCATGGAGGCGCTCCACCGTCTGGGCGTGGCCAATCCGGCGCGCAACTTTATCGTGGCTTCGCAAGGCGAGCTCGATGAGGACGGAATCCCTGTAGTCGTGCTGGCCAAGAAAACTGCCTTCACCCCGGAGGAAGAGGCCGCAGTGCGGGCTCATTTCGCACGCTACGCCGAACTCGATTCGCTCTATCTTCCTTCGGGGCTTTCTTCGAATCCCGCGCCGAGAAATGACCCAGAATCAGTTGCCGCAGCGGCAGGCCCGGCGGATCGTAACCCATTCGCCGATCTGATCGCGAGCAACGATCCTTATCGCTTCGCCCGGACCTATGCTTACAACGTTGCCCCAGTCACCGACAACGCCCCGTTCTTCTTCTTCACCCTGAAAGCTGGTCAAATCCTGGGCCAGGAGGGGGTGCGGCAGGCCATCGACTGGAAGGTAAACCTCGGGGTGCTGGTCTTGATTCTAGTTCTGATCATCTCTCTGGTCGCAGTCCTGGGCTTTTTGATTCTGCCGCTGGCCCTTCGCGGAAGTCGGCAGTCGCCGCTTCCGGTGCTTTATTTCGTCGCCGTGGGTCTGGGTTACATCCTGGTAGAGATTGCGCTGATCCAGCGCTTTGTGCTTTTTCTGGGGCACCCGACGTATGCTCTTACGGTTGTCATCTTCCTCCTGATGCTCTCGAGCGGCGCCGGAAGTTTGTTCTCGCGGCGCTGGCTCCCCCGCGCCGAGATGGGATGGATGCCGCTCCTCTTCGTGATCGCCGCGTTGCTCGCTGGCATCTTCCTTCTGCCGCAGGCCCTGCCCGCCTGGGTCGGATTGCGCTTCGGTTACCGGTTAGTTGTCAGCGGCCTTCTGCTGGTTCCACTTGGCTTTGTGATGGGCATTCCCTTTCCCACCGGCTTGCGGACCCTGGCTGCATGCTCCTCTCTGAGTGCAACCAGCGCCCTTCCCGACCGGGACAACACGGTGGAGTGGGCTTGGGCGATGAATGCCGCAGCCAGCGTTTTGGGCTCAGTGCTGGCGATGGTCATCGCGATTCAATTCGGTTTGACCGCAACCTTGACCTGCGGCTTGGTGGCTTACCTGCTGGCGTTAGCGCTGCTGCCCGCGCTTCGCTTTCGCCGCCACGCTTAGGGCAGGTTCATTTGTTATGATGCTGCGAGGGATGCGGGAGCCTGACGGCCTCTGAAAATGGGGCAGATCTTAGAGTGCAGATACTAGACTGAGGAGATCGTTTGCCGAGCCAGCAGCAACTCAAATGGTCGCAGCTTCGCGTTGGCATCACCGTGATCGTCGCCAGCCTGGTCTTGGCCCTGCTTTTATTTCTGATGTCGGGAACTACCGGCTTATTCTCGCACCGCATCACGCTGATTTCATATTTCGATAATGCCGAGGGGTTGCGGGTAGGCGCTCCGGTGAGGCTTAGCGGCGTGGATATCGGCAACGTCGCCAAGATTCTCGTCGTACGCGATATCGACAAACGGCTCACTCCCGTGGAAGTGGTCATGAAGGTGAGCACGAAATACGACTTCAATCTCCGCCGCGATTCGGTCACCTCCCTCGACACTGCCGGAGTTCTGGGCGAGACCTACCTCGATATCGATAGCTCGCAGGCGAACGGTCCTGTCGTGCAGGATGGAGACACTCTGCCCACCCACGTGCATCCCGACTTCAACGAAGTCGTGCGCTCCAGCCAAAGTACGCTGCAAAATATGGACGCCCTGCTCAAACGCGCCGATCGCATCCTGGCCTTCGCAGAGAGTGGCAAAGGCTCACTGGGTAAGCTGATTTACGATCCCGCTCTCTATGATCAGATCGAGCAGATGGTGAAGGAGTTCAAAGGAGTTGTCGACGAGATCGCCAAGGGCCAGGGAAGCCTGGGCCGGCTGATCAACAGCAACGATGCCTACGACAAGTTCGTCGCCACCCTCGATAAGATGAACGCCGTCGCGGATGATCTGCAGGCCGGCAAAGGGACCGCCGGAAAGTTCCTCAAGGATCCCTCTCTTTTTAACAACGCCAACGACACGATCGCGAATTTGAAGAAAGTCAGCCAGGACATAAACGACGGCAAAGGAACTCTCGGCAGACTAGCCAAGGACGACGAACTGGCCAGGAAGATCGACACTACGGTGACCAAGCTCGCGGCCTTGACCAGCGAACTGGAGGCCGGCCAGGGAACGGCGGGCAAGTTGTTCAAGGATGACACGCTTTACAACAATGCCAATCACATGCTCGAGGAGACTCAAGGCTTGATCAAGGCTATCCGCGAGAATCCGAAGAAGTATCTCAGCATCAAGCTGCACATTTTCTGAGAACCCTCAGATTTCTACTTCGCCTTCCATGTAGAAGACGCAGGATCCTTCAAGTTCGACGCGATCCTCAGCGATGCGGCAAATAATCTCTCCCCCGCGCTTCGAGGCTTGGAAGGCTCGAAACATATTTTTACGAAGCCGTTTGGCCCAATAAGGCGCCAGCATGCAGTGCGCCGCGCCGGTCACGGGATCTTCCGGGATACCCTTGGCTGGGGCGAAATAGCGGCTGATGAAGTCGTAGATTCCGTCGCCTTGCGCAGTCACGATCACACCGGGTCGATCCATGCCGGCGAGCGCCGGCATATCGGGAGCGAACTCCCGCAAGACCTGCGGACTTTCGAGCAGAGCCATGTAGTTGAATGCATTTACTGAAACCTCGACCGGTTCGACTCCCAGCGCTCTGGCAAGACCGGGCGGTGTCGGGATCGGCTCGGATGGTCGCGCCGGGAGGTCCATGACATAACCTGTCTCCGACCGCTTCACGTTAAGAGGCCCGCTCGCAGAGTGGAAGACCACACCGTTGCGCCCAGTTTCCAGCCGCTCCATGACGACCGCTGCGCTCGCTAGCGTGGCGTGGCCGCAGAGCGGCACCTCGACCAAAGGCGTGAACCACCGCAAGCGATAATTTCCTCCGTCCGGGACTAGAAAAGCCGTCTCCGACAGATTGTTTTCGGCCGCAATCGCCTGCAAGGCCGCATCCGGCAAGAAGCTCTTCATTGGCATCACCGCGGCGGGATTGCCCGCAAAGCGGCGTGTGGTGAAGGCATCAATCTGGAAGATCGGCGTGCGCATGGGTATGGCCTAGGAGACGATCTGCGGCGCGGAGGTGGACTCAGCCTGCTCGTGGGCGTGATAACTAGAGCGCACCATGGGACCGGATTCGACGTGGCGGAAGCCGAAGCGCAAGGCTTCCTCCCGCAGATCAACAAATTCCTGCGGCGTGTAGAACCGCGCGATAGGCAGGTGGTCGCGCGAAGGACGCAGATACTGTCCCACTGTAAGAATGTCGACTCCCCGGCCGCCTAGATCGCCAAATACTTCAACCAGCTCTCCCGTTGATTCGCCAAGCCCCACCATCACTCCACTCTTCGTCACCATGCCGGGAGAAAACTTCTTGGCATTCTCGAGCAGCTTGAGCGTGCGCTCGTAACGGGCGCCGGAGCGCACCGCGCGATAAAGACGAGGCACCGTCTCAGTATTGTGATTGAGTACGTCGGGACCGGCGTCTAGAACAATCTTCAACGGTTCTTCCAGACCCTGAAAATCAGGAATCAGCACTTCGATGCGGCAATCTGGAATCAGCTCGCGAATCTCGCGAATGGTTTCCGCGAAAACCTTGGCGCCGCCCACGTTGTCGTCATCGCGATTCACGCTGGTAACAACGGCGTGCTTCAAGCCCAACGTGGCTACTGCCTCAGCCACCCGGCGCGGTTCATCCCAGTCGATGGGTTCGGGCCTGCCCTTGGGCACGGCGCAGAAGCCGCAGCGGCGGGTGCAGATATCGCCCAGCAGCATGAACGTCGCCGTCTTGTGATTCCAGCACTCCCCGATGTTCGGGCACTG
>Ga0074046_10002078_pt1 | contig 17509 bp, 17 predicted proteins | sample BogForMeECP23OM3_FD_94441 | JGI IMG/M metagenome (GOLD analysis project Ga0074046, IMG submission 94441) | Bog forest soil microbial communities from Calvert Island, British Columbia, Canada - Bog Forest MetaG ECP23OM3 | ecosystem: Environmental > Terrestrial > Soil > Wetlands ... | reverse complement strand
TTGCCTCGGGCCGTCAGATGGCCGCCGCGCTCGCGCTCGGCGCATCCGGCGTGTGGTGCGGGTCGGTTTGGCTCAGTAGCCAAGAAGACGTCGCCAACCAGGCCATCAAGGACAAGTTCCTGCAGGCCACTAGCTCGGACACGGTGCGCTCGCCGACCAGGACCGGCAAGCCGGCCCGGCAGCTGCGCAGTGCCTGGCACGAGGAGTGGGAGCGGCCGGGCAGCCCCGCGCCGCTGCCCCTGCCGCTGCAGCCGATGCTGGTCAACGAGGCCTGGCAGCGCATCGACGCGGCGGCGCAGGCGGGCCACGAGGGCGCGTTCCGCCTCGAGTCGTTCTTCGTCGGCCAGGTCGTCGGCTCGTTCCAGCGGATCAGGCCGGCCGCCGAGATCACCCGCCAGATCGTCACCGACTGTGAGCAGCGGATCGCTGACCTGGCCCGAGGAGTAACCCAATGAACCAGCTCGGTCCTCGCACGCCCGTCGTGGTCGGGGTCGGACAGGCGTCCGAGCGCCTCGATGCCCCGAACTACCAAAGGCGCTCGCCGGTCGACCTGGCCGCCGACGCGGCCGCCGACGCGCTGGCCGACACCGGGGCAGACCCGGCTGCGGTAGCGGCGGCGATCGACACGGTGGTCGGCGTCCGCCAGTTCGAGAATTCCGTTCCGGGAGCGCGGGCACCCCTGGGCCGTTCGGATAATTACCCCCGGTCGGTAGCCGGCCGGATCGCCGCGAGCCCAGCCCGCGCGGTCCTGGAGGTGTCCGGCGGCCAGGCCCCGCAGCACCTGGTCAACGAGTTCGCCGCGGTGATCGCCGGCGGCGGCAGCCAGGTGACGCTCCTCCTCGGGTCCGAGGCCATCTCCACCATCGAGCACTTGGCCCATGCGCACTCCAAGCCCGACTTCACCGAACACGCCGACGGCAGCCTAGAAGACCGGGGCTACGGGCTGAGCGGCATGATCTCCGCTCCCCTGGCCGCGCACGGGCTCACCGGCGCGCCCAGCCAGTACGCGCTGATCGACAACGCCCGGCGGGCGCGCCTCAAGCTGACCCGCCCGGAGTACGCGGCCGCGATGGGCGCGCTGTTCGCGCCGTTCACCAAGGTCGCCGCGGCCAACCCGCACGCCGCGGCGCCGGTGGAGCGCAGCGCGGCCGAACTCCTCACCCCGACCGAGGTGAACCGGCCCATCGCCGATCCCTACACCCGGTACATCGTGGCCCGGGAGAAGGTCAACCAGGGCGCCGCCGTGCTGCTGACCTCGGTGGCCGCGGCGCGGCGCCTGGACATTCCCCAAGACCGGTGGGTGTTCCTGCACGGTCACGCGGACCTGCGCGAACGGGACCTGATGGACCGCGCTGACCTGTCGGCCGGCCCGGCGTCGGTCATGGCCGTGCAGCATGCCCTCAGCCAAGCGGGCATCGGCGCGGAGGATCTGGCCACGATCGACCTGTACAGCTGCTTTCCCGCGCCGGTCTTCAACATCTGCGACGGGCTTGGCCTTGATCCTGAAGATCCGCGGGGCCTGACGGTCACGGGTGGCCTGCCGTTCTTCGGCGGTGCCGGCAACAACTACTCGATGCACGCCATCGCCGAGACCGTCCAGCGGGCCCGCGGCGCGCCCGGCAGCTTCGGGCTGGTCGGCGCCAACGGCGGCATCATGAGCAAGTACTCGGTCGGCGTGTACTCCACCACCCCCGCCGCCTGGACCCCCGACCGCAGCGGCGACCTGCAAGCCGAGATCGACGGCTGGGCCGCGCCGGAGCAGGCCCGCTACGCCGACGGCCCGGCCACCATCGAGACTTACACCGTCACGTACGCTCGCGACGGCGCCCGGACGGGCATCGTCACCGGCCGCCTTGGCCGCAGCCAGGCCCGCTTTGTGGCCCAAGGCGATGACCCGGACCTCCTCGACCTGCTCACGGCAGCACCGGAACCAGCCGGCCAACCGGTATACGTCCGGTCGTTCGGCCCAGGCAACCGGGTCACCATCGCCACCAAGCGCCGTCCCCAGTGGCGCAACCGGTGACCGCTGAACCCCGCACCCATACCGCTTTTATTCTCCCGAACGGGTCTGGTGGCAGCCCAGACGTCACGGGCCCGCTGTCATGGCCTTCGCCGTCGGCTGTTTACCTAAGGATGTTGACGGCACGGGCTACTACGAGGGCGACGGTCACGATCGAGATGGCGGCTTGCACCGTCATGCCCATCTTCGCCCAGCGGGACAGCGGCATGACATCGGTGGGGCTGAAGGCCGCGGCATTGGTGAACGACAGGTACAGGTAGTCGCCGAACGCGGGCTCCCAGCCCGGTGGAGCCAGCTGCGGGCTGGCCATCTGCACGAACTGAAAGTCTGGGTAGATGTGGGTGGCGTTCGCCCGGGCCACCGGGCCACCGCGGTCGAACTCCCAGTACCACAGGGCGAACACGATCACGTTCGTCAGCCAGATGACGCCGCCGGTGACCAGGAGCGGCCCGGCGGCGTTTCCTTCGGTGCCCTGCACCAGCCCGGTCACGAGCCGTGCCACCGACCATGCGTTGGCGAGGCTGAGGAGAGCGGCAAGGGTGAGGCTCGCCAGCCGGATCGCCCGTGATTCCCGGTTGATGCGCCGCGGGTTAGCCATCACGAGGCCCAGCAGCAGCAGTCCCTCTAGCGCTGGCAGCAGCCAGGCCGGACGCAGCAGGACGAGCCGGTCGGGCAGCGGGAATTGCAGCGCGACGGCGACCGCCACCGCGATGGTGACCTGCCAGCGGGCCTCCCCGTGAGTAGGGCGTCTCCACGCTGGTATAGAGCCGGCTCTGCCGCCCTCACCGGGGCGCTGTCTATCACCTTGGCTCGGGTGTTCCGGGGGCGTTACCCGCCGCTCGAGTTCATCCAGCCGGCCATGCAGCGCCCGGATGCCCTCCAGGATCAGCGCGCTGTCGACAGACGGGTCCAGCGGGCGGTCCTGCGATTCCGCCTGCTCACCACGGGCAGGATCTTGCCGGTCGGGCTCATCGTCTTTGCTGGTTCCAGGCACAGCACTAGTGTGGCCCTGGTCACGGTCTGGTGGTGCGTGCGGATGCTCTTAGCAGCGGGATGAGCTGGCCTAGGTCGCGCCGGCGGCTACCAGTCCTTAACCTAAGCGTCGGCGGAAATACGGGTCACGATCCTTACGTATAGAGATGCGGCGCCTTTTAGATAGCAATCCTGCCGAATCCCCATTCCGGATCTGGCCCGTCACCATGGGCACCGCCGGCATCATCGGGCGCATTGGCCGGTCTGCAGCGTTGCTCATTTTTTAATATTCACTTGACAGTTCGCGCCGGGCACCTTATATGAATATATTGTGGTGTGCGGAACCCTTGGTTGGGGCCGCCGCGATTTCTGCGCATCGCCGGGACTTGGGGGGACGATGGTGCGTCAGCGATACGACGTGCGCGAATGGTCAAATGCAGGGGGCAGCGACCGTCCGACTGGTACCGCTCGGGACAGATTGAACGAGGCGGTCAAGGAACTGCGCCGTCTGACCGAGGACCAGCTATTCCAGACCGTGGAACGCCTCCGCGATGTCGAGGATATCTGCGGTGCGTCCACCGTCAGCGTCGAGAGCGTTCGCAGGATCCGGCTATGGAGCGCCGGGTACCTGCACCTTGCGGCCGAACTGGAGGCTGCCGCCCGCTGCTGCCGGCTAATCGAGCAAGAGTTGCGTCAGCAAATTGACGCGCCTCTCGCCGACGGGAACGGGCAAGCCGACCTTCTCGGCGACCTCCGCGGTGATGAGCCAACTGGAAAGGGCCATCGCGGTATAAGCCTGCCGGGCTGGCTAAAGGTGATCTCCCCGCGTAATCAACAACCTCAACGTTGCGCTGCACAGCCTTCGTAACACTCTGGACGGACCATGGCAAGGCCTCCAGCCCATCCTGTACCAGGATGGATGCTACGTGCTGAACCCCGGGCTGAAGTGGTGGGTGGACCGCGATGAGTTCCTTTCCGTGCTTAGCCAGGCAGATACACACCGCACCGCCGGCCGTCCCAGGCAAGCGATCTATCACTATCAGGGAGCGATCCAGCTGTACCGTGGCCCGCTCTTCGAAGATGACCTCGCCGGTGACTGGTACCTGTCCGAGCAAAGGCATCTGGCCGGGCTTTACCTGCACGCGCTCGAAAGCTTGGGGGAGATCTACTTTGATCTCGGGGAGCTTGCTTCCGCGGCGTGTTCCGGCCAGCTCGCGTTGACGAATGACCCGTGCTGTGAGCCCGTACACCGGCTCCTGATGCGGTGCTATACCGCACAGAATAAGCAGCAGCTGGTGACCCGCCAGTACCGTCTCTGCGTCGATGCCTTGCGCGACGAACTCGGTGTCTCCCCGGGTGCGGAGACACTTCGGCTGTTCCGTGATCTCACCTCGGCCTCGCCCTGAGCTGGGGCCGTGGCCGCGGCTTACCCGTGGTGGGGCGCGATCGGGCAGACCGTCGGGGGGATGTCCGGCGACACGAAGTCGAGCAGGTCGTTCCACTCCTCCGTGGTGAGGTCGTGGTGGGTGTGAATCTTGCGCCAGTTGGCGTAGAACGCGGCGCTGCCGACATCGTCTGAAGGCATGCCATTTTGATCACAGTACGTGGCGAACTCTTGCACCAGGGTAGTCATATATCCTCCTATCGAGATGGTCGGCTGCGCCCTAACCAGCCCGTCTCCATCATCCCTCAAGCGTAGAGGACTCCTGTAACCGTTGTGTAAACGCTTACACCCACCGGCGCTCTCGCCGGGCCGCCAGCGGCTGCGCCCGCGGTGATCCAGTGCTGGCAGACGCGAAATTCCGCGTCCTCAGCCCGGCTGCCGAGCGCCCCATTATGCGCTAATTAATCGCCGGGCCGGATCTTAACCGTAAAACTAATCCTGGATTATGCGTTTGTCTTAGTGATGCCTAATTGCCATGCGGAATCGTAGGCGGATATGCACCTGGGTCCTTGTCCCAGGGCAAACCAGCGGTGAAAGGAGATACCCCATGACCGAGCAGTCGGTAAGGTCGGTGTGTTGGCCGGAGGATCCGGACTACCTCGACGGTAAAACCGAGATCGAACTGCCGCCGGAGAGGTACACGAAGGTGTTCTGGGACGCCGACATCCTCGACCTCGACGACAAGAACCAACACGACACGATCATTGGCACAGAGGAGCTTTTCAAGGTCCGCTTCCGGGTCGAACTCCGGGGCAGGCTGTGGAGGTGCATGACCGGCGACTGGCTCTTCGACGTCGGCTTCAAGCCGATCGGGCCGGGAGGCGGTTTCTACCTGTCCTCTCTTCTTCCCGGGGCCACCGGCTTCGAAGTCAAGGGCTGGAGGGGTTGTGACACCCTGTGCATCGAGCAGGTTGTCACCGTGCCACCAGGAACGATCAAGATCGAAGGTGACACCGAGGTCTACGAGGTGGCCGCCAAGGTCGAACTGCGCTGCTGCGATGGTCACGTCGCGGTCGCCGGCTACGAGGCGCTCGAGGAGTACGAGTTCTTCAAGGGCGCCTGAGACCTGGTATCAGCCGTCCCGGTGGCCCGGTGCGTACGGGCCGGGCCTCGGGCGGCGACCTGGCAGGCAAGGCGGCGACCTGGCAGACGATGAGATGGCCGGCGAGGAGGAGGTGAGCAGCCGGTGCCAAGCGACGATATGGACTCCATTCCCGGCCTCGAGGAGAATCACCGGCGCGCCCTCGCCGGCAAGCTGGGGATCACCAGCCTTCGGGCCCTGGCGGACGCTGATCAACGCGCCATCTACACCGCGCTGGGGAATATGCGGCCACGTCGGTCACTCACGCGCATCGCGGCCTGGCAGGGCCATGCCCGTCGCAGGCTCAGCGACGCGGCGAGTGATCCGTCGGCCTGGCAAACCGCGGCGTCGTTTGCCGTGATCTTCGCTCAGCGCCGGGTCGACGGCGAGTGGGAGCGCCGGATAGAAGCGGAGCAAACAGAGGTAGAGCCCGCCCTGGAACCCCGGCAATGGCCGGGCTGGGACTTCGGGCCACTACATGACTGGATGCTCGGCCAGCTTGGCCTGCCACAAGACCAGGCAGATTCCGGAGCAGGCGCGGCCAGCAGCACCGCGACCACAGCGGAGCCCGCCGCCGCCGAGGAGCCCGCCACAGGGGAGCCCGCCACCGCCAAGGAGGCCGCCACCGCCGAGGAGCCCGCGGCCACCGGCACGCCTGCCCGCGCCGGACGGGCCGAGCTGCGGATCGACAGCGCCACGATCACCGATGCGGTTCACGAGCTGGACCTGATCACCGCCGGCCGCCCCATCGCAGCGCCGCCCGACGATCTAAGACATCCGGTCCGCGTGCGCTTCACCGTGAGCGGCGGACGATCTGGCCAGCAGTTGCGGGCGGCGGCGTGGTTCCGCCGCCAGGCTGAGCCGGGCTGGAGCCCGGATGAACCGGTGATCGTCTCCTCCTCGGGTCAGGCAGAGTTCGACCTGTCCTCGGTCCCCCCTGGCGGGCACGACGTCCGGCTGCTGGCGTGGGCCACTGACCCCGGCGCCACCCTGGCTGCTGCCACGCTGCCCACGCTGACATTCCGCCAGGAGGCGGGACAAGCTCGCAACGAGTGACGTCCCTGGGCATCAGCCGTCGCGCAGGGCGGCCTTCACGATCTTGCCAGAGGATCCCTTGGGCAGCTCGGCCATGAACCGGATCTCCCGTGGGTACTTGCGGAACCGCGGGTTGAGCGGCAGCACGACCAGCCCGGCCTTGAGCGCGCCGAAGTAGGCGAGCAAGAAAGGCGCATCTTTGCTGGAGGGGCCACTTCGGTCAGTGGGACATCTACGTCAGTGAGACATATATTAAGTGTGTATCACCGCCTTGACTAGGTTGTCGCGACGACGCGAGCGGAGGGGACAGTGATGTACCTCGTTCGGGGAGGCTCCAGGGGGAACGGCGACGCCGCGCCCCCCGACCCGCGGGACGGGCGTCCGGCCGGCCGGCCGTCGGCCGGGCTGCTGCTGACCGAGCCCCTCCGCGGGCTGGCTGACCTGGCCGCCCTGCTGCTGGCCGCCCCGTGCTTGGCGGCCGCCCCGCGCGGCGACCGTCACGGGGTGCTGGTCTTCCCCGGGCTGCTGGCTGGCGACTCGAGCACCGTGCCGCTGCGGGCTTTCCTGCGCTGGCTGGGCTACGACGTCCGCGGCTGGGACCTCGGCCGTAATCACGGGCCCTCCGAGGCGGTGCTGGCCGGAATGCCCCGGGCCGTCCTTGATCATGCGATGAGGACCGGGCGACCCGTATCCCTGATCGGCTGGAGCCTGGGCGGTGTTTACGCCAGGGAGATGGCACGCCGCTACCCCCGGCAGGTCCGCCAGGTCATCACCCTGGGCAGCCCCTTCGCCATGCATGACCCGAGGCAGAGCCACGCCTATGGTCCCTATCAGCGCCTCAGTTTCCTGCACGCCCCTGCCCTCAGGCTGCCCAGCCCCGAACAGCGGTCCCGGCCGATCGACGTGCCGTCGACGTCGGTCTACTCCCGCCGGGACGGCGTCGTGGCCTGGCAGGCGTGCGTCGAGCCGGAGACGGCGGTGCACGAGAACATCGAGGTCCGCTGCAGCCACCTCGGCTTCGGCGTGGACCCGGCGACGCTCTGGCTGATCGCCGACCGGCTGGCCGTCCCGGCCGGTCAGCGAGTTCCGTTCCGCCCGCCGCCGGCGCTGCGGCCGCTGTACCCGGGCCCCAGATGAGCGGCCCGGCTATGGCGCCGAGGACCGCGACCAGGCCAGCGCCGTGGGCGTTCGCGGCGCCGTGGGGAGCGCGCGGCTACGTCACCGACCTCGACGGCCCGGTGCACTGGGTCGAATTCGGCGAAGACTCCGGCCAGGGCCGGGACGAGCCGCCGATCGTGTTCGTACACGGCCTGGGCGGCTCACACCTCAACTGGTGCCTGATCGGATCGCAGCTGGCGGCCAACCATCGCGTGGTCGCGCTGGACCTGCACGGGTTCGGCCTGACCCCGGGCACTCGCACCACATCTACCGTCCGGCGCAACGCCGCGCTCCTGGACCGGTTCGTCCGGGAGGTCACCGGCACCCCGGTGATCCTGGCCGGGAACTCCATGGGCGGGCTGATCTCCATCCTGCAGACGGCCGCCGCGCCGGACACCGTGGGGGGCCTGGTGCTGATCGATCCTGCGCTGCCGCTGCCCCGGCAGGCCCCCGACCGGCAGGTGGGCAGTCAGTTCCTGCTGGCCGCGCTGCCCGGCCTCGGCGAGCTCTACGTCAGGACGGTCATGGCCCGCACACCGCCGCAACTGGCCGTCCAGCGCGTCATCGACCTGTGCTTCGCCGACCCGTCCCGGATCGACCCGACCATGCTCACCGCGTCGATCGCGCTGGCCGCCGAACGCCAGAGCCAGCGAACACCAGCCAGGGACCAGGCCTTCCTGGCCGCGTCCCGGTCGCTGATGCGGGTGGTTGGCCTGCGGCGGCGCTACTGGGAGATGATGGCCTCGGTGCGGGTACCGGTGATGCTCATCGGCGGTGAGGCCGACCGGCTGGTGCCGGTGGCCGCGCTGCGCCAGGCAGCCGCCCGCAATCCGCACTGGGAGACGGTTATCCTGCCCAGAGTCGGGCACACGCCGCAGCTCGAGGTCCCGGACGTCGTGACCGAAGCGCTGCGGGACTGGCTGGGAAGGCATTTCGCCCCGACCGCAGGCTGAGGAGGAACGGGAAGTGCAGCAACTCACCGGACTGGATGCCTCCTTCCTCGCCCTCGAGACGGCCAATACCACGGGCCACGTCGGGGGGCTGAGCGTGCTCGATCCCAGCGGCGCACCCAAGCCGCTGACCCTGGCCCGGCTCACAGAACTAATGGCCGAACGGGTGGCGCTCGTGCCCGTGCTCCGGCGCAAGCTACTGAACGTGCCGCTCGGCCTCGACCAGCCCTACTGGACCGACGACCCGGACTTCGATATCGAGTACCACGTCCGCGAGATCGCGCTGCCGCGCCCGGGATCGGACGCTCAGCTGACCGAACAGGTCAGCCGGCTGCACGCCCGCCCGCTGGACCGCAGCCGGCCGCTGTGGGAGATCTACCTGATCACCAGGCTGGCCAAGAAGCGCGCCGCCGTCTATACCAAGATCCATCACGCCGCGATCGACGGGGCCTCCGGCGCCGAACTGCTGACGGTCCTGTTTGACCTGACGCCACAAGGACGCGAGCTGCCCCCGGCCGAGCCGTTCCGGCCCGCCAGCCCGCCGGGCCTGCCGCTCCTGGCCGCGAAGGCCGCCGCGCGGCTGGCCTGGCGTCCGGTGCAGACCGTGCGGATCACCAACGAGCTGGTCAAATTGCTTCCGACCCTGGCCCCGGCGATGAACGCGCTGGTCGGCAGCATGCTCGGGCTGAACCGCGGCGACGGCGCGGTGATAGCCACCCGGCCGGGCCGCGCGCCCGCGACGCCCTTCAACCGGCCGATCACGCCGCATCGCAGGTTCGCGTTCCGCAGCGTGGACCTGGACACCGTCAAGGGGGTGAAGAACGCCTTCGGCGTGTCGGTCAACGACGTCGTGATGGCGATGTGCTCCGGCGCGCTGCGGCGCTGGCTCATCGACCACGACGCGCTCCCCGACCAGCCGCTGATCGCGATGATCCCGGTCTCGGTCCGGGACCCGGCCAGCAAGGGCGCGCTGGGCAACCGGGTGTCCGCGATGCTGGCTCCGCTGCCCACTAGCGTTACCGACCCGGGCCTGCGGCTGGAGATCGTCCACTCCGCCACGCAGGTCGCCAAGGCCCAGCAGGCGGCGATCCCGCAGGGCCTGGTCGACCAGATCAGCGACTTCGCCGTGCCGGCGCTGACCGCGCGGGCGGCCCGGGTAGTGTTCGCCACCGGCCTGCTGCACCGGCTGCCGCCGTTCAACGTCACCATCTCCAACGTCCCCGGCCCGAACACCCCCGTCTACCTCTGCGGAGCCAGGCTCATCGCGCATTACCCGGTGTCGGTGGTCACCGACGGCCAGGGGCTGAACATCACCCTGGTGGGCTACCTCGGCCAGCTGCACTTCGGCCTGGTCAGCTGCCGCGAGCTGGTCCCCGACATCGATACCCTGGCCGGCTACCTGACCGACGAGCTTGCCCTCCTGGTCGAGGCGGCCGAGAAGCGCACAGCCAATAGCAGCGGGGCCAACGGCAGCAAGGCCGCCAGCTCATGAGACCAGCACCTATCCAGATAGCGCGACGGGGCGACGACGACGCCAGCGCGATCGTGCCCGGCGGTGCGGCGGCGCCCGCGGGGATCCCGGCCGAGATCTTCGCGGCCGCCGTGGACACCTTCGTCGCCGGGCAGCGGCTGGACATGCGGTCGCTGGCCAGGCGCCTCGGCGTGGCCCGGGCCACGCTGTACCGGCGGGCCGGCAACCGGGAGCACTTGCTCGACGAGATGCTCTGGTGGCGGGCTCGCCGCCTGCTCGTGGACCAGGTGCAGGCCACCGCGTCGCTGGCGGGCACGGAGCGGCTCGTGGCGATTATCGGCGGCGTGCTTCGCGCGATCGCCAGGGACCGCCCGCTGCGGGCGTTCCTGGCGTCCGACCCGGAGTCCGCGCTGCGCCTGCTGACCGGCACCCGCAGCACTGTGCACCGGGGCGTGTCCAGCGCGCTGGAGAAGCTCATCGATCTCGAGCGCGGCCGCGGCCGCTTCGACGCCCGGCTGGACACTGCGACGCTGGCCTATGCGATCGTGCGGATCAGCGAGGGCTTCCTGTACGCCGACGTGATCGCCGACCGCGCCCCCGACATCGACCGGGCCGTCACGGTCATCGAGGCCCTGCTCACCGGCTTGGACCGCCGGTCAGCTCCCGTCTAGCGCGAGCACCATCTTGCCGGTGTTCACCCCGTCGAACAGCGCCAGCAGCGTCTGGGGGAAGTCGGCCACGGTGCCGTGCACGACGTGCTCGCGGGCGACGATCTTCCCGTCCCGGAACCATTCGGCCAGCTCGGCCAGGGCCTGCGGATACCGGTCCTGGAAGTCGAACACCAGCATGCCGGTCATGGAGGCCCGCGCCACCAGCAGCATCATGTAGTTCGCCGGGCCCCGTACCTGGGTCTCGTTGTACTGCGAGATCGCGCCGCAAACGACGATCCGGGCGCCGCGGGCCAGGCAGGCCAGCACGTCGTCCAGGATCTCGCCGCCCACGTTGTCGAAGTAGACGTCGACGCCGCGCGGCGCGGCCTCACGCAGGGCCTTGCGCACGTTCCCGGCCCGGTAGTCGATCGCGGCGTCGAAGCCGAACTCCTCCACCAGCGCGCGGCACTTGTCCGGGCCGCCCGCGATGCCGATGGCCCGGCAGCCATTGATCTTGGCGATCTGGCCCACCACGCTGCCCACCGCCCCGGCCGCGCCGGAGACGACCACCGTGTCGCCCGCCTTCAGCTTTCCGGTGTCCAGCAGCCCGAAGTACGCGGTGAACCCGGTCATCCCCAGCGCGCCCAGGTAGACCGACGGCCCGGCCAGCGAGGTGTCGATCTTGTAGACGCCCTGGCCGTCGGAGATCGCGTACTCCTGCACGCCGAACATCCCGTAGACGTCGTCGCCCACGTCGAAGCCCGGATGCTCCGAGGCTGTGACGCGGCCGATCGCGCCGGCTCGCATGACCGCGCCGATCTCCACGGGCGGGATGTACGAGGCTCCGGCGTTCATCCAGCCCCGCATGGCCGGGTCGACCGACAGGTGCGAGACCTTGACCGTGAACTGGCCGGGACCGGGTTCCGGTGCGGGCTCACTGGTGAGCTCCCAGTCGGTGGGCCTGGGCAGCCCAACCGGCCGGGCGGCCAGTCGTACCTGGTGGTTGGTCGGCGGCATGCGGCGGCTCCCGGGACGAGGCTGGACCTGCTGATCGGACGCTAGCGCCTGCGAGGGCCGCAAGACAACCAGGGATTTACTGACTTACCCAACGCCATCATTCGTACGGGGGAGGGACCGCGCGACGGACCAGGCGTGCCTTGGCGTGCGGGTGTTCCCGCCACGTGGTCGCGCCGGAAGCCGCCGCGGTCTTGGCCTGCTCCCACTTGAGCTTCGCGAACTCGCTCGGCGGCATCTCGAGCTCGCTGATCCAGGTCCGGGTCGCGGCGACCACGTGCGCACCAGCGATGCCCAGACCCACCATCGCAACCACGGCGCCGATCCCGATCAAGATTCCGCCGGCGATGAGTGGCCCAGATTCCAGTTGGGGCCATGTATTAGCGGACTGGCTGTTCGTGTCGGTATTAGCCATGGCACCCATCCCGATGTTCTCAAGTAACGTCCACGTGCCCCGCCAAGCACGACGGGGCTTCCCTATCCCACGCGGTAAGCCTATCCCCTGGGATTTCGGGCGCTCCAGTCCGCTCTGCCGCTGACTACCTAGCTTGACATATCAATCACATGCTAGATATAGTAAGCATATGAGGCCAGTGTCTGAAGGAACGAGGCGGTCCCCATGAGTGCGACTGTCAGGGACGTCATGACTACCGGCGTGATCGCTGTCCGCGGGGACACGTCGTTCAAGGAAATGGCGGCCATGCTCGGCAAATCCCGGGTCAGCGGATTCCCCGTCGTTGACCAGGCAGGCAAGGTCATCGGCGTCGTATCCGAAACCGACATGCTGATCAAGGAAGCCGATCGGGACAGTCATCCAGAGGTGTTCGCCGGCCTGCGGCGCAGCCGCGACCATCAGAAGGCGGCCGGGGTGATCGCCGCCGAGCTGATGACGAGCCCCCCGGTCACCATCGGCCCGGACGAGCCGGTGCAGCACGCTGCCTTCCTCATGTACGACCGCGCTGTCGAGCGGCTTCCCGTGGTGGATCAGGCCGGACACCTGGTTGGGATAGTCAGCCAGGTCGACGTGCTCAGCATCTTCAGCCGGCCCGACGAGGAGATCCGCCGCGACGTGACCGACCGCGTGATCCGGCCAGGCTCCCGGATGGACCCGGAGCGCCTCAAGGTCACCGTGCGAGACGGCATCGTGACCCTGTCCGGCCTACCGGAAACCGGCCACGCCGGCCGGGACATCATCGAGGCTGTGCGGCAGATAGAGGGCGTCGTCGCCGTCCGGGACGAGCTGGGCGCTGCGGACGAGGACCACCGCCCGCACACGGCCACATCCTAGTAACGTAAACCCGCTAGACATAGCCTCGCCCCTGCAGGAACCGCAAGGCGGCCCAGCCTGGCAGGACGGGCAGCCAGTAGGTGGCCAGCCGGTAGGTGAGGACCGCCGAGACCGCAGGCCCGGGGGGCACGCCGACGCCGGTCAGGCCCGCGACTAGGGCGGCCTCGATGGCTCCCAGGCCGCCGGGTGTGGGGGAGGCGGCGGCGATGACGGCGGCACCGAGGTAGACCGCGCCGATCTCGGCGATCCCGGCGTGGCCGCCGAATGCCTGGACTGAGGCGGCGAGGCCGCCGATGTAGGCCAGGGTGATCAGCGCGGAGCCGCCGGCCAGCAGGGTCAGCTTGACCGGGCTGGCCGCCACTGTCCGCAGGCTGGCGGCGGCGGACCGCAGGCCGGGCAGCAGCCGGGTCTTGGCGAACCTCCTGCCCCGGCGGGTGGCCAGCACGATTCCGGCGAGTGCGGCCGCTAGGGCGAGGATCAGTAGCAGCTTGCTGGCCGGCGGCAGCTTGAAGGCCTGCGCCATCCGATGGCTGGCCAGGGTGAAGAAGATGACCAGCAGGATAAGGTGAGCGACCGCCCCCATCAGGGCGTTGACTCCGACCGCCGCGACGCCGGCGCTGGGGGAGACGCCGCTTTTTTGCAGGAACCGGGCGTTCAATGCCATGCCGCCGATGTTGGCGGGAGAGACCCGGTTGACGAAAGAGGAGGCGGCCTGCGTCAGGGTGGCAGGCCAGAACGGTACCGGGCCGGGCACGGCGCCGATCAGCGCGGCCGCGCTGGCCAGGTAGGTAAGGGCGGAGGCGGCGATGATGACCGGCAACCAGGCCCAGTGCGCGGATTGCAGGGCGTGCCAGCTGCTGCTCACCTGAGCGAGGGGGCAAGATGAAGTAGAAGGCGCCGGCCGCGGCGGTGATGGCCAGCAGGGTGCGCGGCCTGACCCGCTGCAAGCGGGCCAGCGGCTGCCCGCTCAGCCCGCTGGCCGCGGCCGCGGCGGACCTGGTTTCCGCAAGTAGGCCACCATCGCGGGCGATGGCGTGACGGGTGGCGGCTGACAGGGCCAGCGGCTGCAGCAACGGCACCGCAGGCGCCAGCCCGGTGGCCCCGATGACCGCGGCGGCGCTTGACGCCGCCCCCTCCGCGCCAGTCAGCATGGCCAGCGACGCCAGCAGCTCGGCGAGGTCAAGGTCCATTTGCCGCTGCGTGGCCGCTAGCTCGGAGAAACTGAAGTCGGTCAGCCATGGCCGCCCGCCCTCGATCATCACGTTAGCCGCCCGCAGGGACCGGTGGGCGATCCCGGCGCGGTGCAGCCGGTCTACTTCGGTCCACAGCCGACGGAGGAGCTCGTCGCTGATCTGCTCTACGGGGAGATCACCGAGCGAGCTGCCGTCTACCCGCTTCATGACCAGCAGTGCCGTCCCGCCGTCAGCCTTGACCACCCGGTCGACGCGGGGGACGCGGACACCGGCCCGCTCGGCCATCGTGCCGACGAGAGCCTGGTGCTCGACCGCCCGGATGACCGAGGCGGCGGGCCAGGTGTCGCCGACGTTGCGCAGCCGGGCGAACCGGTAAGCGCGGTAGAGCAGGTCGGCGTCACGCTGGTCGGAGCCGAGGGCCTTGATGAACAGCCGCCGCCCGTCATCGGTGACGGCCACGAACGGCCGGGAGCCCTTCGTCGCGACCCTGGCTGGCTCGACGGAGGTGACGGGCAACCCGGCGGATCGCAGCGCGGCCGCGATCCCCGCGGATCCGATCCGCCGATCGGGCACGCCGAAGGCGACGAGTACGGCCGCACCGACAGTCACCCCGGCGGCGAACGCGAGAACCAGTTCGGCCGGCAGGACAGTACCGGTGATCAGCCGGGCCGCGCCTGCGGCACACAGCGCGATCCATGCTGTCCGGCGCCACGGACGGCTCAGCCACGGTGCTGCGGCCACGGTGACCGCTGCCGCCGCGGCGAGCAGGGCCGGGCCGGGAAACGCGGCGCTGGCCAGCCAGGAGCTATGCCCGGCCGCTGCCGTTACCGCGTGCGGGTGCTTGTCGCCGGCCAGGTACAAGGTGCCTGCCAGCATGGCGCCAGCCGTGACGGCGCCTGCCGCGAGGCCGGCCAGCAGGCGGAACCGGCGATGCCATCCGACGGCTGCGACGGCCGCGGCGGCCGCGAGGACGAATGCCACTTGCATCAGGCCGGTCAGCAGCCGTCCGGCCGGGTCAGATCCGAGCCAGGTCACGGCGGCCGCACCGGGACCGATCAGCCGACCGGGGGCCACCGCGACCGCGACGAGCATCCCGGTCAGGACCAGTCCGCTGCCGATCAGGCGGATGACATCGCCCGGGTGACGGTAACGAGTCGACGGCAGAAACCGCCCTGAATGCTTCGTGATCGGCTCCGGAGCACCGGGCGAAGGCTCATTGACGGCGGTGGGCGGGTCGCTTAGACGGGTTCCGCTGTGATGTGTCCGGTCCATATTCATGCCTCTCACCCGCATTCATGCCTCTCACCCGCATTCATGCCTCTCACCCGCTCCTGGCGCGGCGGGGCGGAGGAACGCCAGCCGGCCGTTGCGGTGGGGTTGGTCGCTGCCCCCGGTTGTGCCATCGCTGAAGCTTGTCGGTTACCAGGGCGGTGACCAGGGCGCAGGACGTGCCGAGCAGGATCCCCGCGGTGGCGTCGGAGAGCCAGTGGGCGCCCAGATAGGCACGGGAGAGCCCCATCACGATCGAGAACGCCACCGCGGCCGCGCCCCACACGGTGCGCCGCCGGCCCGCGGGCACCAGGGCGATGACCGCCGCGACGACAGTGACCGACGCGGCGATCGCGTGTCCGGACGGGAACGACGCGCCGCTCGTCCCGACCAGCGACCCAGGCGGCCTGGCCCGGTCGTAGATCCCTTTCAGCGAGCCGATCAGCACCTCCGACAGCACGATGGCGGCGGCGAAGGCGGCCAGATGCCACCACCGGCGGCGCAGGGCCAGGAACCCGGCCAAGACGATCCGCACCGGCAGCGTGACGTACACCAGCCCGAGGACGTTGAAGACCTTGGCGATCGCCGTCAGCGGGGGCGCCCGGCCGGAGATCATCAGCCGCAGCCACGCATCGTCAAGCCGCTGGATGCGGGCCAGCATGCCGTGGTCGGCGACCAGGGCGAACACCACGGCCGTGAGCGCCACCACCCCGGCGGTGAGGAAAGCGGTCTGCCGGGGGCGGCCAAGAAGCGCCTCCTCCTGCCGCCGGGCCGTGGCCGGCTGGGTCATCCCGGACATGCGGCACCGCGCCCGCACAGGGCCAGGCCCTCGGTGCGCTGGACGTAGCCGACCAGCTCCGACCGAGCCGTGAACGCCACCGCGCTGTTGACAGTGGTGGCCAGGACGGTGGAGGCGCCGGGCGCGAGGACGAACTGATAGGTCGCACAGCCGCCAGCGAATAGGTAGTAGCGAACGTCGGAGTACCGCGGGTGCAGGCTGAGCGGCCGCTCGAACAGGCGCATGCCGGGCTGGTCAGAGCGGATCTGCTGGGCACCCGAGGTGTCGCAGGTCGCGGTCAGGGTGATCGTCACCGTCTGCGGCCCGGGCTGGCCGGAGTTCAGCACGAAGGTGATCTTCATCGCCTGCAGCCCGGGCTGGTCGGGGTTCAGCACGAAGCTGGCCCGCCCGCTGGCGATCTCGGGGTCGGCCGCGGTCCAGCCCGACGGGAGCGCGGCGATGCAGGGCAGGAAGGCCGCCGAGGGAACCGCCTGGGCCGCCAGGATCATCGTATGGCCCGTGCCGCAATCGGGCGCGTGCACACTGGGGGCGTTGGCCGGCAACAACAAGCCGATGCCGAAAACGGCGGGCACGGCGAAGATGGCGAGCATGGCCGCGGCCAGGCTGACCCGCCGGGCGCTCCAGCGCTGCAGCACGATCGGCCGTTGCTGCGGGGCGAGCTTTCGGAACTCGGCGAGCAGGTCCCGGGGATCGCGTTTGATGAAGGCGCGCAGCTGTGTCGGGCTGGCGACCCCGCGGGTGGCGGCGAAGGCCTCGGCCAGCTCGGCCTCGGTGAAATAGTTCAGCGCCTGCCGGTATACCCGCGCGGGGTCGGTGCGGACCGCCAGGACCAGCATCATGTTGCCCAGGTCGACGGCCTGCCGCCATGGCGAGGGGCGCACCTGGGCGAAGGCCACGTCGATCAGCAGCAGCTGCCCGGCGCGGACCATCAGGTTGCCCGGCTTGATGTCGCGGTGGGCGATCCCCGCGTCCCACAGCGCGCGGATCAGTGACAGCCCCTGGTCGATCACCTGGTCGTCGATGTCGGCGTCGCCGATTTCCGCCGCGCCGTCGAAGTACTCGGTGACCAGCAGGTACTCCCGTTCGGGGGTGATCTCCACGATGCCGTAGGGCCTGGGAACGGCGATCCCGGCGTCTTGCAGCAGGCGCAGGGCGTAGTCCTCGT
>Ga0074046_10002077_pt1 | contig 17511 bp, 15 predicted proteins | sample BogForMeECP23OM3_FD_94441 | JGI IMG/M metagenome (GOLD analysis project Ga0074046, IMG submission 94441) | Bog forest soil microbial communities from Calvert Island, British Columbia, Canada - Bog Forest MetaG ECP23OM3 | ecosystem: Environmental > Terrestrial > Soil > Wetlands ... | reverse complement strand
TGCCTTCACGACGATTCCCTCGCCCCTAGCTTGGCCACGATGCGCGCGAGCAGCCCGAGCGCTTCAAGCGGCGTGGTGCGTTCCAGGTCGAGAGCGCGCAGCTCAGCCAACACCGCACGCAGGGACTCCGGCTCGGCGAGCCGTGGGTCCGCCAGCTCGCGGAAGAGGCCAAGCTGGGACTCCGCTTCGCCCTGCCGCCCTTCGATCTCTGGGCGGCGTGCCCGCATTTGCGATGACGGTCGGTAGGAGAGCCGAGGCCGTCCCTCGTCGTCTAGCTCGCTGCCTTCGAGATTGGCGAGCACTTCCCTGCCGCGCGCGACGACCGCGTCGGGCAGGCCGGCGAGCTTCGCGACCTGGATCCCGTAGGAGCGGCTTGCGCCCCCGGGCACCAGACGTCGCAGGAAGATCACGTCGTCCTCCCACTCCCGCGCTTCGAAATGGGCGTTGCGCACGCGGGGCTTGGTCGCGGCCAGGTCCGTCAGCTCGTGGAAGTGTGTTGCGAACAAGGTTCGGGCGCGCTGCCCCGGGGAATCGTGAAGATATTCCGCCACGGCCCAGGCGATCGAGAGCCCATCGAAGGTGCTGGTGCCGCGGCCGATCTCATCGAGAATGATCAGGCTGTGGGGCGATGCCTGGGCGAGAATCTGAGCGGTTTCTCGCATCTCGACCATGAAGGTCGATTCCCCACGCGCGAGACGGTCCGAGGCGCCGATGCGCGTGAAGATGCGGTCGACCACGCCGATGTGGGCACTCTCGGCGGGTACGAAGCTCCCCATCTGTGCCAGCAGTACGATCAAGGCCACCTGTCGCAGATAGGTGCTCTTCCCGGACATGTTAGGACCCGTGATGAGCAGAATCTGCGTCGACTCAGGGTCAAGCTCGGTGTCGTTCGGCACAAAGCCTGTGTTCTCGCGCGCTCCGACGCGTGCGCGGGGATCGAGCGGCGCCCCCGCCTGGAGTATGCCGGAAAGGGTCTCCACAACGGGGTGTCGGCCGGCACGGATCAGAAGACGGAGATCCTCGAGTACTTCGGGCCGTACCCAACCGTCGCGGCGCGCGACCTCCGCGAGCGCCTGAAGCGCGTCAATCTCGGCCACCGCCTCGGCGGCGGCACGGATCGCCGATGCGTGGTCGAGCAGCTCCTGCCGAAGCGACTCAAAGATCTCGCGCTCGAGACTTGCGGCCCGCTCGTGCGCACCGGTCACGCTGCGCTCCATCTCACGCAGTTCCGGCGTCGTAAACCGCTCGGCCGATGCCAGCGTCTGTTTGCGTTCATACTCTGCCGGGACGCGGCCCAAGTACGACTTCGTGATCTCGATTCCATAGCCGTGAACGGGGTGGTAGCGGACCCGTAGACCGGGGATTCCTGTGGATGCCCGCTCCTTCTCCTCGAGGGCCGCGATCCACTCTCGACCCTTGCGTGCGCTGTCGCGGAGCGAATCGAGCTCGGGGGAGAAGCCAGTCCGGATAAAGCCGGTCTCACCCGCCCCGCGCGATCCGCGGAGCATGGCGGGCGGATCATCGACGATGCCATCCGCGACGATCCGCACCGCCTCGGGCACAGGTGTGGGCACGGGCAAGGCTGCCGGTCGAAGCTCGGCCTGGCGCAGCAGCGGGGGAGTGCCGTCTTCCTCCGCGGAAGGCGAAGAGGACTCGAGCGCGCACGCGATGCCGGGCAAGATTTCAAGCGACGTGCGGAGCGCGACGAGGTCGCGGGGAGTTGCGGAGGGGCGCGCCACCTTGGCCAGCAGGCGCTCGAGATCGCGCACGCCGCTCAGGCTATCCCGCAGCCGGCCGCGCGCCCGGTCCCGTTCGGCGAGCCACACCACGGCATCCTGGCGGGCGGCGATCGCGCGGGGCGAGAGCAGTGGATACGCGAGCCAGCGCGCAAGGCGACGCGCACCCGGCGGGGTGCGCGTCTGGTCGATGCGTTCGAAAAGCGTTCCGCGCCGGGAGCCGTCCTCTGCGCTCGCAAAGAGCTCGAGGTGGGCGCGCGTCGGTGCATCGAGAATCATCGTCTCGGAGAGCTGATACGGGCGCAGCCGCGAAGTGTGGACAAGGGCGAACGGTTGATGGGCTTTGAGATAGAGCAGAAGAGCGGCTGCCGCCCGGCTCGCCGGGCCCTCGGTACTCGCAACGGCCAAGGCCGAAGCCTGATCGGCGGCACCCGCGAAGCTGGCGTCGTCTACCGCAGACAGGGCGACGCCAGGCAAAATGAGCTCAAGCGCCGGTCCGAGCGCGCCTTGCTTCGACCGGGGGATCAGAACTTCGCGCGGCGCGATCCGCGTGATCTCTTCGCCGAGCGCGGCCGGCAGCCGCTGCGCGTCCTCTTCCTCTCGTATCGCGACCTGGGTCGCGCGAAAATCCCCAGTCGACGCATCGAGCGCGGCGAGGCCGAACTCTCGCTCCAAAGGCCCGGGAGGTGCGAGCGCCACGAGCGAGATCTCCGCCGCCGCATCCACACCAGAGGGGTCCCCCACGAGCCCAGGCGTGACGACCTCGATCACTTCCCGCCTGACCAAGCCCCGGGGCGACCGCACGGAGACCCCGGCCAGGCGCGGGCTCGGGTCTTCGACCTGTTCGCAGATCGCGACCCGGTGACCCGCTTCTGCCAGGCGCCTTACGTAGCCGTCGGCCGCGTGCACGGGCACCCCGCACATCGGTACGGCGTCGGGTTTGCCCTTGTCGCGCGTGGTGAGGGCGATGTCGAGCAGCGGCGCTGCCAGTTCGGCGTCGCGCAGAAACATCTCGTAGAAGTCACCCATTCGGTAGAAGACGATCGCGTCGGGGTGGCGCGCCTTGATGGCGAGGTATTGCCGCATCATCGGGGTCGAGAGCGCAGACGAAGTCATTCGCTCGTCTCCCGGGGGCGAAAACCCTGCTGCTCCAACCGTTGGAGCAGCTCGGTGTACGCGCCTAGAGCGTCTTTTTCGCGCCTCGCCGCGAGCAGGACGTGACCCAGCTCGTGGTGCGCCTCCCAATGGTCGGGCTCCCGCTCCAGTACCCGTCGCAGCTCGAGCAGCGCCAGCTCCGTTTCCCCTCGCGCCGCGAGTGCCCGCGCCAGGGCCAGGCGGGCGCCTGCGTCATCGGGGACCCGAAGAAGGATGCCTTGCAAGAACGTCTCATGCTCGCGCGGACGGCCGAGCAAGGCGAAGGTCGCCGCGAGGCGGGCGTAGACCAGCGGGCCGCTGCGAGGATCGAGCTCGGGCACTCGGCGCCATGCCGCAAGCGCGCGTTTGGGCCGCCCGAGCTCCGCTTCTAGAACTCCGAGCAGCACCCAAGCCCGCACATTTGTCGAATCCCGGCGCAGGGCGCGCCGAACGGCTCGTCGTGCATGTGCAGTGCGACCCTCCGCGTGCGCGGCGTCGGCCATGTCCACCAGCCGCGACGCCTCTCCCGGCCCAGCCCCCCGCCCTTCAAGACGACCAAGGCGCCGCTCGACCGCAAGGGCTGCAACGTGGTCACGCACATCGGCATAGAGACCCGCGAGCGCCCGAAGCGCGGCTTCGTTGCGCGAATCGTGCGCGAGGACCTCCTCGAACGAGGCGATCGCGCGACGAAGAAACCCGCCGCGACGGAAGTCCTCCGCCAGGTCAGAGAGGGCCGCGAGCCGCTCCGAGGCTGACACATCGTTGCGCAGCAAGAGGCGCTGGTGGATCTGAATTGCACGTCCGACCTCACCCCGCGCGCGGTAGAGCTTCCCAAGGGCGAGGAAGACGAAGGGCTCCGAGCGCGGCTCTCGCGCCAGCGCTGCGAGAACCCCCTCGGCGCGATCGAGATTGCGATCGAGCAGGGAGAGGAGCGCCTCCCGCAGCGCGGAGTCGCTGTTCCGCGGCGCGCGCGCGTCCCCCCCGAACGCCCGCGGGAGCCAGCGCACGGCAGCTACGATCCCCTCCCCGGGGCGGCTTCCAGGCGAGCGCCGGGGTGCGTCTGCCGACCGCGCTCGGCGGAAACGTCCGGCCCGGGCCCGGGCGGCTGGAGCGGCAGCGTGCGGAGTTCGTGGAGCTCGGCCTCGAGCTGCCCGAGTGCCCTGCGGTAGCGACGCGCCGTGAGGCTCAGCCGCGCGAGCTGAAAGACGCACGCGAGAGTCGCTACGACCGCACCGAGGAGAAAGCTCGCGCACAGGATCTTCCAGACAGGCGTGGGCGGCAGAGCGCCCACCAGGAAGTCCACAGGGACCTGGGTCTCGTTCGAAGTCCGAAACCGCCAGCCGAACACGAGCGCCCCGACGAACAGCGCGCTGCCGCCAAGCCAGCGTGAGAGCCTCATCCCAGCCCGGCGCGTGGGGCGCGGCTAGGCCGCGCTGTCTTCCGCGGCGCGCGGAGCCGAGCCGCCTTCAGGATTGTCCACCATCTCCTTCAACTCCTTACCCACTTTGAAGAACGGTGTGCGCTTGGCCGGGATCTGCACCTCTTCGCCGGTCTTCGGGTTACGCCCTTCCCGCGCCTCCCGCAGCTTGACCTGAAAGCTCCCGAAGCCTCGGATCTCGATCCGCTCGGCCTCTTTCAAGGCCTCGGTCATGGAGTCGAAGATCGTATTCACGACGACCTCCGTGTCCTTCTTCGAGATGTGCGGGGTTTGCTCCGCAACCTTCTCGATCAGACCGCTCTTCGTCATGGCCCCCCCACACCGGCGCAGGGCGCCGGGCACCCGTAACGCGGGACGGGCGACATCCCTCGCCCCGCCGGCTCACTCCGAGCTTTTCTTTTCCAGTTTGTCCCGCAGCAGATCGCCAAGCGTACTCTTCTGGCTCGACGATTGTTGCGCTGCCAACTCCTTCAGGGCTTGTCGCTGTTCTTTGTCATTCACGGCTTTGATCGACAGAGAGATCTTCTGCTCCACTGGATCCACACGCGTGACGAGCGCCTTCACCAGATCCCCCGGCTTCACGAGATCCGCTGGCTTGTCCACACGCTCCGTGGAGAGCTCGGAGCTGTAGATCAGGCCTTCGATGCCCTCTTCGAGCTTCACGAACGCACCGAAGTCAGTCACGCTCGTCACCGCGCCGCTGATCTCGCTACCGACCGGGTAGCGACGCATGATGTCATCCCACGGGTTCGGCTGGAGCTGCTTGATGCCGAGGGAGAACTTTTCATTCTCCTTGTCGATCTTGAGCACGACCGCTTCGACGTCGTCTCCCTTCTTGAATTTCTCGCTGGGGTGTTTGATCTGCTCCGTCCACGAAATGTCGGAGACGTGCACGAGTCCGTCGATCCCCTCCTCCAGGCCGATAAAGATCCCGAAGTTGGTGATGTTGCGGACCTGGCCGCGGACGCGGGTTCCGACCGGGTAGCGCTCCTCGATCACGCTCCACGGATTGGGCTCGATCTGCTTCATGCCGAGGGAGATCTTTCGGTTCGCTTCGTCCACGTCCAGCACAACCGATTCCACCGTGTCACCGATCGAAACCACTTTGGAGGGATGCTTGACACGCTTGGTCCAGGACATCTCGGAGACGTGAATCAGGCCCTCCACCCCCGGTTCGAGCTCGACAAAAGCTCCGTAGTCCGTGAGCGACACGACCTTGCCCTGGAGGCGTTTGCCAATCGGATAGCGGTGGCCCGCGTCGATCCACGGATCCGGCTGGAGCTGCTTCAGGCCGAGGGAGACCCGCTCCGTCTCCGGATCGAACTTCAGCACCTTGACCTTGATCTCGTCTCCCACCTGGAACATCTCGCTCGGGTGGTTCACCCTCCCCCACGACATGTCCGTCACGTGCAGGAGCCCGTCGATGCCGCCGAGGTCGATAAAGGCACCGTAGTCGGTGATGTTCTTGATCACGCCGTCTACGATTTGGCCGACCTGCAGGGTCTGCAGGGTCGTCTCGCGCAGCTTCTTGCGCTCTTTCTCGAGCAAGGCGCGCCTCGAGAGGACAATGTTTCCACGGCGCTTGTTGAACTTGATGATCTTGAATTGGAGCTTCTGCTGGAGCAGTGACTCGAGGTTGCGAACCGGCCGCAGGTCGACCTGGGAGCCCGGCAAGAACGCCTTGACGCCGATGTCGACCGACAGACCTCCCTTCACCCGCGAAACGATCGTGCCCTCCACGGGCTCGTCGGCCTCGTAGGCCCGACTGATCTCATCCCAGATTTTCAGGCGGTCGGCCTTCTCCTTCGAAAGAACGATGCGGCCGTCCTCGTCCTCGGCCTCTTCGACCAGAACGTCTACCACGTCGCCCACGCGCACGAGGATCGTGCCGTCATCGTCCATGAACTCCCAGGTGGGGATGAGCCCTTCCGACTTGAAGCCGATATCCACCTGGACGTGATCGGCATCCAGGGAGAGGACCGTGCCCCGCACGACCTCTCCCTCTTTCATTTGCCTGATGCTGTTCTCGAAGAGCTCGGCGAACGTCTGTGCGCCAGCTGTCTTGGGTCGTTCAGTCATGAGTGATCTTTCGTTCTCCTTCCGAGGCCGCCGACTTGGCGGCCGCGATTTCCGGGTTTTCGCCCCCGGATGGGCGAGATCTCAGGTCCTCGGGGGCGATCTGCGCAAGGGCTTGACGCGCAACCTCGAGGAAGCGTTCGAGCGAATCGACATCGTTCGCATCCAGGCTGCGAGCGAGTTCAGCCAGGCGCCGGGCGGTCTCCTGCAGAGGACCGGCAATGGCCTTCCGGTTCGCCGCCAGAATCTCACTCCACAACTCTGCATCGCTGCGCGCAATGCGCGTGAAGTCCCGGAAGCCAGGACCGGAAACCTCGCGGGCGCCCGCAGGCGCCCCCTCGAGGGCCCGCGCGAAAGCGAATGCCAGAGCGTGGGGAAGGTGACTCGTCCACGCCACCTGTGCGTCGTGCTCCGCCGGACTGCGCAGCACCACCCGTGCACCGATTGCGCGCCAGAAGCCCACGACCCGCTCCACTGCTTCGGGCTCGGCGTCGTGCGACGGGGTCACGACGCAGGCGGCGCCGTCGAAGAGGTCGGCCCGAGCGTACTCGATGCCGCGCCGGTGGCTTCCCGCCATGGGGTGCGCGCCGATGAAGCGGACCCCAGGCGGCAGCAAACCAGGCAGCACGTCGGCGAGGGGCGCCTTCACACTTCCCACGTCGGTGACGAGTGCACCGGCTCTCAGGCCGGCCACCGCCGCACCCAGCGCGCTGGGCATTGCAGAGACCGGTGTCGCAAGCACCACGAGATCGGCATCCCGCACGGCGTCCGCGCCGAACTGGATTTCGTCCACGGCGCCGCGCCGCAGCGCCGCCGCGAGGCTCTCGCGCGAGCGCCCAGAGCCCACCACGCGCCCCACAACACCGCGCGCGCGGGCGGCCAGTGCCACCGAGCCGCCGAGCAGGCCGAGACCAATCACCGTGAGGCGCTCGAAGCGCGGGGCGGACGACGTCACGCAGCCTCCTGGCGGAGCCGCCGCAGCGCCTTCACAAGGCGCTCGTTTTCCTCGGGGAGTCCGATGGTGATGCGTACATGTTCGTCCAGACCAAAGCCTCCGAGCGGCCGCACGATCACCCCTTCGCGGAGCAGGCGCTCATACGTGGCCCGTCCACCGGCACGCGCCAGCACGAAGTTTGCGTCCGTCGGCCAGACCTCGATGCCAAGTGCGCGGAGCTCACGCGTCAGATACTCGATGCCCTGGGCGTTCACGCGTCGGGTCGCGGCGACGTGCGCAACATCGTCGAGCGCGGCTTCCGCGGCCGCCTGGGCCACACTGTTGATGTTGAAAGGATGCCTCGCGCGCTCGAGGTAACCCACCAGTTCGGCGTCGCCGACTCCGTAACCCACGCGCAGTCCCGCCAAGCCATAGATCTTGGAGAAGGTCCGGAGCACGATGCTGCCCGGACGTCTCGCGATCCACTCAATCGTGCGCGGGAAGTCGGGCCGCCGCGCAAACTCACAGTACGCCTCGTCAATCGCCAGGACCACGTGTGAGGGGAGCGCCTTGACAAAGGCATCGAGCTCGCCCGCGCCGACGCTTGTGCCGGTGGGATTGTTCGGGTTGCACACGAAGAGGAGCCGCGTCCGCGGCGTCACCGCCGCCCGGAGCTTCGTCAAGTCGTGGACCAGGCCGGCGTCGAGCGCCACGCGTACGCTCTTCGCGCCCGCGCCTTGGGTCACGATCGGATACATGGCGAACGAGGGCCAGGCATACACGACCTCGTCGCCGGAACGCACAAACGCCTTCACCAACAGCTCGAGGATTTCGTCTGCACCCGTGCCCAAGACGATCTGGTGGGGCTCGACACCCAGGTGTGATGCGAGACGACGGCGCAAACGGAAGCTCCCGCCGTCGGGATAGCGGTGCATCCCCGAAAGCGCCGCGTGGGCCGCCTCGAGTGCACGCGGCGAGGGACCGAGCGGGTTCTCATTGGAGGCCAGCTTGATGGCGCCCTCGATCCCAAGTTCGCGCTCCAGCTCTTCGATCGGCTTGCCCGGCTGATAGGGCTCGAGCGCCGCAATCTCGGGCTTCACGATCTGCTCGAGCGCCACGACTAGCTGGCTCCCGCCGTGGTTCCCGCGCGTCGCGGCCGCGCGCTCGCGCGGGGGAACGAGCCTAGGATCTTGTGGGAGTGAGCCCGGCTCGCGGCGTCGGCGAGTGCACGCCCCACGGGCTCTTCGCTCGGATGCCCTTCGACGTCGAGATAGAACAGATACTCCCAGGGCTTGCCCTTGATCGGTCGCGCCTGGATGGCGGTGAGATTCACGCCTTCCCGGGCGAACGGCTCGAGCAGCTTGTAGAGGGCGCCCGACTCGTCCTTGCGCACCGTGAAGACGGCGCACGTAAGATCACTGCCGGAGGGCGCAGGAGGTGTACGACCGATCAGCAGAAATCGCGTGGTGTTGTCACGTCGATCCTCGATGCTCGATTCGATCGTGCGTAGACCGTAGGCCTCGGCCGCGATCGCGCTCGCGATGGCGGCAACCCCACCGTCCTCGGCGGCCAGACGCGCCGCGGCAGCGGTGCTCGCACTCTCGTTGCGCTCGGCGGAGGGCAGATGGGCATCGAGCCACCCGCGACATTGTGCAAGACCCTGGGGATGCGAGACCACGCGCTTCACGTCGTCGATCCGCCCACTCCGGGAAAGGAGGTGGTAGGAGATACGAAGTACCACTTCGCCGCAAAGGGTGAGCTCGGTGTCGACGAATGCGTCGAGTGTCTGGGTGACCGCGCCTTCGGTCGAGTTCTCGACCGGTACCACACCAAGATCGGCCTGTCCCCGCTCGACGCTGGCGAAAACCGCGGGGATCGACGGCACGGCGCATAGCGTGGCGGAGGCGCCAAACTCCTCCCGCGCGGCCAGATGCGAGTTCGTGCCCTCGGGACCGAGAAAAGCGATGCGCAGCGGCTCTTCGAGGGTCCGGCAGGCGGAGATAATCTCGCGAAAGATTGGCGCGAGGGCCGTGGACGGGAAGGGCCCAGAATTTTCGGCGACGACGCGCGCCAGAATTTCCTGCTCGCGCGGCGCCGAATACACCGGCGCCCCGGTGCTCCGCTTCAGGCCCCCCACCGCCTGCACAAGGCGCGCACGCTCGTTGAGCTGCGCCAGGATGCGCCGGTCGGTGGCATCGATTTGCGCACGCAGCTGCTCGAGCTCCGCGTCTGCGGTTTGGCTGAGGGAAAGCGGACGGGTCTTGTGCGTTTCGTTCATTCGCGGTCGCAATCTCGGCGGAGCGCGCGTTCAACTGGACTGCGCGGCCCGCCCAATCAGAGGGCGGCGGCCCGCGCATTCGCGGAAAGGTCGCTAACCCCTCGAAAAACGGGCGCAATATATCGGAGGGCGGGGCTCACTGCCAAGCCCTCATTTCGGCGATTTTGTCGGGCGGACAGGGAGTTATACGCCTTTCGGGCCAGAAGATCATCAAGAACGGGCTCGGGCCAGTCGATACGAAAAACCCTGGGAGTCCGCCCGACGAATGCCGGAGCCCTTCGCAGCCGCCAGAAGGCAGTCCCTCAACAGCCTTGCGACGAAGATCATTTTCTTCGTCTTCCTCTCTACCTTTCTGACAGCCCTCGCGGTCAGTTGGATTTCGATCGAATCCACCCATCGCTTCCTGCGGGAGGCGATCGATCAGCGCTTTTCGGCGCTGCTCCAGAGCAGCGCATCTCGGGTGGAGGCGTGGCTCTCGGCTGCCCAGTCGGACGTCGGAGCCCGCGCGGGCGCGCCCGCGCTGCGAGCCATCGCCGGCTCTCTGCGAAGCGGGACGGACGGCGGCGAAACCCGCAAAGCCCTCGATCTCGCCGCCTCCGGGCCAAAGCTCTCAGCCCTCCGCGGCCTAGTGCTTCTGCATCCCTCGGGGGCGGTCGCAGCCACGTGGGGCGATCCCGGCACTCTTCCCCCGGAACTCGCCCACAACTCAGGCGCCCTCGTGGAGCCGGATCTGCAAAGCGCGCGCACGTCGAGCGGTGCGCCCCTCGTCCTCGCCAGCGCGCCGGTTCGGGGGGCGGATGGTGGCGTGGTGGGGGTCTTGGTCGCTGTCTTGGGGACCGATGAACTCGGGCGGGTGCTCTCCGGGGGGGGAGAGGAGGCCCAGACGCGCATCAGCCTCGTGGGGGCCGATGGGCTGGGAATCACGGGTACCGAGCTCGCCGCGGGCCCGAGCTGCAGCACGGCCGAAGCTCAGGGCTCCGGCGGGGACGCGGTCTGCGACGAGAACCCCGGGGCGTGGAGCGAAATCAAGCTACCACCGCCTCCGCCCGCGGGCCGGGCGGTGAGCGACTATCAGAAGCCCAGCGGGGAGCGCGTGATCGGGGCCGCGCGCAGCCTCGCCCGGCTCGATTGGACGGTCCTGGTGGAGGAGCCGTTTGATCAGGCGTTTGAGCCCGTGCTCTCGGTCGTGACCCGGATCTTCGTCACCGACCTCGTGATCGTTCTGCTCTTCAGTTTCCTGGCGTACAAGATCACGGCTGCGATCGTGCGACCGATCGAGGCTCTCTCTGACGGCGCGCGGCGCATCTCCCGGGGTGAGCTCGACCTCGAGATCCCGGACACCCGGGGCAACGACGAGATCGGTCTCCTGACACGCACCTTCAACGACATGACGCGCAAGCTGCGCAAGAACCAATCGGAAATCGAAGCTGCAATCCACCAGCTCACGGTCCAGAAACACGAGCTTGAGCGGGCCAATGAGCAGCTCTCGCAGCTCTCCATCACCGACGGGCTTACCAAGCTGCACAACCATCGCTTCTTCCAAGATCACCTCACCCGCGAGATCAAGCGGGTCCAGCGCTCGGGAGACCCGCTCTCGATCCTGTTGGTGGACATCGACGACTTCAAGCGCCTGAACGACCGGCTCGGACACGCGGCAGGCGACGAGCTTTTGACCCGGATCGCTCGCATCATGGACGAGAGCATGCGGGCGAGCGACCTGCTCGCACGCTACGGCGGCGAGGAGTTCGTGGTGCTCGCTGGCAACACGGATCTGTCCGGAGCCGCGACACTCGGCGAGAAAGTCCGCGAGGCGGTGGCGGAGAAGAGCTTCCTCCTCGACGAGACGATGCGGCTTGAGAAAGTGACGGTGTCGGTCGGCGTCGCGCAGTACAAGGGTGATCGCAAGGCGTTCTTCCAGGCGGCGGATCGGGCGCTCTACCGGGCGAAGGCGCAGGGCAAGAACTGCGTCCGTGCCGAGGGCGACGGCGTGGTCTGAAGAGACGGGGTTGAGCCGATGGTGCGTTGCGTGCGATCTTCCCAGCAATGACACGCACGATCGGTCTCACCGGGGGCATCGGCTCCGGCAAGAGCACCGTCGCAAGACTCCTCGAGAAGCTCGGTGCCCGCGTGATCGATGCCGATGCGATCGTGCACGAGCTCGAGGGGCCCGGGCAGTCTCTCACGGCCGAGATCGCCGCGAGCTTTGGCTCGCACCTGTTGCGACCCGATGGTGCGGTCGATCGCGAGGCGCTCGGTGCCCTCGTCTTCCGCGACGCCGCGGCGCGGCTGCGACTCAATCAGCTCGTGCACCCCCGTGTGGGTGGGGAAGTCGCGCGTCGAGCACAGGCCGCCCGGGAGGCTGCCGTCCCAGTGCTCGTGCTCGACATCCCGCTGCTTTTGGAGGTCCGTGGCCAGGCCCCCCCCGCACGGTCGCAGCTCGGCCTCGATGCCGTCGTGGTGGTCTGGGTGCCCCTGGAGGTCCAGATTGCGCGCCTCATGCAGCGTGATGGCTTCCCGCGGGAGGAGGCGCTGCGGAGGGTGTCCGCGCAGATGCCACTGGATGAGAAGCGGCGGCTTGCGGATCACGTGATCGACAACTCCGGCGCGCTTGTGGAGACCGAGAGCCAGGTGCGCGCGCTTTGGACCAAGCTTGCGGGTGGACCGCCGGCCAAGACGGAGAAGGCGCGTTGAGCGATTCGCTGGAAGCAAGACTGGAGGGTTTCCTCCTCTCCCGGCTCCCCGGTGCCCGCGCTGTCAAGATGATCTCCTTGGAACGAAGTACCGAGGGCTTTTCCCAGGAGACGTTTTCATTCCTGGTGGAGATCCATGAGAACGGGGGCGCTTCTCGCCGGGCGTTTGTGGCAAAGCGCGCCCCGGTGGCGGGCCTTCTGGAACCCTATGACCTAGAGCCCGAGTTCCGGGTGCTGAACGCGCTCTCCGACGACCCCCTCCCCTCCCCTCCGACGCCATGGTTCGAGCCAGACCCTGCGGTCCTCGAGCGGCCGTTTTACGTGATGGAGCGGCTCCCCGGGCAGGTACCGATTCCCGCCCCCAAGCCCGACGGCTCGGGCCCGCTCGATCCTGCGACGCGGGCCGCCCTCACGCCCCAGGTCATCGCGGCCTTGGCCCGCCTTCATGCCATCGACTGGCGGAAGCGGGACCTCGCTTTCCTCGGCGCTCCCCGAAAGGGGAACGACGCAGCTCTGCGCGAACTCGCGCGCTGGCGGGAGCGCATCGAAGCGACGCGGCTCCCGGTGCCCGCGGTGATGCAGGAGACGCTCGGTTGGCTGCGGCGACACGCGCCGGCGACCGATGAGACGACCCTCGTCCACGGAGACTTCCGTCTCGGCAACTGGTTGCTGGAGGAGACGCCGGGCGGCGTGCGTCTTTCCGGCGTTCTCGACTGGGAGATGGTTCATCTCGGAGACCCGCTGGAGGACGTGGCCTGGTGTACCTCGCTTCTGTGGCGTGCCGGCTCGCCCCTCGCCTCCGGTCTGGTACCGCCCTCTGAGTTTTATGCGCTCTACGCCCAAGCGTCCGGTCGCGCCGTCGATCCGGAGCGACTGCGGTTCTATGAGCTGCTTTCACTCGTGAAGATGAGCGCCATCATGCTGACAGGCATCCGTGCCTTCCGGGACGGTCGCACACCGGATCTGCGCATGGCGATCTTCGACCACCAACTTCCATTCCTGATGGCGGGCCTCGCGGTGCTCCGCGGCTTTCTCCCCGCCCCTGCCGAATAGGAGGGACTCCGCAGTGCTGATCCCCCCCGAGCAGTTGATCGATGGCTGCGTTCGCACACTGCTTGAGACGGTGCTCCCTGGCATTGAGTCTCGCTTCGCGCGCGGGCAGCTTTATGCGGTGGCGGATGTGCTGCGCAATCTACGGGACCGGGTGGAGGAAAAGAGTGCCGGGCTTGAGCTCGAGGCGCAGTCGCTCCACGACAGCCTGGGACGCGCGGCGAGTGCGCTGCGGGCTACCGGAGAGACCGCTGCGTACGACGTCGCTCTGCGGATTGACCACAGCCTTGCGGCTGCGCCGACGGCGCCGCCCACGGCTCGCCTCGGCGCCCTTCGCACGGTCATGGCCTCCACACTCGAAGCCTTCGACGGCCTCTCCGAAGATGTGACGAAGGACGCAACGTCCGCCCTGGGCGGCCACTTTGCCGCCCAGGCGGTTCGTGAGGTCATGCTTCTCAAACCCTCCCTCCTCTCCGAAATCTCCAAGGGGTAGCCTGCATGCTGACCCGTCTTGACGATTATCCGATCCACCAGACCCCCGAACCCATCGCGCATCCGGGAAGCAGTGATCGAAACTTCTACGATCGCTACTTCTTCCACGGCTACACGCGCGAGGCCGACCTCTTCTTCGCCCTGGCGCTCGGGCTTTACCCAAACCGTCGGGTGATGGATGCGGCCTTCAGTGTCGTGCGCGGCGGTGTGCAGCGCACGGTGCGCGCTTCGCGCCTTGCACCCCTCGAACGGACAGAGACACGGGTGGGGCCGATCGCGGTGGAGGTGGTCGAGCCGCTGCGGCGCCTGCGGGTGCGGGTGGCGGAGAACGACTTCGGAGTCGCGGCGGACCTCGTCTTCGACGCCCGGACGCAGGCGATCGAGGAGCCGCGCTTCACCCACCGGCTCGACGGCCGCGTGCTGATGGATTCGACCCGTCTAACGCAATTCGGCGTATGGACCGGCAGCCTCGGTTGCGATGGCGAGCGCCTCGCCATCCAGCCGACCCAGGTAGTAGGCGCCCGTGACCGCTCGTGGGGGGTGCGTCCGGTGGGCGAACGGGAGGGCGGTGCGCCCGGCCCGCTCCCGCAGTTCTACTGGCTCTGGGCGCCGCTGCACTTCGAAGACCTCTGCACCCACTTCGATACAAACGAGGATGCCGACGGACGGGCTTGGCACTCCTTCGGCGCCCGGGTGCCGGCTTCACAGGGGGGCGCCCTTCCTGAGGAAGCGCTCGAGACGATGGCTCAGGTGTCCCACACGGTCCGTTGGCAACCCGGAACGCGCCGCGCGCAGAGCGCGGAGCTCCGTCTTTCTCCGTTCCGCGGGGAGCCACTCTCCATCGAGCTCGAGACGCTGCTCACCTTTCAGATGCTGGGCATCGGCTACCTGCATCCGGAGTGGGGCCATGGAGTGTGGAAGGGCGAGAACGTCGTGGGCGGAGAGCGTTGGACGCTCGCCGAGCTCCCTCCCCTGGCGCCGCAGCATCTGCATGTGCAGGCGCTCTGCCGCGCGCGTCTGTCTGCGGGTACACGGACGCGCGAGGGCCTGGGCGTGCTCGAGCAGCTGGTGATTGGCCCGCATGCGCCTTCCGGATTCAAGGGGCTGCTCGATCCTGCGACCTGAGAGACGGGAGGATGTATCCCTTGTCCGACCCGAGGGGTTGCGCCCTGGATTCCGGGCTGCCGTCCGGCGCGCCAGGTTCTCGTGCTCTCGCGTTTCGAGCCCGCCGTTAGGCGCGCATTCCCGCCTTGAGCTCAGCCACGAATTTCGCGGCCGCATCGACGGCATCCTCCCGCGAGGGTGCGCCGGCGATGCGGCTTACAAGCGCGCTTCCCACCACGACACCGTCCGCGTACTCGGCGATCTCTCGCGCCTGCTCCGGGGTGGAGACACCAAAGCCAACGCAAACAGGGATCGGCGACAGGCGCCGGACGGCCTCGACACTCTCGCGAATCCCTTGGGCGAGCGCTGCGCGTGCTCCTGTCACTCCAGTGAGCGAGACATAGTAGAGGAAGCCACGCGTACGCCCTGCGAGCATCTCGCGGCGCGTCGTCGTGGTGGTGGGCGCCGCAAGCAGGACGGGGTCGATGCCGCGCTTCTCCACCTCGGCGAAAAGGGTCGCTCCCTCCTCGGGCGGGAGGTCGACCACGATGATGCCGTCGACACCGACCTCGGCAGCCGCCGAAGCGAAGTTCTCTTCGCCCATGGCGTAGAAGGGGTTCGCGTAGCCCATCAAGAGAAGCGGAAGATCGACCTTGGGGCGCAGGTCTTGCACAAGACCGAGGATGCGCCGCAGCGAGGTCTTGCCGCGGAGCGCTCGCTCGCTTGCTCGCTGGATGGTCGGGCCTTCGGCGATCGGGTCGGAGAACGGGGCGCCGAGCTCAATCAAGTCGGCGCCCGACTCGGCCAAGGCCAAGACGATCGCTTCCGTGGTTGCGAGATCGGGATCGCCGGCCGTCACAAAGGGCACAAGCGCGCGTTCCCCTCGACTGCGCAGCAGGTGGAAGCGCTCGCTGATGCGACCCATCGTGTCTAGTGCTTTCTGGGTCTTCGGGCTTGAAGAATCTCGCGAACCTGCGGCGCATCCTTGTCGCCACGACCGGAGAGATTGACGAGCACAAGAGCCTCCCTGGGCAGCGTCGGGGCAAGCCTTCGCACGTGTGCCACGGCGTGGGCAGATTCGAGCGCCGGAATGATTCCTTCCATCCGCGAGAGCCACTGGAAGGCGTCAAGAGCCTCCGCGTCGGTCGCAGTCACGTATTGCGCTCGGCCGCTGTCGCGAAGCTGCGCGTGCTCCGGTCCCACCCCGGGGTAGTCGAGCCCCGCCGACACGGAGTGCGCTTCAAAGATCTGACCGTCGTCGTCCGAGAGCACGAGCGTTTTCATCCCATGCAGGATGCCCGGCACGCCCGCCGTGATGGTCGCTCCGTGGTGGCCCGACTCCAGTCCCTCGCCCCCAGCCTCGACGCCAACGAGCTGAACGCGCTCATCACCGAGGAAGGGATGAAAGATTCCCATGGCGTTGGAGCCGCCGCCCACGCAAGCCACCACCACATCTGGCAGCCGTGCCTCGACCTCGAGGATCTGACGGCGTGCCTCGACCCCGATCACGCGCTGAAAATCGCGCACGAGGGTGGGATAGGGATGCGGACCCATGGTCGAGCCGATGCAGTAGTAGGTCGTCGCGACATGGGTGACCCAGTCGCGCATCGCCTCGTTGATCGCATCCTTGAGCGTGCGGGAGCCGCACGAGACGGGATGCACTTTTGCCCCGAGGAGTTCCATGCGGAAGACGTTCAGCGCCTGGCGCTCCACATCGACCTCGCCCATGAAGACCTCGCAGGCCAGGCCAAGCAACGCGCAGGCGGTGGCCGTGGCGACCCCGTGCTGACCGGCACCAGTCTCGGCGATGACACGGCGCTTGCCCATCGCCTTGGCCAAGAGCGCCTGACCCAGCACGTTGTTGATCTTGTGGGCGCCTGTGTGTGCGAGGTCCTCTCGCTTGAGATAGATCTTGGCGCCTCCCAGCGCCTCGGTCGCGCGTGCTGCGAAGCTAAGGGGCGTCGGGCGTCCGGCGTAGCTGGTGAGCAGGTGGGCGAGCTCGCGCTGGAATTGCGGGTTCAAAGCGATGCGCTGGTACGCCTCCGTAAGCTCATCGAGTGCTGCGACGAGGGTCTCCGGGACGTACCTCCCCCCGTACGGTCCGAAATGACCGGGAGTCGCGGCGGCGCTCTCGCTCGTATCCGACCGGCTCCCGGCCGCTCGGCGAGTGCGGGGATCGACGGGCGCCGCCCTCTGCGTCACGTGCTCGCCTGGGCCTTGCGCACCGCCTCGATGAAGGCGGCAATCTTTGCAGGGTCCTTGCGGTAGGCCTCTCCCTCGACGCCGGTCGCCACGTCAACGCCCCACGGCAGAAGATCGCCGAGATCGGCCAGCACCTGTCCCACGTTTCGCGGATCCAGACCGCCGGCCAGGATCACGTCGTGGCCTTGATCGATGAGCGGCGTGGCATCGCTCCAGTTCCACGCGCGGCCTCGGCCGCCGCCCTCGGTGGGATGGTCGAGCAGCAATATGGTCCCGGGGTAGCGTTCAGCCGCTTCTTTGTCGGCGCCGCGAATGGCCTTAATCACTGGGAGATCCACCTGCTCCACATCTTCGGGAGGCTCATCCCCGTGGAGCTG
>Ga0074046_10002076_pt1 | contig 17530 bp, 12 predicted proteins | sample BogForMeECP23OM3_FD_94441 | JGI IMG/M metagenome (GOLD analysis project Ga0074046, IMG submission 94441) | Bog forest soil microbial communities from Calvert Island, British Columbia, Canada - Bog Forest MetaG ECP23OM3 | ecosystem: Environmental > Terrestrial > Soil > Wetlands ... | reverse complement strand
GAACTGGGACTTGCGCTCCGGAGTGCGCATGCGTATTCGTGCCTGGACCGCGTTTTTCCAGGAGATCAGCCTGGTGTTTTGGAACACTTCGTGGTCAAAACAAGGCATGAACCACGGCCGCTATACCCCTGGAGCTGCGTCGAACATCTATTTGGGGCCCGAGGAGCGTGCGTACGTACGTGTGCTGCAAGACTTTGCAAACCGGCTCGGTACTGACGTTCGCCTCGCCCGGGTTTCGTTCACTTCGCCCACTCCCGCTCGCGCCTATGGACTTGTTTCAAAACACGCGGCTGGAGTTTATGTTCAACATGCTGACAACCACACCGCGCCCGTCGAACATGCGGAGATTATCTTCGATTTCTCCCCGTTTGGCCACCAACAATTGATTGGCGAATGGATTGATCCCGCTACGGGGGCCATGGTCTCTCGCGTGAAGGTTCAGCCAGGCATTGCTAAGCTGCAGGTCCCGCCGTTTATAGTGGACATCGCGTTACTGATTAGCTCAGACGGCGCACCGTTGAGTCTTTTGCGCGAAACAGACGCGGGAGGTAACGACTGTCAGAGAAGCGACCTCGCCAGATCACATTCCCATGCTGGTGGCAACGCCAACCGCAGTTGTCGCCGACAATCTGGCGCAGTGAGTGAAGGGCGGTCGCCCCGGGAGCTGCGACGGGAGTTCGCCTTAGCAAACTCAGCGAAGCATCTCAGCTATCGAGGTAGCGCCTGATGAGTCTCACATCGAGTCTCCTGTTTCACCTTTCCAAGAACAGGGTGATTCATAGCAAACCTGGAGACGTCGGTAAGAATCCCGCTACTTTTAGGAAGGCCACATACCAGGAATGGCGCGACTCAGAAATGCATGCGCAGTTTCTTGCAAACTTCGACCCAGAAGACTTGCATGACAAAGATGTGCTCGACTTCGGCTGTGGTGAGGGCGGCCTTAGTTTTCTGGTGGCGACCTTCGGAGCCAGGAGCATCACAGGTATCGACCTAAATGAGGAACTTGTGCATTCGGCCACGGCTCGAGCGCAGCGTTCGAGTAGTCCGGTCAGGGCAAAATTTGTTGTCGGCTCCGACAGCAAAGTCATCGACCTGCACGACTCATCCATGGATGTAATTTTGTGTTTCGACGTTCTCGAACACATCTTAGATTACCGCGAGATCGTCCGGGAATGGTATCGAGTTTTACGTCCGCAAGGTAGGGTATTTATCTGGTGGGTGCCATGGTTCCACCCCTACGGGCACCACATTCACCCGTTGGTGCCCCTGCCGTGGGTCCACGCCTTTTTTTCCGACAAGACTTTGCTTGACGTTTGCGCGCGCGTTTATGACATGCCGGAGTTTAAGCCGCGTCTGTGGGATCAGGATGAGAACGGCAATAAACGACCCAATAAGTGGCGCACCATGAAAACCCTGCCTGATGTGAACCGGCTGACCGTAACCCAGTTCGAACGAGTTTGCGTGGAAAGCGGCCTAAGAATAGAAGAGCGTCGGACCTCAGGGTTTCGCGGGGCGCGCCTGGCTGCCGTCACTGAAATGTTGGCACAGATTCCTCGGATCCAAGAGTTCTTTTGTTCGCAAGTGGTCTACAAGCTTCGGAAGGATTGATTACAACTGATGGAACCATAAGAAGGCAAATGGTAATAGCGCCATCGGAGAGCGACACATCATCAAGCCTACCCTGCGTATAAGATATACTCTTAAATGAACGGGAAAATCGCGATTCTTACCGCTGGTTTGTCGGTGGTCCTCTTGTCGAGCACGACCCGGCAAGTCACGGCAGCCGAGTTGAAGGCTAATCCTTCTAGCTATCGTAAGCTCCTGTCCTCGCTGAAACCTGGCGATACGGTCAACCTGGCGCCGGGAAAATATTCTCGGCTGACCATTGCAGGCCTGAGCGGGACTACTACCGCCTGGATCACAATCAAAGGGCCACCATCGGGTCCGCCCGCCATCATCGTGGGCGAATCTGGTCACAACACGGTTGAAATCGTGAACAGCAGTTTCGTCGCTATTGAAAACCTGCGTATTGATAGCCGGGGCATTCCTGGGGCTTTCGGAATCAGTGCGGGAGGGGGCAAGCGGAATCTGACTCACGACATTCGCATCGAAGGCAACATTCTGGTTGGGCAAAACGGGGATCAGCAGACCGACGGCATCTCGACGAAGACGCCTACGTGGGGGTGGATCATCCGAAACAACCAGATTCTGGGTGCGGGTACTGGCCTTTACCTCGGGGACTCGGATGGAACTCAGCCCTTCGTTCACGGCCTAATTGAGAACAATCTGATCAAGGACACCATTGGCTATAACATGGAGATAAAGGATCAAATCTCCATCCCCGCAATCCGAGGCATACCCACTGAGCCGATATCGACAATTATCCGGAACAACGTTTTCATCAAAGATGACAGGCCTAGCCCGGACGGAGATCGGCCCAACCTGCTCGTGGGAGCGTTCCCGCCTGCTGGCCCCGGGTCGCTCAACCTGTATGAGATCTACGGTAACTATTTCTTTCATAATCACCGCGAGGCGCTTTTCCAGGGCTCCGGCCGAGTTTCGTTGCACGATAATATTTTTGTCGATGGGCCCCACAACTATCCGGCAGTGGTCTTCATGCACCAGAATTTTCCTTTGAAAGTCGCGTACGTTTACAACAACACGGTTTACACCGCCGAGCGAGGCATCTATGTCGAAACGCCGGCTTTGGTCGCAGACGCAGTCATAGGCAACCTGGTATTTGCCTCAGATCCCATAACGGGCTCGATAAGGCGGTCGTCTGATAACCTGGTCGGCTCGGTCACAAGCGCACCTGATTACGTAAATTCGCCGTCTTTCGAATTAGGCTCTATGGATTTTTATCCTCGGGCAGGCAAATGCCAGGGTAAAGCGATCGACCTCAGCCCATTTCAGGCGGAGGCAGACTCTACCGTCGACTTCAATGGCACATTCAAGACTCAAAGTAAGGGAGCGGTGGTTTTTCGCGGCGCTTATGCCGGCGACGGCGCAAATCCGGGTTGGCGACTGCAAGCAGCAATCAAGCCCTCTCGCGTGCCCTCCTCAGGAACGTCTGGAGCGCAGGACCCCAGCAGAAAGATGCAAACCCTTAGCAGCAACTCATGCTATCGATGTCTACCGTCTGCGGCCACGCACACCTTACCTTCGCAGAGTCATTGAGTTGGCACCCCACCCGGTAGTGGGTGAAAAATTAGCCCTATCCCCTATCTCTCTCTCGTGCCCAAGCAGCGGGGTTTTCACGAAGACCTCTCCCGCCGCCAAGAATTGGGGCTCTGGCCTGTGCTCGCGACCTTGGCTGAAAAGCCGGTCGCATGGACTTGGGTAGTTGGATTGGTGATTGTTGCCACTGCCCTTCGAGTCCTGGCGCTGAATCAGCAGTTATGGTTTGACGAAATTGTGACGCTGCTTGATTCTGCGCGCGAGGCAACATGGCAGATCGTCACCCAATATGGCGGACAAAATCAACACATGCTTTATTCAGTCCTGGCGCACTGCTCGATCCGCCTCTTCGGCGAGCAGCCTTGGGCACTGCGGCTACCAGCGGTATTATTTGGCGTTGCTTCCATCCCAGCACTTTATTTTTTCGGACGTCTGGTCACCACCAATCGCGAAGCTCTCTATGCCTCCGCTTTGATGGCGGTCAACTATCAACACGTCTGGTTTTCGCAGAATGCGCGAGGATATACCGGGATGCTTTTCTGGACGCTGTTGACCAGCATTTTCTTCATCCGATGCGCAAAGAGCGGGAACAGGCGGGATTGGGTGATGTATGGCGTTACCGCGGCCCTGGGGATTTACACGCATCTGATGATGACGTTCGTCGTTGCTGGCCACGTAGTCCTCTATGCCTGGTTGCTGGCATCGTGGGCAAGATCTGGCCGCCAGTTCTCCCGGAGCTTCTTCCTTCCAGCTTATGGTTTCGCACTGTGCGGTGTCATGTCCTTGCTGCTCTATGCGCCGGTGATTCCAGGGCTACTTGCCCACACCGTCGGTGCCGCACGCGAGACGGTGCGTTACGAGTGGTCCAGTCCGATCTGGGCGTTGGCGGAACTACTCCGGGGTTTGCGGAGCGGTGCTGCCGGAGGCTTGCCCGCTATCGCAATCGGTGGAGTGGTTCTGCTGAGCGGATTGCTCAGCTATTGGCGGGATAACCGGTTTACGGTCGGGTTGGTTGTCTTACCCGGCTTGATGACTGCAGCAGCGGTGTTGGCGACGAGCCACAACTTCTGGCCGCGTTTTTTCTTTTTTGAGATTGGCTTCGCCATGCTCCTCCTGGTGCGCGGCGCGATGGCCTTAGGCAGATTCGGATCACGAATGATTGGAGGCTCGCAAAGGTTCGCCCTTCAAACAGGAACCGCCATGGTGTTGTTGATGCTGTTGGCGTCGGTTATTCCGCTGCGGGCTGCCTATTTGTATCCCAAGCAAGACTATTTGGGCGCGATGAAGTTCGTGGACGAACTACAGAAGCCCGGCGAGCACATTGTAACGGTCGGAGCCGTGACGACGCCGTATCAACGGTATTATGGCCGTCAATGGATTCTGGTGCAGACACGCACACAATTGGATGCGGCGCTGCAACGCGACCATGCGACGTGGCTGGTCTACGCAATGCCAAACTCCATTCGCGCCAGTCAGCCAGAGATCTGGGAAGCAATCCAGAGCAATTTCACCGTGGTTCGAACCTTCCCAGGTACGCTGGGCGGAGGCGATATATTTGTAAGCAAATCGAAGGACCGTGCGGAGAGGGGCAATCCTGAGCGATGAGGAACGGCGAGGGAATCACGGTGCATGGAGTCGCTGAACGTATGCTTGCAGCGGTGGAGCAATTAGGAGATCCTCAGGCCGCCCGTTCCGTTGCGGTGTCCGTAGTGATGCCGGCTTACAACGAAGCTGAGATGGTAGGCCTGCAGATCGAGAAGATCCGGGAGGTGATGAACCGGACGAATTGTCCTTACGAACTGATCGTGGTGGACGATGGCTCAACTGATGGAACTGCTGATGTCGTTCGCCAACATGACGTGGTGTTGATCTCCAAGAAATACAACCGGGGTTACGGCGCAGCTCTCAAGACCGGCATCGCCGCCGCCTCATACGAGTGGATCTTAATCATTGATGCCGACGGCACCTATCCCGCGGAGAGCATACCGAAACTGTTGGAAGCCCTTCCCGAATACGACATGGTGGTAGCGGCACGAACGGGAAAGAGCGTGCATATACCGCTGGTTCGGCGCCCCATGAAATGGGTGCTTGGACGGCTGGCAAACTACCTCGCGGGCCAGCCCATCCCGGACCTAAACTCCGGTTTGCGGGTTTTCAGAAAGTCTTTGTCAGAAAAGTTTGAACACCTCTTGCCGTCCGGCTTTTCGTTCACATCGACCATCACCATGTCGCTCTTGTTGAACGATTATCGTGTGCTATACCTTCCCATCGACTACAACAAGCGCGTCGGATTGTCGAAGGTCCGGGCGCTTCACGTTTACGATTTTCTGCTGGTCATTCTGCGGACGGCCATCTTCTTCAACCCGCTTCGCTTCTTCCTTCCTTTCGGCGCCTTGTTTTTCATCGTCGGACTGGCGAAGCTGGCCTACGATTTCTGGCGCTGGAAGTTTTCGCCCAACGGCGGAATCTTGTTTTTGGCGGCGTTCATCATCTGGGCGGTTGGCTTGCTCTCTGACCAGATCTCGAGAATCGCCTTGAGCTCAAGATCGAAATGAAAGCGCGAGTAGCAGAATCCCTGCGCCATCCGTGGGTTCGCATTGCTGGGAGCCTGCTGATTCTGGGACTATTGCTGGCCTTCTTGCCTCTGCACAAGATCGGAGCCGCGTTGCGACGCATTCCCCTGGGTGTCTGGTTGTGGATCTTGACAGGCTATCTTACGACCCACGTGCTCGGTGTGTTGAAGTGGCGCCTGACGCTACACCTGAGCAATGCGCGGCTCACGTTTGCGCAAGCCCTTCGTTGCTATTTCGCCGGGTTGTTCGGCACAGTATTCCTGCCCTCGGTGGTCGGGGGCGACATCGTACGAATGGGTTTGGCCTTTCGGATCGAACGTAATCGGGCTGGCGTCCTGCTGGGTAGCCTGGTGGACCGGCTTCTTGACACCATCTCCTTGGCCGTCGTCGCCGGAATTGGCGTCCTGCTACTCCCCGGAGCTTTAGACCCTCGACATCGCCGGGCTTTCATCGCTCTCGCTGTTGTCTTCACAATGGCTTTTGCAGGGCTGTTTGTGTTGTTGAAAGCCGTCCCCTGGCGACGCCTCCCGTTCAAGCTGCGCCGCGGTCTGGTAAAGGTCAGGTGGGCCTGGCGATCGATGGCTTCCATGCCGCATTACGTCCTGGTATCGCTACTGCTTGGCATCATCATCCAGACCAATCTGGTCGCTCTTGCAGCCTGGATCGCCGGTGCCTGTGGCCTTCACGTGCCCTTTCGCGTCTGGCTATTGGTGTGGCCACTGGCGAAGCTCTTGGCTTTGGTTCCGCTGACGCTGGGTGGTCTCGGAATTCGCGAGGCTGGATTAGTAGCGCTGCTGGCCCCGTTTGGTGCTCCTGCCGCACTGGCCGTCGCTGCGGGACTGGCTTGGGAATCGATCATCATCGCTGGTGGCCTCGTCGCCGGATTGATTTCGTTTCTGATTGGCGGAACAGATTTTGCCCGGTCGGTCCTGAAAGTCGATAGGCTTCGTTCCTCGGAAGAGTTGACTCCGATCGGCTAATGACAGAGCTCATCCCTGCCGTCAATGACTGAGACTGCGCAACAAAATGGGGGCCTGCCGCACGTAGTCGTTCTCGGTGCAGGTCCGGCCGGAGTCGGCGCTGCCTACGAGCTCACACGGAACGGTCGTGCCCGAGTGACTGTCATTGAACAGCGGGACACGGTGGGCGGGAATGCCGGCAGCTTTCAATTGGATGGAGTTTGGGTGGACTACGGTAGCCACCGCCTCCACCCCGCTTGTGATCCGGGAATCTTGAACAACCTGCGTGAACTGCTCGGAGAAGATCTGCTCGATCGGCCCCGTCACGGTCGCATCCGTCTCGAAAATCAATGGATCCACTTTCCGCTGAAGCCGGGCGATCTCCTGCTGCGGACACCAAAGAAGTTTGCGTTCGGTGTGGCTACCGACATGGTTCGCAAGAAGGTGGCGGCAACCAACGGCCAGCCAGATTCTTTTGCCTCGGTCCTGGAGCACAGTCTCGGACGCACCATCTGTCAGGGCTTTTACTTCCCTTATGCCCGAAAACTCTGGGGGTTGCCGCCGGAGCAATTGGCCGCCACCCAGGCCCGCCGCCGGGTTTCCGGCAACTCTGTGGGCAAGATACTTAGGAAGGTCGCGAACTCGGTTCCCGGCCTGAAGCGGCCTGGCGCTGGCCGCTTTTTTTATCCTCGGCGTGGGTACGGCGAGATTAGCCAACGTCTCTGTGAAGCAGCGAAATTGGCTGGCGCGCAATTCGTAATGAAAGCGCGAGTCACAGCAGTGGAGCGAGAGGGTAACAGCATTGCAGCAGTTACTTACGAATCAGACGGCCAAAGTCACAGAATTCCCACCAGGAACGTGTGGTCCACTTTGCCCATCAGCCTTCTGGTTCGAAGCATGCACCCCGAACCACCTCCCGAGGTTCTGCAAGCGGCAACCCGTATTGCATTTCGAGGAATGATTCTGATTTACCTGACGCTAGAGCAGGACCATTTTTCGGAGTATGACGCACACTATTTTCCCGAGGAATCCATTCCCATCTCGCGGCTGTCTGAACCGAAGAACTACAGCGCATCGACCGAACCGCGGGGCACCACGGTGCTATGCGCGGAATTGCCCTCGGATCCAGGTACCAAGGAATGGGAGATGAGCGATCAAGAGTTGGGAGACTTGCTCCGGCAATGGCTCGAGCAGGCAGGTTTGCCGGTTCACGCCAAGACTCTGCGAGTAACTACGCGGAGGTTGCGGCAGGCGTATCCCGTATATGTCCGCGGTTACGAGAAGGATATAGCCCTCGCCGATCAATGGCTAGGACAAGTCGAGGGGCTGCTAACCTTTGGCCGCCAAGGGCTATTCGTGCACGATAACACTCATCATGCGTTGTACATGGCAAACGCAGCCGCAAAATGCCTTGGCACCGACGGCAGTATTGATCACGAGCTTTGGGCACGGTACCGTGAGATTTTCGAGACGCACGTGGTAGAAGACTAATGTCCAAGGACCTGAGCACCGTGGAGCGTGGGGTGGAGGAGCAGACCCCAACCAAGCCCCCGCCGGTGTGGGGTCCCGATGCTCTTCGAGCTAGTCGGGAGGCCCGGCGGCGCCGGCAGGGCGAGCTTGCCGATAAACGTGACCGCTGGGTGCACTCGAATCGGTATTTTTACGACCGGTTTAAGCGCCTGCTCCGTTTCATCATCGAGCCTTCCAAGCGTGTGCTGGAAATTCGTTGTCAGACCGGACACCTGCTGGCCTCGGTCGAGCCGGCGTACGGAGTTGGCGTCGAAATCAGCGAACGGCTGGTGGAGGTTGCTCAGCGAAATTATCCCCAGCTTCATTTTGTAACTTCGGATCCAGAGGATCTGCAACTCGATGAGACCTTTGATTACGTCATCTTTAGCCACCTTTTCGACACGGTTGATGTTTTGGGAGCACTGCGAAGAGCCCGCCAGGTCTGCCAAAGCCATACTCGCTTGATCGTATGCAACTACAACCCTTTGTGGCAGCCCTTACTCGAATTGGCTAGCCGGCTGGGGCTACGAGCTCCGTTCGAAGAGCCAAACTGGATGTCCGAGCGTGATGTGACCGGACTTCTTGAATTGGCCGACTTCTCCATCGTGCGGAAGTATCGGTTTCTGCTGTTGCCAAGATACATCCCGCTTCTATCGGCATTTTGCAACGAGGTGGTGGCGCGGATGCCGGGAATCCGGCGCTTGTGCCTCATGCAGCTCATCGTGGCCCGTCCCAAACCGCAGCCGCAAAGCGAGATCTCCGTATCCGTTTCCGTGATCGTTCCATGCCGCAACGAACGGGATAATGTCGAATTCGCAGTGCGGCGTGTTCCTGAGATGGGCAACCACACTGAGATCCTTTTCTGCGATGACAAGTCTATCGATGGCACCGGCGCTGAAGTGGAGCGGATGATCAGCAAGTATCCACATCAAGACATCCGGCTCATCCCGGGTCCGGGTATTTGCAAAGCGGAAAACGTGTGGACCGGATTCCGGGCGGCCAAAGGCGATGTGCTCATGATTCTGGACGGCGATCTGGCTGTAATGCCAGAGGAACTCCCCTATTTCCTCCGGGCGCTGCTATCGGGAAGCGGCGAGTTTATTAACGGAAGCCGCCTGGTCTATCCCATACCGAAGCAGGCGATGAAGTTCGCCAACATGATCGGCAACAAGCTGTTCGGGATGACATTCTCGTACTTATTGGATCAGAGGATTAAAGACACGCTCTGTGGTACCAAGGTGCTCTGGAGAAAAGACTGGCTGCGCATTGAACGCAATCTGGGACAATGGGGCATGAAGGACCATTGGGGCGATTACGAACTGCTGTTCGGAGCCGGCAAGCTTCAACTACAGATTCAGGAGGTCCCGGTGCATTATCAGGAGCGCATTTACGGGGCCACCAAGATGACCAAGGTATTCTCCAATGGGTTACGGATGCTGAAGATCTGCGCCGGGGCGTGGCGTAAGCTAATGGGTTAATGGTACGGGTTCGCCACAATGGGAAGTAAGAAAGTTGTCGTTACAGGCTCCGGTGGGCTAATCGGGTCAGCGTGCGCTCGCCTGCTGCACGACGAGGGCTGGCATGTCATCGGCGTGGACAATGATATGCGACGTCAGTTCTTTGGTGAACAAGGAACCACGTTGCCGGTGGTGCAGGAGTTGCGCGCCAGTTTGCCGCGATACCGGCACCTCGACTTGGACATACGAGACCGCCAGGGCCTTCGGGATCTCATGAAAGCTGAGCGGCCCAGCTTCATCATCCATGCGGCAGCGCAACCCTCACACGACAAAGCCGCTGCCATCCCGTACGACGACTTCGACGTCAACGCCGGCGGCACCATGAATCTTCTGGTGGCTGCCAGAGACTTCTGTCCGGAGTCGCCGTTCTGTTTTACCAGTACGAATAAAGTCTATGGCGATCGCCCCAACACACTGCCGATGGTAGAGCACGAAAAGCGCTACGACTACGCCAATGGCCTGGATGGCATCGATGAAACGATGTCCATCGACAACTGCCTGCACTCAGTCTTCGGCGCTTCCAAGGTGGCCGCCGACGTCATGTGCCAGGAATTTGGACGTTACTTTCACATGCCGGTTGGCATTTTTCGCGGTGGCTGCCTTACAGGGCCGCAGCACGCGGCGGTCGAGCTGCACGGTTACCTTACATACATTATTGTTTGCGCAGTTTCTAACCGGCCGTACACCATCTTCGGGTACAACGGTAAGCAAGTCCGCGACCAGATTCACTGCAATGATGTGGCCCGGCTCTTTTTGGAGTTCTACAGTCATCCATGCTGCGGGGAGGTGTACAACCTCGGCGGCGGAAGGCAGAATAGCCTCTCCATTCTCGAAACTATCGATTTGCTGACGAACATGGGGTTCCGGTTGAAGTATGATTACAATCCTACTAATCGGACGGGCGACCATATCTGTTACATTTCTGACCTGTCAAAGATTCGGTCGCACTTTCCCAAATGGAATCTTGACTACGACCTCCCGAAAATCGTAACTGAAATTATTGACCGCCAGTTGCATTTACTGAAAGTGCACCCGAAGACGGCGCTCGCGTAAGGCTCAGAACCGGACTCAAGCCCCAGTCGTCATGCTACCCAAGCCCAATCTCGCTGGACGTCCTTACTTGATGATCGCCCTTGCGGCGACTTTGGCTGCAGTACCCATAGCGTTTCGCGGAAATCCCTGGGGGCATGACGTTAATCTTCACCTGCGTAGTTGGATGGACGCCGCACAACAATTTCACGAAGGCAGCATATTTCCCCGATGGGCCGCTGGGGCCAATATGGGTTTTGGCGAGCCTTTTTTTATCTTCTATCCACCCTTTTCCCGGCTGATCGGAACGTCACTCGGCCTAGTGCTCCCCTGGAAAATGGTTTCGGGCACCTACATCTGGCTGATGCTTTTATTGGCTGGCGTCGCAATGTGGAAATGCGCCAGCGAATGGCTGGCGCCGGCGGACGCACTGAGGGCCAGCGTGCTCTTTGCCATCAATCCCTACCTTCTGATCATCGCGTACAAGCGCGGTAATTATGCAGACCTCCTGGCATGCGCGCTGTTTCCGATGCTGTTGTGGGGCGGAATTAAAATGGGATCTGCTCCCGCAAGAACTACCCTGCCTCTCTCCGCTGTATTCGCTGCCATCTGGCTTTCGGACCTTCCCGCTGCCGTGGTTGCGAGCTACGTTTTGGCTGTGTTGTTGGTATTCAATGCCATAGCTTGCCGATCTCTGAAACCCCTTCTGTTCGGCGCATTAGGCATTCTGTCGGCCTTCGGCAGCATAGCTTTTTTCCTGTTCCCAGCCGCATCGGAGCGAAGGTGGGTGAGCATCGCCGAGGCAGTCCGGTCGGAATGGGACCCTGAACATAATTTCCTTTTTACGCACAACAACCTTCCTCAATATGTCGCTTTTAACCGGGGGCTGTCATTCATCGCGGTTTTTCTGGTGATCGTTACCGCCGGTGCTGCTGTGCTCGCCTATCGATTGCGGCAGGAAGATCCAAGAGTTTGGCGGGCACTTGCGGTGGTGGGAGGAATATCCACGTTCATGATGTTTCCTCCGAGTTTGGTTCTGTATAAGACCTTGCCTGAAATGCGTTACGTGGAATTTCCGTGGCGGTGGCTCTCCCCGCTTTGCGTGGTAGGTGCATTCCTAGTCGCATCAGCCCTATCCCAGGTTCACCGAACGTGGATTTCATCGGCTGCGGTCACGCTAATCGTTGCCTCGGTAGGCGGCGTAATCATTTACACCACGAACTGGGATTCTTCTCACTATCTGGAGGGTCTTATCGCGGACGCACATTCTACGACAGGATACCCGATTCGCTTTGGCGACTGGAGCAACCCGCTGGGCAGCCAACCTTCGAAACTAGACAAAACTGCACCCCTGATTGCCTTCGCTGACCCGGCAGGCGAGAAGCTAGTTGCGCAGAGCCCTCAGACCCAAGTCGAACAGTGGCTGGGGCAGCATAAGGTGTTCTCGGTAAGTTCGTCTGGTCCGCTTCTGCTTAAGTTGAGGTTGTTAACTTATCCGGCTTGGCAAGCAAAGCTGAATGGAAACATCGTTCTCCTGCAGGCAGATCCAGATACTGGGCAGATGATGTTGCCTCTGCCCGTCGGGGGATTAAATCGGGTTGACATTCAGTTCGGGAGAACCTGGGACCGCACGGTTGGTATTGCCGTCTCCCTCGTAACTATCTTGACCTGCGTACCACTGATGTTGCGGCTTAGAAAGCAGGATGTATTGGTCGAGCGTCGTAGGGTCGAGCAAGCTTAGCGCGGAAAGATACGCTGGATTCCTAAGTTCATGAACATCTTAAAATCTCGAAATGTCCAGCGAATCCTGCTTGCGGTCGCATCCGTTGTTTTCGTTCTGTTCTGCATTGAGCTACCTGCCTTAATCGGAGTACTAGACTATCGAACCGTCATCGGCCCGTTCCATATGTGGTGGGCTCCCAATGTCGCGGACCCGGAGTTGGTGGCGATTCACCGTCCTCACGCCCGTCAGACCGGCGAAGCGCGGGGAGGTGGTGCGGCCTCGATTTATCAGATTCCGCAGTCTGATATGACGCTATTTAAATGGGACGTAAAATACGACCACCATGGTTTTCGCAATGCCGTTGATCTGGAGAATGCAGACATTGTTGTCATCGGAGACTCCTTCGTCGAGGACTTGACCGTCCCCTATCCGGAACTGATGACCTTCCGGCTGGCGCAACTTCAGGGCAAAGTGACTGCCAACCTGGGACAAGCCACTTATGGCCCTTTGCAGGAACTGATCGTGTTAAAGCGCTATGGATTGCCCTTGCGGCCGCGTACGGTTATTTGGATGTTTTCCGAAGAGAGCGACCTGGGGGATGTGACCTCCTATCGCCGTGCGATGCAGAACAAGCCGACGTTCTGGCAAGCCTTTTGGGCACGCTCCTTTACCAGAAATGCCCGGTCGTCGGTCAAGGGCTTTATCGCTCCTCCTTCCAAACCTCCAGGCATAAGGTACTCCGGAGTTTTCCAGACATCCGACGGCAAGCCAGTGACCCTGTACTTCAGCAGCCATCCTCCAGCTCTTTCCAAAGACGACCTCAGCGCCATCGACGAGACGGCTGCCACACTCGCGACGGCGCAGAAACTCTGCGCAGATCAAGGAGCTCGACTGATTTTCGTATTCGTACCGATGAAGTTCACGGTATACCACTCATTCTGCCAGTTTCCTCCGGAATCTAAGTGCCGCACTTGGGTAGCCACCGACATGTCGCAACGTCTCCAGACTGCGTTGGCCTCCGCGTCTCCAGAAATGGGATATTTCGACCTAACACCCGCCCTTGTAGATGCTGCGAAAAGAGGGGAGCTCACTTATTATCCTGACGACGTCCACTGGTCGTCCGAAGGGCAGAAGGTCGCCGCGGAGGCAGTCAATAGTTACCTCCTGTCGACCGGAATTCGGTAGAGTGTTGGGCGGGACCGCGATTTTGAGGTCTTCAGCATCAAGTTTGGTATGAACTCAAGCGGGACGCTGGGTGCTGAGTTGACGACCGTGATGGAAGCTGGCGCAGAACCAAGGGCTGATCGCGCAGTTCCCGCTATCATTGTCCGCCGCCGCTGGGCCATTCCGCTGGCCATTGCCTTCCTCGGGTTTGTGCTCAATACGATTGTCGCCGTCAAGATGAGCGCAACTTATGATGAGGCCTCTCATGTGCAGTATGGAGCTGCAATTTTGAAAGGCTCCACTGAGCGCTCAAGTTTTACATTCGACAGCAAAATGCCGATCTCGGCGCTGAACGCCCTGCCCCGCGCAATCAGTGAGGTGCTCCGAGCGAGGGGCGTGGCCGTGGGATTCGCCGACAAATTGGGTGGTCTCCTGGCAACCCGCTTCCCCACCATCTTTGGCGCATTCGGCTTGTCTCTCCTGGTATATCTCTACGCCGAGTCCCTTTACGGCCGGGTGGCCGGTCTTTTCGCGCAATTTCTCTTCGTTATCTCTCCGAACATCATCGCCCATAGCACTCTGGCCACAACGGATCTGTACATCGCGCTGACCACGATACTGTTCCTGTATTGTTTCCGCCGATTTCTGCTGCGGTCCAGTTTCGCGAATGCGCTCTTTACAGCCGCGACATTAGCGCTGGCCCAGCTAACCAAGTTCGTGGCAGCTTTCTTGTATCCGGCTGTCCTCCTGTTTGTCATTTCCCTCGCGCTGTATTCGAAATATGGCCACGACAAGCGCTATCGCCTCACCTTGCGACAAATCGGCCTGCTGCTCGTTCTGCACTTGGTTTGCTTTGTTGCCATCCTCAACGTGGGCTTTGTGTTCGACAGAACGTTTACGCCTCTCTCCAAGTACCAATTTCGCAGCGTGACATTCAAGTCCCTACAGCAGGTTCCATTTCTCCGCGCTGTACCACTGCCGCTTCCGAGTGCCTACTTCGAAGGGATGGACTGGATGACCTACGACAACGGCCTGGCTCCCGTTAACATGGTGCTGCTGGGTGACGTACGCGGTCCGGAGCTGGCGCGCTCCGATGGATTTCCATCCTATTATCTAGCGGCCTACGGCCTTAAGGAGCCGTTGGGGATGCAACTGCTGCTTCTGCTGGGTCTATGGTGGACAGCTCGCCATCGGCGGCTTGCGGATTTCCTTGTCGGAGAGTGGTTGTTGCTGGTGACTGCAGGCGTAATCTTGCTGATGCTCTCTCTGTTCAGCAGGTCGCAGATCGGGATTCGGCATATTCTGCCAGTGCTCGCTATCTTCGTCATATTATCCGGCGGGGCTTTTGCCGACGTTCTTACGTCTTCATGGCGACAACGGGTTCTGTTGGCCGCATGTCTGCTGTGGACGGTCGTTTCTGTCGCGAGTTACTTCCCGCACATGATTCCCTATTTCAATGAACTCTTGACGGATCGGAGGGCGGCTTACCGATTCCTGGCGGACAGCAACCTTGACTGGAATCAGGACAAGCAGGAGGTGCAGGATTTCCTGAGGAGCAATCCTGACGTCGTGCTCAACCCCCCGCAGCCGGTGACAGGACGAATTCTTGTGAGTGCCAACTTTATGGCTGGAGTAATTCCCAGAAAGGCTGATTACTGGGTCAGACGGAACGGGCTCAAACCGGTTGCACAAGTGGGGTATGCGCACCTTCTGTTTGTTATCCCAGCCGATAAGTGACGCGTATTGCTCTTCCGCCCCAATTAGTATCTACCGCATGGCATGAGTTAGCCGGCTCGGAGAGATACTTCATTAAGTTTCGCGACGAGTTTTCCGGGTCAGATTGGGGGCTATTGATTCGGGGCGTTCCGTCGTTCACTCACATTCCCGCACAACCGAATTGATGCAGGTTGGCCCAGCAAGTGAGTCGCTGTCTCTTCATCTGACCAGGGGCGTCTCGCGCGGTTTTTGAGTCACTGGGCAGTTTTCAACGCTGCTGCCTGCACGGTGTCGGGCCGCGTATATTGGCAGAAGGGCCGTGAGGAGAGCAATGCGATATGCCGAAGTGGGTCGAGTCGTTTTCCGAGTACGTTCCGGCTCAGCAAGAAGAGTACCCCGAAGTGTCGGTAGTGATGCCTTGTCTGAACGAGGCAGAAACCCTGGCCGCCTGTATCGAAAAAGCGCAGCGTGCGTTCCACGACCACGGTATCCGGGGAGAAGTAGTAATCGCCGACAATGGTAGCTCCGACGGCTCGCAAGCAATTGCACAACGGTTGGGGGCGCGCGTTATTTCCGTCCAACCAAAGGGATATGGATCGGCGCTGATGGGCGGGATTGCAGCCGCCAAAGGCATCTATATCGTAATGGGCGATGCGGATGGTAGCTATGACTTCTCCCACATTCCGTTGTTCTTGGAAAAGTTACGCCAAGGCCATGATCTGGTGATGGGGAATCGGTTCAAGGGCGGAATCGCGCCGAACGCAATGCCGAGGTTACACAAATATGTGGGAAATCCAGTCTTGACCCAAATAGGCCGCGTGTTTTTCAACGCACCGTGTGGAGACTTCCACTGCGGCCTCCGGGGCTTCAGCAAGGTAGCCTACGAAAGAATGGGCCTGCGCACCACTGGAATGGAATTTGCAACTGAGATGGTGGTAAAGGCGACTCTTCTGGGGATGTGCATTTCCGAGGCCCCGACCACACTCTCGGTGGACGGCCGGAGCCGGCCACCGCACCTGCGGACGTGGCGGGACGGCTGGAGACACTTGCGGTTCATGCTGCTTTACAGTCCACGGTGGCTTTTTCTGTACCCCGGCCTACTGTTGATGTTGGGCGGGGCGCTAGCCGTACTCTCGCTGCTTACCCGTCCCCGGTCCTTAGGGGGAATTGTGTTAGACGTAGACACCCTGCTCTATGCGGCAATGGCAGTCCTCGTTGGATTTCAGGCTGTCGCATTCGCGACTTTCACGAAGATCTTTGCCATCTCCGTAGGGATACTTCCCGAAGACCCACGACTGAACCGGTTGTTTCGTTTCATCAATTTGGAAATCGGTTTGGCGACCGGCGGCGTGTTGATGGCTTTTGGATTGGGAGCTACCGTGTACGCGGTCAGAGTCTGGGGGCGGCACGATTTTGGCATATTGGATCCGGCGCAGATGCTTCGAATCGTGATTCCTGCGGCGCTGTCGCTCACCTTGGGTTTCCAAGTCATCCTTTCCAGTTTTTTCCTTAGTGTGCTGGGTTTGCGCCGAAAATGAATCCGCGCTCCGCAGGCTCATTTCCTCCGCCATCGGTCGGATGATGGGAGCTAAACTCACTTTTATTGATTAAAACCGTTCTAACGGCCTGAGTAACTCCAGAAACGCAGAGAAAATAAACAGAAAGTCGCTGCGAATGACACGAAACCAGGTCACTGCGGCGTTCGTTGCTCGAGTTTCGTCAGAACAGATATAAAGTGTAGGTTCCTGCCGAAGACTAATGAAAATGGGGCCGGATAGAGTGGTATTGCTCGGTCTGTCTTTACCTCCACGAGCCCTGCATCGCGGTAAATTTCTTGCCACTGCTCGCCGGACAAATAAGCATAGGGCAGTTCGACACCATGCGGCCTATTGCCGACCCAATCCATCAAGCGCAAAGTCCAGTGGTCGAACGTACCCTCCGCGAGGTGGTCCTTGATCAGAATGAAATCTCGGCTGATGCGACCTGCCTCGAGCAGGACCGCCAGCGGATCCCGCGAATGGTGCAGGACGTCAACGAACATGCAGCCGTCAAAAGACCTACTCGGAAATGGCAAATGAACGCCATCGAAGGCGATGCACGGGATGGCGCACTTGGGGCGAGGAGAGTATTCCGCGCCGGATATGGCGAGCCCGGGAATGGCTT
>Ga0074046_10002075_pt1 | contig 17531 bp, 14 predicted proteins | sample BogForMeECP23OM3_FD_94441 | JGI IMG/M metagenome (GOLD analysis project Ga0074046, IMG submission 94441) | Bog forest soil microbial communities from Calvert Island, British Columbia, Canada - Bog Forest MetaG ECP23OM3 | ecosystem: Environmental > Terrestrial > Soil > Wetlands ... | reverse complement strand
CGATCTCCTTCAGCCAACACCTCCGCCAAAACAGCCGCAGCAGCAGCCCCTCCTCGATCTCTGGCCGGACCTTCCGAGGATGGCCGCATGAAAAAAGCAAAAGTCATGCCGGACAGCCGTGGGTCAAGCCCGGCCATGACATCGGTTCCAGCTAATCGCAACACGCTTTAGCTCGAGTCCTTTCCGACGAGAACGGTGCAGCTTTTGAGCAAGTCCCGGTTGGCGCTGGGACCGACGAAAATCTGCACCTCGCCGGCTTCGAGGCAGGGCTCGCCTTCAGCGCCGGGAAAGCTCAGGCCGTCCGCGCTGAGCTCGAACCGCACCGTGCCTGTCATTCCAGGGTCAAGGCTGATCTTGGCAAATCCCTTGAGTTCGAGAAGAGGCCGGGCGATAGAAGCAACGGGGTCGCGGATGAAGAGGAAAGCCGTCTCCTCGCCCGCCACATCGCCCTCGTTCGAGATCTCGGCCTCGATAAGAAGGCGCTCGCCCCGGCGAACGGTCTTGGACGAACTTCGCGGAGAGCCATAGGCAAAGCGGGCGAACGATAGGCCATGGCCGAAACAGAACTGAGGCCCCACAGGAACATCGAGATATTTGCTCGTGTCATGGTCGTCCGGCTTCGCTGGCCGGCCTGTTGGGCGTTGAGCATAAAAGATCGGGATCTGACCGGCATCGTAAGGCCAGGTCACGGGGAGCTTTCCGCTCGGGTTCACGGCGCCGGTGAGAATACCGGCCAGTGCAGCGCCCGCCTCCGAGCCAAGAAACCAGGTCGCGAGCACGGCATCGGCCTTATCGAAAAGCCAAGGATCGATGAGCGGCCGCCCGGACGTCAGCGCCACGATCACCGGCTTCCCGAGGCTGAGAACGTCCTCGGCCAGCCTGTGCTGCTCGTCCGGAATGCCGGGCCGCGCGCGGCTTGTCGCCTCTCCGCACATGCTGGCGCTTTCGCCGATACAAAGCAGGACGGCGTCGGCTTCGCGGGCAGCATCGAGGGATGCGCCGTCTGTAATCCGCCATCCGGGAAGCGCTTTCTTGAGGCCATCCAGAAAGCTCACGGCATCTTTTGCCTGTCCCGCCGCATGCCATGGTCCCAGCATGTCGCCGGCTGCGTCCGAGAGCGGCCCGGCGACGGCGAGATGGCCGCCCTCGCCTCTTAGGGGCAGAAGGTTCCGGTTTTGCAGAAGGACAATGGATTTGCGCGCCGCCTCACGGGCAAGCGCTCGATGCTGCTGGCGTTGCGAGTTCGATAGAGGACGGCTTCCACGCTCAAAAGGCTTGTCGAAAAGCCCAAGGCGCGCCTTGAGCGTGAGCACACGCCGGACGGCTGCATCGATCTGCTCTTCCGAAACAAGGCCGCGCGACAGAGCCTCGGGCAGCCCCTCGAGATAGACGCCGCTCTCCATGTCGATATCCACGCCTGCATTCAGGGCGAGCGCTGCCGCCTCCGCGGCATCGGCCGCCACTCCATGCACGATCAATTCGCGGACGGCGCAGAAGTCGCTGACGATGACGCCGTCAAACCCCCAACGCCGCCGCAGAATGCCATCCAACATGCCGCGATGCGCTGTCGCCGGCTCGCCGGCTATGTCCATGAAGGCAGGCATGATGGCCGCCACCCCCGCACGCACGGCTGCCGCGAAAGGGGGGAGATGCACCTCTTCGAGCGTCCGCGCGGATATATCGGCAGACGCATAGTCCCGGCCCGCGGTTACTGCGCCATAGCCTGCGAAATGCTTCGCGGTCGCCGCCAGCGTTGCTCCCTGGGATAGATCCCCTTGCTGAAAACCCCGCACCTTGGCTTCCGCGAAGCGAGCGCCGGCAAAAGGATCTTCGCCCGGGCTTTCCGCGATCCGGCCCCAGCGGGGATCTCGCCCCACGTCAAGCATCGGCGCGAATGTCAAGGCGATCCCTTCCGCGGCCGCCTCGGCAGCTGCCGCGCTTGCGGTTTGTTGCCACAGCGCCGGATCGAAGGCAGCCGCTTCACCGAGCGGGATCGGAAAGATCGTCTCGTATCCATGCAGAACGTCGAGGGTGAAAAGTAGCGGGATGCCGAGGCGCGACCCGTCCACTGCCGCCCTTTGAGATTCCTGAATGCTTTCCAAGCCCCGAAGGTCGAGGATGCTCCCGGCCCCGCCCGCGCGAATCTGCGCGAGCTTCGCCACGCCGAGTTCCGCCCCGGCATTGCCAAAGTCAGCGCGGATCATCGTGAGCTGGCCCAATTTTTCGTGGAGGGACATGAGCCCCTCGAGCCGTGCAGCATTAGGCGTCATGGCAACCCTTGGTGGTCAATTGCTACCTTAAGGCTTATAAAGGTGGTAGACGGTGGTCAAGAATCCGCCGCTCGGGAAAGGAATCCATGCCGCCAGACAAGCACACTACAGGAATCGCTGATCAAAGCACTCTCGGTCAAATGCGATTTTTCTGGAAGATGCTCGACGGCCCCAAATCAAAGCACAGCGTTGCTAAGTATTTTATTCTTATTACCCTCGTCATAGGCGCAAACGCAGTCACCCAGGTGCGGCTCAACAACTGGCAGGGCAGCATCTATGACGCCATCGGCCAGCGCGATATTTCCGTGTTTATGCACGAGATCAGTGTGTTTCTGGCCATCGTAAGCGTTCTCCTTTGCCTGGGCGTCCTGCAAACGTGGCTGCATGAGCGGTTGAAGGTCAGGCTTCGCCAGGCCGCCACTTTCGACCTTCTCGACGAGTGGCTGAAGCCCGCGCGCGCTTTCCTTCTTCCGCTCACGGGTGAAATAAGCATCAATCCAGACCAACGCATCCAGGAAGATACGCGGCGTCTTTCGGAACTGTCGGTCGACCTTGCCGTCGGCCTCGTTCAGTCGACGCTGATGCTCCTCGCCTTCGTCGGCGTGCTCTGGCAACTGTCGGCGCAGGTTGCCTTCATCATTCAAGGCAAGCAGGTCAGCATCCCCGGCTACATGGTCTGGGCGGCGATCGGTTACGCGCTTCTCGGCTCGTTCATAACTTGGCTCGTCGGCAAGCCATTGATCAATGCGCACACGCAATTGCGGGCAGCGGAGGCAGCTTTCCGCTTCGATCTCGTCCGCCTTAACGAGTCCGCTGAAAACATCGCGCTTTGCCGCGGCGAAAAAACTGAAAGAGAAAATCTAAACGGCCCTGTCGACGCGGTGCTGACTATCATGCGCCGCATAGCGAACCGGCTGGCGACCCTCACCTGGGTGACCGGCGGCTACGGCTGGCTTGCGATCCTTGCCCCGCTTCTTCTCGCCGCACCGGGCTATTTCGGCGGCACCCTTTCCCTTGGCGGCTTGATGATGGTTGTCGGCGCCTTTTACCAGGTGCAAACTGCCCTTCGGTGGTACGTGGACCGTTTCCCAGCCCTTGCCGAATGGCGAGCCATGCTCACGCGCGTGATTGATTACGGCAGCGCGCTCGAACGCGTGCAATACCTGGATGGCGTGGCCGGACACATCGAGTATAAACCCAGCCCGTCCGACGAACTGATCATGGAAAACCTGTGCGTGCTCGCGCCGAACGGGCGCGTCAGCCTCGGAGAGCGATTCGTAACGATCGCTCCGGGCGAGCGCGTGTTGATCGTTGCGCCGCCGAAATCGGGAAAAACCACCTTCATCAAAGCTCTTGCCAGTCTATGGGTCTGGGGAAGCGGGACGATCCGAGTCCCCGATGGCAAGCGCATTATGTTTGTGCCGCATTCGCCGTATCATCCAGCCGGAACATTGAAGGCGGCGCTTTCCTATCCTGACCAGGCAGGCCGTTACACGGACGCCGAGTCATTGAGAGTGCTGGAGCGGGTCCAATTGGGGCGGCTTGTTCCGGAACTCGGTGTGAAAAAGCGGTGGGATAAAGAACTCACGCTGGATGACCAGTGGCGACTTGTGCTTGGCCGTGTGCTCCTTCATAGCCCGGATTGGGTCATCTACGACGAATCCATCGCCGAACTCGATGAGGAAAACCGGAAAATCGCCTTGTCGATCTTCTCGTCGGAACTGGCGAAAACGGCGGTTGTCAGTGTTGGGCGGCAGGAGCCGGGGCACGGATTTTATCAGCGGACTTTGAGCCTGCAAACGCGGTTGCCGGGCCTGAAGCTTCCGCTGCACTTTGTGAGCGGCGGACCGGCCCATGACACGGAAAGGGTCGCACACGGCAAGGTTGTGGAGATGTCACGATATTAGCATTTTGCTGATGCAGCGTGTGCGCAGACTGGCGCGATAATGAATTGGAGCATCATGAACGAGATGACGGGACATAGCCGGCTTGGGAAGCCCGAACGTATCGGGGACGATGCGCTGCTGGAATTGGTTCAGCGGCAAACTTTCCGTTTTTTTTGGGACTTTGGGCACCCCAAAAGCGGCATGGCCCGTGATCGCTCGGGGCCGGATGGCGGCGGAAGCAGCGACCTTCTAGCAGTTGGCGGGACCGGCTTCGGCGTGATGGCCATCATCGTGGCCGTCGAGCGCGGATGGATATCCCGCGCCGAAGCAGTCGGCCGTCTGACGGGCATGCTCGGTTATCTTGCCGCCGCCGAGCAGTATAACGGCGTCTTTCCCCACTATCTCGACGGCCCGACCGGGAAGGAAGTCTCCTTCTGGGCCGATAACGCGGGCGGCGACATTGTCGAAACATCCTATCTCGCTCAGGGGCTTCTGTGCGCGCGCCAATATTTTTGCGCGGGAGATCCGAAGGAGAAAGCGCTCTGCGCCGCCATCGACGGCCTATGGAGAAAAGTAAACTGGAACTGGCACACGAAGGGCGCCGATGTCTTGTTCTGGCATCGTAACGAGAGGATCGAAAAGGAAAATCACCATCGGATCGAGGGCTGGAACGAGTGCTTGATCACCTACGTTCTGGCGGCCTCCTCGCCGACTTACCCCATCGGCGCCAGCGTTTATCATGAAGGCTGGGCGAAGGGCGCGCAATTCAAGAACGGCAAGGAGTATTACGGAATTACCTTGCCGCTCGGTCCCGATTTCGGAGGGCCGCTTTTCTTCGCGCATTACTCGTTCATGGGCCTCGATCCGAGAGGGCTCAATGACCGCTATGCCGATTACTGGGAACAGAATCGCAACCACACGCTCATCAATTACGCGCACTCCGTGCAAAACCCGCACCACTATCTGGGCTACGGCCAAGACTGCTGGGGCATCACCGCGTCCGACGGCGACAAGTGCTACTTCCCCCATGCTCCCGATCAGGACCGGGGGGTGATTGCGCCCACCGCGGCCTTGTCGAGCATGCCTTATACCCCAGATGAATCGATGAAGGCGCTTCGGCATTTCTATTACGATCTTGGACCGGGCATCTGGGGCCAATACGGTTTTGCCGATGCCTTCAATGAGACGACAGGCTGGGTTGCGAGTGATAATCTTGCGATCGATGAAGGCCCGATCATCGTGATGATCGAGAATTACCGCACCGGGCTTCTTTGGCGCCTTTTCATGAGCTGCCCCGAAGTGCAAGACGGCTTGCGCGTTCTGGGCTTCGAGTACAGGCCTGCCGTAGCATAGGAGAAGCGACATTGTCCGCTGCCCCACAACCGCCACTGGAAGTCTGGGCTGAAAACCAGGTAAGGCATAGCGCGGCCAAGCTCGCGCAATGCATTTCGGCAACGGCGATCGTAAAGGAGCGCCCCGGTTTCGGCACAACAGTGCGGCCCGCTAAAGGCTCGGTGCTGGCCAGCCCTTCCGGCGCCGGCCCGGACTACTTCTTCCATTGGCTTCGGGATTCGGCGGCGGTCATGGATGCGGTGCGCATTCTCGCCCGGCGCGGCGATCACGCGGAAGGCTGGACCCAGCGCTTCGATGATTTCGTCACGTTCAGCCTCGGCCTCCGGAATGTCAGCGGGCGCGCCTTCCTGGCCCAGCATCCGAGCTTCCGGGACAAGGTAAGCCCAAGCTTCTTGCAGTATGTGCGCTCGAATGACGAAATCGCCGCTGTCGAGGGCGACCGAATTCTCGGTGAACCCCGCTTCAACGCCGACGGAACCTTTGATTTCATCTGCTGGAACCGTCCGCAGCAAGACGGGCCCGCGGCACGCGCACTCACTTGCATGCGTTTTTGGCAAGATGGGCTTGCCGATGGCGAGGCGAAGCTTCGATTGAAGGAGCTGATCCGCCGCGATCTCGATTACACGGCCCACACTGCCGGGGAGCCCTCGTACGACATCTGGGAAGAGGAACTGGCGCAGCATTATTACACGGCGCTGGTCCAATTCGCGGCCCTTGCAAAAGGAACCCGCTGGGCCGAAGCTGAAGTCAGCTTGAATTGTGCGGAGCACTTTCGCGAGAAGGCGCTCGGCATGGCTGAGCTGCTGCAACAATTCTGGCTCGCAGAGGGCGGCTTCATCCGCAGCCGCCTCCCCCGTGATGGCATCGAAAGCGAAAAGGCTCTCGACTTCGCCGTCATTCTCGGCGTTATCCATGCCGGGATCGAAGGCGGCCCGCACAGCGTTGAAGACCCAAGGGTCCGCGCTACGATGACGGGGCTGGAAGAGCTTTTTGGCCGGGAGTATGGCCTTAACCGCGGCCGGAAGCAGGGTCTCGTGTTCGGGCGCTACAAGGGCGACACCTATGTGAGCGGCGGCGCTTACTATTTCTCGACCTTCGGCGCGGCGGAGTACTACTACCGGCTTGCCGCAGCGGCTCCATCGGAGGCTGCGGACCTCATCGCCAAGGGCGACGCCATTCTTTCCCGGACGCGAGAGTTCATACCGCCCTCGGGCGATCTATCCGAGCAGTTCGACCATACCACGGGCGAGCAAACTTCCGCGCCGAACCTCTCGTGGAGCTACGCCTGTTTCATCACCGCCTGGGACGCGCGCCAGGCCGCTTGCGCCAAAGCAGGCCGAAGCGATGCATAAGAGGAGTTTCCAAACGCCGCGCGAGAGCGGCCTCGGCCTCAAGCGCATCAAGAACGCGGCCGGGCTCGATTTCAGCGCGCTTCCCAATGGCTGCGTTTTCGCGCTCGAGCATGAGCAGTATGGCCGCCGGACCATGCTCAATCAGGTGCTTGGCTCTCCTCTGGGAGCCGGCATCATGCGTATCCTGGTGCGCGTGGGTAGCTCCGGGCCTTGCATCATCGAGGCATCGGGACCGCGCGCCAAAGTAAATTTCGGCGCGGGGCAGGATCGCTTCATCTGGGAGGGCAAAGCGGCGGGGCTTCGCCATAGCGCGACCCTTTGGCTTCACCCGTCGCAAGCGCTTTGGCTGTGGAGCGTCGACGTTGAGAATGTTGGCGGCAAGGACGCGCCTTGCGACGCCGTCCTCGTTCAGGATCTCGGCCTCGGGCCGCGCGGCTTCGTCATGAATAACGAGGCTTACGCCTCCCAATATATCGACCATACCGTGCCGCGCCATCCGCGTTTCGGGCATGTCGTGATGAGCCGGCAAAATATGGCCCAAGATGAGCGGCATCCTTGGGGCGCTCACGGATGCTTCGACGGAGCGGCCAGTTATGCGACAGACGCGCTCCAGCTTTTTGGCCCCGCCTACCGGGATGCGGACGAAATCGCGCCCGGCTTCGGGACCAGTCTTCCCGGCATCCGGCTTCAGCATGAGTCGGCTTGCGCTATCATCCAATCGCCAAGCGCGAGGCTGAGGCCCGGCGAAAGCACGGCCTGGACTTTCTTCGGGATTTTCGACCCGGATCACGCCGAACCGACAAGCGAGAGTGACCTTTCGCGGATCGACGCCGCTGAGGAAGCCGCGAAAGCTTTTTCCGAGATTGAAGTACCGCTAACGACGCCGGTTCGCAGCATCATGCAGGATGCACCGCCGCTCGTCTGCCTTCAGGCGCCCGAAGACACTCACCCCGGCCGCATCCACGAAGAACGCCGCGACGGCAAGCTGCTTTCCTACTTTGTGGAGGATGGCCCGCGGAACCGGCACGCCGTGCTGCGCGAAAAAGACCGCCTGGTGAGACGCCGCCACGGAACCATTATTCGCAGCGGCCAAGACCTCTTGCCGAGCGATTCCATTCTTTGCGCCACGTGTTGGATGCACGGAGTCTTTGCTTCGCAGCTCACCATCGGCAACACGTCGTTTCACAAACTCTTTTCCGTCTCACGCGATGCCTACAACATCACGCGCGCCAGCGGGCTTCGGGTGCTCGCGGAAATCGACGGTCAATGGCGGCTCTTGACGCTTCCATCCCGCTTCGAAATGGGCCTCAGCGATTGCCGCTGGGAGTACCGCCATAACGGCGGTGCGATCAACGTTCATGTCATCGCGCCCGGCGAAGACCCCGCTCTGCAATGCACAATCAAGGTCGAGGGTGCACCGTGCCGCCTCCTCGTGTTCGGGCATCTCGTTCTGGGTGAGCACGATCTCGCCCATTCCGGGCGGGTCGAAGTCGACAACGACGCCAAGCGCATTGCCTTCCGTCCTGACCCGGATTCGCTCTGGGGCCAGCACTATCCGGATGCCGCATATTACCTTGTCACCAGTACGCCCTCAGCCATCGACGCTATCGGCGGCGATGAACTGCTTTACGCCGACGGCATTGGGCGCGGCACGCCCTATGTCGCGTTCAAGACGCTGCCCGCGAATGAGGTCCGGTTTGCGGTTGCCGGCTCGATGACCGACCCGGCTGAAGCACAGCGGCTCGCGGAAAAATATGCGGGCGGCATCGAGCCTGCGCACATGCTGGAGACGGCCAATGCGTTCTGGAGCGGCGTCACCGGCAATGTCCCCTTCAAGGTCGAAGGTCCGAGCGCTGCCGCATTCGACACGCTCCTTCCGTGGCTCGTGCACAACGCGCTCGTTCATCTGAGCGTGCCGCACGGCCTCGAACAATATTCGGGCGCGGCCTGGGGCACGCGCGACGTGTGCCAGGGACCGATGGAACTTCTTCTCGCTCTCGGGCACGACGATGCGGCCAAGGACATCTTGCGCCGCGTTTTCGCGCGTCAGCGCCGGTCCGACGGCGACTGGCCGCAATGGTTTTTCCTGGAGCCGTCGTACTCGTTCATCCAAGCCGCGGACGCCCATGGCGATATCATCGTCTGGCCGCTAAAGGCCGTGTGCGACTATATCGAGGCCACCGGCGACACCGCTTTCCTGTCCGAGCCTGTCCCTTGGGGGATGGGAACCGGCGCGGGCGAAGCGGAAGCCTGGACCAGCGTCGCGGGGCACATCGAGACTTTGCTTGAAGGCGTAGCCGCACGCTTTATTCCGGGCACCCATCTGCCGCGCTACGGAAACGGCGACTGGAACGACACCTTGCAGCCTGCCGATCTCTCATTGCGCGAATGGATGGTCAGCAGCTGGACCGCTGCCCTGCTCTTCCAGCAAGTCTCGCGATATGCCGGTGTTTTGCGCCGGGCTGGTTCGGCTGGAGAGGCTCAGCGCCTTTCCAAGCTGGCGGAGGCCATCCGCGACGACTTCAATCGCTACCTCATTCGCTATGGCGTTGTCGCCGGTTATGCGCACTTCGATGCGGAGGGAGGCAAGCCTGACCTTCTGCTTCACCCGAGCGACCGTAGGACCGGCGTCCGCTATTCTCTCATCCCGATGTCGTGTGCGATTGCCGGAGGCCTTTTCACGGCGGAGCAGTCAAGACATCACTTGGCGCTTATCCGCGAACACTTAGCCTTCCCGGACGGGGTGCGGCTCATGGACAAGCCCCTGCCCTATCACGGCGGCTCCGAACGCATCTTCCGGCGGGCTGAATCCTCGCCCTGCTTCGGGCGAGAGGTGGGGCTGATGTACGTCCAAGCGCACCTCCGCTATTGCGAGGCGCTGGCCATCGTCGGGGACACCGATGCGGCATGGGCGGAACTACAGAAAGTCAGCCCCATTGCGGTGACGGATGCTGTTGCCAATGCGGCCCTGAGACAGCGGAACTGCTATTTCACAAGCAGCGACGCGGCATTTCACGACCGCTACGAAGCGTCCGCCGAGTGGGATCGCGTGAGGGCGGGCTCGGTCCCCGTTGAAGGCGGGTGGCGGGTCTATTCGGGCGGTCCTGGTCTGTTTGTCGACCTCCTCTTCCGGATGTCCGGAGGGAGACGCTTCGGGCGGCAGGTGAGCGCTCCTATTGTCGCGGACGCTGCGGTCATCAAGATGGAAAAACCTAGCTAGATGGGAGTGTTAGCCCGGTTCGAGCTTAAGTACTAATTCCATAGTCTAGCTTGAAGAAGGGAGTGGCATCTTGAGACAAAAAAGGCCCACCCCTTCCAACGATAAAGTAAAGGAGTAACGCCATGGTTCGCAGCTTCGTGGTCGCCGTGTTTGCAACCCTACTGATGGCATTTACGGGTTCTGCCTTTGCACAATCCTCCGGCAACGCTGCCGAGGCCAAGGCGCTGCTTGAGAAGGCAGTCGCGGCGATAAAAGCCGATGAGAAGAAAGCTATCGAAGATTTCAATAATCCAACCGGCGGTTTCCGCGACCGCGATCTCTACGTGTTCTGCGCGGCCGCTCCGACCTATAATTTCACATCTCACCCCAAGGCCGAGCTGAGGGGAACGCCTCTTGCCGCCCTCGTCGACAAGAAAGGCAAAAAGCTTGGAGAAGAGGTGATCAAGACAGCTGCCGAGGGCAAGATTGGGGAAGTGGACTACATGTTTCCGCGTCCAGGCGAAACAGAGCCGGTTGAGAAAGTCACTTTCGTAACAAAGGCTGGCAATCAGATTTGCGGCGTAGGCTACTACAAATAACATTTTTGCGTGGCCGGGATCGGCCCGGCCACGCATCTTATGCTCAAGTGGAGCATGGCGCTATTGCCGGAGTTGTAGCGACGGTTGCGCGCGCCAATCCCGTCTCGGCCTTCATGGCCTGAAAAGTCAGCTAATAGCGCCGCCCATGTTTTGAGCTCGGCCAGCAACGGCGCGTTGATGCCTCCAGTCTTCATGTCAGATCAGAAAAACGAACGTCTCCTGTCTGCCACGGAGCCGCTCCATCTCTGGCAGCCTTTTTCTTGTTGCTGCCGATACATCGCGTGACACACATCAAAGCATGAAATTTGCACAAACCCCTGGCATTCCACCTAAAGAAGGGGTATTAATTGGTATCCAGTCGACTTAATAGCAGGCAAAGCCTTTATAGATCAGCGTGTTGCTCTCTCCGGTGCAATCTTAGGTTGATCCGATATTTAACCAAATATTGCAGCATTCACTGTTTTAGCGCGTCTTTTATTCAATAAAAGATTAACACATGATATTTTTTAAGCATTGATTTTTGCTCTCTTGTTTATAAGAGAACGCAGTAATCATTTAAGTGCTTCAACCTGTCCATTGCAATTATTTGAAGCTTGCTGCAGATAAAAATATAAGCTTCTCGACGGGAACAAAGCTCGTTAGATTACGTACTCATTAATAAGATTGATAGCTTTCATATTTGTCTTCGCAGGAAATGCGGACAAGTATCTGCTCATTGCGAAAAAGCAATTTTAGGAAAGGCTAAGCTCTCAACCATCCAGGAAGGTTGGCGACTTTGGAATGCGCGCCTTCCACAGAAACGGAGATCTAGGTACCCGCATGTCTGCCGGGACGGAAGAAGGCGGCAAACCCGCCAAAGGCAAGAGTAAGAAAGCAGCTGCTATGAATTCGGCTTCAACCGCCAAAGTCAAGCAGGGTGGCCAGGGTCGCGTGAAGAACCCTTCACACGACAAGCGCCTTGCGACGAACAGAACCGGCCCGACCGGCCAAGGGCGTGTTAAGGACACCAATCGCGACAAGCGTCTGGCTCAAAATCGGCCGGGCCCCACAGGGCAGGGACGCGTAAAGAATCCGGAGCATGACAGGCGTCTTTCGGTGAACCGTGAAGGCCCAACAGGTCAAGGACGCGTGAAAGATCCGCAACAAGATCGCCGTCTGTCTGAGAACCGTCCTGGCCCCACGGGTCAAGGAAGGGTGAAGAATCCTGCACGCGATAAGCGCCTTCGTGACAACCGCACAACCTGAAAGTGGTGCATCAAATCGCGGCTTGGCTAACGATCAGCTTGCTTAAGAGGCATCTTTGCCCCAAGCTGCGAGAAGTACGCATTTGTCATTGTTATCGAGGAACAATTTTTTGACCGGGTTGTTTCAAGCTCCTGACTGGCACTACAACCCTTAGCAAAGCTTTCATTGAAAAAAATATGCCGATGAAAGAGCAAAAAATGCTTGGCGATCCAGGCGGCGTTAATCCCAAGCGAGCCGAAATCTTGAAGAATGAACGGCTGCTGGCGATGGTATCGGCGTACCTCGATGGCGAACTTGAGGGCAGGGATTTGGAGGAGTTCGAATCGCTGTTGAAGAGAGACGCCGCGCTTGCGCGCGAGGTGCAAGATATGCGCAATATAGAGCTGCGCCTTATGGAGATGGGCGCTGACATCCTTTCAGAACCATTGCCAGAGGCAATGCTTGAGGCATTGTCGAAAGTCGACTGCGGCTAAAGCGTCCCTTACTGTCATGGCCGCCCTCCGAGGCGGCCATCAAGGATGTACAAAGATGGCCGGGTCAAGTCTGGTCAAGCCCGGCCTATGACATCGGTTCCAGCTAATCACAGCACGCTTTAAGATGCGGCCGGGTCATCCTCCAACACTCTGATTTGATTTCCGATCGGAAAAGACAGGATCGCCCTGGTTCCTGGGCTGAGTTTTTCATAGCGCAGACCGCCATCGAGTTTGTCGGCCATACCGGCGATTATTCGTTGGCCAAGGCCGCGCCGCCTTTTTCCGTCAATGCCATCGCACCCGACCCCATCATCCTCGACCGCCAACTCGATCTCTAAAGCCTGAGCCTGAAGCGTAACTCTGACTTGACCTCCTTCTTTTGGGTAAGCATGCTTCAGCGCGTTGAGGACAAGCTCCGTGGCCACAATTCCAATCGCGACAGCCGCGTCCGGCCCCGTTTGAATCTGGTCGCAGACAAGCGATATGGAGTTTAGATGATCGCCGCCGCCTGAGCTCACGTTTTGCAGGTCGCGGATGAGACTCGAAAGATACTCCGCGAGCGAAACCCACCGCACATCGAGAGAAGTGTAAAGCGATCGATGAACGCGCGCCACGGCGAGGACGCGTCCATTGGCTTCCTTAAGCGCAGCCTTCACATCCGCGTTCCCGGAAATATCTCCCTGGAAGTGCAGGAGGGACGCTATGAGTTGAAGGCTGTTGCTGACCCGGTGATTGACCTCGCGCAGAAGGAGCGCACGCTCCTCGGCGAGCGCCTTGAACTCGTCCCGGGCGATTCGAACCTCCGCCTCGGCTCGCTCCTTGTCGCGCTTGATGGCCGTCGCAAACATCGCATTGGTAACAGCTTTTTCCAGGAGGATCAGGAAGTCGCCGTGAACGTCCTTCACGACATAGTCCGCCGCGCCCGCCTTTAGAGCCGCCACCGCCACGCGGCTGTCCTGGCTGCCGGTAAGGTAGACAACGGGAGCCGCGCCCTGTCCGGATTGAAGCTCGCCAAGAAGCGTCAGGCCATCTTGCTCCGGCAGAATATGATCGAGGATGATGACGTCGAAATTGTTCGCCTGCGCAGAGACAATGCCTGCCTCCGCGGTGTTTGCGCTCACCACCTCAAAACCGCCGCGCGCCATGTGGCCATTCACCAGCCTACAGAAGCCGTCGTCGTCGTCGATGATTAGGATGCGCGGCTTTCGATTAGGCATTAAGCGGGCCCGGAACCTTGATTACCGAGAAGAAAAGCCCAAGCTGCCGTATCGCGGTTGCGAATTGCTGATAGTCGACAGGCTTGGTGATGTACACGTTGCAACCGAGATCGTAACACCGCTGGATTTCCGCATTATCGTCCGTCGTTGTGAGAACGATCACCGGCGTGACCTTGAGATGGCCGTCGTTCTTGAGATACTCAAGGATATCAATGCCGGAAACATCCGGCAAATTCAAATCGAGCAAAACCAGGATGGGCGTCACATCGGCGGGCTGGGACTGAAGCTCGTTCAAATAAGCATATGTCGTCGCGCCATCGGAAAAGTGAATAATTTCATTGGTCACGCCCGCACGGCGTATATTCCGCTCGATGAGACGTGCGTGCCCCTCGTCATCCTCGATCATGACAATCGTCACCGGCTTGTTCATGCCGCCATCCTCTTTTGAAGTAATGCCCTTGTGGGGAGCGTTAGTTCGAACGTGCTGCCGCGCCCGAGCGTGGATTCCACCGTGACAGTGCCACCGAGCCTGCGCACGAGCGCCGAAACATAGGCGAGGCCCATCCCCTCTCCAGGTACGTCCTGGGGACCGGACCGCCGGAAGAGCTCAAAAATCCGCCGATGATCCTTGGGATCGATCCCCCGCCCATTATCGGAAACGGTGTATATGATCTCGGCGCCCCGGCGGAAGCCTTCGACCCTGATCTCGCCTTGCCCGCTCGGTTTCAGGAACTTGATCGCATTTTCAATGAGGTTCGAGAAAATCTGCTCCAGCGCAAGACGGTCCGTTACGATGCCGGGCAGAGCGCCGACCACGACGTTGGCCTCTTTCTCCCTGATTTGATGGGCTACACCGGCCACAAGCCCGTCCACGAGCGCTTTCGCATCGACAGGCTCGGGGTTCAAAGGCCTGCTCCCCTCGCGCGAGATTTTCAAAATCGCCGCTATGAGGCGATCCATGCGCGCTATGGAGCTTTTGATGAAGCCGAAGGCTTCGTCGAAGTCCTTGCTCAGGACTTCGGAGCCCGCAAGGGCATTGGCTGCGGCGAGCTTTTCGAAAAGCTCCATCCTCAAGGTTTCCAGCTCCGAGGTGAAGCCCATGATGTTAACGAGCGGCGAGCGCAGATCGTGGCTGACGATATAAGCGAAACGCTGGATTTCGTCGTTGGCGCGTTTGAGCGCCGCCGTTCTTTGCGCAACAGTCTCCTCCAGGTCGGCATTCGCCGTGGAAAGGGCGTCCTGGGCATCACGGATGGCGGCGTTTGAACGCAGCAGCAGCCACAAGGAGAGAAATGAAAAAGTGATCACAAGGACAGCGCCGATGCAGTCGACGAAGAACTTGAAATTTTGAAGACGTGTCGTGCTTGCTTCGTTTCTCTGGATGAGAGCGTTCCCCTCATCCAGGATGGACCGAACGTCACCCTCAATCTGTTCCGTAAGTTCTTGCCCGACGCGATTCTTGACGTGCGCGATTGCGGCGTCACGCCGATCCTCTTTCGCAAGCGCAATCGTTTGCCCCATCTCGTTGAGCTTTGCCGCCAGCGGCTCCAATAGGCCCGCCACTTTTTCTGAGGCATTGAGCTCTTTCGGTGCGATATCCCCCAGCTCTTTTGCCATCGCGATGAGCAATCCGACTTTTTTTACATATGGCTCCAGAAAGTCTTGCTCGCCGGTAATTAGATAGCCGCGCTGACTGCTTTCGACAGTGCGCAAGAGTTGCACGAATTTTGTAAGTTTCGAGTTGAATCCATTCAGCTCGTCCGCCGTGTCGGCATCGCGCAGCATGCGTTGAGTCAGCCAAAACGAAAAGCCGGTTATGGAAATGAGAATGGCTGCGGCTGCGGCCACAAGCGCCGCCTCGCGAGGGCTTTTTCGAATAAGCTCAAGAAATTCTGCGAAAGAGCCAGTTTTCACGCGCTGTCTCCTGCATGCAGTCAAATCATTCGAAGATATAGGGCGGCAAAGGAAAGGAAGAAAGAAACACCCTTCTTGCTATTGAACTCGCTCCGGCAGCATCTTGTCCCCGTTCACATACTCTTCCAGCCGCTGCCTTGCCCGACTGAGACGGCTTTTGACCGTCCCGACCGGGCAATTGCAAACAGCGGCCGCTTCCTCATAGGACAAACCCTCCGCCGCAATCAGAATGATCGCTTCCCGCTGCTCGGGGACAAGGCCGCCCAATCCCTTCAGCACGTCCTTGAACTCGATGTATTTGTCTTGTGTAGCGCGAAATTCGAGGTTCACGGGATCGACGTCATCGAGAGGGGCGGTCTGATGGTACTTCTTGTACCGGATGTCGTTGTAAAAGCTGTTCCGCAGAATGGTGAACAGCCATGCGCGCAGGTTCGTCCCCTGCTGAAACTTGTCGAGATTCGACAAAGCCTTCACCAAGGTGTCCTGGACCAGATCGTCCGAATGCTGCGCACTTTGCGTCAGCGAAAGCGCAAAAGCTCTGAGGTTGGGGATCCATCTGACCAGCTCTTCACGCAGGTTTGCGTTGTCGTGATCACTCATCTACTCGCGCTCCTGCTGTCCAATCTGGTCGATAAGGCGGAGCATCTCTTCCGGAACCGGCTCTTTCAAAAGCGCTTCGTAGAGTTTGACGACGCCTGCCGTAAATCGCGCGCCGTCAACCGCCGCACCTCCGGCGGCGCTGGCGTTTTCCGGCTCGCTGCCCACACCTCCGCCGGGGTCCGAAAGCCGGTCCTTGCGTGATAGCTCGGATATTTTGCCCGCTTTCTCTAAAACGTTATCCACATGACTCGGTTGGATATGATCATTCAAAGCTTTCGAAGGCTGTGGCTGCTGTGCCTGTTGAGCGGGCACGTGCCTCTTCCCTTCGCTTTTATCTCTTTCGTTCATAATGACTTCCTTGTTGTCAGGAGATCGCCGGAGCACCGGACATGGAGGATATTTTCACAATTCGCACATCTCCCGGAACACGTTGTCGGACTGTTTGTTGCAATGGGACCAACTGCGCCTGGGCAATTATTTTGGGGTAAGCAAAGATGTCAGTCTCGCAATCCATCGCTCCACACCTCCCTTCGCTGCGCCGGTTCTCGCGCGCGTTATCCGGCTCGCAAGAGAGCGGCGATGCTTACGTGGTGGCCCTTCTCGAAGCGCTTGTGGAAAATCCGTCGATATTTCCCACGGATATCGATTCGAAGATCGCGCTGTACCAAATCTTCCTGAAAATCTGGAATTCCGTGGATGCTAATGCGTTCCCGAACCTCAAATTCGAAAACTCCGACACGGTGCGCGGCTTGCAGACCCTTACGCCGAGACCCCGGCAAGCGTTCCTTTTGCTTTCTGTCGAAGGATTTGACGCCGAGGCGATCGCAAAGATTTTGGACACCGATCCGGAAGACGTGGCCGAGCTGATCGCCACCGCAGATAATGAAATCGCAAATCAGCTCCAGCGTGCGGATATCCTCATTATCGAGGATGAGCCGCTCACGGCCGCTCACCTGGAAGCGCTCGTTCAAAGCCTCGGCCATGACGTGACCGGAATTGCACGAACTCACAGGGACGCGCTCAAGCTCGCGCATGACCGCAAGCCCAACCTCATTTTGTCGGATATCCAGCTTGCGGATGGAAGTTCAGGCGTCGAGGCGGTCAATGAAATCTTGGGCGAGCTTGAAGTCCCCGTAATCTTCGTAACGGGCCATCCCGAAATGCTCCTCACTGGAGAAAAGCCGGAACCGACATTCCTCATCGCGAAGCCATTCAACGCGGAGACCGTGAAGGCGGTCATTGGACAGGCGCTTTTCTTCGAGGTCCGGTCTCGCAGGAAGGGCGATACGGGGCTGTCGCAGCACGCCGAAAACCGTTCTGCTCTGTGATCGGGCAAAACGGCCGCCCGCGCCTTAAGTTGAAGCTGATTTAAGCGAGCGCAGCCGCTCAACCATCGATATCCTCGATATCGATGGTGAGTGGG
>Ga0074046_10002074_pt1 | contig 17534 bp, 12 predicted proteins | sample BogForMeECP23OM3_FD_94441 | JGI IMG/M metagenome (GOLD analysis project Ga0074046, IMG submission 94441) | Bog forest soil microbial communities from Calvert Island, British Columbia, Canada - Bog Forest MetaG ECP23OM3 | ecosystem: Environmental > Terrestrial > Soil > Wetlands ... | reverse complement strand
TGGCAAGAAAATTCTAGAGCGGGTTTCCAAGGAAACGGGTGGGCGTTTCTTCGAAGTCTCTAAGAAACAAACCGTCGGCGAGATTTACACCAGCATTGTTGAGGAACTGCGAACCCAGTACAGCATGGGCTATACACCCGATAAAGACAGCGCGACCTCCGGCTACCACCACGTGCAGTTGCAGGTGAAGCGCAAAGAGCTGACCGTCCAAACCAGGGACGGATATTACGCGGATCGATAGCGGAGCGTCCCGTCTAGGTGACACAGGAAGCTGCCGTCCAATTGACGCCGGGGGCCCTTCTGCGGTTGGATGGAAGCTGCGTGGCATCTGCGCCTCCCATTTTCGATCCCGAGTCCCGGCGGCTTAGCCGTCTCGACGCAGTCTGGGTCACGATCTGGCTCCTCTTCCTCGTCGGACTGGCCGTACTTCCTCCCCAGTTCGAATGGCACAAGCAGTTAATTCTCCTCGCCATCGGAATCGTGCAACTGCTGGAGACAAGGTTGATTTCCCGCTTCCCCAAACGAGGGGTCTCCTATGTCATCCTCCTTAAGATTTTGCTGGCAACCCTGCTTATCGACCACACCGGCGAAGTCGGAATCAACAGCAGTTACTGGCCTATTTATTTCGTTCCGGTCGTGACAGCTGCGTTGTATTGCGGTCCGTGGGCAACCCTGCTGTGGACGCTGTTTGCCTCGGGCGCGTACTGCTCCTATCTCATTCCCGCGATGCAGGAATACGAATTGACGCCCGAGGCTTTCGGTTACCTCGCGTTGCGCATCATGTTTTTCTTCCTTGCCGCCATGGTCGTCAACCGTTTCGCCGAGCAGAGCCGGCATCAAACCCAGTTGTACCGTGAACTTGCCGAACGCCTCGCCGAAACCAATCGCCACCTCGAACTGGCTCAAGCCGAGGCGCGGCGTTCCGAACGGCTGGCTGCACTGGGCCAGCTTTCGGCTGGATTAGCGCATGAGATTCGTAATCCTCTCGGAGTCATCAAGGGCTCGGCCGAAATGTTGACCCAGAAACTGCAAGCTTCCGACGAACTATCCCGCGAGCTGGCCGGCTACATTTCGACGGAGGTCAACCGGCTCAGCGCGCTGGTCACCGAGTTTCTGGACTTCGCTCGTCCGCTTCACGCCGAGCCGCATCCCGCGGACCTTACGGCCCTTCTCGATCGCGTCCTGCAAATTGTCGCCGGGCGCTTCCCGAGTGAAGCCGTGCGCATCGAGCGCCACTACGCCAGCGGACTGCCGCCCGTCCCGCTCGACGAAAGCCTGTGCGAGCAGGCCTTCCTCAATCTGGTGCAGAATGCCTACGAAGCCATGCAGGACGCGGGCCACCCTGGCACGTTGCGCGTCGAGGTTCAACCCACCACAAAGGACGATCGAAAAGGAGTGGAACTCCGCCTGGCCGACACCGGCCCCGGCGTTCCCGACGAACTGCGCGAAGAAATTTTCAACCCATTTGTGACCACGAAGAAAACCGGAGTAGGGCTGGGCCTGTCCATCGTTTCGAAGATCGTAGACGGCCATCACGGGACGATCCATGTCGGGAATGCGCCAGGGGGCGGCGCGGTGTTTACGCTCTTCTTTCCGCTGAATGAAACTGGCGAGGCCCAGGCGACTGCCGAGCTGCGTCCGGCTTGGACGGGCGAGAGCGCCCGTCCCCACACGAGCTAAACGAATGCCGACTATTCTCATCATCGAAGACGAAGCCAAGATGCGCCGCCTGCTGGAGCTGAACCTGGGCGACGACGGCTTCAAAACGCTTTCTGCCGGTGACGCCGAAACTGGATTGAAGCTGCTCGCCTCTGAGCCCGTTCACCTCGTTCTCACCGACCTCAAACTTCCCGGTATCAGCGGGCTCGAATTTTTGCAGACTGCGAAGCAGCAAAATCCCGCGTTGCCGATCGTCGTCATGACCGCGTTCGGCTCCGTCGAAACTGCCGTCGAAGCGATGAAAGCCGGCGCCAGCGACTACGTCCTCAAGCCGTTCTCCCTCGTCGAAATGCGCATGGTCGTGCGCAAAGAGCTCGATAACTCGCTGCTCCGCGAGGAGAATCGCTCGCTGCGCGAAGCCCTCGGACAAAAATACAGCCACCCCAACATCGTCGCGGTCAGTCCCAAAATGCAGGAAGTGCTGGCCACCGTCGAACGCGTTGCACCCACGAATTCCACCGTTCTACTGGGCGGCGAAAGCGGAGTTGGCAAAGACCTCATTGCCCGCGCCATCCACGAAAAGTCGCGCCGCGCTTCCGGTCCATTCGTCAAAATCAACAGCACCGCCATCCCGGAAAATCTGTTGGAGAGCGAACTCTTCGGCTACGAAAAGGGAGCCTTCACTGGAGCCGCCACCAGCAAGCCCGGCAAATTCGAACTCGCCGACAAGGGCACGCTCTTCCTCGATGAAATCGGAGACGTGCCGCCCGCCACGCAAGTCAAACTTCTCCGCGTGCTGCAGGAGCGCGAATTCGAGCGTCTGGGCGGCACGCGCACCATCAAGGTCGACGTGCGCCTGGTCGCCGCTACCAACCGCGACCTGCGCGCCGCGCTTGAAGAAGGAACCTTTCGCGAAGACCTCTACTACCGGCTCAACGTGGTACCGATCGATATCCCGCCCTTGCGCGAGCACAAAGAAGATATCCCTGGATTGGCGAACCTGTTCCTCGCCCGCTTCGCCAAAGATTCCGGGAGAGAGGGAAAAATCACCGGTATTTCGCCCGCAGCCATGCAGTTTCTCGGCAGTCATTATTGGCCGGGCAATGTGCGTGAACTGCAGAACGTCATCGAACGCGCCTGCGCGCTCGCCTCGGGCAGCCAGTTGGAGGCCAGCGACATACAACTCGACTCGCCGCGCAATCGCACCAACGCGGCATCGGATCGCGATCGCTTCCTTCCCGACGGCATGACCCTTGACCAGTGGGAGGACGAAATGATCCGCGAAGCTCTGAAGCGCGCCGGCGGCAACAAGTCGCAAGCCGCGCGTCTGCTCGGCCTCTCCCGTAACGCGCTGCGCTACCGCTTGTCCAAGATCGGCATCGACGACAACGAAGGGGAGTAAAGAGTCCCTTGCGCGATGCGACGAAGACGGGTTCTTCTATATCGCAGGCCGCTCCAAAGACATGATCATCAGCGGCGGCGTCAACATCTATCCGGCGGAGATCGAGAAGGAATTGCTCGAGCATCCCTTCATTGCCGAGGTCTCCGTCATGGGGCGACCGACGAAACGTGGGGCGAGGTCCCCGTCGCCTTCGTGGCGCTGAAATCAGGCGCGACCACCAGAGACCTCGAACTCATCGAGTTCCTTCGTCCCAGGATCAATAAGATCAAACTGCCCCGGCAAGTCATCTTTATAGAAGCGTTGCCCCGCAACGCCTATGGTAAAGTCCTGAAACTCGAACTCCAGACCCGGCTGCGGAATCTCAAGTCTGGCGTTACCATTGGAAGCACTGCCACGCCGGAACGGAACTCATCCTAAGAGGTGTTTTATGAAGCGCATTTACATCGCCGCCTATCATCAATCGAAATTCGGAAAGCTCATGGGCATGTCTGTGCCCGAGATTCTCGGCCGCGCCGTTACCGAGACCTGCGCGGAGGTCAAAGTCGAACCCTCCGCGCTCGATGTAGGCTCCGTGGGCGCCGTTTGCAACATCTCCCTCAACCAGCAGGGACTGCTCGCGGGCCTGGTGGCGGATGTTCCGGGCCTTGCCGGCAAGCCCATCGAGGCGGTCGAAAATGCCTGCGCCTCTGGCGGGCAGGCCATCCTGACCGTCATCCAGAAGCTGCAAATTGGATGGGGCGATACTGGGATTGCGATCGGCTACGAAAAAATGCGCGACGCCGAAGGCAAAATGGATGGAAAGCTCATCGGCCAGGCCCTCGGTTATTTCTCGCATCCCGCCGAACGTGAAGGCAAGGTCTACATCTTTCCCCATCTTTTTGCCGAGGTCATGGAGTGTTATCTCAAAGTGCATGGCGTTCCCGAAGAACACCTGGCGCAGATCGCCGTGACGGAGTACGGAAACGCCCATCACAACCCGTACGCGCAGATGCGCAATGTCGACCTTACGGTCGAACAGGCAATGCAGATCGGCGGCATCAATCGCTACATTGTTGAAGGGCTGCCGCTCAAAACCTACGACTGCTCGCAGATCACCGATGGGTATGCCGCGCTCATCCTCGCTACCGAGGAAGGACTGGCAAAGCTCGGCGTCGGCAAGCAAGACTGCGTCGAGATTGCAGGGTACGCACAAGCCACCGACTCTCTCAGAAAATCCGGGCGCGATGTCCTTCGTCCCGCGGGGGCGATCAAAGCCATGCAAAGCGCCTATCAGATGGCGGGTGTCAAGGCTGACGATGTGAAAGTCGCCGAGATCCACGATTGTTTTACGGTCATGGGAGCGCTCGGGACCGAGGTATTAGGAAAAGCCGGGTACGGCAAAGGCGCACAGTATTGGGTTGAAGGAAAAGCCTCGGTGAACGGCGAATGCGGGATCAATACCTCTGGCGGGCTGATTGCGAAAGGCCACCCCATCGGCGCGACTGGTGTTGCCATGCTGGGATGGTGCGCATGGCAACTGCTGGGCAAGGTCCCACAACCGTTGCAGGTTAAGGGGGCCGAGGTTGCCGCAACGTTCAATATCGGCGGGCCCATCTGCGCCTCGGTGTGCACGGTATTGAAAATCTGCAGCTAGTACCGTGACCGCATGATGATTATGGCAGTGGAAAACGAGTAGCGCCGGCATCTTGCCGGCTGTCTCGAGGGCGTCTCGCCCTCGGCGCGGCGGGCGAGGAGTCTATCTCACCGGTTTCTTAAGCCCCTGCTTCTCGCGATCCAGCACCATTTGGTCGAAAACGTGGGGCAGCGACTCGCAGCGGGAATAGGGGCCGGGTTTGTAGGCGCGAGACTTGATTCCGGCCTGCGAGAGTTCTGAGATCGCCCAATCTTCCCGGTTGGTGATGTCCCAGAATTCGACCGCATCATCACCTTCGAAGTCAGGCTTCGCAATTTCGTCAGGGTGGAAGTGCCACTCGCAGATCACATCGGTACGATCCACGGCCCGCGGCCAGAGCGTGTGCGTCATCATGTAATCCGGATGGAGGCTGAGCAGCAGATTAGGAAAGATTGCGTAGTAATAAACTTTGTTGCGTTCGTCTGCCGTGAGTCCGGGAAGGTAATCGCGCCGCAGCTTGCCATCTCTGCTCATGGTTTTGGCGCCGCCCTGAAATTCCATGGAGCCGCCGATGTATCCGCGATGGGGCGGATCGTTTTCACCCGAGAGGTAATCCGTGATGGCATTGAGCGCCGGGTGCAGAATGGGACAATGCAGGCACTCGTTGTAATTCAGCATGATCAGCTTCCAGTTGGCCTTCACCTCATATTCGACGCGCTGGTAGTTGCGTAACTCAGCCATTTGCCAATGCAAGGCTTTCTGCGGCATATCTTCTAACTGACCGGCCAGCGGGGCGGGGTCTGAGCTGAGGTTGATGAAGATGTGTCCGTCCCAGATGTCAACATGCACGCGATTGAGCTCTCCATCCGGGTTTTCCCTGATCTGGATGCATCCAGCGAATGTCCACCGGGCGCATAGCGGACCTGGTCTTCGGATACTTACGCGGTCCAGGGAAAGACTACCCCATATCCCGGCCCGCAGTTCGCCCTTTGTTTGAAGTGAGCAATTTTGACCAGATTCGTTCCCGCCCATCTTGCTAGATTCTCTTTCAAATAACTAGATTCCCCCGTGCGGCGGCAGTTAGCCGGGAGGAAAGAAGGATGACGGTCATGCATAGATACTACAATCACAAGATTTGGTTCATAGCATTCCTACTGCTCATCTTCAGCCCCGGATGCTGCGATCCCGGCACCAACCCAGGCTTAGTCCCGCCTACGGTGACTTCCTTCACCCCTCCTAGTGGTGCGGCCGGCGTCTGTCCTAACACGGTGGTGACCGCCACCTTCAGCGTGGCAATGAATTCTACATCGATCAATGGCACGACCTTTACGTTGACAGGGCCGGGCACTACGCCCGTGGCAGGTGCAGTCACCTACGATGCGTCAAGCATCACTGCGACCTTTACGCCATCAAGCGCTCTCGCGCTGAGCACCACCTATACCGCCACGATTACGACCGGGGCTATAGACGAGTATGGCATTGCGCTAGCGAGTAACTTTGTATGGACCTTTACAACCTCTAGCGAACCATGCGCTCCGCCCACCGTGAATTCCGTGACCCCTCTTGCTGGTGCGGTTGGCGTCTGTCCCAGCATGGCAGTGACCGCTACCTTCAGCGAGGTGATGAATTCTGCCACGATCAATACCACAACCTTCACTTTGACAACAGGCACTCCACCCGTGGCCGTGGCGGGAGTAGTTACCTACGCTGCGTCAACCGCGACTTTCACGCCAAACAGCGCGCTCGCAGTCAGTACCCTCTATACCGCCACCATTACCACGGGGGCCAAGGACCTCAATGGCGATGCGCTGGCGAGTAACTATGTATGGACCTTCACAACCGCTGCCGCAGCATGTGCTCCGCCCACCGTGGTTTCCGTAGCCCCGCCTAATCTCGCTGTCGGTGTATGTCCCAGCACCCTGGTCGTTGCCACCTTCAGCGAGGCGATGAATCCTGCCACGATCAATACCACAACCTTTACGTTGGCCGCGTCCGGCACACCTGTGGCAGGAACAGTTAGCTATGATGTGTCGAGCTATGCCGCGACCTTCACGCCAACCAGCGCTCTCGCACTGGACACCCTCTATACCGCCACCATTACCACGGGGGCTAAGGATCTCGGCGGCAATGGACTAGCAAGTAATTATGTATGGACCTTCACCACAGCTGCCACGGCATGTACAACCATACCCCCCGTACCGTTGGGATCGGCCTGCAGTTTCGGAATACTGGGCGGCTCCACGGTCACCAACTCCGGAACGTCCACGTTCGTTACTGGGGATATTGGCGTGTGGCCAGGATCTGCGATCACTGGATTTACGCCGTCAAATTATAGCGGCACGCTACACGCGGGCGATGCGGTCGCCCAGACGGCCCAGGGTGACTTGACCACGGCGTATAACTACGCCGCGGCAGCGGCAGGAGGGGCCGTCCTCCCTGCCGATATAGGAGGGGAAACACTCGCTCCTGGGGTTTATAAGACGACGAGCGCCCAGCCCTCGCTGGGAATAACCGGGAACCTTACCCTCAGCGGCAATGGTGTTTACATCTTCCAGATCGTGTCCACGCTGACGACAGCCGCGACGAACAGCGATGTCATTCTAAGCGGCGGTGCCACGTCCGCAGACGTGTTCTGGCAGGTTGGTAGTTCGGCGACGCTTGGAACCTCCACAACATTCCAAGGAACCATTATGGCTCAGGCGTCCATCTCGCTTGGCACCGGCGCGACGCTGGATGGCAGAGCGCTGGCCCGGACGGGCGCAGTCACATTGCTAAGCAATCAGGTGAATGTACCTACCTGTCCGTGAGGTATTCGATAGGCGGTATTCGGTAGTGAGACCAGCTTGAGGCTGGTCCCACTACCGGGCAGGCAGGAAAAGCATGATTTCACGTTATTGACGTTCGGAGGAACTGGCACATGTCATCACACTCTTATAACCCTTGTGGCCGTGTTGCAGTTATGCTGTTGGCAGTAGTTGGTGCCCTGTGCAGCGTGGGAACGTTCGCGGTAGCACAGGATCAGCCAGCTCCCAAATGGGAATTTTACGGCGGATACGACGTTTTCTATCCAGGCTGCAATGTGCACGGCCTGCTTCCAGGAGGAGTGGTCCCGGTGTCCAGCTGCTTGAAATGGAATACGCGGGGCGTTGGCGCCAGCATCACCTACGACTTTAACCGCTGGTTCGGAGTGACCGTCGACAGCAGCGGGCAGTGGGGCAGTGGTAACAACGGGGTGGCTGCCCGAATTGACCATGCCGAATTCTTCAATATCTCCGCTGGGCCTAAGATAACTTATCGCACGCACTATTTTTCCCCGTTTCTCGAAATTCTCGGCGGCGAGCATCGCCTGGGATCCGAAGTCTTCGGGCACGATGACGAACCTGGGTTCATGGCCGGCGGCGGTCTCGATCTGAACTTGGGCAGACACTGGGCGGTGCGCTTGGCTAGAGCCGATTTCGTGTACTCGGATCATCAGTATGGTCCGTCGTCGACTGTTCCCGCCACTGATGTGAGGGGCCTAAGACTGCAAGCTGGCCTGGTATATATGTTTGGCGGTGAACAGGCTGGGCCGCCGGTTTCAGCAAGTTGCACCATCAATCCCAGTGAAGTCATGGTGGGCGAGCCGGTGACGGCAACCGCTGCCGCCAGCAACTACAATCCCAAGCACACGCTGAACTACACCTGGAGTGGTACCGGCGGCCAAATTACCGGCAAGGATAATACTGCGAGCATTAACACCAATGGCGTGGCGGGTGGCAGCTACACGGTTACGGCCCATGTCTCCGACCCCAGGATGAAGAAGGGTGGCGAGACAAGCTGCATGGCGAGCTTCACGGTGAAGGAACCGCCGAAGAATCCGCCGGTCGTTTCGTGTTCGGCTGACCCGTCGACGGTTCAGGCCGGCACGTCTTCCACCATCAGTTGCACCTGCACCAGTCCGGACAATGTCCCGGTTACGGTAGGCGGTTGGACCGCCAGCGGTGGCAGCGTTTCCAGCAGCGGCGCCACTACTGCAGCTCTGAATACGTCTGGTGCTTCACCCGGCTCGATCACGGTGAGTGTGAGTTGCACCGACTCGCGTGGCTTGAACACTCCGGCTATCGCCCAGGTGATGGTAGAGAATCCACCTCCGCCCCCGCCTTCGCCTGAGTTCCTGAAACTCGAAGCCAGACTTGCCCTGCGCAGCATTTACTTTGCGACGGATCAGCCTCGCGTCACGAACCCCAATGGCGGTCTGCTTGAAAGCCAGCAGCAAACTCTTATTTCGCTGGCGGAAGATTTCAAGAAGTATCTCGAGACCAAGCCGGATGCTCACTTGACTCTGGGAGGCCATGCCGACCCACGAGCCTCCGTGGCCTACAATCAGGCGCTTTCCGAACGGCGTGTCGAGCGTACCAAACGCTTCTTGATCGAACACGGCGTTCCCGAAGCCAACATAGAAACCAAGGCGTTTGGCGAGGAAAGGAATCTAACCGCAGACCAGGTGAGAGATGCGGTTGAGAAGAACCCCGAGTTGACTCCCGAGCAGCGGCAGAGGGTGCTCAACAACCTGCAGACGATCCTGCTGGCGAGCAATCGCCGCGTGGACGTCACTCTGAGTACCACTGGACAAACTTCCATCCGCGAATACCCGTTCAACGCGGCGGATTCCCTGACTCTGCTGCAGCAGAAAGGAGCCAAGAAAACGACTGGACCAGCGGCCAAGAGAAAGGCACAGCCTAAGGTTCAATAGGCCAGTCTGAAGGCGTACCACAACGACAAGGCCGGTCAGGTACCATCCCTTGACCGGCCTTTTCTTCCTTTGGTCAGGTAACGCTGCCACTCGGGGCAAGCCCAGCCGTTGAATGAGCCGGAACAAGATTGATGCAGGTTGGGCTGCAATGCAGCAGCATTGCGGTCAGGCGGGAAACCCACACCTGCCGTCGTCGCAGGAATCGGCTCAGTTCCCTTTAAGTACTTGGCCTGCTACTCGGTTGCTCCCGCATTCTGGGGCGGGTCGGCGCGCCAGACATACAGGAATTTCTCGTCGCTCGACGTTACCACGGGGATATTTCTCTCGCGGGTGACGCGGTTCAAAGCCGAGCGCAGGTTCTGCATCTTCTCGCCGTTCAGGCTGCTTAGCGGAATCTTGACCGCTTGCTGAGCTTTCAGCTGTGCCAGGTCGGCCAGAATGTCCGCCACCGCCTTGCGATGTTTTCCTTTGCGGCCCTGCGGAACATCAGATCGATTCACCGACTCATAGTGCATGCCATTTCCGTTTCGTCTCATTGGGCGGCGCTCCTTTCTTTAGAAATCTTTAGAAATCGTATCCGTACGCCAGAAATCGTACTGCTAAAAATCGTATGCTGCAACTAAAAATCTGTGCAAATCCGATCTATTGCAGCAATCTGTTGCGTATGACTACATTAAGTTTACTGTTTTCAGGAAGATGCACGGCTTGCGTTGCACTAAAACCTGGCAATAAGCGTAGCATCCTGCTCATTCGCGCAGTCGGCTTCATGCTCTTCCGGTTCGGAAACCCGCGCTCGTAGGTTGTGTCCGTCAAAAGCCTCGAACACTTCGTGGAAGCCCTTTTTCCGCATCTCATCAAACGGCATCGGGGCAAGGTATCGGAATGTGGCCTGAGAGCCCGGTTTGTGCCCCAAGAGTTTGCGGACAGAGATTATGTCGAAACCTGACCTGAGCAAATGCGTAGCATAGTGGCTGCGGAACTTGTGCAGCCAGAACTTCGACTCGTCTAAGCCCGCCCTACGCGCTATCCGTTTGCATTTTTCGAGATGGTGTCCGTCCGGCCTGCCAGCGGAAGTTGGAAACACCAACTCACTGTCTTTGGGTTTCCAATTTAATTTACGAGATCGCTCCACCATCACTCTGTCTTCGAACTGGTTCATGTGCCAATATGGGACTGGAACTCGACGCTCCTCGTGGTCTTTGATCGCAAAATCATACTGCGGCTTTGCAGTGACTCTCAGCGTACCGGCTTCAGGGTCCAAATCCGACCAACACAGGAATCGAACCTCATCTTCCCGAAACCCGGTGAGGAGATACGTTCTGAACAACAAGGCTTCGTAAAAATCACAAGCCTTAAAGAATTTTTCCAGTTCCTCTTCCTTATAGATTTCAGGTTCTCGCACCGTGACACCTAAGCGGGTGTCCTTGACCGTGACCAATCCTTCACCGGGCTTGAGTTTCATCACGTGCCTGTACCACTGAGAAACCCTGAGGAGCTTGTTTCCTGCGGTGCGCGGTGAGTTCTTGACGTTCTCGATCAGCCACATCCGGTATTTGAGCAAATCCATGCGGCTGAGATCAGCAACGTTGAGCCGCCTCGCTCCACCGTTGGAGTTCCAGTGCTGGAACTCCCGAATCGTTTGCTCATAGAGTTCGTATGTTTCGGGTCTGCTGGAAAGCTTCACTTCTTCGAGCCAGCCGTACACGCCTGCGTCCATCGACAGAACTGGTGTGTTGATCTCCTTGACCGGAATTCCTCTGCTCTTGGCATGTAAATAGGTGCCTTCGAAATCAGCAGCATCGACTGCTTCTTGGGCGCTCTCGCCGATCTTCCTCCAAATCTCTCTTCCGTTGTCGTAACGATGGACGTAGAAGTTCCCCTCAGGATGATGTTCCGCCTTGCCCTTGGCAAGCCGACGCCAGCAGGCGCGGAATGGATCGCGGCATACAGCTACTGGTGTAGAGGATTGTGATTGAGCGAATACCAGCAACCAAATCACCGGTTGTCCGCAAAAACACTTGCACCTATACAACATAATGTACTTGCCATTGCACGTCAGTATATACTTGCGATAACACGGCCCTATAAACTTGTAGTTGCCCACAAGGCGCGCAAATGGCGACACCGAACGAAAAATTGGCGGCATCGCTGAGTGTCCTGCAGGAACTGCAGAAAGACGGGCGGCGTGTCTTTCAATCGAGCGAATTGAGCCGAGTTCATCGAGACCGACTGCTGAAACATGGATTCATGCAAGCGGTCATGAAAGGCTGGCTAATCTCAGCCAGCCCTGGTGTACAGCCTGGAGACAGCACACCGTGGTTTGCGTCCTTCTGGGAGTTTTGCGCCCGATATTGCAACGAACGTTTCGGGGAAGGCTGGCATCTTTCGCCGGAACAATCGCTCCTGCTCCATGCCGAAAACACCATTATCCCGTCTCAGGCAATCATCTACAGCCCGAAAGGCCATAACAACACGGTCAAGCTGCTCTTTCGCACGTCGCTTTACGACCTGAAGGAACAGCAATTGCCATCGCGCAATGACGTAGTCATCCGCTCTGGCCTGCGAATCTTTTCTCCTGCCGCAGCGCTGATTCGTGTACCGGAATCCTTTTTCATTCGCAACCCGATTGAAACCCAAGTCGTGCTTGCGGGCATCCGCGATGCATCTGAACTGCTCAGGCATCTGTTGGATGGAGGACACTCCGCTATTGCTGGGCGTTTGGCAGGGGCTTTGCGTCGTGTTGGCCGCGCGGAGCAGGCCGGCGAAATTCTTTCGGCGATGAAGGCAGCAGGGTATGACGTTCGAGAAACAGACCCGTTTGAAGTTGCGCAGCGTGTATTCGAGATAGGAGGGGCTGAGGGAGCGCCCATCGTAGGCAGACTTCAGGCCATATGGGCAGCATCGCGGGACGTGGTGCTTGAGAGTTTCCCAAAACCACCTGGGTTGCCCAAGAACCAGACGGCATATCTGAGTTTTGTTGATGGGATTTACCAGAGCGATGCGTATCATTCGCTGTCTATCGAGGGTTACCGCGTAAGCCCTGAGTTGATTGAGAGGGTAATGTCAGGAGCATGGGACCCAGCGCATCACGAAGCAGACCGGCAAAGCCGGGATGCACTGGCTGCGCGTGGGTATTGGCAGGCCTTTCAAAAAGTGAAGACCACCGTGTCTAAGGTGCTCGCTGGCGGAAATCCAGGAGGGATTGCTAGAACGGATCACAGGGAGTGGTACAGAGAACTTTTTGAGCCATGCGTTGTTTCAGGCCTGATCCCGGCTTCGGCTCTTGCTGGTTATCGTAATGATGCCGTCTATCTGCGAAATTCCAGGTATGTTCCGCCGCGTTGGGAAACTGTCCGCGATGCCATGTCCGCTCTGTTCGATTTGATCGAAGCGGAACCAGAGCCATCTGTTCGTGCGGTGCTTGGTCATTGGCTCTTCGGCTATATTCATCCTTATCCCGATGGCAATGGCCGCATGGCTCGCTTCCTGATGAATGTTTTGCTGGCTTCGGGTGGGTATCCGTGGACGGTGGTTCGCGTTGAAGACCGTGCAGAGTATCTAAAGGCTCTGGACCGTGCGAGCATTGAGGTAGACGCAAGACCCTTTGCCAGCTTCATTGCAGAACGGGTGCGTTGGTCGCTCAAAAAGACGAAGCAATCCCTGAAAGCATAGAAGGGCGATAGCCGTTGGCCCAACAGGCCGCTTTGAAATTGACATTCCCCGGATATTGGATGATAAGCCGAGGAGCAAAGGCCGGTGTCAAGGCTCTCCGACCGCGAACGCGGCGCGCGAAGCGGCCTTGACACTGGCCGGGCCTCGGCTACGCTCTGGCTATCCGGGGAATGTCATTCGGGAATGCAGAATCACAGACCAAGACCGAAACCCTGAACAATATCGTTCGTGTGCGCGGGCTGTTGTCCTGTCTTTTGCGCAACCGACTCCTGCTGAATCGCGGGGGAATGGGACACGTCGCGGCTGAGTGCCTGCCCCAGCGCCGGTGCATTGTTCGTATAAATCTGCGCGTCATAGCGTCCGCGCGAGACCGAGACATAGGCCATGCGGCTGTTGAGCAGGTCCTTCGCGCCCAACTCCGTGTCCATGTGAATCAGTACACGGTCGGTAGTCTGCCCCTGGCTGGAATGGCTGGTCATGGCATAGCCATGATCGAGATGCGGATGCTTGCGCGGATCGAGTTCGACAGCGCGGTCACTATCCATTTCCAGATTCAGCCGCCCGTCCTGGCCGATGCTCTTGATTGTTCCCAACTCGCGGTTGGCGATCTTGAGGTCGTTCGCTGGCGCGGTAAACTGGATGCGGTCGCCCACTGAAAAACTCCGCATCTCCTCGCGGAAAACGGAGACGCCGCGCTGTCGGCGTGGATCGTAAGTTCTCTTCGTGCCGTCCTGTCGTTCAACCGTCAGCCGGTTGTTCGGAGCGTCGATGCTCTTTACTTGCGCGTACTCGCCTTTCCCGATGCCGGTCTCTTTCGACGCGCGCGAGTATCGGAGCACGTCTCCCACATCGTACCGTTCGGCCCAGGTGCGGTCCGCGCCGGTCAGGTTTTGGCGCGGCACCAGCGTTCGGATGCTGTGCTCCTCGACGCTGACAACGCCCCGGCCTTGCAATTCCGCATGGATGCGTTCGTTGATTTCCGCGCGGGAGTGGTTGTCGGGCGAGACCACCAGCGTGTTCTCTGATGATTTTGCGTATTCCTTCGCAATGGCTGCGATGCGCTCGTCGTGGCCGTGGATTTCATGAACTCGGCCCTGCCGGTCAAGATTCTTGAGCGCTTCGCGCACCTCGCCCCGCGCAAGCTGCTCGACCACCTGTTTTAGATCCGGGTCTTTCTGGCGTACGATCTCTTCGAGTTTCACCGTCCTCATGCCAGCGTCCTGAAGCTGTGCGAAGGGCCGCCCGGCTTCGACCGCCTCATGTTGCCGCCGGTCGCCAACGAGCAACACGCGGTCGTTGGGATGGAGCCGATTTACAAACTCATGCACTTGTTTAGTCGATGCCAGCGAGGATTCGTCGAGCACGTACAAACGCTTCTCACCGGTGTCAGGCTCCTGTCCACATGCCAGATGTTTCTGTAGCGTGGATGTTTTCATGCCTGCTTCGCCGAGTTTTTGAGCCGCGCGAGACGTGGGCGCGAAGCCTTCCACTCGGTAGCCATCTGCCTCCGCGCCTTCGCGGATGACAGCCAGAGTTGTCGTCTTGCCCGCGCCTGCGATGCCATCTAACCCGATGATCTTTTCCCGCGAGAGAAAGATTTCGTCTACCGCCTGACGCTGCGAAGCATTCAGTTCCGGGTGACGGTCCTCCGTGGCAATACGCATCTGCGGCGAAACCAGCATGGGATCGGTGTAGTCTCGCCGATTGCCTTTCTGCATCCGGCCAATAATCTCGCTCTCCATGTTGGCCATTGCTGCGGTCGTGTACTGTCTGCCAGCGCCAACGCGCGAGACTTCCCGGAACTCGCCAGTTTTGATCCGGCGCTCGATCTCCTGTCGGATTTTGGTATACGTGGTTTCTCCCATACCGCGCGCCAATGCCGTTTCAAGAATCGTGCGGCGATCCTGCACAGCCGATCTCTCGAAGACATGATCGCGCGCCCAGGTCACTGCCTGTTGCGCCTGCATCTCCGGGTCTTGCACCCGATATTGCCCGTGTTGACGTGCTTGGGCGACTACGTGATCCGCCTGATGTCCATACTGTGTGGCAAGCTCACGGTGCCGTCGCAAGACTTCCTCCTGCGACAGCAATTCCTTGCGGTCGCGTGTATGATGGGCGGCGATTTGTGTAGCCGCGGCTCCGTCGATTCCCTGTTCCCGTAGATGGTCTTTGATCTGTTCTCGCCTCGGGCTGGAAGCCTCCAGATATTCCTTCGTGTAACCCTTGATTTCCGGCTGCCCATGTTTGCCGCGCTCTAATTCGTAGCCCAGCCTTTCCAGACGCAGCGCAAGTTCTGATCGGTAAACCGCTGTGGTGTAACGCTGTGAAACAAACAGCTCGTGCGGCTGCAAAGCGCGTGTTTCGCCGTTCTCCCGCTCCGTTACATTGAAGATCACCGCATGAGTATGAAGCTGCGGGGCAGCGTAGCCATCGACGGGCCGCGCGGTGTCGTGCTCAAAGGTGGCGGCTATGAATTTTCCGGTTGTCTCCGGGGCATGCACATTGCCGATCCGCGCCTGCGTGTACCGCTCCAACTCAGAGAGCGCAACGCGGACGCTCTCCCGGTGCGCCTCCCGCACTCGGTCATCGCCGCCCACAAGCGCAGTCAGAGAAACCGATTTTGGCGCGGAAAACGTGGCGTCCCATCCGGCGCGGTGCTCGGCGCTGGTCACCTCTCTGCCGAATTTTCCTTCATAGGTTCTCGAAACCTGATGCCGGACAAGTTGTTCTTCGGTGTGCGGATGCTGGCCTTCGCTCAACCGCGCGAAATGTTCGGAGCCGACTGCACCATGCAAGCCCCATTGCTCGGTGAGCCTGCCCTGCCATTCGCTGTGGCCTTGCTGGTCGCGGCTCCAATAGTTCTGCTCATGCGCGGCAAACTCCCGCGCATGGTAAGTGCGCGCTTGGCTGGCTGACAGCGGTTTCGAGATCGTAAGCATGAGCGCTCCTCAACTGTGCGGGGAACCGTCATCGCGCCGATGGCGAATGCAGTGAGAACGTGTTCTCGGCAATTTGCCTGTCATTCGATTCTCTTCGCCTCCTTCGAGGCAAACCGTTCTTTGGGTCTGTCATCGTCGGCAGCGATGGTCGAACCGAAGAGTGGAAGCACCGGCTGGATCGGCTTCTTCGACGACTCGGCCTGAATACTGGCCTGTGTTTGTGGCGTTGCCTTCCGCGCAATCTCTGGTATCTTCCGGCTCACAAATCCCGGCAGGACGAATCGCGTTCTGCCGATCTTTTTTCTCCATCTCTGCGGCCAACTTGTCGGAGGTTCCCCCCATTCGATCCTCTCCAAATCCCACTGGTCATATGCGTTCAGGCTCCGCAATATACTTCCCCCCGCCAGTAAAGAAAAGAACATCGCGGCTCCCCAAAGTAGCAGCGTCAACAGCAATCGCCAGAAGCTCTTTCCGCCATAGAACTGCGCCTCAAGAAACGGTTGGAGTCTGACTGTTTGGAGCCATTCATCCGGTCCCTGTAGCAGGCCGGTCCAGCCGGCCTGCGGCGCCGCTGGCGAAAGCTGCATCGGGATTCCACGGTCGTCGCCCGCAGTTGCCGGAACCACGTCGGCATCCGTAGCCAACTCCTGTTTCTCGTTTGGTGCGGTCTTGTACAACCATCGGACCTCGGTACTCGAAGCCGGGTCTGTTCCGAGCAAGGCGCACCTCAAATAGGTTCCAAGGTAGTAGCGTTGTATCGGCGTCCAGACGAGCCAATTACACAGAAACAACGCCCCAGAAAAGGCCAGTATTGCCATCGCAGGCAGCCACGGAAAACGTCTGGGAAACGGCATGTCGTTCATGGTTTCCGTCCTCGTTTTATGCCCTGCGCTGCGAGAAAATCATCGAGCAATTTACGAGCCTGTTGGAGCTTGCGCGCATCGGCTTCGTCGCGGATTTTGAGGATGGAATCGGGCATCAATTGCCTGCCTTCCGATGCCGCTTGAGCGCCCGCATGGAAGAGATTCAGCAGCGCGTAACGCACCGCCCAAACCTCGGCCAACACCAGTTCCGCAGGCTCGGCGGGACGCTGCCGCGCGGCGTGCAAAGCGGTCGCGCGCAGCCATTCGGAAAGCGCTTGCCCCTCGCCTTCGGCGGCAGTTTCAATCTCGCAAAGTTCCTCGGGAGTCAGCCGCGTGGCGGCGGTTTTTGTGCGGAATCCGTGCTTCGCCTCTTCGCCAAATGGCAGACTGGACTGTGGAGCTGCCTGAATGTGGCGAATACTCATTGGAGAAACCGCCTTGTTGCCCATACCGCGTCCTGCTCTGCCGCCGTCAAGCGGCGAACTGCTGTTTCACAGAAAGTTCATTCGCTTCAACGCGTTTACGTGATCGACGCCAGAAGCAATTTGTCGCAAAATAAACATCATCGTTCGCTACCTTAGTAACTCCGCAAATAACCAAATCTGTTGATGTGGCGCAAGTTAACCTGCGTAAACATCGCGTACTGTCTGGCCGT
>Ga0074046_10002073_pt1 | contig 17536 bp, 17 predicted proteins | sample BogForMeECP23OM3_FD_94441 | JGI IMG/M metagenome (GOLD analysis project Ga0074046, IMG submission 94441) | Bog forest soil microbial communities from Calvert Island, British Columbia, Canada - Bog Forest MetaG ECP23OM3 | ecosystem: Environmental > Terrestrial > Soil > Wetlands ... | reverse complement strand
GACTTTCCTGAAATCGAAAGGCTTCCAACTCGGACTGTCGATCTTTAATGCGATATCTGCTCGACACCAATATTATCTCCGACTTGGTCCGCAATCCTGGGGGTGCGGTCGCCCAACGAATAGCGGAAATCGGTCACGTTAACGTGCTGACTAGCATCATAGTCGCGTCAGAGTTGCGCTTCGGTGCCGCCAAGAAAGCCTCGCCGAAATTGACTGCGCGCGTGGACGGCATCCTAAAGCGCTTTAGTGTTATGCCGTTTGAGGCGCCGGCCGATATGTACTACGGAAGCATGCGCGCGGCCCTCGAATCCCAAGGCCAGACTATCAGCGAGAACGATTTGTTGATCGCATCTCACGCGATCACGCTTGGCTGTACCCTTGTAACTGCCAACGAACGCGAGTTTGCCCGTATCGATGGCCTGACGTTCGAGAATTGGCTTCAACCGCGATCCTGAAACCATGCGGCTTCGAGCGCTCTTGCGCCCCTTGAACGAGGTTAATTTTGGGCAAGGGAACCTCACTGCGCGCGTTGGCGCGATCGGAATCGGAGCCAAACTTTCGAATGGAAGCGCAATTGCAGCGTAATCTTTAATCTTTCGGCTTGGATTGACCGCTACCCCGCCTGTATAGAAACTAGACCAAGGCAAGCACTGGTCTATTGGGTAATCTCACTTAGGATGGGCGTATACGAGGCGAGCATGAATGAACAGCGAACCAGCCCAATCGGCACGCAATCTTGGTTCTGGAATAATGTCTGGAGCGTCGCAGGCGTTTTCGGTCTCATATTCACTCTTCTAAGTAACGTAGATAACTACCTTGGTGCAGCAAAATATGCGCACTATCTAGTTAATCAGTGGTCTCAGGTCATTACAGCCGTTTGGAGATATATATTATTTTTCTTGCCGCATATTTCGTCTTTAGATGCCAACTTGTTGACGATTGCAGTGTTAGTAACCGGCACAGCAATTCGGAGCATGAAGCGGTCACCTATTGAAATTCGTCCCTTAAATATTTTAGCGTTCGTTATGATTCTACTTTTATTCGGAATTCTTTTTCAAAAGAAGCTAACCGATGCATATTCCCAAGAAATCAACAACGCCACTGCACGCACAATTAAGGATATGCGCGCACAAGCGAAAAATAATCTCACCGAGTTAACAAAGAGCGAGAACAGAATAAAGGAAATAATTACCCAGCGTGCGACCAACAAAGATATAAAAATAGTTACCGATGAATATTTATCGACGTCAGAGCGACTTCACAGAGAATTGGATTCTGACTTTTCAAAGATAGAACAATACAAGTTCGGCAATCCCGATATCTCTCCAGGATATTTTATGTATCTTAAGAATATGATAGCAAATAGAATATCTTACCTGACACACCCCAGATATTTATCGCGGGACGAGAATGTTAAAGATCTAGCTGATGGCCTTAATAGGATAGCAAACCACGCTAAATATCTGATTAGCGAAATGGAAATGTGGACACTTTACGATAATATAGCTATTTATCTTATGTTAGCGCTATTTTTTGCTGCGATTGTTTTGCCGTTCATTGCCGTCTGGCTCATAAGCGGGTGCTCCCCTGATGTGGCCCGGATGAACAAGCAGTTGTGGACAGCGCTAACAATCGTGGTCACCATCGTCGTGATTAGCCATGTCGGAGAATTTATTCAAAAATGGGTTTACCAAACAGGATTGCCATCCCCGACTGATAATTTGCGGTGAGTTTATTTAGTCGGGCATTTCTGCCATGCGATAGAATTTTAATCAAAGCAGCCAGCTTCCTTTGCCGCCGCCGCGCTCATCGCCCCAATCCGCGTCCGTTTGCGGCTTCACCATGCGCGGGAACAGGTCCGCCATTGCCCACACCAGCGCGTCCACGCGGTCGGCGGCGCCGTCGCCTTCGATGCCGAACGGCGTGAACTGCACCATCTGATCCTCCAGCGCCGGGAACGCCCCGGCATGGCTCACGCGGCCCTGCTCATAGAGCGCGGCGATGGGCTCGGCGCGCACGGTCTTGCCGCGGCTCGCGCGCACTTGGCGCAGCGGCAAGCCAGGCCGCTCCGCGCGCAGCACGGTCTCCACCATCGCGCCGCCCTGATTGATCTCCACCACGATGGCGTCCGCGCTATAGCGGTCGAAGGCTGCGGCCACTTTGCGCGCCCAGCCCGCGGGCGACAGGCGGCAGGAGAGGTCGTCGAGCACGTAGCCGCGCCCGTCCTCGCCGAGGCTCGCAACCACGATGCCGGTTTCGGAGGTTCTGTCCCCGCAGGCGGACGCTTTCGCGGCGGGGTCGACGCCGATCACGACGCGCTGCATTTGCGGCAGCGCTACGCTTGCAACCCGCGTCCCGTCGAGCATCGCTCGCGTCCACAGCGCGCCCGGAATATCGTCTAAAATCTCGGCGTTCAGCTCCTGCCGGCCGAGCCGCGTGCCCTCATAGCGCTTGATAATAGTCTTGAAGAAGCTCGCCGCCAGGTTGGCGCGGTTGTCATAGGTGCGCCCTCTCGTCACCGCTACGCCGTGACCCTCGAGCGCCAAAAAATCGCGGATGAGGGGAATAGGCCGTGGCGTCGTGGTGATGACCTGCCGGGGGCGCTCGCCGAGCCGGAGCCCGAACTGCAGCATGTCCCAGGTCTCCTGCGCATAGCGCCATTTGGCAAGCTCGTCGCACCAAGCTGCGTCGTGCTGTGGCCCGCGCAACTGATCGGGCTCGGTCGCATTGTAAAGGATTGCCACCGCGCCGTTGGGCCAGGTAAGGCGCCGCTTCGATTGCTCGAATTTCGGCCGGAAATCCGATGGGTGAACGGCGAGCAGCCCGCCCGGGCCTTCGACGATCACATCGCGCGCGTCTGCCGCCGTCTCCGCTACAAGCGCAATCCGCTTGTAGGCTCCGCCACCCAGCGGAGTGGGTCCGCAAACGCATTCGCGCACCCACTCCGCACCGCACCTCGTCTTACCGGCGCCGCGGCCGGCCAATATCAGCCATATGTGCCAATCGCCAACCGGCGCGCGCTGCTCAGGCCTAGCCCATATCCGCCAGTCGTAGCGCATCCATTCGAGCGCCTGCCGGGTCAGACTCTTCAGAAACGGCTTCCTCCGCGCTGGCGTCAGCGATGCGAGAAAGCTTGCGCTCGATTTCATCCCGGAGTCGTTCGACATTCATGCTGTCCTTCGGCTCCTCGGCCGTTTGCGGGGTTGGCGTGCGGTCCCGGAAGCGCTTGCCGAAACGGTTGCGCATTTGCAGCGCCCAGCTTGTCGCGTTCCAGGTTTTGTCGAATTGCTTCGTCCTGCCGACCCCCAGCCACCAAGCGTATTCCAAGTCCTTGGCGCGATTCAAAGCTTCGCGGAACTCCGGGTGCGACTTGGCCCAGCTGTCGAGTGTTTTGCGGCTGACAAACAGGGCGGCGGCAATTTCGACCTTGCCGCAGCCTTCCGCCGCGAGTTCGAGGACGCGCTGGCAATAAGAGCTATTGTAAAGCGATGGGCGGCCACGATGGCGCGCCGGTAAGATTTCAAGATCGGCGCTCACGGCACCTCGCAAGACGTTTCTGGACAGTTTGCGGGAGAGCGCAGTGCATTACCGGGAATGAGGCCGGGCGTGCAAGCCATCGGCTCGGTCATTCGCATGCTTTTCTGCGACTATACGGATTTATAGGGCAAGTCACCGTCCGGCTTCAAGCCAGCTCTTCACAAGCCGCGCTACAAACGCTTGCTTTGACTAAAAATATATTAAAAAGAGCCCGCCCCTAGTTGGGCGGGCTCGATTGCTTGGTGACGCTCACGTCTAGAAGATGCTGTTGAAGAACCAGAACAAGCTGCCCGAAATCATAATGGCCATGGGGAGAGTAAGAACCCAAGCCATCAGCAGGTTGCGGACGGTCGAAAGTTGCAGGCCGGACTTATTGGCCGCCATGGTTCCCGCCACACCCGATGAGAGCACATGGGTGGTCGAGACCGGCAGGCCGTACATGTCGGCGGCGCCAATCGTGGCCATGGCAACGAGCTCTGCGGAGGCTCCTTGCGCATAGGTCAGGTGCTGCTTGCCGATCTTTTCGCCCACTGTCACCACGATCCGCTTCCAGCCGATCATCGTGCCAAGCCCGAGCGCGATGGCGACCGCGACCTTCACCCAGAGCGGGATGAACTTGGTCGCGGCATCGATTTCCTTCTGGTAGGCTTTGAGCTTGGGTTTTTCGTCGTCCGAGAGCTCGGCGTCTTTATCCTTCACAAGGATGCGGATGGCCTCCGAGGTCAGGTACATGTCGTTACGGGTGTTGCCCACGGCAGCCGCCGGAACCTTTGCAAGCGAGCCATAAGTCGCGACTTGCTCCGAGATTTCGCGCATCAGCTGGGCGAGGGACGGGAAGGTGCCCTCGTTGATTACATGCGAGGATACGTATTGCGTCACGGCCGGGCGCGGATTGCCAAGCACATTATAACCGGCGGCCTTGCTCTCGATGACCTTGGATGCTTCGATTGCGGCCGTCTTGAAGCTTTCCGCATGCGATGCAGGCAACGCACGGTTTAAGGCGTAGGTCGTCGGAACGGTACCGATGAGGATCAGCATGATGAGGCCCATGCCTTTCTGCCCATCATTGGAGCCGTGCGCGAAGGAAACGCCGGTGCACGTCAGAACCAGAAGGCCGCGAACCCACCACGGCGGAGGCTGATGGCCCTTAGGCTCGTCATAGAGGCTGGGGTTGCGGACCAGAAACTTCAGGACGAGCAGAAGCAGAGCAGCGCAGAAAAAACCAACCAGCGGGGACACAAGGAGCGATTCGCCAATTTTCGTCGCTTGGCCCCAATCCACGCCCGAAGTTCCGTCCCGGCCGCGCAGAAGCGCGTTCGTGATACCGACGCCGATGATGGAGCCGATCAGAGTATGCGACGAGGAGGCAGGCAAACCGAGCCACCAGGTGCCAAGGTTCCAGATGATCGCGGCGACGAGGAGTGCGAAGACCATCGCGAAACCGGCCTCGGAACCGACCTGAAGGATCAGCTCGACCGGCAGCAGCGAGACGATGCCGAACGCCACGGCACCCGTGGAGAACAGCACGCCGAGGAAGTTGAAAAAGCCGGACCAAACGACCGCGAATTGGGGCGGCAGCGAGTGCGTATAGATCACGGTCGCCACGGCGTTCGCCGTGTCATGGAAGCCATTCACAAACTCGAAGCCGAGCGCGATAAGGAGCGCTACGCCAAGGAGCACAAACGGCAGATAGGTTGTAACTGGAGCGCCCGTCTCCTGCACGTCGATATACAGGCTATAGGCTGTAAAGAGTAAGCCCGTGGCCAAGAGCAGGATAAAAATGATGGCCGTAGCGGGGCCGGATTTCGCATTGAGATCGGGCTTTGACGATGCCGACATAGGCATCGGCGCGGCAATATCGGACATAGGAACCTCCCAAGGGTGAAGCCCTGAAGGTATGTCTGGGCGCTGTGACAGGTTGATGAATGTCAAATCCCGGCTGACCAATTTCTAATTTATCTTATACCAAACGAGGAAGTATTGACCGGTTCCAGCGCCGTCCCCGCGCAGGCGCATGGGCGCGAACTTAGGGCATACCCGCTGTGAGATCCGGCCATGACCCCGCGTTCCACCCCTCACCCTGTCCCTCTCCCATCGGGAGAGGGAACGATGCCGCAGCGGTTACAGCAGCGTCCCTTCTCCCAAGGGGAGAAGGACAGGATGAGGGGCGTTGCGCTCGATCATGGCGGTTAGCGCGTATGCGCCTGCGCGGGGCCGGCGCGCTGCGCGCGGACAAAGTGCAGAAAGCGAGCCACCCAGGGATTATCCCCGGTCGCTCGCAAATGACTGAAATTTGCGAGGAGATTGCCGAGTACGATGCCATCGCGGCCGTCCGATATGCCTGTGCCGCGCAAGACCTTGTAGGCGTAGCGCAAGGACGGATCGAGGTTTTCGAGGCTCGCGTAATGGAATTCGTGCGCGGGAATTCTAGCCGGCCCCGTAGTCCCCGCGGCCGCCGGCCATGGGGCGCTGCTCGTTTCCTCAAGAACCGCAAGCCCCCGGCCCTGCGGCCTTGCATGCATCACGGCACCGGCTGGGATGATTCCGGCCATTTCGTATGAGGCGTCCCGCCAGCGAATGGAGCGGGCGAGATACATCATGCCGCCGCACTCGGCATAGGTTGGCAGCCCGCACCGGATCTTGTGCGCGATGTCCGCCCTCAGAGAAGCGTTCGCTTCCAGCTGCGCCGCTTGCGTTTCGGGAAACCCGCCGCCGATGAAAAGGCCGTCCGCATCGGGAAGCCGGCTATCCGCCAGCGCGTCGAAGAAGCACAGCTTGGCGCCTAGGCGCTCGAACGCTTCGAGGTCGTCGGGATAATAAAAGCCGAAGGCATTGTCGCGCGCGATCGCGATGCGGACATCCTGCCGGGCGGGGGTCTGTGGAGCTGCTGCGCGGTAAGACAAAGGAGGGGCGGAGGCCGCAGCGGCGAGAAGCCGGTCGAGATCGATGCCGCTTTCAACCGCCCGGCGCATCCGTTCGATCGCGGCGCGGGGGCCGGGCGTTTCCATCGGCGTCATCAATCCGAGATGCCGCTCTTCGATTGCAAAATCGCCGGTACGCGGAAGCGCGCCAAGCACGGGAATGTCCGTGTACCGCTCGAGGGCTTGGCGGACCTTTTCCTCCTGACGCCGGACTCCAACCTTGTTCAGGATGATGCCCGCAATCTTTATCCCGGGGTCGAAGTCCCGATAGCCCAGGACAAGCGGGGCCACGCCGCGTGTCATGCCGAGCGTGTCGATCACGAGGATAACCGGGGCCGCCAAGAGCTTCGCCAGAGCCGCGCTGGAGTCGCTACCTTCTATATCGACGCCGTCATGCAGGCCCTTATTGCCCTCGATCAAGGCGAGGCTGGCATGTGCCGCGCGAGACGCGACGCTTGCAGTGATTTCGGCGTGCGTTTGGGCGTTGAAGTCGAGATTGAAGCAGGGGCGGCCGCTCGCACGCGCAAGCCACATGGGATCGATATAGTCCGGCCCCTTTTTGAACGTCTGAACGGCAAGGCCGCGCGCCGCGAGCGCTGCGGCGATGCCGATAGAGACCGTGGTCTTTCCCGAGGACTTGTGTACCGCCGACAGGAAGAGACGAGGGATAACATTTTCACTCGATCGCTTCACGGCTCACCTTCATACTGCCGGATGCTGAATCATTGGCTCATGCCGCTGCGTCCAGGCTGGTCCGGTCGCGATCCGCCCACTGATTCTGCGCGAGGATCTGCGCATCTTCCTGGCTATCGGCGCGGCCCAGCGCCTTGAGCGCAATGGCAAGGGTGCCCCAAATCGCCGCCTCGCCATATTCGTCCGTGGCATCGCCGCGCCAGAGAGCCAGCAAGCGGCCGAGGTCCATCTCGTCCTCGGCGGGCTGACGCGGCTCCGGAAGAAGAGCGGGCCAGCGTTCCTCCGCCGTCGCGCCCTGGTGGACCGTAAGCACCTCGCAGGGTTTGTTAGGACGCCGCTCGATCTCGCCGCCTTCGCCGCGGAAAACCGCCATGTGCGGCTGCCCGAGCAGAAGCGCTGCCTTTTGGTGGATCTCCATATAGCCGGGATGAAAGATGCCTTGCAGCATCACCGGCGCGGCAAAGGGATTGAGCATGCGCGATAGGGTGTGAACCGGCGAGCGGAGCCCGAGAATAGGCCGCAGATTGATGAGGCGCGCCAGCTCCGCGCTGATATGCTCGAGAGGCAGGTAGGCGAAATTCCGTTGGCCTAAATGCGCGGCCGCTTCGCTGAAGCTCGACGCGATTGGAAAACCGAGCCGGGCGAGAACTTCGCGCGTGTATACCCGGCCCGGCGTATGGCCCTCCGTGCCGTGCATGAAGACGCTGAAGCCGTTGCGCGCGAGAAGCGCGGCGGCGAGGATAAACCAGGGCAGTTGCCTGCGCTTGCCGGCGTAGGAGGACCAATCGAGATCGGGCTGCGGCAGAGGCGAAGGAAGCGCCATCGCCTCGCGTGCAGCGCGGACGAAACCGGCGATTTCCTCGGGGCTTTCCTCCTTCACCCGAAGCAGCATCAAAAACGCGCCGAGCTGCTCCGGCAGAACCTTGCCGGCTAAAATCATGCTCATGGCTTCCTGCGCTTCTTCCACCGTCAACGCCCGCGTGAGCGATTTGCCGCGGCCGAGGATTTGGACGAACCGCGCAAAGGGGTGAGGAGATGGCATCATGAGCTATAGACTCCTAAGCAGAGTTCGCAAAAGTGGCCTTCCCGATTTTGCGATAAACTCTGCGAAAACAAAAGATCTTAAGCAGGCATCCATTGGCTAGGCCAACGGAGTCTGCTTAGGTAGATTGTAAGGGGCTCCCGCCCGCCAGCCGCGGCAGGAACGGCAGAAGCTTCAATCCAAATCCGGTTATCAGCATGGCGATCGAAATCCCGCTCACCCCGAGCAGGATCTCTGGAATCGAGGGCCAGTACCCGGCCACAGCTCCGTCTTGGAACGAGCTTGTCACTTCCATGCCAGGAAATAGTCTGAGAGGGAAGGCCTGCCCGCCGATGATGGTCACGTACATATGCGCGACCCCTCCAATGAGGAAAAGGATCGCCGCTGTCGCAACCGCATGCCAAGCATGGCGTCCGCTTCCCCAAATCAGAAGAATCCCGAGCGGCAGGAGATTGCCCGCTCCGATGTGCCCCAGCCAAAAAACAGCCGTATAGATCCCGCCGTCCCGGAGCAGAAAAGCTTCGACGCTGCGATATTCTGCTGCGTAGAGCTTGGTGAGGTGATGCAAAGCCGTCAGATAAAGCACCGCGAGCGAAAATAGGATGAACAAGCCGCGAAACTTCCCAAGCATATCGTCGTCGATAAGCGACCGCCTTACCTCCCGGCTCATCATCAAGAGCACCAACACTGTGAAGGCGAGGCCGTAGACGAACGAGGCGGCAATGAACAATGGCGCCATCACGGCAGCTGAATAGGCGTCGCGCGCAATAAGAAATCCGAAGATGGAGCCTGTGCCTGTGGTCAGCGCAAAGCGCCAGAAGAACGCAATTCCGCCCATGACCCTTGTGGGCAGGCTCGAGCGCTGGAGCTGGCGGTCCATCATGACGAAGAGATAGGCCGCAACGATGCCCATGAAGCCAGTGTAAAGGTAAATATTCCAGGCAAAAATCGATTTGAAGTTGTATGTGGTCATCGCCACGGTCAGCCGATCGGGACGTCCAAGATCGAGCACCAGCACGGCGAGGCCGCCCGCAAGCAGGGCTATAGCGAGGAGACCGGAGAGGCGCGCGTAGGGCTTATAAGCAAGACGGAGGAACACGGACGAGAAGGAGGCAACATTCAGCGCCCCCGAGGCGGCGACGATCAAGAAGACGGCGAACACATGCGGCGTTCCCCACACGATCTGGTTCGACATACCGGTTACGATGTGGCCGTAGTGCTCCATGTAGAGCGCCGCGCCCAGTCCGGCCGCGATGACAAGAATATGCAGGCCAAGCAGGCCCCAGAAAAAAACGCTGTGCTCTGTGCACTTACGATATTCGACCTTCGCCATTCCGATCTCCGCGCGCCGGGCCTGCCGGGCAGCCGCTTCGCCTCTTTGCTAGATATTCGTGTAATAAACCCCGGTGTCGCAGCCCAAATCCTCGCGGATGCGGGCTGTACGGTAGGTGGCGACGCGCTTGGCGATCTCGCTCGATGGATCGTTAAGGTCGCCGAACAAGATAGCCTCGCGGCCCGCCTTCTTGCATGCCTCGACGCAATGCGGAACGCCGCCCGCATCGATGCGGTGGGCGCATAAGGTGCAGGACTCCACGGTGCCTTTGCCGCGCGGAGCGTCCGGTTTCTGGTCCGTCACCGGTTCGTGCACGAACGAGCGCGCTTTGTAGGGGCAAGCCATCATGCAGTAGCGGCAGCCGATGCAAATATGACGGTCGACCAGGACGATACCGTCAGCCCGCTTGAACGAGGCCCCCGTTGGGCAAACGTCGACGCAAGGCGGATTGGCGCAATGCTGACACATGACCGGCACAGAAAAGCCGGCGCCGCTTTTCGGATCTTTTGCGCTGACTTTGCGAATCCATTGCGGATCGGTCCCGGGATGGCCGGTGCTCTTCCATCCGTAAGCGCTGGAACAGGCCTCGACGCAGGCCGTGCAGCTTTCCTCGCACTTGCTGGCGTCGATCAGAAGGCCCCAACGAACCTTGGACGAAACCGGCGGCGTTGGGTTAGCCGCCGCTGCCTCGCCGCCAAAGGCGTAGAGCGTCACACCGGGCGCAAGTATCGTGGCGAGCGCGGCGGTCCTTAGGAGAAAGTTGCGCCGGCTTTGCATCGCTGCGTCCTCGCGGCGGTCCCCGGTCTTACACTGGCAGCTGCCGTTCGCGCCTGAGCATCCTTCGGTCATGGATGGCTCTCCTGCAGATAGTTTGCCAAGGCTGTGGAGCCCGGTGCACCGGGCTCGGGCTCAGCACTTGCGTCTTGGGGCTTCGGCCCGGGCCGCGAAGCATGGCACTCGAAACAATCGATCGAAACCGCCGCATAATCGTGGCAGCTCCGGCAGAAGTGCTTGGGGTCCTCATAGCTGACAGGCAGCCCATCGGCGCCTTTCACGGCATGGCAGCTAATGCAGCCCCCAATGCTGAAGGGCTTGCCGCGCACGCCCTCATGCACGGTCTCGTCGCGCTGATGCTTCAACATCGTCATATGATACCGCCGCATGAATGCGGTATCGGCAACACAGTGCTCGCCCCGGCCCTTGGGCGGGTGCGGAACGAGATCGTTCTGCGCTCCGGTCTGGCTTTGCGCGAGAGCCGCAGGCACGTATACGCCTGCGATTGACGCGCCAAGCAGCAGAGCCGCGATGAGGGCCCGTACCATCGGCGCCTTACTCCCCAAGGCCCATTTGGATGTAGCCTGTGGGGCAAACATCCTGGCAAATGTGGCAGCCAATGCATTTGGTGTAGTCCGTGACGACATAGCGCCCGACTGCGCGCTCTTTTTTGGGCACCCGGTCGATTGCCTTTTGCGGGCAATAGATGAGGCAAGCGTCGCACTCGAAGCACATTCCGCAGCTCATGCAGCGCACGCCTTCGGCTTTCGCCTGCTCCTCGGTGAAGGCAACGATGCGCTCGTTGAAATCGCCCATGACCTCCGAAGCGAACACATGGCGCTCCGAGCGCCTGTTGCGCGGAACATTGGCGAAGTGGCCTTTGAATAGCGCTGTATGGGGGATGATTTGCGCCGGCGAGCGATCCTCGTAATTGTGGACAGCGAACTTCTCCGCGGACGTGCCGCGCTTCTGCAGATGATCGTAGGGTTGCGGGTCGAGTTTGCGGGCGTGCAACTCTTCGAGCAGATCGAAGTGATGCACGTCTACTTTTGGCCGCTTGTCTTGCGGACTGCCTGCCAGGAAGTGGGTTATCGTCTCGGCTGCAACGCGTGCCTGACCGACGGCGGTGGTAAGGAGGTGCGGCCGCACGGCATCGCCGCCGGCGAAGTGCTTTGCGGTTCCCCTGACCTTGTAGACGGCGTCGATGGCGATCGCACTTTTGCCGCTGTCGAGCCGTTCGAGCCCTTCAGCCAGATCTGCCATCTGGCCGATGGCCGAGATGACCATGTCGCAGGCGATATGGAACTCGGTGCCTGGCACTGGAACCGGCGTCATCCCTTTCATCGTGCATTCGCACATTTTAACGGAGACCGCGCGTCCCTCGCCATCGAGCATGATTTCCAGAGGCATGACACCGCCCTTGATATCGATGCCTTCGCGCACCGCATCGTCGCGCTCGCGCTCGGCAGCCGTCATCTGAGCGACCGGGAAAAGCGAGGTCAGCACCGCCTGCACGCCTTCGCGGCGCATCGCCCCCGCCACATCGTGAGCGGTATAGCCGAGGTTTTGCATGTCCGGCAGATCGTGCTGCGACTGATGGGTGACGTGACCCAAGCGGCGGGCGACGGAGGCAACGTCGATGGAGGTATCGCCGCCGCCCACGACAACGATGCGTTTTGCGGTCGAGTACACCCAGCCCCGGTTGAACACGTCGAGGAACTCGATGCCGGTCAGGCAATTTTCTGCGCCCCAGCCGGGCACGGGCAGTCCGCGGCCCTTCTGCGCGCCGACGCCCCAAAAGATCGCGTCGAAGCCTGCTTCCAGCTGCTCCACGCTGATATCGCGGCCCACTTTCGTATTGAGCTTCACCTCGACGCCGAGGCCCAGAATGCGGCCGATTTCGGCATCGAGCTTGTCGCGCGGCGTGCGGTAGCCCGGAATGCCGAAGCGCATCATCCCGCCGAGCTGATCGTGTGCCTCGAATAAGGTCACCACATGCCCGTTGCGGCGGAGAAAATAGGCTGCGGCAAGTCCGGCAGGGCCGCCGCCAATGACCGCCACTTTCTTGCCCGTGTCTGGGCCGGCAGCCGGGGCGGCAAGTTTGTGCTCGATGGCCCAATCGCCGACATATTGCTCCACGCCGTTGATGCCGACGAACTCGTCGACCTCGTTACGGTTGCAGCCATCCTCACACGGCGCAGGGCAGACGCGGCCCATGACCGACGGGAAGGGATTAGCCTGCATCATGCGATCGAAGGCGTATTCCTGCCAAGTCATGCCCGCGACGGGCGGTTTGTCCATGCCGCGCGCGATGGCCAGCCAGCCGCGGATATCGTGCCCGGAAGGACAGCTCCCCTGGCACGGCGGCGTGCGATGAACGTAGGTTGGGCATTTATAGGAGCGGTCCGCCTGAAAGATTTTCTCGGACAGGTCCGGGTAATTCCACATGCTTTCGCCGTTCTCGAACCGGCGGAACGTGTGCTCCTTAGGGGCCGTCATTCCATCATCCATCGCCCGTCCTCCTTAGATTTGCGCGCCTTGCGCCGGTGCGGCCCGGCCAGCCTTTTCATTCCATTCTTCTTCTTGCTTCGACCCGGTCATCACGATGGCGTTCGAGACCATCTGATGCACGCTGACGATGGTTTCCATGTCGAAGCCGAATTTCGGCAGCACCTTCGAAAACTGCGCTTTGCAGATCGCGCAGATCGCGGCCATATGCGTGACGCCGTGCTCCTCGGCTACCGCCTTTAAGGCCTTCATCCGGGGGGATGCGCCTTTTGTACGCAGGTCCATCAACTCGTCGGTCAAAAGGCCCCCGCCGCCGCCGCAGCAGAGTGTCTCCTCGCGGATCGTCTCCGGATCCATATCGAAGAAATAGTTGCACGACGCGCGAAGGACCGCGCGGGGGATCTCGAATTGGCCGCCCGGCATATTTCCCATGCGCGAAGCGCGTGCGACGTTGCAGCTATCGTGGAAGGTCAGCCGGATATGATCGTTTTTCGATTTATCGAAACGAAGCTTGCCCCCTTGGATGAGATCGTAGGTGAACTCGCAAATGTGCTGCGGCACGGGATAGCGCGGGTCGAGGAAATCGAACGGCCCTGCGAGCGTGTTGAGGAAGCTATAGGCAACGCGCCAGGCATGGCCGCATTCGCCGAAAACGAGCCGCTTGACCTTGAGGTCGCGCGCGGCCTTGGCGATCCGTTGCGAGACTTTTTGCATGTTCTCGTAAGAGCCGATGAACATGCCGAAATTGGCGGCTTCGGACGCATGCGAGCTGAACGTCCAGGACACCCCGGCCTCGTGCAAAACCTTGGCGTAGCCGATAAGGCCTTCCATGTGAGGCGAAGCGAAAAAGTCGGCGCTCGGCGTAACAAGCAGGATCTCGGCGCCTTCTTCATCGAGCGGCAGCCGCACCGGCACGCCGGTCTCCTCCTCGATCTCTTCCTCAAGCCCCGCCAGCGTGGCCTTGAGTGCCTTGGGCGGCAGGCCGAGATTGTTGCCGATGTTGAAGACCTTGCCGATGATCTCGTTCGAGTATTTCTGCCCCATGCCGATGCTATCCATGATCTCGCGCGCGGCCATGGAGATTTCGGCGGTATCGATTCCGAAGGGGCAGTAAACCGAGCAGCGCCGGCACTGCGAGCACTGATGGAAATAGCTGTACCACTCGTCGAGCACCTCGCGGGTAAGGTCTTGCGCACCGGCAAGCCCAGGAACCGTTTTGCCCAAAAAAGTGTAATAGCGCCGGTAAACCTTGCGCAGAAGGTTTTGGCGGGCCACCGGCATATTATTGGGATCGCCGGTGCCGAGGAAATAGTGGCATTTGTCGGTGCAGGCGCCGCAACGCACGCAGCCGTCGAGATAAAAGCGCAGCGCGCGGTTATTCTTGACGAGATCGCCGAGCTTGAGAATTGCCTTCTCTTGCCAGTTCTCGACAAGCTCGCCCGGAAAGCCGAGCGGCTTTTGATGCGCGGGCTGTGCAAGGTAGGGCTTGCTATTCGCCATCGCGCCGCATGCGAGCGCTGGGATTTCCAGCGGGTCGGCAAGTTCGGCGTGCGCTTCGAGTTCCAAAGAGTCCGTGTGATCCATGACGCGCCTCCCTATGCCTTGCTTGCCAGGGCGCGGACCGGAGCATAACGCCGCTCGCGCGAGTTATCGGCTTGATTGCGCGAAGGGCTGAAGAACACGCCCGGAGCGTGCAAAAGCTTCGAGAAGGGGAAGACCATCATCAGCATGGCAACGAGCGCTAGATGCGTCAGCAGGATCGGGTCGGCCGGCAGCGGCTTCCAGTCGAAGGCTATAAGCCCGAGGAAGAAGCCTTTGAGTGCCACAATGTCGGTACGTGCCACGAATTTCATGGCAAGTCCGCTTGCGCCGATGGCCAGAAGCAAAAACAAAAGCAGGTGATCGAGACCATCGCTTATGTATCGCATGCGAGCGATGGCGATACGCCGCACCCAGAGGGCGAACAACGCGCCCACCATGGCAAAACCTGCGTAGATGCCGAAAGGCTGCGCCAGCATGACGGGCTCCCAGACGGGCTGCATGAAGTAGCGCAGATGCCGGAACAAGACGAGAACCAAAGCGGCATGGAACGCCCAGCCGAACAGCCAAATCCACTTGTTCGCTTTAAAGAGGCTCTCGAAGACCGTGACTTCGCGAAGGACGCGCAATGCGGCCCCCGCGCGCGTCAGCGGCGCGGGCGTCGTCGGGATTTTCAAAGGAACGGGCGTCCTGGCGTACTGCACCAAGCGCAACGCTAGGCCGCCGAACAACACGGCCGACGCCACATAAAACACGACCGCGTAAATCGTAGTTTGCACGGCATACCATCCCTATATCCCGAGTCTTGTGACGCCCGGTGATTGACGTTTCCTGTTTTGTAAGCAGGCCTTGACTTAGACGCAGCCTGTCGGCTTGGGCAGGCCGGCAATTTTGCAGGCTTGCTTTGCTGGTCCGTATGGGAACAGCTCGTAAAGATGCTTCTGGTCGCCTTTTTCCGCGCCGAACTTCTTCTTCATCTCTTTCACGAGGATACGGATGGCAGGCGCGATCTGATATTCGTCGTAGTATTCGCGAAGAAAATCCACGACTTCCCAATGCTCCGGGGTCATGTTGATGTTCTCGGCTTTGGCGATCAGCTCGGCGAGTTCCTTATTCCATACGTGAATATCGGTGAGGTAACCCTCCTCGTCATGGTCTGCAACGATGCTGCCTACCTTATACTGCATGGTCATGCTATTCACTCCGTCATGTTAAAAAGTTTTGCTTCGTCAAAGCCACGCTGCCGTGCGTCCGTGCTGCGTGACGAGGTCGACGAAGCCGCCATAGTCGACAAGTTGAACCCCGTCGATCACATCCCCGGGCTTGATCCCTCGCGCAGACAGATCCGCCACGAGCGCATAAACTTTAGCAGCTTGTAGTGCGGCTTGCACCATAGGCGCGGCAGAAGAGCCCTTGCGAGCCCCGAAAACCCCGTCCTCGATCATAAGAACGGCATCGCCTGCGCACAGATGCCCGAGGCAGCTATGTAGCGCGTTCCTCTCGAAGGGAGATTTGTTCACCGTATGAAGGGTGGACATGGCTTCAAAACTCCATCGGGTTAAAAGCTTAGGACGACGTCTTGCCCGGCGATGATGCTCGCGAGCTCGCTGCGTCCGACAACATGGATCGAGGGCTTTTCGGCGTAGTCCTCGTTTTCGTCTTCATAGGTGATGGGCATCAGGTCTTCGAGCTTCAGGCCCCGCTCCTCGAGCGACTCGCGCTCGACATAGAGCTTGCGCACCTCGTAGTCGCCGAGCGCCTTGTAGGTGCGCGAGAAGTTCTTGAACCCCGCGGCCGTTGTATCTTGACCGGCCATGAGCTGAAACACCCCATCGTCGATGAAAGCGAGGCTCACATCCTGCTCGAAAGCAGCGCCGATCAGCACGACTTCGAGGGATTCGAGGGCATAGATCGTGCCGTAGGGCGCCTTCCGGTTGATATAGAGAAACTTCTTTGCCATTTGGCCTTCCCTCCTTAGTCCCCGAAGACCACAAGCCGGTCGGCCTGAATGCCGGCCTCGATCAGCTGCCCGAGCCCCGAGATGCGGAAGCCCGGCGCGATGTTGCTGACATCTTTACCATGCCGTCTGGCCTCGTCCGCATCGAGGATCCCGCGCCGCTGGGCGGCCGCCACACAGACAACGAGGTCGAGCTTGTGCTGCTCGCCAAGCTCGCTCCACAGCTTCTGCAAGTTCCGGTCGTCCGTCGGCGGCACCGTGAGCCGCGTGCCGTTATTGACACCGTCATGGTAGAAGAAGACGCGGGTGATCCCGTGCCCCTTCTCCAGCGCGGCTTTCGTGAATTGATAGGCCGTATCGGACGCCTGATGGGTATACGGCCCTTCGTTTACGACAATTGCTAACTGCACGGCTTCCTCTCCCCAAGCTTAGAAATGCACGTGTGCCGACATGTTCATAGTCTTGCGAGCGCCTGTCCATGTATCGAGGTGATGCTTCGTGAAGGCGAAGCCGGTCAGCTCGAAGAAGCGCGGCCAGCCGATACGCTCGATCCACTCGCCAAGGCGCTCCCAGTCCTTCGCATTATCCTTGTAGGCATAAAGGATTTTGCGAACCACCTCGGCAACCTCTGGCCAGCGGGGGGCGTTGTTCGGCAGGTTTGCCACGACGAGCTTGTGGAATGTGGGCTTCGAGCGGGCGTTGGAGTGCTTTCCGCCAACCCAAACGGCGATCTTCGTGGAGTCGGCGCCATTGATTTGCATGGGCGGGCAGGGCGGATAGCAGGCGCCGCAGCACACGCATTTCTGCTCGTCCACTTCAAGCGAGGGCTTGCCGTTGACCATCGCGGGACGGATCGCGGCAACTGGGCAGCGTGCGACAACCGCCGGGCGCTCGCAAACCTTCGAGACCAGATCGTGATTGATCTTTGGCGGCTTGGTGTACTGCACGTTGATCGAGATATCGCCCTGGCCGCCGCAGTTGATCTGGCAGCAGGAGGTGGTGATGCGCACGCGGTTCGGCATCTCTTCCTTGACGAACTCCTCGTACATCATATCCATCAAGCTCTTCACGACGCCAGAAGCGTCGGTGCCCGGGATATCGCAGTGAAGCCACCCTTGGGTGTGGGAGATCATCGACACCGAGTTTCCAGTGCCGCCGACAGGGAAACCTTCCGCGGTCAGCTTATCGACGAGCGGCTTGACCTTATCCTTGGCGCTGACCATGAACTCGAT
>Ga0074046_10002068_pt1 | contig 17562 bp, 11 predicted proteins | sample BogForMeECP23OM3_FD_94441 | JGI IMG/M metagenome (GOLD analysis project Ga0074046, IMG submission 94441) | Bog forest soil microbial communities from Calvert Island, British Columbia, Canada - Bog Forest MetaG ECP23OM3 | ecosystem: Environmental > Terrestrial > Soil > Wetlands ... | reverse complement strand
GCAACACGGATGATTGCGCCCCCGCACTGAGTCGCACAGGCACACCTTGCGCATGCGGTGAATAGCAGGATGTTTGGTGGACCTGGTCGGGATCGAACCGACGACCTCTTCCATGCCATGGAACTGGAAAATACGCAAGTTGTTGACGGCACAAGGCCAAAAAATCGGCTAAGCCTGAAAAAACCGGGGAAATGGCTTGGTTTTGACACCAATTTTGACACCAATTTGGGCCAAGGGCTGATAGTGGCGGATCAGCCCAGTTCCTTCCAGACAAGAGGGCCTGTAGGGAACGTGAACGGACCGCAACCCTGAGAACAACATGGATTCTTGCAACGGCCACTGCTGGGTTCCTCTATCGTAGGTAAGATCCTCGCGCTGACTCGGTACGCGCTCCTCGAAACCATCGGTCGCAAGACCGGAGAAGCGGCGACTGTCAGGAGTTACAGGCAGTGCTGCGTTGAGGGCAGATGCCGCTCAGTCGGTGCTGTGTGCTTGCCTTGCATTGATCGCCTTGGCGGGGTTGGCGATTAACGCGATCTGGCACGTAAAGTGGGCGGACCCGGTTGCGGCATTGGCGGTTCTGCCACTCATTGTTTGGGAGGGTCGGGAGGCCATGCACGGGAAGGCTTGCGGCTGTTGCTAGGTTCGCCCCCGTACCCAAGGAGCGCGACATGCCAATTTCAAAGGACAGCCTCAAAGACCGCCTCGCCCACTACCGCCAGATCAAGATCAGTGTGGTCGGGAGAAAATCTGGGAAGACGATCTCGATTCCGGTCTGGTTCGTGCTGGAAGGCGAGAAGCTCTTCCTTTTGCCCGTGCGGGGCTCCGACACGCAGTGGTACAAGAACGTCCTCCAGAACCCGTCGATTCGGATTGATGCGCGGGGCGTTGGAGGGGAGTTCCGAGCCGTTCCCATGACTGATACCAAAGCCGTGAAATCCGTGGTCGAGAAGTTTCGGGATAAGTACGGCGGAGGGGACGTGAAGAAATATTATTCGAAATTCGACGTGGCGGTTGTAGCCGGACTGAACGCTTGACTGTAAGCGTCTGACCAACACACCTGTTCGACAGGCGGGGTCTGTGTTGAAGTGTCAGGATGACCGCAAAAACAGAGTTGTCATCGCCCAGGCGACGTACCCGTGCGGAAGTTCAGCAGTTGGTGGCCGAGTTTGTGAGTAGCGGCATGCGGCGGAGCGAGTTTTGCCAGAGTCGGGGTTTGAGCTTCAGCACGCTGGATCGCCATCTGAAGAAGCAGCGTTGGAAGAGAAGGCGTAGACCAGTGTTTTCGGCTGGCCGGTTGGTGCCGGTGGAGTTGGCCGCCAGGAAATCGCCGACGCAGCAGGAACCGAGTTGCGGGCTGGCCTTGGTGCTGCCGGGCGGGCGCCGGATCGAGGTACATCCTGACTTTGATACGAATACGTTCGAGCGCCTGGTGAGTGTGCTGGAGCGGGTGTAGGCCATGTTTGGACTGGGTCCAGCCACACGGATCTATCTGGCCGCCGGAGTCACCGACACGCGCAAGGGGTTCGAGGGGCTGTACGGTCTCGTCCGCGATCGTTTGTCGTGTGAGCCTCTGAGCGGGCACCTGTTCTTGTTTTGCAACGGCCAGCGCAATCGGCTGAAGGTCCTCGTCTGGGACGGGAGCGGACTCTGGGTCTGCGCCAAGAGGCTAGAGAAAGGGCGTTTCACCTGGCCGCAATCCGGTGATGCGCAGGGCAAGGTCGTACTGAGTCACGAGGAGTTGTCTCTATTGTTAGGTGGGATCGAACTGACCAAAACCAACCACAAGCGGTGGTACCGGAAGGCTTCCCCCGAGGGACATGCTGCCGCCTGAGCTGCTTGAACGATTCGAGCGACTCTGGTAAATCAATAACCCATTGTGAGTGCGCCTCCCATTCCTTCCGCACCAGCCGATCTGGAACTCATCGCACAGCTTAAGAGCAAGCTACAGTACGCGGAGCTGCGGATTCGTGTGCTGGAAGAGAGTCTGCGGCTGATGCGGATCGAGAAATATGGTGCGGGCGGAGAAAAACTTTCGCAGGCGCAAATGCAATTGTTCGAGCTTGAGCCGGTCGTCAGTGAAATGATCGAGCAGGCGGAGAGCGAGCACGCGCCAGTGCATCGCTCGACCAAGAAATCCGTCAAGCATCCGGGTCGCCAGGAGTTGCCGGCGAATCTTCCTCGCGTTGAGCGGATTCTGCCCTGCGCATTAGATCAGCGCTTATGCAAACGCTGCGGAAAAGAAACTGTGGTGATCGGCTACGAGGAGAGTTCCCAGCTGGATGTGGAGCCAGCGAAGTATTTTGTGCTGGTCACGAAACGAGAGAAACGGGCTTGCCGGTCGTGTGAGGAACTTGGAGTGGTCTCAGCGCCACTGCCACCACGGATCATTGAGAAGTGTTTGGCTAGTGACCGCATTGTCATCGACACGGTCGTCAGCAAATATTGCAATCACACACCGCTGCATCGGCAGAGTGTGATTCTGGAAAGAGACATCGGCTTGGTAATCAGCCGCGCGACGCTGGATGGGTGGGTCCTCAAAGTGGGCGAGTTGCTGATACCTATGGTCGCCGCGATGAGGCAAGAGTTAATCAGCGGAAGTTACATTCAGGCGGATGAAACCCCGGTGGATGTGCAGATGCGCGAGGGCCGAGGAAAGAATCACCAAGCGTATCTCTGGCAATACAGTCGCCCCGGAGGAAGTGTGGTGTTCGACTTCCGGCTAGGCCGTGGACGCGATGGACCGAAGCGGTTCCTAGGGCAGTTCGAAGGCATTCTGCAAACTGACGGATACGCGGCTTATGACCAGATCGGCGGGCCGAGAATGGTACATGCCGCTTGCTGGGCTCATGCTAGAAGACAGTTTTTCGAGGCGGTGCAGCTCAATCCACGTGACCCGGTTGCAACTCCGATTGTGGCCCAGATGGACGAACTGTTTGCCGTCGATGCGGGAGCTCGCCGCAAAGAGCTGACTACTGCGGCGCGCCATGTCCGGCGTCAGGAAACAGCGAGAGCTCTTCTCGATGATATTCGCAGCAAGATCGAGGCAGCGCGGTCCGTTGCATTGCCCTCCAGCGCACTCAGCAAGGCTTGCCAGTACGCGCTTACGCTTTGGAAGAAGCTCACCCGCTTCCTGGAGTATCCCGAATTAGAGCTAAGTACTAACCTGGCGGAGAACTCCATGCGACCGGTAGCTCTTGGTCGCAAGAATTGGTTGCACATCGGCAGCCCACAGGCGGGGCCAAAGATCGCGGCGATTCTGTCGGTCGTGGAAAGCTGCCGCAGGTTAAAACTCCCAGTTCGTGACTATTTGGCCGCGGTCCTCCCTGGACTCGCTGATCTCCCGATCAAGCGCCTCTCTTCGCTTACTCCTTCTATTTGGGCCAGCTCTGGGTATCATGCCGCTGTGCGAGTGTGAGGTGTGAGCACGGAGCGGGTTTGCTTTGCGGTTCGCCGGCAAAAGAAAGCTGCTGACCATGATCGATTTCCCCTCTGATTCGCGCATGAGTAAGTGAGAGTTATCGCACTTTTCGCTAACGAACGTTGTACCTTTCAGAGAGTTGGGTTGCCCGGAGGCGTGAATCGTGCCCGCACGAAGCAAATGCGGTCTTGAGGAGTGGCGAGTGTGCGCTGCGCGAGGCGCGGCGACCACCAGTGGCAGCCCGTGTGCCCGTGGGGCTGGCGTGAGGCCAGACCGCTCCCGCGCCGGCACGGAAACATATTTCCCGGTTGAAACCGTGAAGGTTAAAGGGGACGATCGACTGTGCCCTCCTGCCAGACTGCGTCGTAACGTACTACGTCGCCCGGCAATACATATGTATTGAGAATGTAAAGCCGCCAACCCTCGGTCCACAGCGTGTTGTACTCGGTGCGGAAGGTTGAGTATGTCCAGTCGTAGATCTGGGTTTCGGAGTGAGTCGCCGGCCGCCAAACTGCGTTGTAGCGCACGGTTCCGTCAGAGATTACGTACGCATCGAGAATGTACAGGCGCCACCCTTCGGTCCATAACGTGTTGTACTCGGTCTGGAAATCGGAGAGCGTCCACCCGTAGACCTGAGTTTCGGCCGAATCCCCCGGGCGAAACACGGCGTTGTAAAGTACGTCGCCGTTGGGAAGCACGTACGATTGAAGAATGGAAAGACGCCAGCCTTCCGGATATACCGTATTGTAAAAGCTCCGGAAATCCGAGTAGGTTACGCCATAGAGTTGCTGCTCATCCAGATTTCCCGGGCGAAATACCGCGTTGTAAAGCACGTCGCCGTTGGGCATTACATACGATTGAAGAATGGATAGGCGCCAGCCTTCCGGATAGAGCGTATCGTAGGTGCTCTTAAAGTCCGAGTAGGTTACTCCGTAAAGCTGCTCTTCACCGGTGTTTCCCAGGGGACGCCACACGGCGTTATAGAGCACTTCCCCGCTGGATAATACGTAGGATTGGAGACTGTACAGACGCCAGCCGTTTGGGAACAGGCTGTTGTACTTGGTCCTGTAATTGGCATAAGTCCAGCCGTAGACCTGGATTTCGTTGAGGGTGGTGTACCCGGTCCTCGAACAGGCGCCGGCGTGGGTGTTGTCGGTGGCGGGAGGGATCGGTCCGAAGGATAAGTTGATGTTGCTGGCGCTGTCGCACTGGTCTACCGCCTCGTCCCACCCGACAAAATTGTTAACCGCCGGATCGGCAGAGGATTCGAAGATTTCGTGGGCAATCACAACCTGCTCCTGATCGGCCGGGACGACCGCCCAGAAGGCGGAGATTGATTGCGAAGCGTGGAACCCACCGCATCCATCGCAGCCGGTGACGGAGAAACCGTGCGCTGGAAACACGATGAGCAGCCGGTTTGCCGCAAAAGCCGGAAGCTTTCCGCTGGTCTGGTTGGCGTGAATAATGTTGAGGACAGCGGCCCGAGTCAAGGCTACGGGTTTGGCGGTGTGGCTCGCTGTTGCCGGCGCTGCCACCGTGACCTGGTCTACGCCGTACTGTTTCATCATGGACTGCTGCCCCGCCGGTGCGCCTGTCCCTGACATATACGCCGCCAGATTTACCACATAGGCTTGCTGAGTAGTGATCTCCGATGCGCCCCAATTTCCGTAATACAGGGGGTAAATCTCGAAGTTTTGCAGGAAGGGTCCGCCATGGTACTGCAGCGGGTTTGCGGCCCAGCCGGGCCGGGCTGATAGCACACTTAAGATGCCGATCAGAAACGCTACTGAAACCCTTGAGACTTTTCTCATTGCATCTCCTTTGAGTCAGATTTCCATTCCTGGCCAGGATTTCTGTCCACAACCTCTTATCCAGTTGAGGCCCGACCGCTGAACGTGAAGCATCTCCTTGTCCCGAACAGCTCAGAAGCTCAGTGAGTCACCGTAAAGGTGGTGGTGCTGGTCGCAGTGCCTCCCGCCGTGGTGATTCCGATATCTCCGGTCACTGCGCCGGTGGGCACGGTCGCCGTCACCTCGGTGTTGGAAACCACTTTGAAGATGGTAGCGGCGACACCTCCAAAGGTGACTTTCGTCGCCTTAGTGAGGCTGACTCCCGTGATGGTCACTTTGGTCCCCACCGGGCCGCTGGGGGGACTGAAGCTGGTAATCTGCGGAGTCACATCAAATGTCGCTGAGCTCGTGGCGGTGCCTTCCGTAGTGATGGCAATCTTCCCGGTCAATGCGGCGGCCGGTACGGTTGCGGTCACCTGTGTGTCCGAGTTCACGGTGAAAGTGGTGGCCGCCACACCGTCAAAGGTGACTGCTGTCGTGCCGGTCAGACTGACGCCCGTGATGACCACGGATGTCCCCACCTTGCCGTTCAGCGGAGCGAAACTTTTGATCTGCGGTGTAACCAGGAAATACCCGTTGCTTCTTTCTTCTACGCCCCCAGGTAACGACACTTCTAGGTGGCCTATGAGAGCGCCCACGGGAACGGTGGCCGTGATTAAAGAAGCCGAAACGACTTTGAAGACGGCGTTTACCCCGCCAAACGTGACCTTGGTTGCACCGGCCAGATTGGTCCCCAGAATATGAATGGACGCTCCCACCTTTCCGGAGTTGAGCCGCGGTTCTACAAACGGGGCGGGAGGGGTGCCCGAAGGGTAGCTGAAGACCGTTCCAAAGCCGTTTCCGCCTCCGGACGTTGTCCCGTAGAGGTTCCCGTTGGTGTCGTCAACCAATGCCGCTAAGGGAAAGTCCCCATCCGCGCAATCGGTTTTGCAAAAGCTGTAATCCGCGATATACACCCCTTGGGGGGCCCACTGGAAGATTGTGCCATAGCCGTCGGCCCCGCCATAGCTGGTTGTCCCATAGAAGTAGGGCACGACACGGAATGTGGCGGCCAGCCCCGCCGAGGGGTTGGCGCCGTCCGCACACGAGGGTTGCGAGCAGAAGCTGTAGCCCGTGGTCAGGGTTCCGGTTGGCGTGATTTCAAAGATCGTGCCATAGCCGTTGGCTCCGCCAGCGTAAGTTGTCCCGTAGAAATTCCCGGGGAGGAGCCCGGGGGCGCCTTGAACCAAACCGCCGTAAGGGTTGGCGCCGTCCGCGCCCTTAAAGCTGTGCAGTGTGGTCAACTTGCCAGTTGAGGTCATTTTGAAGACCGTGCCGTTGCCGTCGGCGCCATAGCCGGTTGTCCCATAGAAGTTGCCGTCGATGCCCTGGATCACCCCGCCGTAGGGTGAGTTGCCGTCCGTGCCGCTAAAGGTGTGCAGCGTGGTGAACTTGCCGCTGGTGGTGATTTTGAAGACCGTGCCTTCCAGGTCTTTCCCGAATGCGGAGGTTGTCCCGTAGAGGTTCCCATCGGTGCCCTGAACCAGCGCCGCCGTGGGGTTGCCGCCGTCCAGGCACGAGCTTAGCGCGCAAAAGCTGTGCAGCGTGGTCAGCGTGCCGCCCGAAGTGATTTTGAAGACCGTGCCACATCCAGAACCGCCGCAGGTGGGGTTGTCGTCGCCAAAGGTGGTTCCGTAGAAGTTGCCATCAGTGTCCTGGACCAGCCCCGCATTGGGGTTGGCGCCGTCCGTGCACGAGGCTAGCGAGCAAAAATTGTAGATCGCGGTCACGGTTCCACCGGTCGTCATTTTGAACACCGTCCCCGCACCGTTGGCCCCCCCCGCCTCCGTTGTCCCGTAGAGGTTTCCATCGATGCCCTGGACCAACGCGCCGTAAGGAGAGCTCCCGTCCGTGCCATCAAAGGTGTGCACAGTGTTGAATTGCGCGGGTGCGGCAATCGCTGTGATTACGCACAGGACAAGCAAAGCGCAGGCCCTGCGTCCCCAATTGCGTTTGTCCATGCCGGCAAACCGACGTGAGACCATGGCGCTCGTGTCTGCCCTATTGAAGGCTAGAGACAAAAATGAAACCAATCGCACTACTGTCAGGTTTTTCATGATGTTCTCCTAGTGGCATACTCCATTTTTCATTGTCCTTTGGTTCTTGCTGCTGCTTCGCGTTCCCTGACTCTTATCTCTACGGGGCGGAGACTATGCCCTTGGCCACCTCCGCTTTAGCTGCATCGTCATCTGCCGAAACCTCTTGCCTGGGTTCAGCAGCCACGGGTGTCGCTGCTCTGCCCGCAAGCTGCTTGGCTCGTACTTCCTTGATCTTCTTCATCATTTGCGGATGGCGCGCCCATTCAATCTGCTTCTCTTCCGGCGCCCCGTATAGCTCGGGATGAATATAGAAGCCGCGCAGCCGGGCATCCTTTTCCTGCTCGACCACCAGCGGATTCGCTTTGGCGTAGGCATCCTGCCGCACTCCGGTCACCTGCCAGGACACCTTGACGTTGGGTGCGCTCGTCCTGATCTCGAACTGATTGTGTTCGATCTCGCGGGCAACGATGGCCTGGGCGAATTGCCCGATCACCGTCAACTGGTAGCGGAAGTCAGTGTTGAGCGCCTCAAACCACTCCGGCAGTTGAACGGTCGCATGGCCCTGACCATCGGTGGTGACGTTCCCGTCGTAGATGTTCTTCATCTCGGAAGATTCGACCGAGGCGTGAACGAGATATTTGTTGGCAGGATCCAGGGGATGATCGATTTGGAAGTCCTTCGTCCCGGCAGTGATTTTGCCGGTAACGTAAATGTCGCCGTCGAAAACTCCGGCATAGCCGCTGCCTGCGTATGCGTCTACTCCATCTCCTTCACTCGCTCCAGCAACAGAGCCGCCAGTAAAGGAACCTCCAGCTCCGTCATCCCCCGCGCCGATCGCGCCCGTAATGCCGCCATAGCCTACGACGCCCGCGCCCCCACTGGCTGGTTGGGTAGGGTCACCATTGCCTCCTGTGCTATCGACTCCGTCCGTACCGTTCAAACCCGAACCTACCGGGGCCGAGTAACCCGTAAAACTGCCGGCCGGACCGGATCTGACGGCCTGATTCCCGTTCACGGTCAGGACTCCCGCCACAGTCATGTTCCCGCCGCCGTTCTTCCCATAGACGGCGACGTTGCCGGAACTGTCGATGGTGGCCAATTCGCTGTTGTAGTTGCGGAAGTGAATGGTTGCGCCCATGCCACTGTTGATATAGGTTCCGCCAGTGGAGTCGCCCAGAAGAGCGTAGTTGACGCATCCCGACAGACCGCCGCTGGGAAGGAATCCAAAGCCTGCAAACCCGGAACCGCAGCCCGGATCGCCGACCAGCAGGTTGTTCCCGTTCCCTCTGACCCCGAATGTCCCGATCACCGTTTGATTGCCGGTGAAGGTATTCGACGCCCCCAGTTGCGGTACCTTGGTCGTGTCCAGGTTTAGGGTCTGCACGCCCCCGGTGCCGCCGCCGGTCAGGTCGGTCCCGGCCGTCACTCCGGTGACGACTTTCGTCGTGTCCACGTTCAGGGTCACCGTTCCGCTCGTGCCCCCGCCGGTCAGATCCGTGCCCGCAGTCACGCCCGTGATCGTGCCCGTGCCCGCCGATGCGCACGCCCAGGCACTGCCGTTCCACTGCAGTACCTGCTTCGCCGCGCACGTATGGATCAGCGACAGGTTGAGCGTGCCGCTGCTGCCGCCGCCGGTCAGTCCGCTGCCGCTGGCCGTGGTGACTCCCGTGAGCGTCCCGCCGCCCACGAACACCAGGTCCAGCTCGGCTGCGTGGCTCGTCGAGGTACTTTCTTTGCTGTCGAAGTTGGCGTTCAGCGGACTATTGGCGACCAGCGCAACGCCGTCATTGGGCTGGCTTCCGTTCAGCCATGCCTGCACCGCCGAGGTGATGTCGATGAGAATGTATTGGTTCTTGGACGCCGTGGTCAGCGGGACGCTGGCGGCAATCGTCGTTCCCAGCGCCGGAGCGAGGCTTGCCGTGATCGTCTTCTCCGCCCAGGTGCCGTTGACGTAGTCAACGTTGAAGCTGCCGGCCGTGGTTACGGCATTGACATAGAGCTTCAGCGTGGCCTTGGTGATGTTGGCGCCGGTGTAGCCGGCCGGGATCGACGAGAGGTTGAACTGAATGTAAACCGTCTCGGTGGCGTTGGCATTTTCGACATCGAGGATGGTCGCGGCGCCATAGTTCGTGGTCGGAGCGGCACTGTTGGTATAGGCGTCGGCGCTGGGGGTAAGTTGCGCGTGGGCGCCGGTCAACCAACATACTGTGGACAGCAAGAGTGCCGCTAACTGCGTTTTCAAGTTTTTCATGGTGCGCTCCGAGTTTTCTCGTCCAGCAAACAATTCACTCATGCCTTCCACTGCAACGAAGGGCCTTACATCTAGCGGCAGAGAGTGTTCCCGAGCCGCTCTGAACTCATGGGGAAGGACCATCAACCGGAAGACGTTCCTGCGATGTCGAACCCCTGAGAAGATGGTTCCTTGGCGGTTCCCCCTGCGCCTGCGCCGGAGTCAGCTTGTTTCCGCAAAGCGGGCAGGTATCGAAGCCCGCAGCCGCCGCTCCACCCATCAACAAGGTCATGCCTTGCCGCTCAACCGTCACCTCAGTCCGGACGGTGCGACTGGAGCCGCGACTGGACGTGTCAGTGCGGAAGAACCTTGCTTGGCCGGACAGCCACTGGTAAAGTCGATTCATGCGGCCCTCTTCGTTCAGGCCGCGAATCTTGCTGCAGTCACAAGAAAAAGACCAGTGATACGTTCTGAAAAGTTGTGAAAAGTTGTGAATGCCCTCGATGTCAATGCAAACAGGAGGGATATTTCAATTCGGGGAATTTCAGATCGATGCCCGGGCACGCACCCTGCGGCGGGAAGAGGAGATTGTTTCGCTCAGCTTCCGGGCTTTCGATGTGTTGCTATACTTTGTGCAGAACCCGGGAAAGGTTCTCACCCGGGACGAACTGTTAAAGAATGTCTGGGCAGATTCCTTTGTGGACGAGAACAGCCTGGCGCAAAGCATCTCTGCGTTGCGGCGGGCACTCGATGAGAAGCCGGGGGACAACAGCTATATCGTCACCCTAACGGGGCGAGGGTATCAGTTTGTCGCGCCGGTGCAGGTCGTGGCCCCATCGAGTGGAAGTAATCTCCCGGAGATGGAAACCGCCGCGAGCAGCAACTCCAGCGGACTCATTTTCCAGAAACACACGATCCGGACCAGTGTCATTACCGAAGAAAAAGAACAGCTAAGTCTGCCAGCCCCCCGAAATCGGGCGGTGGCGAAACTGGTCTCCGCGTTAGCCGTCGCTGCGATCTCGGTTGCTGGGTTCTACGCGTGGAAGCAATCCCACCGAGTCCCGCCTATGAAGGAGGCGGATTTGGTGCTGGTTTCCGACTTCGTGAATGCCACCGGAGAACCCATCTTTGACGGCACCCTGAAACAGGCTGTCACCGTCAAACTTGCAGAGTCGCCCTACTTCAACGTGGTGCTCGATGCGAAAACCAGACAAACTTTGCGCCTGATGGGTAAGTCGCCAGCCGAACGTGTCGTACTCCCCATCGCCCGCGATGTTTGCCAAAGAGAAGGAGCTAAGGTGCTGGTTGGTGGTTCGATCGTGAGGCTCGGGAACAAGTACACCCTTGATCTGGACGCCATGAATTGTCTCACCGGAGCATCCGTCACTCGCCAAGAGACTGATGCACTAAATAAGGAGGAGGTGCTCAGTAAGCTTGGGCAGGTAATCCCTCCGTTGCGGAGAAGCCTGGGCGAATCCCTCAGCTCAATACAAAAGTTCGATACTCCTATCGAACAGGCGACTACCAAATCACTGGCCGCCCTCAAGGCCTACACATCGGGTGATGAGAAGCGAGCGCAAGGGCAGGATGCTGAGAGTGTCCCCTCCTATAAGATGGCGATTGAGCTGGACCCAGATTTTGCCATCGCTTATGCCCGACTGGCAGCTGTTTACCACAATCTCCAGCAGCCGGCGCTAGGCGACGACTACCTGCGTAAGGCTTTTGAGCGCCGTGAACATGTAAGCGAGCGGGAGAAATTTTATATTCAGGCGCACTATTACGTCGATGTTACCGGTGAAACCGACAAAGCAATCGAAACCTACAAACTGTGGACCGAAGTCTATCCGCATGACTGGATTCCCTGCAACAATCTCTGCAACGAGTACGGCCGTATTGGCCAGTTGGACCTGGCCATTGCGGCCGGCCAGCAGGCTTTAAGACTGAACCCCAGCCACAGCCTTCCCTATGCCGGTCTTGCGCACGCTTATCAGTTTGCCTCGCGTTTCGCCGAAGCCAAGGCGATTTGTGAGAGAGCGAAGGCCGAGAAACTGGATAACTGGATCACTCATAGCATCCTCTACGATGTTGCCGTAGCCGAACGCGACGAGATGGCCATGCAGCGGGAGCTCAACTGGTTTAAGGGAAACTCGATGGAGAGTTGGGCGGTCATGGGCCAGGCGAGCAGCGCAATGGCCTCGGGCCACCTGCGGAGATCCCGGGAACTTTTCGAACACGCCCGCACGCTCGCCCTCAAACAAGACCTCAAGGAATTTGCCGGCGCAATTACAGAAGACCAAGCTGGGTTTGAGGCCGATTTGGGAAATGCTCGGGAGGCGCGTAAGCTGATGGAATCTTCTCTCCACCAGACGCCGGACTCCCCGGATCTTAAAGCGTCGGCCGCGTTGGTGCTTGCCAGGTCGGGCGACATCGAGCGGGCCACGGCGCTGGTCGAAGAATCTGCCCAGCTAAAGCCACTGAACCTGGAGCTGAACAACGTTACCCTGGCATCTGCCCGAGCGGCCATTGAACTGGATCGGAAGAATCCCGCTGGCGCTGTCGCACAATTGCAGCGTGCTCTTCCCTACGATCTCAGCACTGGGAGCAACGGGCCCACTACTCCAACTATTTATTATCGAGGGCTGGCATTTCTGGAACTGAATTCCGGCAAAGAGGCTGAAGCCCAGTTCCAGCGCATCTTAAACAATCCGAACTTTACCGGGACCATTTATTGGCCGCTGGCCCACCTCGGACTGGCGCGAGCGAATACTCTGCAGGCGCGGACCGATCAAGGAGTTGCAGCCGACGCAGCCCGCGCCCGGGCACTCACCGCCTACCGGGATTTCCTCGCGCTCTGGAAAGACGCCGACCCCGACATCCCCATCCTGAAGGAAGCCAAAGCAGAGTACGCCAAGCTGCAGTAAATGGCCGTGGCTGGAAAGAGTCCTTCGTCGTTGCTTACTGCCTACCGACGAAATCTAGGCGTGGGTCCCTTAGACCACCTCGGAGTTTAACGCTGGTACGGGCTCAACCCGTCAACCGTGTCTTAGTCTGACGCTTACGGGGCTTGACTCTCCAATCAGAGCCCAAACTGGCACACAGCCTATGACTCCTGCTTAATTTGCTCCGTTTTGTCCAAGATGATGTGCTCCTCTGAGACAAAGTAAGCAACTTTGCTGTAGTCTATAAAATTCGCCTCGTCCTCACTAGAGGCTTTCCATTCGGTTGATTGACGAGCCGCGAGCAAGGCTGACTCCGCGCGAGGAGAAGATCATGAAGATGCGCTTTGGTCTGGAGGACGGCTCGGAGCACACGCTGGAGGAGGTTGGCCTAGAGTTCGCTCTCACCCGCGAGCGCATTCGCCAGATCGAAGCCAAAGCCCTGCGCAAACTGCGCCAGCCTTCCCGATCCCGCAAGCTCAAGTCATTTCTAGAAGACGTGCACGAATGACGCCGGAAGCCACCACAACCCTCATCACAAAAAGGCGCGCTTCTCTGCGCGCCTTTCCCCCTCAAATCCCACGCAGAATCCGTGACCCACACCTCATGCACGATCCGTGACCCAGCCACGTAGGATTCGAAGCCTACCGCTTTCCCCGAACGATCCAATCGATTTTCAAGACAGCGCGGATCTGAAAAGCTACCCGGTTCTGCGCGACCTGCCGGATCTCGGACATTGGAAGTGGAGTACCATGTTGCCCAGGAAGCTGGCTTCATCCTAAAGTAGCGAATAAAGAGACAGGAACCGGTTAATCTTTCGTAGCCCGCACCGGGCTTCTGGAGCATTCCTTGAAGGGGGAGCCATGCGTGATCCAGCCGAGTTCGACAGAATACTTTTCCTCGCCCTGATTCTTGTATCCCTGTGCCTTGGGCCGGCACTCGCGCAAAAGAACCAAGAGCCAAACCCTCCCAAATACGACGCCCACACCGAGACAAAAATGAAAGGAACCGTGGAGGAAGTAAGACTGCCCCCAAAAGGCAGTGAGAAAGAGGTTGCCCACTTGCTGGTGAAGACCGGGGCTGACACGGTCGACGTGTATCTCTGCCCCAAGTCCTTTCTCGACGAGATGGGCGTGAGTTTCAGCAAAGGGGACGAAATCGCCCTCACCGGCTCAAAAGTCAAGCAGGGCGAAGCCGACCTCATCCTCGCCCGCGAAGTCGTAAAGGGCACCGACACCCTCGTCCTCCGCGACGCGAAAGGCAATCCCATCTGGAGTTGGCACCGTTGAAGCTGGCTGCTGTCCAATGTGAAACGCCCATCCGATCTGCCATAATCTCCTCAGGTGCAGCTTGCGAATCGAAGTGTTCTTGCCTCCGCTCTGCAATGCTGACTTATGAAATAGTCCACCATTACCCCCAAGAATCTGTCAGGAGTCGCGAGAGAGGCAAAGGCGCTTGCAGCGTTGGCTGTCCGTAACGGCCCGATTGAGGACATCCACGCGGGTAAGCTCTGTCCCACATGCCACGGTAACTAACACGACTTGTCAGACTGAAGCCGGGCCGGAAGTTCCCGCCCGACTACGCCGGAAGTTCCCGCCCGACTACGAGGAGCCGCTCGCTCATTACTCTTCATCCAGATACTCGCCGGGAACATCATCCTGCGGCACCTCATGCGTCCGAACCTCCTTCTGGTCAGTGTCACCAGCGTGTTCCACGCCCGCCACGGCGTCGGCCTCGAACGCGTTTCCTTCCTCGCTCAACTCGGCCACACTCTCCGAATCCGCACCTTCGATGTTGGACAGTCCCTGTAAATCTCCCGATTGCACGCCCGACCCCGCTCTCAGTGCTTCGCGTGCAAATGCCTCCGTATCCACGCTCTGGCTTTTTCCCCGAACCCGTGTCCTGAGTGCGGCCGGCGTCTTCGCACCGGTTGTCTTCTTGCCGAGGGCCTTCGTTGTTTTCACCGCCGTCTTTTTCAAAGCGGACTTCTTCTTCGCCAATTTCTTCTTCGGAGTTCCCCTCTTCTTAGCCAGCTTCTTTTTAGCCGTCTTCTTCATCGGCTGCCCTTTCTTCCCGGCAGATCCCTTCGGCTTCGTGCGCTTCTCATTAGTTTTGTTCTTGGCCATACGCGCAGTCTACCACCGGCCCATGCGTGCCCACGAAACCGAGCTAGACGCATAGCGCGGAAACCCACAGGACCAGTGCCCCAGTTTCCGCAATACCCGCCGGCCTGTCAGCACGCCTGCCAAAATGTCGGCGAGGGTTTCGGTTCGATACCCGTGTGGCTCCTGAAACGCTTGTCTCTGGTAGCGCCGACGCTCAGCACTGGTCACAAGGTGGGCAAGCACCGCATCCAGGGGATCTCGGACGAGTTCATTCCGGCAGGGACATTATTAACGCTGTAGATTTTTCGACGATGACATTCATCCGGATTGTTCGAACCGATTTCGCTGGCACGCGCGAAAATGCGCGCCGCGCGCGCCCGATGCCGTCCGCCCCGCCCCCGCACGCGCGAAAATACGAAACTTTTGGCACGCGGGAACTGCGGTTCCCCATTAGAAGCGCAGGAGTTATCACCCCATTATTTCGGTTTTCGTAACAGGATTCGTTTTCTGACCGCAACAACTTGCTTTCGGCAACAATTGCGCTTGTACCAGCACAAAGCCTAGGTCGTGGAGTGCGCGATTCTTTGTGTCATGGAAGGCGATACCGACATTCTAAAGGCTGAATTAAAAGCCATCGAATGCTTTGATCGCGGCCTGATCTTCCAAGACAGCATCTCCGCTCGTGACCGTTTAGCCTACGAACTGCGCCAAGAACGCAAAGCTGAAATCGAAGCGGAACTGCGAAAGCGGAATGAGATAGGGATCGAAAAACGCGGTTAGACACTCGCGTAACCTTGTCCCGAGTTGCTCCAGGCGTGCAAAATGGTAGTGCTAGCGATGCAAAATCTGACAACACCCGGCAGGTGAATATGAAAGGCATTGTTGCAGGTATCGTGTTCGCGTTGACTGCGCAGGTGCTCGTGGGCCAAACCGCGCCGCACGTTCCGCTGGGAATCGTCTCCGATTGGTCGCACCATCATGTCCTCTACCCGGATTCGAAAGACGATTCCGCGATGGCCCGGGTCCGGAGCGATCCCCGCTGGGTGCAGAATTGGTATCTCCGCCATCGCGAGGCCTGGTGGCCGAAACACCATCGCCGGCAGCGCGAGCGCAGCCACCGAGACTGGAGCGTGCCCCTGGGGACCACCGCTTTTGAGCCCCTGTTCGACTATGCCTTCAGCCTTGGTCCCGACACGGGATACGGCACCCTCAACACAACCGACGTTGGCGGTGGTGAATTCAACGCTACCGCCGGCTTCCTGAACGTGACTGGCGGCGCGGACGTTGGAGTGTACCCGCTGTATCCAGGTGGGCCGGGCGTAGTACACAGCCCTAGCGGGTTCTTCGTTTATGATAATGATCTCTTCCCCTCAACGGACCAGGTGATTGATACTGTGGGGGGGCCTCTCTTCATCAGTAGTGGCGGTTTGGAGATCAACCTCTTCGCCTACGATCCCGCCAGCCCGCCTTGCGTCGCAGACATACAGTGCTATTCCTTTTACGATAGTACTGGCTATAACAATACGGGAACACAATTCACCCTGAACGCGGATCCCGGCGGAGGCCAGACCTCCCCGGCCAAATTTGTGTTTGATGTGACGGCGGCTCCAAGCTGCACGAGGGACTTCGTGGTGATGGGCATCCCGGCGAACCCCGTACCGGGCGGTCAAGCCAACATCATTGGTTTGAACAATCTCTATAGCGGCGGCACTGGCGCACTGTGCTTGACCGGGCCAACCGTGATGTTCGCCTACGCCTCGGGCACCGGACAGGTGCCGGCTTCTGTCGCCATCTCACAGCATGGGAACCAAGTTGCCTACGTCGAGAATCTCACTACGGGCAGCTCCTACTTCCACGTCCTGACCATTGGCACCACGGGGACCAACGGGACGAGCGCGACGGCGGCAGTTGTGCCGGGCAGTGCCGGGGGCAACAACGCCCTGGACCAGACAGTGCTGCTTTCGCCAGACGGCGGCATCACAAACCAAAGCTCCACGAATACCGTTTGGGTAGTTTACACATCTGACGATGACAACGATGTCGCTTACGCCACTACCTACAGCTGGGCTGGCGGTGGCTCCGGCTACCTATACAAGATCAGCAACGTATTCAATGGCAGTGCAACGCCAACGCTCGTTTGGAGCTCTCCCATCAATGCAGTTCCGTCGACTCCGGTGTACGACTGGGTATCGAATAACGTCTTTTTTACGGATAGCAACGGCCGTATCGATTATGTGACGGACACGGGCACGTCACCGTCGGTTGTTTATGGCGCGGTCTTGGCCAGCGGCACCACGTCCGAAAATGCAGTCATCGTCGATAGCACCAATCAGATGGTCTACGCTTCCTTCAACTCCAACGGGAGCAACGCCATAGTCGTGCAAGCCCCCACGAATATGGCGAGCACCGTCTCCGCAGCCGTGGGCACGGGAAGCACGATCTACACCGGGCCGTACGAGCCGGACTTTAACAACGCGTGGTACACCGGGTCGGGGACACCTCTCCTGTACATTGCCGGAACGGGCACTGGAACACTTCCGACTCCGACTCTCTACAGCGTCGGGTTCGACCCAAGTGGTGTGATGAACAGCAGCGCCGACCCTACGACAGCGGCTCTTGCTACCGGCACGGCGGACTCGTCGCCGGTTACGGAGTTTTACAACGCTACGCTCGGACAGGACTTCATTTTCGTGGGGGTTACGGACCATTGCATAGCTACCGCTGGCGGCGGAACTGCCGGCTGCGTCATGAGCCTGGACATCACCGGTGGCTTTCCAACCGTCAATGGCAGCACCACCGCGCTGCCTGCCACTGGAGGCACAAGCGGCATCATCGTGGACAACAACAGCAGTCTTACCGAGGCTTCGAGCATTTACTACGCGACCAAGACCGGGGGGGCGAACCTGGTCAAAGCCACGCAGTCCGGGCTGAACTGATGCGAG
>Ga0074046_10002067_pt1 | contig 17567 bp, 13 predicted proteins | sample BogForMeECP23OM3_FD_94441 | JGI IMG/M metagenome (GOLD analysis project Ga0074046, IMG submission 94441) | Bog forest soil microbial communities from Calvert Island, British Columbia, Canada - Bog Forest MetaG ECP23OM3 | ecosystem: Environmental > Terrestrial > Soil > Wetlands ... | reverse complement strand
GGCGATCAATACAATTCGCACGCTGGCCATCGACGCCATTCAGCAAGCCAACTCCGGACATCCTGGCACTCCAATGGGAATGGCGCCGGTGGTGTATTGTTTGTGGCAGCGTTTCCTCCGGTTTGATCCAGAGGATCCCATCTGGCCGAATCGCGACCGTTTCGTGCTTTCCGCCGGACACGCATCGATGCTGCTCTATTCGATGCTGTACCTCACGGGCGTCAATGCGGTCGACCCCGACTACGAGATTGTCGGCAAGCCTTCGGTTTCCCTCGACGACATAAAGACGTTTCGCCAGCTCGGCAGCCGCTGCCCCGGCCACCCCGAATATCGCTGGACGTCAGGCGTTGAGACCACAACGGGTCCGCTTGGCCAAGGCGTTGCTACTAGCGTTGGCATGGCGATCGCGAACAAGTGGCTCGCTGCCCGATACAACCGCTCTGGTTTCGACCTCTTCACCTCCAACGTGTATGCGCTCTGCGGCGACGGTTGCATGATGGAGGGCATCTCCAACGAAGCAGCTTCGCTGGCCGGCCATCTCCAACTCGACAACCTATGCTGGATTTATGACAACAACCACGTGACGATCGAGGGACATACGAACATTGCGTTTCACGACGACGTCGCCTCACGGTTCCTGTCTTACGGCTGGAATGTCCAGCGCGTAGGCGATGCCAACGACCTGGACATGCTGGAACGCGCTTTCGGCGTGTTCAAAAAAACGGTCGATAGACCCACCCTCATCATCGTGGACAGCCACATTGGCTATGGATCGCCGCACAAGGAAGATAGTCCCGCCGCTCACGGTGAACCGCTCGGTGAAGAAGAGATCAAGTTGACCAAGCGCAGCTACGGATGGCCCGAGGACGCCAAATTCCTTGTGCCAGAGAGCGTGCGCGAACACTTCGCAGAAGGCCTCGGCAAAAGAGGCCGTGAGTTGCGGTCCGCGTGGGAATCTCAGTTTCAGGAATACAAGCGACAGTTTCCGGCGCAGGCGGACGAGATCGAGCGAATGCAGAAGCGCGAGCTGCCTGACGGTTGGGACAAAGAGTTACCCGTCTATACCGCGGACTCCAAGGGTTTGGCAGCGCGCGACTCTTCCAGCCAGGTACTGAATGCAATCGCGAAAAGAGTTCCATGGCTTATAGGTGGATCGGCGGATTTGACCCCGTCCACCAAGACCCGGCTGGGCTTTGATGGCGCCGGCGATTTTCAGGCCGGCACCTTTAGCGGTCGCAATCTCCATTTTGGAATTCGCGAGCACGCCATGGCGGCCATCTTGAACGGGATGAGCCTAGTGAAGGTGCGTCCTTACGGTTCGGGGTTCTTCATCTTCAGTGACTACGCGCGCGGCGCCATTCGTCTCAGCGCCTTGATGGAGCTGCCTATCATTCACATCTTCACTCATGATTCGATTGGCGTCGGCGAGGACGGTCCGACACACCAACCGATCGAGCAGCTAGCTAACCTGCGCGCCCTCCCGGGTCTTCTGGTGATCCGACCGTGCGATGCGAATGAGGTGGTGGAGGCCTGGAAGGTCATCATGAAGCAGCGTCACGCGCCCGTCGCCCTGATCCTGACCCGGCAGGCCTTACCGACGTTGGACCGCGCAAAATACGCCGCCGCGAGTGGCCTCGCACGGGGCGCGTACGTCCTGGCCGATGCGCCGAATGGCAAGCCCGACGTCCTCTTGCTTGCCACTGGCAGCGAGGTCGCTTTGTGCGTCCAGGCCTATGAGCATCTTGCCCGCGAGGGAATCAAGGCTCGCGTAGTCAGCATGCCGTGCTGGCGGTTGTTCGAAGAGCAGGATCGAGCCTATCGCGATAGCGTCCTTCCGCCCACTGTCAAAGCGCGGGTATCGATTGAGGAAGGGTCTACCTTCGGATGGGAACGCTATGTGGGAGAAAACGGCGAAAGTCTCGGCATGCACTTCTTCGGCGCTTCTGCTCCCTTAAAGGCGTTGCAGAAAAAATTCGGATTTACAGCCGAGCATGTTCTGGAGGCCGCCAAGGTTCAATTGCATCGTGCCGCGTAAGCAGTCGCGCGAATACGGTGGAGGCAGACATTAGATGTCTTCTCACGTCATACTATGCCTGAACAGCGGATCCTCTTCGCTCAAATTCGCACTCTACCGAATCGGCCAGGGTGAAGAACTCCTGCTCGCGCAAGGTTCGGCCGAGCTCAACGATGGGCAAATCACTCGACTTTGGATTCACAGCGCGCATGAAAAAGTCGAGAAAACGGGCAGCGAAATTTCTTCCGCGTCAACACCGCTGTACGCGCTTGCCGTCGAGTTGAAGCGGCTCCGACTTCCACATCCTGATGCTGTCGGTCATCGACTGGTACACGGCGGCCCGCACCACGCTGCTCCGGAACGAATCACTGATACGCTCTTCAACGAGCTGGGTAGTTTGATCCCCTTTGCACCGCTGCATCTACCCGACGAGATTGCCGGCATTGAGGCGGTCACTTCGAATTTCCCGAGCCTGCCCCAGGTCGCCTGCTTCGACACTGCTTTTCACCGCTCGATGCCGGAAGTTGCGCAGCGCTTCGCATTGCCGCGTGCGCTACGGGACGAAGGCATTCGCCGCTACGGGTTTCATGGAATTTCCTACGAATACATAGTGCGGACTTTGGGCGCTAATCTGCCCCCCCGCCTGATAATCGCTCATCTAGGCAACGGCGCGAGCATGGCGGCGGTGAAAGACGGAAACCCGCTGGACACCACGATGGGATTCACTCCGACCGGGGGCTTCATGATGGGAACGCGCAGCGGAGATCTGGACCCCGGAATCATTCTCTACCTGCTAAACCAGAAGCATTTCGATGCGCACAAACTTACCGATCTTGTGAACCATCAATCTGGATTGATCGGCATATCGGGCGTCTCCGATATGAGGACGCTGCTCGAACGAAGAGACACCGCACCAGATGCCTCGCTGGCGGTGCAGATGTTTTGCTATCAGCTCCGAAAGCAGATCGGCGCATTCACCGCCGCGCTGGGAGGACTCGATCTCCTGGTATTCACCGGCGGTATCGGGGAAAAAGCCGCCCCGGTGCGGTGGGATGCGTGCAATGGCCTAGAATATCTTGGCATCAATCTCGAACGCGAGCGAAATGACACCAACGCAGATACGATTAGCGCCGATAACAGTCAGTGTCTTGTTCGCGTGATTCCTGCAAATGAAGACCTGATGATAGCCCGGCATACCCGTGAACTAGTCTTCCCCGGGCAATAGGAAAATCATGCTATGGCTACCTGGTCGCAGGCCGAGGGCTTGCCGCAGCCGCTTGGAGCTACGTGGCTTCAAGAGGAAGACAGCTACAACTTCTCCTTATGCTCCAGACACGCGACGGGCGTAACTCTCCTGCTGTATGCTGCGCGAGATTTGGTTAATCCGGTTCTGCGTGTCCCGCTTAATTATTTGATTCACAAGTCAGGGCGGATCTGGCATTGCCGGCTCGCGGCCGACGAGGTCGCCGATGCCTCCTACTACGCATACTCGGTCGAAGGTCCGAGCGGCGCGCTGAGGGAGAGCCACTTTTTCGATCCGGACAAAGTCCTTCTCGATCCCTACGCGAGGTCGATCTTCTTTCCACCGGATTTTCGGCGTAGCGCTTCGATTGGACGCGGATCGAACACCGGAAGAACGCCTGTTGGCGCGCTTCCAGTCAACATTCCAGCGTTTGACTGGGGCGACCAATCCAACCCGTTTGACTGGGGCGGCGAATCCAACTACCGCCACACCTCAGACACCATAATCTATGAAATGCACGTGAGAGGTTTTACCAACAGAGGCAATTCCGGAGTGTCTCCGGACAAGCGGGGAACATTTGCAGGAGTTGTTGAGAAAATTCCCTATCTCAAAGAGCTTGGAGTTACGGCACTCGAGTTGATGCCCGTATTTCAGTACGACCCCGACGAAGGCAATTACTGGGGATACATGCCGCTGAGCTTCTTCTCACCTCACCAGGGCTATGCGGCAAGCTCACACGCTGCGGAAGCGGCAGCCGAGTTCAAGGCGATGGTGAAAGAACTCCATCGCGCGGGTATCGAAGTAATTCTCGACGTAGTCTATAACCATACGACTGAAGCAGGCGCTGACGGGCCTACCTACAGCTATCGGGCCATTTGCAATAGCACCTACTACCTCCTCGACGAAAGCATGACGCACTATAGAAACGATACCGGCACAGGCAATGTCTTGCGATCCGCCCATCCCACGGTGCGCAAGATGATAATCGACAGCCTGCGGTTCTGGGTGCTTGAGATGCATGTCGACGGTTTCAGATTCGATCTCGCTTCCATCTTCAGCCGTAATATCGACGGCTCGATCAATTTGGAAGACCCTCCGTTGATTTCCGAGATATCGGGCGGCGCAGAATATGCCAACGTCCGCCTGATCGCCGAGGCATGGGATCCGGCCAGTTACGAACTAGGTCGCAGTTTCCCCGGCCAAACATGGAGCCAATGGAATGGCAGATTTCGCGACGACGTTCGCGCGTTCGTCAAAAGCGACGCCGGGAAAGTTGGCGATCTCATGACCCGGCTCTACGGCAGCAGCGATTTGTTTCCGGATGATCTCGACAACGCCTACCACTCTGCTCAAAGCATCAACTACGTCACTTCTCACGACGGCTTTTGCCTCTACGATCTCGTCGCGTACAACGACAAGCATAATTTGGCTAATGGCCAGAACAACACTGATGGGACCGACAACAATCTGAGCTGGAACTGCGGATGGGAGGGCGATGAGAATGTGCCGGCGGAAGTGATGCGATTGCGAAAGCAGCAAATCAAAAATTTCTTTACGATTTTGATGGTCTCGAACGGAACCCCGATGTTCTGTGCCGGCGATGAATTCATGAATACGCAGCGCGGCAACAACAATCCCTGGAACCAGGATAACGGAACGACCTGGCTCGACTGGGATTTGCTCGAGAAGAACAGCGATATGTTCCGCTTCTTCAAAGGAATGATCGCTTTTCGCAAAGCGCACCCATCTTTGGCTCGCAGCCGATTCTGGCGTGAAGACGTCAACTGGTACGGTGTGAACGGTTCGGTGGATCTTGGCAATCTGTCGCATAGCCTCGCGTTCTGTTTGCATGGTGGTTCGCAACAGGACCGGGACATGTATGTGATGATCAATGCCTACTGGGAGGACCTGACTTTCCAGATTCAGGAGGGAGCGATGAGCGGTTGGATGCGGGTGGCAGACACTAGCATGCCGAGCCCGCTCGATCTTCTCGAAAGTGGGAAAGAAGAAACTCTCGAGTCGATGAGCTACAAGGTCAAAGCCAGATCCATTGTGGTTCTTTTAAAAAAGCCTGTGAGTGTCGGAGCTATCAAGAACGATAAGCAGAATTCCTACTTCGACGCTTCGACGTAAAGCGTTATCCGTCCGATACCTTTGGAAACCGATCGGGATGGTTCGCCCGTCGACGGATCATATCCAAGGAAGTACTCGACGGCCACGACGGTGTAGGAATCCCAATCTTTAGGCCCACTAAGTGGAATGAAAATACGCTCTCCGGTGCGCGGGATGAATTTAATTTTCGCCAGAGGGGCTTTTGCTACCTTTTCCTTCTTGGCAACATCATACAACTCAAGATAGCTCTCATCTTCTTTTTTCGAAGCCATTCCGCCGTCCTCCGACTTTACGCGCGCGGTGCTGAGTGCCGCGCACACCGTACCACTTTAGTTGCCGCGGATTGTCGGTGTATTTTGAAAAACAGTGAAGAATTTCGGATTTCTGTGAAATGTCGAGACTAGGAGTCAAGGTGGGGTCGGTCTTTTTGATGATTTTTTGACTCGCTTGGCCCGGCTCGTTGAGCGAGCGCCATTGGTAGTCACACCGTTCCCGAGCACCCTACGAACAGATGGGGCCGATAGGAAAATCCTGCGGATCGGCTCTTCAGCCGGCAAAGAATCAGCCAGTTTAAGAATAGTTGTACGGCTGAATTCGCGATGGTGTTCGAACGCCTCGCTCTTTTTGCTGCCTTGGTAAAGCTCGGTAGCCGTTGCGTGAACCCGCCAAGCCGCCAGCGGAACCTCGAAGCCTTCCATCGTCGACAAGGCCTTCGTGATGCATTCGTGCGCGCGCTCGAAGTCGCGCTGCGCGATCGCGACCCGGGTGTTCGCCTCCCAAGCCAGCGCCTGCCAGGTGCGCTCGGCAGTCGCGAGAGTGACTTCGAGGAACCTCTCCGCCTCGGTTCGGGCTTGGTTCAGATCTCCCTTAGCCAGCCAGAGTTCTGTTAGACTGGATTGGAGCTGAATACGCCAGTACCAGTCTAGAATGACCATTTGCTGATCCATTGCACTTCGAGCGGTCAACAGGTGCTCCAGCGCCAGATCACAATTTCCCAAAGCCAATTCCGCTGAGCCTCTAACGATCAAACTGATGCGAGCTTCCTCTGGAAGCGCGCTTGAAGAACCCGCTTCAGAGCCGAGCACGGAGTTCTCGGGATGAGGGAACGAGGTTTCGCAGATCTTCAACGCGCCCTCAAAGTCCATCATGTGCAGATGCGCCCAGGCCAAATAGAGCCGCAAGGTTTTCGCGCGATATTCGTCGCTATTCTTGTCCAAGGTCGCGATTGCGGTTCTGAACTCACGCAACGCATCTCCCCACTCTCCCAAAAAAAGAAGGCTGGAGGACGCAAAGAGCTGATATGACCAAAAAATGAGGCTCAGATTTAAGTCATTATCCTGGATGGTCTTGAGCAAGGTGGACATGGCCTGGGAGAAGTTTTGGTTGGCGTCCCGATATTCGGAAGAAGCCCACTGATGGATGCTGCGTACGGCCGAAAAGAAGGACAGCGTGACGGGGTCACCAACTTCCCGAATTTCATTCAGCGCATTTCGAGCCTCCTTAACGTCCCGAGCATTCCAGCCGCCTGCCCAAATTCGATAGTGGCGGGAGAGCATTCGGGTTGTTGCCCGTAACAGGCGATCGCTCTGGCTATCGCTCCGGAGGAGAGCCCGCTCTATTACTTCGAGGCACCGTTCGGAACTGAACCACGACAGGGGATATGCCAAATTGACTAACGCGCGCGCATCAACATCAATCAAGCCAAGGTGAGCTGCTCGCGACGCCATAGCTTCATAGTTTTCAATTGCGCGAGGGTCGTATTCGGAAGCGTAGATCATCCCCAGCTTCTCGAAAATTTCGATCTCGCTGACCGCGCGCTTCGCCTCCGGCAGTTTGCTCGACAAATCGAGTGCGTGTCGCAGAATCGAGGTTGCTTCCCGATTGGCATAACGGCGCCTAACGGTTTCCGCCCCGACCAGAAGAAACTTGACCGCGCGCTGCCAATCTGAAGCGCGCTCGAAGTGCTGCGCCAAATCAGGAGCCACCTCGCTCAAACGGTTTGAGAAGAGGATTTCCATCTCTTCTCCGAGCCGCTGGTGCAGCTTGGCCGCGCGTCCCGACGCCAGCCGGCGATAGAATACCTCGCGGTAGAGTCCGTGTACGAACTCGTAGCGCGCGGAAATCGTCCCATCCGACAAATGCTCGGAGCCCGCAGAACGCACGATGTGATGCCGGCGCGAGAGTTCCTCGCAGAGATCTTCAAAGTCTTCTGGATCGACGTCGGCGGCCGCAGCGCACGCTCTTGCTGGGAAGGCAACCCCCGCCACGGATGCAGCATCGAGTGCGTGCCGCTGTTCCGTTGAAAGACGATCAATCTGGGTTTCAATCATGCGGCGCAGCTTCTCTGGCACCTCGATCGCGATCTCGTCGAGCGGGACCCGCAACTTCCATGCTCCGCTCTCCCGGGAGAGCAGGCCCCGCTCGGTCATGTGGTCGAGTGCAGTCACCATGAACAACGGATTGCCCTCCGACTGACGATAGACCAGATTCGCCAAGCCCTCCGGCACGCTTATGGGCGACTCCGCCCTGAGATATTCAGCTACTTCCGACTCGCCCAACGGCTCCAAAGCGATATCGTTACATAGCTGATGAAGTAGCAGGTCCTGCTTGAGCGCCTTCAGCGGATGTTCGGGAACCACCATATCTATCGGACGCTTGGTGGCCATCAGCATAAGCTTGGCCGGCGCCCGCCGGCGCGCTAACGCCGAGATGAGGTCGACCGAGGAGTCATCCACCCACTGCAAATCCTCAAATACCAACAGCAATGGACTTGCTGAAGTGATCGCTTCCAGTGCATCGCCAATCTCGCGCAGCATGCGTTCCCGCGTGGCCCCTAGGATCTCACGCTGCAGCATCTCGCGCTGTTCGCGTTTCACCAACCCGGGGAATTGAACCAGCCACATAGGGGCCTGCGCCGCGAGGGTTTGAATGACGGAATCTCCGCCTGGACCACGGCACAATTCACCAAGCGCTTCCAGCATCGGATAGTAGGCTTCCTTGCCGCCGTAACCCTCGACGCACTGCCCGCGTGCAATACGAAGGCCCGGAACTTCGGCTAACGCCTGCCGCTGGAAGGCCTCGGCCAGCGCGGTTTTGCCGATGCCTGGCTCGCCGGTGATAAATGCGATCTGCCGCTCACCCCCCAACGCCTGACGAAGGCAAGCGCGCAACTCTACCAGTTCCCGTTCTCTTCCGACCAGTTTGCTTGGCGCCGACGCTAACGGAAGAGTCGGTTTAGCCCCGGTGCCCTCGCTTACCGCAGCGATGAACCGGTACCCGCGCCTGTGCAGGGTCTCGATAAACAGAGGCTTCTGTGCCCGGTCGCCCAGCGCGCTCCTGAGATCGAGGACGAGCTTTTTTATGGCCTGCGGTTGAATGTGGGTATTTGGCCAAACTGCATCGAGCAGTTCATCGTGTGTCACCAGCTGTCCGGCGTGCTCAACCAGATAGTGCAGGACCGCGAATGCCTTGGGCGTCAGCAGGATGCGCTCGTCGCCTCCCTTCGTCCTGTTTCGCCAAAGACACTGGTTGACGGTGTCGAGCCGGAATGGCGGAAACTCTTTCATAATCGCGCACTTGCGAGAGGTTTCTCCTCTCCAGCTTCCCCGATCCGATAGACCGAATAGGAACCCTTTCTACACCAAAACAGGACTACAAGATAACGACTCGAAACCCCAGATCTCCTTAACTTTCTACGGTGCGAAGAGCAACGACGGCAACCACGTGTGGAGGGATAGATCGTGCAGATAGGCATAGGTTCGGATAGCAGCGGGATCATTTTCAGGGAAACTCTGAAGGCCAGATTCAGAGGCCAAGGCCATACGATCGAAGATGTTGGTACGCCCGATCCCGCTCCAGAAACGTATCACACAGCGACCGATCGACTTGCATCCGCTATCGGCCGCAGTCGCGTCGAGCGTGCCGTACTGATTTGTTCCGGCGCCATCGGTGCCTCTATCCGTGCTAACAAGCATCCCCGAGTGCGCGCAGCCTTCTGCCACGAACCTCATTCAGCGCAACGCGGTGTGCAAGACGACAACATGAACTTTTTGCTTCTGGAGGCGCAGGCTGTCACCCATGAGTTTGCTTGCAAGTTGGCTGATGCCTTCATAAACGCGTCCCATATTTCACGCGACAATGCGTTCGGCATCCCTCCTCTTCGCTTGGCGCGCGTTGTCGAACGAATCAGAAGGAATCTGGATAAGCCGCTCGAGGTTAGCGAACTCTCCGGACTGGCCGAGATGAGCCAGTCGCACTTTTCCAAGTTGTTCAAGCACAGCACCGATCTGACCCCCCATCAGTTCATACTCCGCGAGCGCATCAATCGTTCCAAGGAACTTTTGCGTCAAGGCAAGACAAAGATTGTAGACATCGCGCTCGAGGTTGGATTCCAGAGCCAGGCGCATTTCACGACCGTTTTCGGCAGTCTCGTCGGCATGACGCCTCGACAATTCCAACGTTCATGCTGTTGCGACGTAACCTTTGCGGATCCTAAAACGAGGCCAGTCTGGGACGTTCGGCAAGACCATGTTCTTTCCTCTCCGACTCCGTTGTGAAGGAGGATTCAATGACTAGTCCAAGTGTCAACTTCATGGTGAAATCTGAACAACAGCCTGGCCATCGAGAAGTATGTGGTTACGGGGACGAGTTTCGGCCCAAACTTGTTCGATCACGACCATTCCGTGGAAAACGTCGCCGTGATGTCCAAACCGAACCGCTGCGACGCCTTATGGCCGCTATTCTTTGCGAAGCGGTCAACCGCTTTCAGAGAAACCTGTTTCAGACTTCCCTCTACAGAAGGTGCGAATTCGTCGAAGCTGAGTTCTGGTTGTTCAAGGACGGCAGCGAAGCCCTCTTTTCCTTCAACAACGTGTCCGATTGTCTCTCTGTCGATCCGCGACACATAAGACAGGAGCTCTCCGATTGGCGGCAGGACCAGTTTCAAGCAGCGAGTTCGACGAAGTCACTGCCAAGAACCCTAGGCCAACGCTTTTGCTAACTCGCAGCAATCACCAAGGGACCCAAAGTCAATGGACTCACTGGTCAAAACTCAGAATGCGCGGTTTGAACTCAATCGCAACCGTGGAAGACGGGACCGATCTCAAACCATGACCCAGACCTTTCGCAAAATTCTCTGCCCCCTCGACTTCGACGAGAGCTCCATGGCCGCACTCGAGGTAGCCTGCAAGGTTGCAGCACAAAACGATGCTTCGCTCTATATCATGCACGTTGTCGCGATGCCTCCTCACGCCAGCGAAATGCCACCAGAGGCACTGAAGCCGAATCCGGTATGGGAGCGGGATGCAAAGCTTAAGCTCGATCACTTGGCAGGCGAACGAATCCCTCGCGGAATCCGGTGGCAGACTCTTACTCGGACCGGATTTGCGGCAGCAGAAATAGTGGCAGCGGCAAAGGACTCGAACGTCGATTTGATCGTAATGGCTACGCACGGTCGCAGCCGTTCTGCTCTTGCGCATTTTTTTCTGGGAAGCGTCGCCGAGCGAGTGGTACGAAGCTCGATCTGCGCGGTGCTGGTGGTTCCTCCTACCTAGTTTCCGATTGCTTGACGAAGATTCAACCTGGTGGAGAGCTATAGTGCGTCCAAGCCGTCGTTTTCTGGCTCAAATAGGGACCTCGAGACGGAAGCCATGGAGAGACCGTATAAGGCGCGCCGTCCTTGCGACTTCTCTCGCGCCGTCCTCGGGAGATCTCCTAGGTCTGGCGGTTCATTCCGGTAAGCAGTATACAGTGGCGCGACCTTGGCGAACCGCAGCTCGTGATTTCCGCGATGTCGAGCGTCGGACTAGCGCCCGCTTCGCGCGACAGAGTTTGCACTTGAGCAACCGCTGGAATTGAGGCCCGCTACCAGGGCGAGCTCATTATTGATGACGAGCCGCGCAAGAGATAGGAGGAAGCTATGTCGACTTCTCAGGGGAAAGGAGTCGAAGAAAACGGAATAGGGGTGAAACAGGCTGGTCATTTGGGGGCGTCGGGATATTCCCCCAACTCGTCGGGTCGCCGCGAGTCCCGCCACTCGCTGACCAAACCAAGTCGCCCCATTCCGCGGGCTACGACGCTAGACTCCGTAAGGTGCTTATCCTTGGTGTTCTTGCCGCTTGCAATTCTCGTTTTCATAGCGAGTTGCGGCTCACTCCGTCTAAATCCCGATCCAGAGGTCGCTCCCTCCGGTGATTCGGCCCGTGTTTGGACCGCGCCCCCGTCCATCACGATCGCCAACCAATCCGCGCCAAAGCTCGCGGAACTCCGATCGATTGACGAGAGTAAGCAGCTGCCACAACTGCACTCAGAATACGATTTACCCGCACTTGTTGACCTTGCACTCAGGACAAATCCTCAAACGCGAAGTGCATGGTATGGGGCTCAAGCCGCCTACGCTCAACTTGGTCAATCGCAAGCCCCCAACTACCCGAAAGCCGAGGTAGACGCCGATGGCGGCTATCTGAAACTGCCGATTCAGTTTCCCGGTCAGACGCTGGTTATCCGCAACGAGGCATTCCTGCCGCAATTCAAAGCCAGCTACGACCTGCTCGACTTTGGAAGGACTCGTGCCGCGGAACGCGGTGCCCGCGAACAGTTGATCGCCGCGAATTTCGCTTTTAACCGCGCCATTCAGGATGTGGTTTTCAACGTCGAAAAGGCCTACTACGTCTTGTCTGCTGCGAAAGCGAGCGTCAGCGCGGCGGAGTCCAATCTCGAGCTAGCGAGTACAAGTCTGAGCGCCATTCGCGAGCGACATCAGGTGGGACTTGCCACTAAGCCGCAAATCCTGCTGGCAACGCAAGTGGAGGCGCAGGCCGTCTACGATCTTGAGAACGCTAAATCCATGGTTCATGACGCCGATTCGGTGCTTTTCCAGGCAATAGGTGTCGCCTCGGACGTTGCCATCAGGGTTCAAAACATCGAGCACCAGAACGTTCCGGCCAATCTTGGCGATGACGTGGAAAAACTCATAACTGACGCGATAGAGAAGAGACCCGATCTCGCCGCGCAGATCGCTGCCGTCCGCGCGGGCGACGCCGCTATCGAAAGGGCCGAGTCAGAGTTTTATCCCGAAGTCGGAGTAAGTGGAAATTACGGCCAGATAATCTGGAGTTATACTGTTAATGGGGGGCACACTCAAAATCTGAACCAACCCTTTTACGGAGCGCTCCTCACGCTCCGTTGGAATCTCTTTACCGGTTTTGACCGTTATTACGGCGTGCGTAGCGCGACGGCCCAGCGGAACGCAGCTCGCTCGCAACTAAAGACTTTGGAACTTGATGTTGTTGCTACCGTGTGGAGGGCCTACTACGACTTCCTATCTGCCAAAAAGAAATACGACGCCTCTGAAGCGCTGCTTGAGGCGTCGCAGGAGTCCTACGACTCCAATCTCGAAAGCCATAGGCACGGGCTGGCTACGATTACCGACCTGATCGGTGCGGAGCGCGATCTTATGGCGGCTCGATACACATTGGTCCAGACCAAGGCAGACCTTTTGGTCTCATCATCCGCGCTGGTCCACGCTGTGGGTGCTGAGTCAGCGAGTGCACCACCTCACTAAATATTTAGCAAGTAACACTATGGGCCATCGAAAACGGAAATCAACGAACACGCGGCTTGGCTACGTCATCGGATCCTGCCCCGCTTTCTTCATCGTTGGGTGCAACCCTGTGATTAGTATTGCCGGGACGGAGTTTCCGGTCTGGGTACTGTGCCTGTTCGCGGGAATTCTGGTCTCATTGTGTTTGAGGCCGATCCTCGTGGCGACTGGCATTGACGAGTGGATGACGCCTCGCCCGCTGACCTACCCGTGCATGGCGCTTGCATTCGCCTTTCTCTGCTGGTTAGTGCTTTGGCAATGAGCGCGACGCCTCTTCATAGACGGACGCCGGCTAAGGCCGCCGCGCCCGAGCATGGGTGGAAGCGCGCGCTAGGACGGATCCTTAGTGGCGTCGTGATCCTTGTCGCAGTGCTGTTGGGATGGTTCGTCTACAAAATCTATTACGCCAACCCACGAACCGACAATGCGTATGTTAAGGCCAATACCGCTGCGGTGGCGGCTCATGTCAGTGGTCAAATCGTCAAGTTGCCGATCATCGACAATCAGCATGTAAGCAAGGGCGATTTATTGTTCGTGGTTGATCCCCGTCCCTACAAACTCGCGCTGGACACGGCGAAAACAAAACTGAACCTGACGCAAATCGAAATCAAAACCCTGCAGGCCACCATTGACTCAGCCTCCGCCCAGTTGACCGAGCGCAACGTTGAAGCAGCCAATGCGAAACAGTACCTTGAACGGCTTGTTCCTCTCCGCGCCCGCGATTTCGTGACCGACAACGACGTGGTTGAGGCGCGCAACAAGCTTAAGGCGGCCGAGGCGGCCGTGACGAGTGCCAGCTCGGAACTCCGCAAAGCGCAAGATGCCCTCGGAGTGCTTGGTGCCGTCAATCAGCGGTTGAGGGCGGCACAGGAAGAAATCGACGATGCGCAGCTGAACTCCGACTATTGCTCGGTGCGCGCGCCGTTCGACGGTTACGTCACCAATCTGAATATCTCGGAGGGACAATACGCCAACGTCGGTCAACCGGTCCTGACGCTTGTCGACGATCGCAACTGGTATGTGCTTGCGTATTTCAGGGAAGACCTGCTCGATCATATCCGTCCCGGTATGCGTGCGGATGTATCGCTATTAAGTTATCCGGGGAGACGCTTCGAGGGCGAGGTACAGGGTATCGGGTGGGGACTCTTTCAGGAGAACGGCGCAACCGTCGGTGGCCTGCCCAACGTCGAAGAGACCCTGAACTGGGTCCGACTCAATCAGCGATTTCCGGTTCGAATCGTTCTTAAGCGAGGTGATAGCGATCATCCATTTCGCATGGGACAGACTGCAGTGGTAACGATCCGAGGCGAATAGACAGGTGTCGGCAATCGATTTCTTCAGGCGGGAATTGGCGCCGAGCCATAGGCGTTTCGTCGAAGCCGCGAGGAATGCCACCAAGACGACGATCACGACGGGCCTTGCGGCAACCATGCAGACCCTCGGACCTTTCGGACCGCTCTTCGCATTCAGAATCGGCCAGCCTGGAATTTCTCTCGGCCTGTTTGAAGGAGCTTTGACTATCGCGACCGCTGCGGTTGTGCAGGCGGCGATCGTCCCGATAACCGGCAAACTACTCGACTATCCCGGCCTTATTTTGGCGGTCGTCTTTCTTGTATTTACCGCGGTGGGCTACCTTTTGTCGGCGACGCCTCGACTTTTTCTGATCCTAGCCCTTGTGGTGATCGGAACGATCACGACCGTGTACGTGGGTATCTTCGAGCCCGGCCAGATCGGATGGGGGTCAACCTACACCTTCGACGGAATTTTGATAGCGACGCTGGTGATGGTCGCGCTTGACACATCGATCTGGCCTTCGCCGCCGGAGGTGCGGTTACTCGAGTCAGTTGCCACTGGCTTCGAACGCGCGCGAAGGCGCCTCGTACTCATTGGGCAGCGCTACCGCGAGCCAATCACCGCTCCCCTTCCGCCGCCCGAAGTTATATCCACGCTTGCTCCTAATTTAGCACTCCTGGAATCAGTTAAAGAACACACGAAACCGCCGCCGGAGCGTTTTACTGCGTTACTCGACTCAGTGGTAACCGCGGAACGCATTAACCAGGAGGTAGAGCGCGTCGCGACCTTGGCCGATGAGCCCGTCACCGGCGAAATTAGACAGGTTTATCGGGTAGAGATGGAGAAGGCTTTCAATGATCTGGATGAGGCCATCGCAGAAAAAGCGGACCACATTCTCTCGGGCTTGCTAGATAGCTCGGCTGAGCGTGCTGAAAATCTGCGCGAAACGATTCGTCATCTAGACGATCTGATCGCGCGGATATCGGTGGCCACTGACGAAAAGCAGGGATCGGAGCGATCAAATCTGCTGGGATGCGTCGGCGGACTTATGACGATGGTGCGCTTGCTTGAACCCCGAGATACGCATCTAGTCTCGTCAACCTCAGAGCCCTCGACGACTGAAGATGACCTAGAGCCACCTCCACTTATCGATCCCACGGCCTTCCGGTTCAGTATCAAACTAGCAGCCGCGATCACGTTGGGGCTCGTGGTCGGCCTGACTACGCAACGCGCCGATATTCAAACGATCCTTTGGAGCATCGCAGTTGTCAGCCAACCAAACCAATATGGTGCAGTTGCGCGAAAGACTCTCCTGCGGCTTGGAGGATGTGTTATCGGAGGACTCGCAGCACTCGCTGCGATGATCCTCGTATCAGAGAATTTCGACTCGCTTCCCGCGTATTTGGTGGTGGTATTCGCCATGACGATGTTTTCAACCTACGTGGCTCAGAGCGATGAGTGGCTGGGCTACGCCGGCATCCAGGCCGGCATCACGTTCCTGATCTGTTACGTCGGCCTCGCACCGACCACCGACGTTTACAAACCACTCTGGCGCTTCTGGGGGATCGTGCTCGGTGTCCTGACGGCAGGATTCGTTTTCCTTTTCTTGTTTCCGGAACAAGCCAGCGACAAGTTGATCGAGCGGCTCGACAAATTGCTCCGAACGGTTCTAACTCTTGGAAAAGAGGTCGCGGAAGGCGGGATCACGGAAGAACGAATAACTGCCGTGGAGCGGCGCCTGAGCGCGAACCTGCTCGACGTTCTCAACATGGCCGACCAAGCCCGGCTGGAAGGACAGCGCGGCGCTGCCAAATCAGTCGCCGCCATCGAAGCGGCGTCTACTCTTGGTCGGATCGCCTACCGATTTGAGGTCATCATTCGCAATCGATTGGCGGGATCATCGGTTCTTCAGTCCAGCAGGATATTGGAGCAACAGGCGATATTCGAACAAGCATGCTGCGCTGCTCTTGAAAACCAACTCGCGCAGCTTGAGCCCTGCGATTCACTGGAGCATCTAACCCAAACTTTACCCACTCCAATAATAGACTTGGGCCCGATATCCGACGAATTGGCCGCTGTTCAGAGTACGCAGCTTCCACCGGAGGCCCAGATTCTTCTGGCGACGCAGCTCGAGTCCTACCGCCGCCTTCCCGTCCTTCTTCTGAGTCTCGATGCCGCACTTTCAAGAATTGCTGCTTCGACAGCAAATCGATAGGAAAACTCACGACGATGGACTACCGCAAAGAGATTCGTGGTCGAGCCCGCGACAAGGTCCGGTTCGGCAAGATTGACCCGGCATTCAAAGACAAGCACGAATCGCACGACGCGGCGAGGCCGGAGATACAGAAACGCATCGAGCGATGGCCAAGCTGCTGATATTGCGTCGCTGGTTCCAAAAACTCCCGACTCTTCGGCGCATTTGGAGTTTTAGTGGCCACAACCGGCCACTACGCCGCGCAGATGCAGCACTCGCCGATTCGGAACCGGCACCAAAACCGGCGCCGGACGATACCGGCGGCGATTTTTTGATCTTTACGCGCTTCGTGGTTGCGGGGGAAGGATTTGAACCTTCGACTCTGGGTTATGAGAAAACGTTGCGAGGGGCTGGTGCCGTCAGCAACATAGTTGGCCACGAGCCGAGTCTGCATCGCAACAGGAAGCACACTGTATACGTTTTTGTGACCGGAACTGGCCTGAATCGGCCAATTCGGGCGTCGGCGGGCCGCGAGCAACCTAAGGTTTTGTTGGCGATTTTGGCTAGCTAGGACAGAAGGCCGGTTTTCAAGACCGGTGCCTTCAACCACTCGGCCACCCCTCCAAGCCTTGCAAATCGAGCATTCATACCGGTTGATGGATTCCTGGTGGACCTGCATTTGTCAACCTTTGCACTTTTTTCGATCCTAAAAACAGCGCGCCAGTTTGTCCACGGCTCCGCTATCTTGAGCCGTGAACAAGTGCGAGTAAATCCTGAGCGTGATGCAATACCGTTCAGAGAGAGTCTGCTGGCTTCGAAACGTATTCAAAGCTTGGCCCGGCTGTCATCTCTCCTTCGCCGACTGGAATTTTCATCAATTCAACCGCTTGATGCTTGAGATCGTGCATACCCGCCACAGCCCGCCTCAGGCGTTGCGGATTGCCGTTCAGTGCGGTGTCTAGTTCATCGAGCAAGGCCGTGTAGCTGCGATTGAAGGCATGCGCTTTCCGCCAGAGCGCGCTGTCGCGGGGGTAGTTCGCCATCTTCGGATTGGGACGCATCGGGTAGACCTGGTCCCATTGAACGATCAGTTGCTTTCCGGATGGTCCTG
>Ga0074046_10002066_pt1 | contig 17577 bp, 14 predicted proteins | sample BogForMeECP23OM3_FD_94441 | JGI IMG/M metagenome (GOLD analysis project Ga0074046, IMG submission 94441) | Bog forest soil microbial communities from Calvert Island, British Columbia, Canada - Bog Forest MetaG ECP23OM3 | ecosystem: Environmental > Terrestrial > Soil > Wetlands ... | reverse complement strand
GCCGAGCTGGATTCTGAATCTGCTGCCGCTGGTGCTGCTGGGCGCGCTCTGGTTCTTCATGATCCGGCAGATGCAGACGGGTGGAAACAAGGCGCTGTCGTTCGGCAAGAGCCGGGCGCGGCTGCTCTCCATGCAGCAGAAAAAGATCACGTTCAAAGACGTGGCCGGCGTGGATGAGGCGAAGGAAGAACTTCGCGAAATTATCGAGTTCCTGCGCGAAGCGCAGAAGTTCCAGAAACTAGGCGGACGCATTCCCAAGGGCGTGCTGCTGGTTGGACCTCCGGGAACGGGCAAGACCTTGCTGGCGCGCGCGGTTGCGGGCGAAGCGAATGTTCCGTTCTTCTCCATCTCCGGCTCGGACTTCGTGGAAATGTTTGTGGGCGTGGGCGCAAGCCGCGTGCGCGACCTGTTTGAACAGGGCAAGAAGAATGCTCCCTGCATCATCTTCATCGACGAAATTGACGCGGTTGGGCGTCACCGCGGGGCTGGGCTTGGCGGTGGACACGACGAACGCGAGCAGACTTTGAATCAACTGCTGGTCGAGATGGATGGCTTCGAATCGAATGACGGCGTCATCCTGATGGCCGCAACCAACCGTCCGGATGTGCTTGATCCGGCGTTGCTGCGGCCGGGGCGCTTTGACCGGCGGGTGGTGGTGAACCGTCCGGATGTTCGCGGACGCGAAGAAATTCTGCGCGTGCACACTCGCAAGATTCCTCTGGCCGACGACGTTGATTTGTCGGTTCTGGCGCGCGGCACGCCGGGATTTTCCGGCGCTGACCTGGCCAATATGGTCAATGAAGCGGCGCTGGCGGCGGCACGTCCGAATCGCAAGGCCGTGCTGATGTATGACTTTGAGCTGGCCAAGGACAAAGTCCTGATGGGCGTGGAACGCAAGTCGCTTCTGCTCACCGATGAGGAAAAGAAGAACACCGCGTATCACGAAGCCGGACACGCGCTGGTGGCGGCCAAGCTGCCGCATTCCGATCCGGTGCACAAGGTGACCATCATTCCGCGGGGCATGGCGCTCGGCTTGACCATGCAGTTGCCGACCGACGATCGCCACAATCTGTACAAGAACTACCTTGAAACCTCGATCGCCATCTTCATGGGCGGCCGGATTGCGGAAGAACTTTTCCTGAACCAGATGTCGACGGGCGCGGGCAACGACATTGAGCGGGCCACGGAACTGGCGCGCAAGATGGTTTGCGAATGGGGCATGAGCGACCTGGGGCCGCTGACCTTCGGCAAAAAAGAAGAACAGATTTTCCTGGGACGCGAGATCGCGCAACACCGCGACTACAGCGAAGCTACCGCCATCCAGATTGACGAAGAAGTAAGAAAGATTGTCAGCGCGGGATACACGACGGCGAAGAAGATCCTCTCCGAGAATCGCGAAACCCTGATTCAGATCGCGGAAGCCCTGATCGAACGCGAAGTGCTGGATGCCTCCGAGATCAAGCTGCTGGTGGATGGACAGAACCTGCCGCCGATTAAGCCGCTGCCCGCCAAGACCGACGACAGCGTGCAGCAAGTCATCAAACCGGACCGGGTTCCTGCCAAGGGCGGAGAGCGGCCGGCTACTGCTTAGGAGCGGTGGTCAGTGGCTAGTGATTAGTGGATAGTTTTCAAGTAGGCGGCCATACGGCCGCCTTTCTTTTTATCTGCATTTGGCGTGCGATACTTGTATCCATTGTGAATCTGACTCTTAATTCTAAAGTGGCTCTTATTACCGGTGGCTCGCGCGGAATTGGCGCGGCAACGGTGCGGATGTTTGTGGCAGCGGGCGCGAAAGTGGTCTTCAACTATCAAGTTGCGAAGGCACAGGCGGAAGATCTGGTGCGCGAATGTGGTGCGGCCAACTGTCGCGCGGTGCAAAGCGATCTTTCGACCACCGAGGCGGCTCAGAAGTTGGTGTCGTCTGCCATCTCGGCCTTCGGACGTCTCGACATTCTGGTTGCGAATCACGGCATCTGGCCGCCCGAGGACGCGCCCATTGACCGCATGTCCGATGAGCAGTGGCATCGCACGATTGCCGTGAATCTGGACAGCGTGTTTTCGCTCGTGAAGCATTCGGTCGGGCAGATGAAGAAGCAGGGCGGCGGGCATATCGTGCTGGTCAGTTCGACCGCCGGCCAGCGCGGCGAGGCGTTCCACTGCGACTATGCGGCCTCGAAAGGCGCGCTGGTCAGCATGGTGAAAGGACTTTCTACGGAGCTGGCGGGCGACGGCATCCGGGTTAATTGCGTGGCTCCGGGATGGGTGGCTACGGATATGTCAGCGGAGGCGCTGAATGATCCGCCAACTCGGGAAAAGGTTTTTCGAGCCATTCCGATGGGGCGCGTGGGCACGCCGGACGAGATTGCCGGGCCGATTCTGTTCCTGTGTACGCCCTATGCCGGATTCATCACGGGCGAGGTTTTCAACGTGAACGGGGGCGCGGTGCTGGTGGGGTAGCGTCGGTTTAGCGCGGACACTCCCTTCGGCTTCGCTCAGGGCAGGCTCTGTCCGCGAAATATGTGCACCAGAGAGAGGCAACGTAAGAACAAAAGCAACGGCAAGCGGACAGGAGTATCTGTTCTACACGATCGCGATCCGTCTTTGGTACAGCTAAAATGGACTGAGACGCTTCTAATCAAATAACTATGGGCCGTCTTGTTGCCATTTTGCTGTTGTGCGCGCTGGGTGCTGCCCAGACCGTTCCTCCGCCCGCCGCCGCTCCAGCCGCCGTCAACCTGAACGACTCCGACAATGCGCGCAAGGCGCGGGCGGTGCTGGACCAGACGATCCAGACCATGGGAGGGCAAGCCTACCTCACTTACGAAAACAGAGAAGAAACCGGCCGCTACTACCCGCTTTATCACGGGCACACCAACAGCACCGGGATTCCCTACAACTACTACGTCCAGTATCCGGACAAGGACCGTTTCGAAGTCCTCCGCTTGAAAGACATTCACATCATACCCGGGACAATTGACGTGGGCGGCGTCAAGTCCAAGAAGATCGATCTCGTCCTGATTCACAACGGCGACAAAGGATACGAGGAGACGTACAAGGGAACGGCGGCACAGGACAAGCTGGATTTGGAGAACTACCTCCGCCGCCGTCAGCACTCGCTGGAATGGGTGTTCCGCAAGTGGATCCGCGATCCCAATGTAGCTTGGTTCTACGAGGGGCAGTCGGTCATCAGTGGCAAGGAATGCGAAGGGGTCACGCTGCTCAACAGCCAGAATGATTCGGTGAGCGTTTACCTCGACCTGAATACGCACTATCCGGTCAAGATCAGTTATTCGTGGCGCGATCCGAAGGACAAACAGAAGAATGTCGAAGACGAGGTCTACGACAGTTACAAACTGGTGCAGGGAATCTGGACGCCCCACTCCATTACCCGTTATTTCAACGGAGAGACTTCGCAACAGCGCTTCATCAACACTGCCAGCTACAACCTGAAGCTCGCAGATTCGATGTTCGAAGCGGCGGTGACGTACGACCCCGAGAAGCCGCTGAAGAAGAAGTAGGAGTCTTGGTCGAAACCTTACTTAAGTACCATGAAACGGGCCAAGTTCTTCGATGGATACTCCCAACCATCTATAACTCACTGAAGAAGTTAACCTCTCCCATGGCCGTCTAAGCCACGGAGTGTGGTTCTTTTGCCACATACAAAAGTTTGCCCGTCACGGTAAGCTGATACACAACAAAAGACTTACAACATCTTCCTCTTGACGCACGAGCAAACAATTCGTGGCGCCGTGACCTGCACAGGAGTGGGTCTTCACAGCGGCGCTCCGGTTAGCCTGCGGATTCTGCCCGCTAGAGCCGGAACGGGAATCGTGTTCCGCCGCACCGACCTCGACGGCTTCGTGATCGAAGCCAGCGGACGCAATGTGGCCCGCGTCAGCTACGCCACCAGCTTAATGAAAAAGGGCGTGCTCATCTCCACCACCGAGCACCTGCTCTCGGCGTTTATCGGTGTCGGCATCGACAATGCCATTGTCGAACTGGACAATCTGGAATTGCCCATTCTGGATGGCAGCGCCCGTCCGTTTGTGGAAATGATTCAAAAGGCCGGCATCCGGCGACAGCGCAAGGCGCGCACCTATCTTCGGATCGTGCGTGAGATCGAGTTGCGCGAGGGCGATAAGTTTATTGCCGTATATCCGGCGGATACCTATTCGGTTTCGTATTCCATCAACTTTCCTCATCCGCTTATCGGCAAGCAGACTTTTTGCGTGCGGCTGACGAATGGCAGCTATCTGAAAGAGATTGCGCCGGCGCGCACTTTCGGATTTCTGCATGAAGCCGATGCCATGCGGCAGCAGGGGCTGATCCGTGGGGCGTCGACCGAGAATGCCATCGTGTTGAACCGCGAGGAAGTGCTGAACCCGCCGCTGCGTTTTTCAGACGAGTTCGTCCGCCACAAAGTTCTCGACCTGATCGGGGACCTGGCCCTGATTGGAAAACAGATTCTGGGTTCAGTGGTGGCCGACCGCGCCGGCCATGCCATGCACACCGCGCTGGTGTCGCGCATTTTGCGCGACCGCTCGTACTGGGAAGAAACCGCGCTGGAAGATGTGAGCAGTTTGCCAGTTCTAGCGTCGGTGGCCAGTCTCAGCGTCTAGGCGCGGATCAATCTCTCAGGTCTTTGTTCTTCCTAAGACCAAGACCTCTCTTCAGTCGGCGGGTTGGGGCACGTTCGACTCGTGAGCCGATGCGCGTTCTGCCAGCAGGCGCTGCAATTCGGCTTCGGCTTCGGCGCGGACGCGGTCGGCGAAAGCATTCGCGCTCTGCCGGTGCTCGGCGCCGAGCGCGGACAAGCGCACATGCAAATACGGCTGGTCCTCTTCCAGGCGGCGCAACAACCGCTGGGTTCTGGCGATTCTCTCTTCCAGTGTGATCATCTTTAACTCGGCAAGCCAGACGCGGCAAGCCCGGCGCGGCACAGCCGCGTCTCTACAGTGCCACAGCAGGAGCAGCGCGCAAGTTACAAGCTGGATGCCGGGTGGGTTGAATGCTTCTAAAACGCTGTCGGGAAGCGAACTGGCGAGAGGCCGAGCGATCGGTTAGCGAAGCGCCGCGTAGCCTTGTATTCGTTTGGGTATTTCGTTCTGCAGGCGGTCGGTCAGCCATTTTTCAATCTGATATTGCGAGCTCTGTGGAACGTCAAGGAAGCGGATCCCAGCGTGGCCGGTTCCGTCAGCCCAGGCGATTTGGCCTTTCAGTTCGAGCGATGTGTTGATGCCGGGAAGCGTGAAGCGGAGCTGGACGTGCGCACCCTGGGGCAACTTGCCGATGACGCGGACGGCCATGCCTCCCTCGCTCAGGTTGGTCGTCGTGGCTGCCAGTTCCTGGTTGGGCGCCAGGGCGATTCGCAAGGGGATCTCCACCGGATGCCGGTAGTACCGGCGCTGCTCCCGCAACATGAAATTAAGAGCTGCATTCAGACAGCGCAAGGCGTGCAGCGGGGTGAGCGGCTTCTGCAAGACGAAGTTGGCGCCGGAGTGAAAAGCCTCCTGCGTGGTCGTCTTGCCATTCACCACCGCAAAGGCTACGGTTTTGGCATTGCTTTGGGTCTGGCGCAGGCCCTGCAGAAGACCAACGCCGTCTTCCAGATCGTCGCAGTCGATAATGACGGCATCGTACTTGCGCTTCGCCAGCAGGTCGTTTCCGGGCTTGGATCCCGCGCACACCTGGACATCCACCGAGATGTTCTCCAGCGCAGGACGCAACACGCCGAGCAAGTCGGCGTCTCCGCTGATGAGAAGAGAGTCCAGATTCATGACTTTTTCGATACTAGCCGTACCCGGGACGCTAGGAAAGTGACCTTGGTACCGGGGCTGGAGGGTCCATCGGCATAGCGAAAATCCGCGGCGTTGGTTGCAATCCAGGCCAGAAATGGCTTCGCGGTCGTCAGTTTTTGCTGGATTCTTGCGCCTTTCACCGCGAAACTGTTTGGGTGGCCGAAACCGCTTATCTATCGCTGGGATCGAACCTGGGAGATCGCGCGGCCAGCCTGCACGCGGCAATCGCACAATTAGGCGTTGCGGGCCGATTGCTGGCGGTTTCCGCGCTGTATGAGACCCAACCTGTGGGCGTCCCGGACCAGCCCTGGTTCCTGAACTGCGTCGCGGCGGTTGAAACCGACCAGACGCCGCGAGAACTGCTCCAGCTTGCATTGCACGTCGAGGCGTCCATGGGGCGCCTTCGGATGCGTGACAAAGGGGCACGCAACATAGATATCGATGTCGTGCTGTTCGGGGATTGCGTGGTGGATGAGCCGGGCCTGAAGATCCCGCATCCGGCCATGCACCGGCGGCGGTTTGTTCTGGAACCGTTGGTCGAGATCGCTCCCGAGGCGTGGCATCCCGGACTCGGGAAAACTGCGCGCGAACTGCTGGCGGCGTTGGGCGGCGGGCAGACGGTTCGCCGGCTCTGACCCCCAAGTCTTGTTCTTCAGCTGTCATCCTGAGCGAAGCAGAACGATTCGCGAAGCGAATCTTACTGCGGAGTCGAAGGACCCCTACGCCATTGGCACCGTCATGAGCGCCCAAGGGAGTTCTCATCACCAACGCGGACGTCGCTCCAGGAGAGCACCCTGCGGCAGCGCAGTCCGCGTTTGTTCTGTAGGGGTCCCTTCGGCTTCGCTCAGGGCAGGCTCTTCGGCTTCGCCACCCGTTCGCTTCGCGAACGGATGGCTGCGCTCAGGATGACAGCTTAGTTAATTGGGTGGCACGACGTGAGCACCGCGGCTTCCTACGGAATTACAATCCGGCTCCCGACCTCTTCCGGCCCGGCGAGGGCCGACTGTTTTTCGGGGAACTGCGCCAACAGGAAATCGATGAACGCCCGCGACTTCGGCCTGCCGGATGTGCGTCCGAAGCCCAGGCGCAAGAGGAATACCAACGCCTTCAGCACGTCAGAATCCCGCAACCGCATGTGGCTTGGTATTTCTCCAAGGTGTTGCTGCTCGGCCTCGCGAAATTCCCGGACCATGTTCTCGACCTCGCGAGCTATCGCCTGGTGCGCTACGTTGGCGGTCGGCGGCTCGTAGATGAGGCTGGAGTTCACCAGCGTCTGATAACTCTTGGCCAGCGAGCCGACAGCCGTGATCAGGTCACGGTCCAGCAGTGAGCGATCGGCGCGGCCGCTTTTGCCCAGAGCGAAACTGAGTCCCAGGATCAGGTGCTCGCGTTCGTGGAGAAACTGCTCGGTGATCTCAATCTCCGGAAACAGAGCCTCGCGATCCTCTTTGGTCAGCTGCTCGTCGGTCGGCCGATCATGGTGCGCCTTCGCGTGCTCGCGCGCCTGCTGTCGTGCCTGTAAAAGATAAGGACAGTCGCTGGGGCAGTCGAGTGTTACCTCGCGCTGCTCACCGCAGCACTGGGGGCAAATTTTCCCGTGCACGGCCGGGCAAAACCGCTTTTCTTTTCGTTCCTCACAAATCGCGCAACTCAAGGGCAGTTCCTCGGACTTGATTATTTCATGTAAGGAGCCAAGTTCAACCGTCGAGGTCGCAGAGAAAGGCTTCGCTGGCCAGAAGCTAGTGGCCAGAAGCCAGAATCTTGCTTCTGCACTGTTCCTGATGCAAATTGGAAAAGCTAATGGTCGCTATAACCGATTTCTATTTGTCTGGTTGCGCCCGAAGGATTAGCCTATCTAGTCATCCCCCGCAAACTCAATCTGATTTCTGGGCAAAGGATGAACAAGGAGAGCCATGTCAACTGAACTGAGGAATTTTCTAGCGATCCCCTATGACGAACTGGAAGAGATGAACCTGAAGGCGAAGAAGCAGCGCCTGGACCGCGTGGCTCCTCAAAAGATTCAGGAAGAGCGCTTGAAGTATCTGGCCGATGAGTCGCGCATCAAGGCGGTGACCGTGATGTTCAGCGATCTGGAAGGCCGTCTGCACATGCTCGACTACGACAAGAAATTCCTGCTGAAGAGTTACGACAACCTGACCTTTGACGGTTCGTCGATTCGCGGCTTCACGGCGCAGCGGGAGAGCGATCTGCGGCTGGGCCTGGATTGGGCTGCGTTCTACTGGGGACCAGCGGATGTGTTCGGACCGGGCAAGGTGCTCGTCTTTGGCGAGGTGATTGATAAGAATGGCGAGCCCTACACCGCAGACATCCGCAGCATGCTGAAGCTGTTTGCCAACGGATTGCATAAGAAACACGGCTACACCTGCAACGCCGCCAACGAGATCGAGGGCTTCCTGTTCCAGGGGCCCGAGGCCGAGCGCATCTACCACGAGACGGGCAAGTTCGAGTACGTCAATACCGGCGGCTATTACCACTCATTGCCGGGCGACCCACTGCGCACGTTTATCGATACCGTGGCTGAAGTACAGCGCGCCATGGGCTTCCAAAACGAGAAGGACCATCCCGAGGTCGCGCCTTCGCAGTTCGAGATCAACTACGGGTACGCGGAAGTGGTGGCCGCCGCCGACCATATCCAGCTCTACAAGCTGGTCTGCCGCCAGGTCGCGCGCAATATGGGATTGACTGCCTGCTTCCTGCCCAAGCCGGTGGTGGGCGTCAACGGCAGCGGCATGCACACCAATGTCTCCGTCAGCCAGAACGGCAAGAACCTGTTCTGGGATCCCAAGGGCGAGGAGAAGCTCAGCAAGTTCGGCTACGAATTCCTCGACCGCATTCTGACGCACGGGAACGATCTCTGCCTGGTATTCAATTCCAGCGTCAACGCCTATCGCCGCCTCGATCCGCACTTCGAAGCGCCCAACAAGCTCACAGCGTCGGCCGTGGACCGTGGCGCCATGATTCGCATCCCCATCGGCAACGAGCGCAGCATGCGCACCGAGGTGCGTGCCGTCGCTCCCGACGCCAATCCGTACCTGGTGATGTACTCCATTTTCAAGACCGGATTGGAAGGCGAGACGGCCAAAATCAAGAATCTCCGCTCAGCCGAACGCTACCTGCCCGACAACATTTACACGGCGATCGACAACTTCCGCAAAGTCGATTGGACCACCAAACTCCTCGGAGAAGACGTGAAAGGCCGCTACGCCGACCTGAAGCAGGCGTCGGCCGACCGCTGCCCCCGCCTGCTGGGCACGATTGTCAAGGCAGCCGAAGTACAGTTTCACCACGAGGTGTACAACCAGTTCCTGTGGAATCTGTTCTAGAAGATTGCACCATTTCTTAAGCTTTGGTGATGCGAGAGTTAAAAAGCCGCCGAGGTTCGCCCCGGCGGCTTCTTTTTCTCCCGAAGGGATAGTCCGGCATTGCCCTTTCGGGAACTACGGCCCCCGGCTTCTCCCTGCGATAATTAATGTTTCCAATGGAACTCACACTTTTTGACGAGCGCTGGCTTCCCAAATCAGTTCTTTGCCTGCGCCATTACTCTCTGAATAAATTCCTGCACGATCTGGTTGCCGGAATCACGGTAGGACTGGTCGCGCTGCCGCTGGCGATGGCGTTTGCTATTGCCTCGGGGCTGACGCCGCAAGCCGGGATTTACTGCGCCATGGTCACCGGCTTTCTGATCTCCGCGCTGGGGGGATCGTCGACCCAGATTGGGGGCCCGACCGGAGCCTTTGTGGTGGTCATCTCCGGGATTGTCGCCCTGCACGGCGTCGATGGCCTGTTTATGTGCACGGTGATGGCGGGAGTCATCCTGGTCATCATGGGGCTCACCGGCATGGGCTCCGCGGTGAAGTACATTCCTCGGCCCATCGTAATCGGCTTTACCAACGGCATTGCCATTCTGATTGCCAGCACGCAGGTGAAAGACTTTTTCGGTCTCAAACTGGAGAAAGTTCCCGGCGTGTTCTGGCTTCGCATCGAAGCGCTGGCACGGAATTTTCATACCTTTTCGCTGGAAGCAACCGGGCTCGCCGCCGGCACCATCCTCATCATCCTGGTTTGCCGCGGGCTTTCCAACCGGATCCCCGGCGCGATTGTGGCCCTGGTACTGGGCACGCTGGCAGTGTGGATTTTCAAACTGCCGGTTGAGACCATCGGCACGCGGTTCAACGGGATTCCGAGCGGCCTGCCGCACTTGCACATTCCCGTGTTTCGCACCGACTTGATTCACGGACTTCTGGGTCCGGCAATGACGGTTGCCATGCTGGGCGCAATTGAGTCGCTGATGTCGGCGGTGGTGTCCGACCGTATGAGTAATGACCGGCACAATCCCAATGTTGAACTGGTGGCGCAGGGAGTTGCCAACGTGGTTTCGCCGATGTTTGGCGGCTTGCCGGCAACCGGTGCCATTGCCCGCACGGCAACCAACATCCGGGCGGGAGCAAAGACGCCGGTAGCAGGCATGATTCATGCCCTGACGCTGCTCGCGATTCTGCTGTTTGCTTCGAAGCTGGTGAGTTTCGTGCCCATGGCGGTGCTGGCGGGCATCCTGATGGTGGTGAGCTACAACATGGGCGAGTGGCTGGAGATTCCGTCGCTGCTCAAGCTCACGAAAACCGACGTCAGCGTGTGGCTGGTCACCTTTGCGCTGACGGTTTTCGCCGATCTTACTGTAGCCGTGCAGGCGGGCATGATCCTGGCTGCGCTGCTGTTCATCAGCCGCGTAGCCGCCACCACGACTGTGTCGCAGGTCACCGACGACTACGTTGAAGATGGACGCGTCCACATTCTGCAGGATAAGGACATCCCGTATTACGCCACCATCTTTCGCATCCACGGGCCGTTTCTGTTCGGCGCGACCGACAAGATTGACGTGGTCACCGAGAATCTACATGAGCTACCACCGGTCGTGATTCTGCGGCTGCGAAATATGACGGCGCTCGACGCCACCGGGCTTTTCGCCCTGGAGGAAGTCGCGCGCACTCTGAAGAAGAGCGGCCGCGCGCTGATTCTTTGCGGCGCCAGGGAGCAGCCGTTGCGGCTGATCCAGCAGACGGAGTTTGAAGAGTTGGTCGGTCCTGAGAACATTTGCGACAACGTGCAGGACGCCCTGAACCGCGCCGAAGAGGCCTTCGAAAGGCTGCAACCGGCGGGGAAGGCGACGACAGCGAGATAATGAGTAGGATTTATGGCAAGTGCGACTGCGATTGGCCTGCTGCTGATGTCGAGCGCGCTGTGCTCGTGGGCACAACATAGCGCCACCAACGCACGCGACGCGAGATTGATACGGCAAGTCCAGGAGATTTCCGTTTCACAACTCGACCCTATACTGCCACCTGTAAGTTTTGAGAGATGGTTGCATGTGGAGGCGGGTGCAGATGCCGAGTTCCATTGGGAGGTCAACGACTGCGGAGAGCAGACCGGGACCGCCGCCGACCGAGGACGCGACTTCCCGATGTGCGTCGAAGCTCAAGCCGATATGAAGGATCGGCGCACCATCGTGGTCAGTATTGCCGTGGGCACGTTCAAGAAAGGAGTTGTCGGGAAGCCGGTCGTGAACTGGGCCCAACTGGTGACCCCAGCCAAGACAATCAATTTGCCTCAGCTCAGCGACCTTCCGGCGGCCCTCATCAGAACCCACGATGCGGCTCCTCCCGTGGAAATCGCGAAGTAACAAATAGCACCCACCTCAGTGCATCGCCGCCGCATTCACGAGGTTGGCATTCAGGTAGCGGCTCATCGCCAAGTCGATAATGGCGCCGATCATCTCCGTGTAAGAGAGTCCCGAGGCCTTCGCAGCCATGGCAAATTCCTGGCGGCTTGCCAGCCACGGATTCGGATTTGCTTCGATGACATAGACATCGCCGTTCGGAGCCAGCCGCATGTCGATGCGTCCATAGTCGCGCAGCTTCAGCGCGCGATACGCAGCCAGCGCCGTATCCCCCAGCCGCTTTATCGTGTCTTCGTCCAGATTTTCCGCGATCTCCGACTTGGTCAGCTTGTAGGCTTCGGTATTTTTTTCGAACTTCACGTCGTAGCTGGCGATTTTCGGCGTGCCTTCGGGCAAGCGCGACAGATCGAGTTCCACCAGCGGCAAGACTTGCGCCCGCTCGTAGCTGCCCAGAATTCCAGCGTAAATTTCGCGCCCTTCGATGTATTCCTCAATCAGGGCCGGCGAATCGAATTCATCCTGAATGTACTCAACGCGCTCCATCATTTCTTTAATGTTTTTCACGACCGAGCCGGCATCGATGCCGATCGATCCATCCTCCCACGCCGGTTTGACGATGAGCGGAAACGAAATATCGTGGGCATGTTCGATGCGTCCGCGATAGGAAGTCGCAAAGAACGGAGTCTTGATGCCGTGAAACGCGAAGATTTTCTTGGCTACCGCTTTGTCCTGGGACATGAAAAGGGCGTGCGGGCCGGCACCGGTGTAGCGCAATCCCAGCAAATCGACATACGCGACCACGTTCATTTCCTTGGTATCGTCGCCGTCGAAAGACTCGGTCAGGTTGAAGATGAGGTCGGCATCGCAGCGTGAGAGTGAGTGCAAGGACTGCGGACGCCCGTCGAGCTCAAAGTAGGAAGGCTCGTGTCCCAGCTTCTGGATCGCTTCGAAAATCTCCTCGCGGTCGGTTTTCTCTTTCTTGATTTTCTTTGCTTTTTTGCGCGGCTTGGGCGTTGGGGCCGCCTCTACTTTCGCTGCCGCCGCGACCGGGTCTTCATTCCACAGGTCATACAGCAGCGCGATTTTCAGTTTTGCTCCGATCATTTAGTCATCCTCGGAAAGCGTCTTTGTTGCCATAGCTCTCAGCTGTCAGCTCTCGGCTCTCAGGAAAACCGGACGCGGCCATTGTCGTGGGTTTCCCTGATAGCTGAGAGCTTGGAGCTGCGAGCTTCCTCACGGCTGAATAAATTTTCCTTTCGTCACATACGTCATCACCAGTGCGGTGGCATAGGCCGTGACTTCGGCCAGATGCTCCGGGCTGCGCGTTTTGTCGGCGCGCAAGTCGAGTTCACCGGCACGCTTTTCGATCGTGTCCATCAACGTTTTGACCAGCGGACGCTGCGCACCCGTCCACTGCGTAACTTTGTCAATCACCGCTTTGCGATGCTGATGCAGAAATTCCTGCGCCGGCAGCGCCGTCTTCCTTCGCTTGGAAACGGGAAAGATGTCGCGTAAATCCGTATCCGGCGTAAGCTCGGTGACTGCAACTTCTTCCCGGCCGTTCTGGTGATAAAACTCGGCCACCGTCGTTTCCATGTCATCGACCGTGATGTCGGCCTGTCCGCGCCGCCGCGGAGGGTCGCTTTTTCCCAGCTTCCGCGCCAGCCGGTTCAGGTAACCCAACTTCTCCATAGCGCCCCAGCCGCGATAGCGCTTCCGCCAGTTCGAGCGCGGCGTCAGCCACACTGCAAACGTTTCGGCAAAATCTTCATCGGGATGCTTCTGCGCATACCATCCCGGCAAATGCCGCACATAGTCGCGCGAAAACGGCGCGGGCCGGTAATTGTCGTGATAGGGGCGGCGAAACGGACCGAAGATCTTTTTCCACTCCGGCCGATTGTGCAGCTTGTACGCATAGGTAAACGCGTGCCCTGCCTCATGCCGCAGGTACATCATGATTTCTCTCGCGTCTTCGAGGTCATGCGTCTCTTTTTCCAGCTGCGCCAGCGCCGCATGCGCCAGGTAAAACGGAATCCCGATAATCGGCTCGCCCGACGGGCATCCCCACTCGTCGGTCAAGTAACAAGCCGGACGAAATTTGGCCAGCCCCTTGGCGTCCAGCTCGCGATAGAGCTGGTCGACAAAGCGTTGCACCGGAGACCCGGCAAGCGTAAGCCCCAGCTCGCGAATCGGCCGGCTCAGCAGTTCCTGGTACGCGGCGGGTTCAGGTTTTGCACTTGCGATGTTATGCACAAACGCTCGCTCACAAACAGTCTGCAACCGCGCAGGCACACACGGGGAGGGGAGTGTCACTACGGTTAACGGTAACGGAAAGCGGGGTTAGTTAGAAGTTACTGCGGTAATGGGGGCCGACGGAGAAACCTCGTCGAGGTAGAGAGCGAAGCCTTCGCGCAGGATTGCGGCTAGCGACGTACCTCGCATGATTCGCGCCTCGAATTGGCTTGACTAGCCGTACGGGATGAAGAATATTGCGGGGTAGTGTTCCCGATAAGCCTAATTCGCCACAAGGACCCGGAACTGTTCTTCGCGATCGCGTCTCCGATTGGAGCGGACGTGTCACGCGCTTGCAACGGATTAGCTGAGGCTCTGAAGGCTTTTGGCTACAAGTTGGAGCAGGTGAGAGTCATCGAGCAATTGAAGCACGTGGAGGGGTACCTTCGGGACGAACCCGACTTCGAAGACAAGAAAATCAAGTACCAAATGGACGAGGGGGATAGGCTTCGGGATGATCTCAAGAGGGATGATGCACTGGTGCTGCTGTCGTTAGCTGCGATCAGGCGATTTCGGAGGAGGCCCCCAAATCGTTCCAGCAGCAAACCAATTTCTAGACAAGCCTATCTGTTCCGGTCACTAAAGCGTCCCGAGGAAGTTACGGCACTCCGGCGTATCTATGCGTCGAACCTGATTGTTATTGGGGTGCATGCTGCGCGTGAGCAGCGAGTTGAACACTTGGCAGAGCGAATAGCCACTTCTCACTATTCCCCACAACACGACCAATTTCGTGACAAGGCTGAATACCTGATATTGAGGGATGAGTCTGATGAGCTGAAGGCCCATGGACAGCGGTTGAGAGCGGCCTTTGCGATGGCTGACTTCTTTCTGGATTCGTCGGATCCGCAGGCCATTAAGCGCGACCTAGATCGCTTTCTGAACTTGCTCTTCTACAAGCCGGTCGTCACTCCATCTCCAGACGAACTCGGGATGGCATACGCCCATACAGCTGCGATGAGGTCTTCAGAACTTGGAAGACAGGTGGGAGCCGCACTGCTAGACAAGGATTCCAATTTGTTAGCTGTCGGAACGAACGAGGTTCCAAAGGCGCATGGCGGATACTATTGGGACGGTGATTTGCAGGACGGGAGAGACTGGAGTCGCGGTTACGACAGCTCGGACCACTTCAAGAATGCAAGTTTAGGTGAGCTTCTGCAAATCCTTTCATCCCATAAGCTCTTAGCCGAAAATCTGAGTAAACTTTCGACGCTCGCACAAATCAAGCGGGTGACTCCGCTCATAAAGCAAACAAGGTATATGCAGCTTATTGAGTTCGTCAGAGCAGTGCATGCTGAAATGGGAGCTCTGATGGATGCTGCATCGCGGGGAGTGCCCGTTTTCGGCTCGACGATGTACGTGACCACATTTCCCTGTCACGAGTGCGCCAGGAACATCATCGCCGCTGGCGTCAAGCGGGTTGTCTATATCGAACCGTATGCCAAGAGCTTGGCCCTAGAGCAGCATCCGAATGCAATTCAGCTCGACACCGCAGCAGACGAGCAGAAAATCCCCTTTGTGCCATTCCTCGGGGTAGCACCAAGTAACTACTCGAATCTTTTTGCAATGCCTGAGCGAAAGAAGGATGGCTTTGTCATTCCATGGTCTGCGGAGAGAGCAAATCCGAGGGTCTCGGGTTCATTTTGGTCATACTTGGAATATGAGAAAGAGGATTTGAAATTTTTGGCAGAGAGGCTAAAAGAAAAGCGCCTAAAGACAAAAATCAAGATAAAATGAGGAGCCATGAAGATATCAAAAGAACTCGCCGACGTGCTCAGGGAAGCGTGCAAAGAGGTTGACAGGTGGCCTCAATGGAAGAGAAGCCTCGACCCGCTTGGGAGCAAGACTGATGATTCCGAGAGCAATGAAGCGCCTATGGAGTCAAAACCCAAAGAAGGAACTAGAGAACGGCGCTGCGCCTAACAGTCAGGAAGCCAACCCTCAACTTGCCGGGTCGATCAAACGCAAAAGTGCTATACGTTGTGCATGTTTGGCTCGTTGTAGACTCGACCCCCGACTTTACTGCAGAGGGCGAGCCCGCCTTTGCACGGCCACGACGGAGGCTGCCCCAACCTTCGCGGTTTTCGAAGGGTGGGCACCCAGCCAACCCTCTCCGCTAAGCGGAGAGACCTGCTCCTAGCTTTACTGAATCAGCATCCCATTCCCATTAGGCTCTTCCGGCGGAATCACCACCGCCGCAGCCACCCGGTCTCCGGGCTCGACGTTCAGCAATCGGACGCCCTGCGCCGAGCGTCCCGATTCGCGGATGAACTTCGATTCGATGCGGATGATCTTGCCGTACTGGCTGATCAGCATCACCTCCGATTTCTCCGTCACCTGAGAGATGCCGACGACCTTGCCGTTGCGTGCCGTAGTCTTGACGTTGATTACGCCTTTGCCGCCGCGATTCGTCAGGCGATACTCGTCGGCGGGAGTGCGCTTGCCGTATCCGTTCTCGGTGACGGAGAGAATGAGCGAGCCTTTTTCCGGAACCAGGTCGGCTACATCGGCGGCGACCTCACCCTCTTTTGCGACCGCTTGTGCCTCCGGTTTAGTCGTGGTGGCCATGCCGACGATGTAATCCTTCTCGGCCAGGTTCATGCCGCGTACGCCGGTGGCGTTGCGCCCCATGGAGCGTACATCGTTCTCGTCGAAGCGAATCGCCTGCCCATCATGCGAGGCGAGGAAGACGATCTGGTTGCCATCGGTCAGCGAAGCCGCGACCAGTTCGTCGCCCGGTTCGATATTGATGGCGATGATGCCGCGCGACATCACGTGCGAGAAATCTTTCACTTCAGTTTTCTTCACGGTGCCGTTGTGCGTGACAAAGAAGACGTATCTTCCTTCTTCTTCCAGGTCGCGCACAGCGAGCATGGTGCGCACGGTTTCTCCGGGCTGCAAGCCAACCAGGTTGCCTACGTGTTTGCCTTTACCGGCAGCGGCAATGTCGGGAATCTCGTACACCTTGAGCCAGTAGACGCGTCCGGTGTTGGTGAAGATCAGGATGTAGGCGTGGGTTGAGGCGATGAACAGATGCTCGACGAAATCCTCGTCGCGCGTCTTCATGCCGGTGCGTCCGGTGCCGCCCCGGCGCTGCATGCGGTAGGTCGAGATCGGAGTGCGCTTCATGTAGCCGGAATGGCTGACCGTGACCGCAACTTGTTCGTCGGCGATCAGGTCTTCCAGCATGATTTCCGCAGCTTCGTCTTCGATCACGGTGCGGCGCTCGTCACCGTAAAGCTTCTTGACCTCTTCCAGTTCCTTGACGATGACTTTGCGCAGCTTCGCCTCAGAGGCAAGAATCGATTCGTACTCGGCGATGGCTTCGCGTACCTGCTTCAACTCGTTCGAAATTTCGTCGATCGAGAGCTTGGTCAGCCGGTGCAGTTGCAATTCGAGGATGGCGTCGGCCTGCTTAGCAGTAAAAGGTTTCTCGGGATCGAGTTTCGGGGCGCGTCCGGTGGTGTTGATGTCGATCTTTTTGCCGCCAAAGAATGTAACCAAATTTTCTCGAGCGTCGGCGCGGTTGGCGCTTCCGCGGATGATCGCAATCACGTTGTCGAGGTGATCGAGAGCGGTGAGGTAGCCTTCCAGGATGTGCTCGCGCTCTTGCGCCTTGGCCAGCAGGTAGGCGGTGCGGCGCCGCACCACATCCACGCGATGATCAATGAAGTACCGAATCGCCTGGATCAGGCCCATTTCCTTGGGCTGGCTGTTGACCACGGCCAGGAAGATCATGCTGAAGCTCTCCTGCATCTGGGTATGCTTAAAGAGCTGGTTGAGCACGATCTGCGG
>Ga0074046_10002065_pt1 | contig 17583 bp, 9 predicted proteins | sample BogForMeECP23OM3_FD_94441 | JGI IMG/M metagenome (GOLD analysis project Ga0074046, IMG submission 94441) | Bog forest soil microbial communities from Calvert Island, British Columbia, Canada - Bog Forest MetaG ECP23OM3 | ecosystem: Environmental > Terrestrial > Soil > Wetlands ... | reverse complement strand
GGCGAAAAGCCCAGGAACCAGGCGTCGGTGTAGTCGCTGGTGGTTCCGGTCTTGCCGCCCAGGGGATGGTTCAACTGCGCGGCCGATGCCCCGGTGCCGCGTTGCGTTACGCCGCGCAGCAGGGTCATCATGGTGCGCGCCGTTTGCTGGTCGATGACCTCGTTCACGGCGGGCGTCTCCTGCCACAGCGTGATGCCGTCGGCGTTGGAGACCTTGCGGATGAACCGCGGCGCCACACGGATGCCGTCGTTGGGGAAGACGGCGTAGGAGGCGACCTGCTCTTCGAGCGTGATCTCCACCGCGCCCAGCGCCACCGGAAGATAGGCGGGAATATTTGTGGTGACGCCGAAGCGGTGCGCCATGTCGATGACCTTGTGAATGCCCACGCGCGCGGCCAGCTTGAGCGCGGGAATGTTGCGCGACTCGGCAAAGGCGTTGGCCACGGTCATGGCGCCCTTGTAGTCGTTCTCGTAGTTGTGGGGCACGTAGCCGCCGAAGCTGACCGGCCCGTCGACAATGATGTCGGTGGGCTTGACGCCGTCCTCGACGGCCGTGGTGTAGACGTAGGGCTTGAAGCTGGAGCCGGTCTGTCTTTCAGCTTGCGTCGCGCGATTGAAAACCGAAAGCGCGTAGTCGCGGCCGCCGACCATGGCGAGAACGTCGCCACTGGTGTTATCCATGGCCAGCAGCGCGCCCTCGGCGCCGGAGTCCTGCTCGAGCGAAGCGCGGCGCTCGACCCCTTCAGTAGCCGCGGTGAGGCGAATATAAACAATATCGCCGGGCTTGGCGAGGGCATCGCCGTAGCGCTGGCCGGTCCATTGCCAGTCGGCAGGGAGGAGCACAATTTCGGCGCCGGGCTGGCCGGGGGGGCCGATGCGCGCGTGGATCTCAAGCGGGAGCGCGCGTGTGACCAGCGCGTGGACGTAGTCGCCCGGTCCGACGGTGACGGCCCAGTTGGGGTGGCGATAGGAATCGAGCGTGACGTCGCTGGAGAGGACATTCTCGATCTTGCCGCGCCATCCGTGGCGGCGCTCATAAGCAGCAACGCCATCAGCCACGGCGCGATTGGCAATCTGCTGCAGGTCGAGGTCGAGGGTGGTGTCGACACGCAGGCCGGCCTCATGCACCTCTTCGGAGCCGAAGTGCTTTTCGAGCTCGCGGCGGACTTCTTCCTGGAACCACGGAGCCACCGCGCCCACGGGTTGCACGATGTGCAGACCGAGCGGAGCCTTGCGCGCCTCTTCCGCCTGCGCGTGGGTAATGACGCCGTCGGACTCCATTTCACTGATTACCAGGTTGCGGCGATGCAGAGCGCGTTCGGGATTCAGGACGGGGGAAAAGGCGACGGGGCCCTTGGGCAAACCGGCGAGCAGAGCCGCTTCAGCGAGGGTGAGATCTTTGGCGTGCTTGGAGAAGAAGTATTCGGATGCGGCCTCGAAGCCGTACATGCCGCTGCCGAGGTAGATCTGATTGGCGTAGAGGGTGAAGATCTGCTGCTTGGTAAAGGCGCGCTCGATCTGGATGGCGAGATATGCCTCCTGAATTTTGCGCATGGCGGTGCGATCGGAGGAGAGAAAGAGATTGCGCGCCAATTGCATGGTCAAAGTGGATGCGCCCTGGGCGCGCCCATGCGAGCGGATGTCGTGCCAGGCAGCGCCGGCCACACGAAAGACATTGATGCCCCAGTGGGACTCGAAATTTTTGTCTTCGATGGAGATAACGGCCTGGCGCAAAACGGGCGCGAAGCCGTCGAAGCCGACCACCTCGCGGCGCTCGAGAGCAAAGGAGCCGATGATGCGGCTCTTGCGATCGTAGAGATCGGTGGTGGTGGAGGGGCGGTACTGCTCGAGTTCCTGGATTTGCGGAAGATCGACGGAGTAAACCAGGGTGAGGCCGGCGAGCGAGCCCGTAGCAGCCGCGAGAATGAGCAGCGCGGCCAGCGCTGAGCGGCCAGCCAGCTTGCGGCGGCGATGTTCGGGGAGCGGCGGGCCGAGAGGGCGGCGCAGGGGTTCGACGGCGCGAGGTGCGGAGCGCGATGCGGCGGCGCCCGACGCAACAGTGCGTGATTCGGGCCGCAGCTTCACCGGCGGCTGTTGGGGGGTAGCAGCCAAGGCAGATCAGGCCTCTCAGATGGCGCTGCTCCTCAGGTCCCCGGAGCAGCCGCTTACCAATAAGGCTAACACCGGGTGAAAGCAGAAAGACTCGGTGGAATTACGAGAGTACCATGTGGTGCAAGAGCGGGAGAGAGACAGGGACCGAGGGAACAAGGGACCAAGGGACCGAGGAGAGAAGCTAAGGCTTGTGGCGTCCCACCCTTTCGCAAAAGGCGCGAAAGGATGAGGCACGGGATGCTTGCGGCGAGTTGAACGGTGGGAGTTGAAGTTTGTGCAGCGCTCTAACTCCGCTAGCCCCGCTAACTCCGCTGCATCAGCTGGCCTTAGCCTTCAAGAGCGAAAGCGCCTGATTCAACTGCTCGTCGCCGTTGGAAGGAGGCATGGGCTCCGCGCTGTCCTCAGGACCGGAGACGACCAGCGTGGGTGTAACGGCTTCGTCCTCGATCTTCTTGCCGCCGGGGTCCTCATACTTGGCAATGGTGAGCATGAGCGCGCCACCGTCGGGCAGGTCGATGGTTTTCTGCACCGAACCCTCGCCAAAGGTGCGCTCACCCACAACATCGCCGCGCTTGAGGCCCTCAATGGCGGCGGCCGTGAGCTCGGGCGCGCCATAGGTGCCGCGGTTGACCAGGACCGCGACAGGGGCGTCAGTGAGCCATTGCGACGGGTCGGCCGAGAAGGTCTGCACGGGAAACTTCTGGCCCTGAAGAGAGGCAAGATTGCCCTGCTTGAGGAAGAAGTTGGCCAGGCGCAATCCCTGTTTGGGGTCGCTGCCCGTGGTGTCGCGGAGGTCGAGGAGAATCTTGCGGCCTTTGCCTGCGCCCTTGATGCGGACGGCGAGATCGTCGACGCGCGCCGCGGTGAGCACGCCGGGTTTGAGGTAAAGGATGGACGCGTTTTCGTAGAGCTGCTCGCCCAGCGCGGGCGTGGCCAGGACGGTGCGGGTGAGCGTGATCTTGTCCGGGTCGGGCTTGAAGGGACGCACCACGGTGATGGTAACCGTGGTCCCGGCCTTGCCCTCGAGCATGAAGCGCACCAGGGCCAGCGGAAGATCGTGCGTGGACTGGCCTTCAATGAGATCGATCACATCGCCGTCACGGAGGTGGTCCTGATCGGCGGGCGAGCCCGGCAGCACGTTGACGATAGTGGCGTAACCGAAGCGCTTGGAGACGGTGAGGCCCACCTGCGCATTGTCGGTGGCGGGACGATCCTTGTAGAACTTGTACTCGGCCGCACTGAGATAGCTGGAGTCGGGATCGAGCGAGTCGAGCAGGCCGTGCAGTGCACCGTTGGTGACTTCGGGAATCTTGGGCTCGGTGACGTAATAGTTCTGAATTTTGCGCAGGACCTCGGCGTAGACGCGCATCTGGTTGTATGCGGCACTCTGCTCGTCGCCGGCGCGCACGCCAAACCAACCGAACTCGCCAAGGATGTAGCCCAGGCCGAGAGCGGCAAAGATCACCACGGAAGTTGCAAAGACAAGACGCTGGAACAGTCGCGACACACACACCACCGGGACGGCCGCCAGGGGAAGCCAGCCGCTCTTACCATGATAGACGCAAACGCCGAGGAAAGGACGCCCCATCGTGAATCGTGGTTCGTGATTCGTGGTGCGGGACGGTGCGGGTCCGGAGACCCGCACGACAGCCGGACTGGAGTCCGGCGCTACAAGAAAATAGCGAGGGCGGCCACCCGCACGAATCACGAGCCACGAATGGCGAAGGCTAGGGTAAGGCGATTGCCGTTGGCGAGTTGCTGCCAGGCGAGGCGGCTGGCGAACTTGCGCATGAGACGGATTCCCTGCCCCCCGGGCGGGAATTCCTGAATGGAGACGGGAGCGGGAGCCGGAGCGGCGACGCTACAGGGCGCGAGGGGATCGAAGGACGGGGCGTGATCTTCGATGGTGAAGACGAGTTCCCCTGCGTTCTCATTTTCGACGCCGGCAGGTGCGCACTCGACGGAGATCGCCTGGTCCGGCTGGCCGCGGTAGCCGTGGCGGATAATGTTGGAGAGCGCTTCTTCGAGGCAGAGCTGGATGGCGAACTGGGTATCAGCGGGAACGGAGTATCGAGCGGCAATTGCCTCTGCCCAGGGCCAGACCAAGGTCAGGTCCTCGAGCTGACTCTTGAGGGTCAGCCGCGGCTCGGGCAAGGATGGATCGGGGCCAGTCATCCCATTCTCAAGGGTCAGCGTTGCGCGCATAATCGCAGCCGGTGCCGCTGCCAGCTCATCCGAGCTCGGCAATGGCAGCATCCAGATCGTGGCAGACGGGGATCAGGGTATCGATGCCGCTGGTCTTGAGAACCGATTCCACCATTTCGTTGGGCGCAAACAGCACGACCTTGCCGCCGCGGCTCTTGACGGCGCGCGCGGGAGTCACGATGGAGCGCAGACCCATGGAACCAAGGAAGGCGACCTTCTCGAGGTCGACGAGAAGTTTCTTGGCGCTGCCCGCGATGAGGTTCATCTTAAGGTCGACAGCTGCAGCGCCGGCGATATCCATGCGGCCATCGAGTACTACGCGAGTGATGCCGCCCGGCATTTCTTCAGTGGAGATTTGCATTGCGCTCTTTCTTCGATGTAGTAACTGTTCAACTCCGCGACCGGGCGCGCCCAAGTTCTCCGCCCGCGTGGGATAGAGCGATGGTATTGGACGATTGTGAATGCCCGGTTAAAAGAGTGGAGTGGAAAGCGAGACGACGATCTTCGCGCCGGGACTGAGCGGCGCCGCAGCGCCGGCGGCCACCTTCCCCTGGTTTTGCAGTTCGATTTTGAAGTTCTTTTTCTTCTTGGCCTTGAATTCGCTGCTGACTACGTTGGAAACGACCTGCTCGCTGCCGTTCTTAGCGGTGACCTGGAATGACTGGGTGCCGGGCGGGACAAAGAGATTGTTGAGATCGGTTTTGTCACCGCTGATAAAGCGCAGATAGACCGCTTTATTCATTTCCACCGTGAGGGGCACGCCGTTGGGCATGTGGCTCAACTCGATCTTGAATTTGCTGTTGGCGTTGGGATCGAGTTTGTGGGGATCGGAGGCCGCGGTAGCCGGGGTGGTGGCAGGCGGCGTGGTGGTTTTGGCGGGCTTGGCCGCGGGCGGCGGAGCGCTATTAGCAGCCGGAGTTGAGGCGGGAGTGGGTTTGGTTGCGGGCGGCGGAGTGGTTTGCTGAGTTGCTGTTTGGGGCTTGGCGGTTGCGGGCGTGGGCTTAGAGGGCGTCGGCTTGGCAGGGGCGGCCGGAACCACGGCCGGAGTTTTGGTTTCCGGTACGGCGGGAGCAGGAGGCAGATCGGGACTACCGAATTGCGCTGGCGGTTGCGGGGCGGGAGGGATGACCTTCTGCCGCTCCGACTGAACGTGGCCAAGATGGTAGAGGTGGTGCAGAAACCAGCCGCCCGCGCCGGCTGCCGCAATAGCAAGCAGAGCCACGGCAATGATGATCCCGCTTTTCACCGGTTTCGAGGGCTTCTTAACCAGGGCGCCGGCTGGCCTTTGCGCTGCTGAATACGATTGGGCCGGTGGGTGCGAGATGCTGCTGGGCGTGGCGGACAGCGTGGCGTTGGGATCGCTTGCGGCCGGAGCCGTCGAGGTTAGCGTGGCGTTGGGATTGACACGCAAGGTGGCAAGATCCTGCGCCAGCTCTTCGCCTGTCTGATAACGAGCGCCGGGACTCTTGGCGAGACACTTCAGAAGCACGCCCTCCAGGCCCGGAGGAATGGCAGGGTTGAGCTTGGAAGGCGGGATGGGATCGACGTGGACGACTTTGTAAGAGACTGCCGTCATGGTTTCGCCCAGGAAGGGCTGCTCGCCGGCGGCCAGCGAAAACAAAATCACGCCCAGCGAGAAGAGGTCGGCACGGCCGTCGATGGGAGCGCCGGTGAATTGCTCGGGGGGCATGTAGGCGGGGGTGCCAAGCATCTGGCCGGTGCTGGTGATCTCACTGGCCGCGAGCTTGGCGATGCCGAAATCGGTGATGCGGGGCCGCTCGCAACCGTAAACCTCCCGCGAAGTCATGAGGATGTTGGCGGGCTTGATGTCGCGATGGATTACGCCCTGGCGGTGCGCGTAGCCAAGGGCGTCGGCGAGTTGCTGGCCGATATCGCAGACGCGGTCGAGGGTGAAGCGCTCACCCTTCTTCATGGCACTGTCGAGGGTGTGACCGTCAACAAACTCCATGACCAGAAAGGGCGCGCCGTCGTGTTCGCCCACGTCGAAGACAGGCACGATGGAGGGATGAGCCAGCACGCCGGAAGCGCGGGCCTCACGATAAAAACGCGCACGGTATTCCGCGGCCTGCTCCCCACTGAGCGCGGCGGAATGGATGGTTTTGAGAGCCACGATGCGGCCGACTGCGGGGTCATTGGCCTTGAAGACGCTGCCCATCGCGCCGCGTCCCAGCTCCGCGATGATTTCGTATCGTCCTATGAAGGTCTGGACGGCCATGGCAAGGATTGTATCAATACAACAGGACTCAGTGACTGAGGCACTCAGGAATTAGATCGCATAAACCGGAGCCCACACCGCAGCGCGGTAACGCACCACCAGCAGCGTGATGTCGTCAGACTGACTGGCGCCGCGCGTAAAGGCACTCACTGCGTCCAGGACCGACTGCTGCAGGACCTCGACCGGAACGTCCTGCTTGCCGGCCAGAGCCTGCCTGAGTCCTGAAACATCAAAAAGGTCGTGATTCACGTTCTCCGCTTCGGTGACGCCGTCGCTGAACATCACCAGCGTGTCTTCGGGCTCGAGTTGCAGGCGGGCGGATTCGTAAAAGGCTTCGGGGATCAGGCCCACGGGGAACGAACCTTCGTTGTAAAGCTCGGTGACCTGGCCCTTGCGCAGCAGGAGCGGTGAAGGATGGCCTGCCTTGATGTATTCAAGCATGCCGTCGCGGCCAATGATGCCGATGAACATGGTGGCGTAGCGGCCGACTTCAGCGTGGTGGCAGAGAAACTTGTTGACGTGGTTGAAGACCGTGACGGGATCCGCACCCATGGAGAGGCCCGACAAGGCGCCCTGCAACATGGTGGTGAGAAGGGCCGCGCCCAGGCCTTTACCGCTTATGTCGGCGATGAGGACAGCGGTGCGGTCTTCATCGACCGGAACCACGTCGAAGTAGTCGCCGCCCACTTCAGTGCAGGGTTGATGCACGCCGCTGACGGCGAGATGGGGGAAGTCGTGCAGGCCATGGGGAACCAGCGCCTGCTGAATGGTGCGCGCGATGGAAAGCTCCTGCTCGAGGCGCTGGCGCTCCCGCTCCTTCTCCACCAGGCGCGCATTGTCGAGAATGCTGGCGGCCTGGCCACCGAGCGCGTCGAGGATCTGGCGGTCGATGGCGGAAAAGGCCGCGTTGCGGCGCGAATCGAGATAGATGACGCCGAGCAGCGGGCCGTACTTGAGATCGCCGCCGGTCTCGGCAACGGCGCGCGATGAAGCGTAGAGCGGAATGGCGACCACGGCGCGCAAACGCTGCACCACAACGCTTTCGGCGGACTTCAAATCAAGGCCGGCAAGGTTCAGGTCTTCGGTGATGACGCTGGACTGTTTGCTGATGGCCTGATTGACAGCTGTCTGACTGGGGTTGATGGTCTGGGGGGCAAGATTTTCGCCCTTGTTGCCGCGGGCGAGATGAACACGCATGACGCCGGAGGCGTCGGGCTCCATGAGCAGGCCGCGATCGGCATGGGTGATGGAGATGGCGTGGTCGAGCATGGAGCCGAGCACGGAATCGAGCGGCAGCTGGGAGTGCAGCAGAGAAGAGGCTTCGAGAAGCAGGTTGAGCTTGCTCAAGCCGCTGGCGGTTGACGAGTGGGCCAGATCGGAGAACGTGCCGATGCGGGTGAGCAGGTTGGCGACTTCAGGCTGCGCGGGCACATCGGGAGCAGAGCCCACATGAAAGACGATGTGGTAACTGTCATCGATGCCGAAGCCGATCGTGTCGCGGTCGCGAAGGGGCTGCTGCTTCACCTTGGCGCCGTTCACATACACGCCGTAACGATTGCCGAGATCTTCCACGCGGTAGCCCGATTCACCCTTGACAATGGCGGCGCAATGGCGCGAGATGCGGCCGTCGGCGAGCGCGACAGTGTTGTCGGTTTCGCCGCGGCCGATGAGGAATGGGAAATGCGCGACGGTGACGTTCTGACGGGACTGGTCAGGGGCAATCACTTCAACGAATATTTGGACTGGAGAGGAAGGTTCGATCATGGCGTGCGATGTGGCCAAATTGTAACACGCAGGATGATGGGCCTGGCGCGAGAAAATCGTACGGATCGTGGGTCGTGGGTCGTGGATCGTGGGATGTGGGTCGCGGACAATCCACCGCAACGGCTGATGTTGATCACGAATCACGAACCACGGTTCACGGCCCTCACCAGGGATTGGGAGCCAGCGCCTGGTAGTGAACCCAGTCGAAATCGACGGCGCCGGAATTGGAGTTGAGCGTGGTCCAGGCAAAAAGAGCAGGCCGCGAGCCCTTCCACCAACTGAAGCGGATGGGCGTGGCCGCGCCGAGCGGATGGAAGGTCTTGCCGTCGTCTAGCGAGTAGAAATAGCGGGCCTGATCGCCGCTGACGCGCACGCGGAGCTGGATCACTGTCTGAGCAAGCGCGGGTCCTGCCGCGTGCTCCGACAGATGAAAGAAATCGAGCCGCCGCGCATCGCCCGACTGCACAATTTCAAGGCCGCTGGCGGATTCCTCAAACATGGCGAGGCCCGCGTGCACGCCGGCTTTCATGGCGCTAAGGTCAACGCGGACGGTGAACTCGAAGGAGTTGTCCTGCATGCACTGCGTCAGGGTGTTGCGCGCCGCGAGCAGACCGTCGGCGGGCATGGGGATGAGGCGCAGATAGCCCGGCCGCGCGCCGAGAGACCAGTGGGCGTCATCGGGATTGTGGTTCCACTCCCACTGCGGGCCGAGCACTTCCTCATTGAAATCGTCGGAGGTTTGCGGATGCTGTTCGGACGGCGCGGTGGAATGGCCGGGAATGGGGCCGGAAGGGACGGGCTGCCCGGTCGAATCGCGGCCTGGGGCTTCGTCGGGATCGGCGCCGATGATAGGCCAATCGTCCTGCCAGCGCACCGGCTCGAGATGCACGATGCGGCCATGGCCTCCGTCGGACTGAAAGTGTACGAACCAACCTTCGCCATCGGGAGTTTCGACATAACCGCCCTGGTGCGGGCCGTTGATGTTGGTTGAGCCCTGCGCCAGCACCACGCGGTAATCGTAGGGACCGTAGATCTGGCGCGAGCGCAACACCGCCTGCGACCCCACGCCAACGCCTCCGAAGGGCGCAAAGATGTAGTAGTAGCCGTCGCGTTTATAGAGCTTGGGGCCTTCGAGAGTGGGCAGATGTTCGGGGTCCTGCACGATGATTTTTCCTGCATCGAGCACATGCTTGCCGTCGGGTGACATGCGGTGCAGGATGAGCGGGCCGGCGCCGGTGACGGAGTGGATGAGATAGGCCTTGCCGTCGTCGTCCCAGAAGGGGCAGGGGTCCTCCAGATTGGGTTTGGCGATGACGACGGCGGGATCGCTCCACGGGCCGGTGATACTGGTTGCGGTGCTGACGAAGATGCCCTCATTCGGCGTGGGGAAATAGACGTAATAGAGCCCGTCGTGCTTCCGGATAGAAGGCGCCCACACGCCTTTGCCGTAGCGATTGCCGCCCACCATGCTGTAGCGCGGGTCCATGGTAAGGCGATCGACCACGTGGCCGACGATGGTCCAATGCACAAGGTCAGTGGATTGCAGAATGGGAATTCCGGGAACGAAATGGAAGGTGGAAGCGACGAGATAGTAGTTGGCGCCGTCGCGGATGACATCGGGATCGGAGTAGTCGGCGAAGAGAATGGGGTTGTGATAGAAGCCTTGGGGCGCGGGCCGGGATGCCTGTGCCAGGGCAGAGACGGTGAACGCCAAGAGGCAGATCGCCAGCAGCTTAGCAAACAGGTCTCTGACCACTTCAGTTCGCGCCAGTGGAGTTCGTGTTCTCCCACCCTTTCGCCCAAAAATCGGGCGAAAGGATGGGGCACGGGAAGGCTCGCCTTCAGGCGGTCGGAGACTTGGCCGGTCCTGTGATTTCCATCCTGCCGTCGCAATCATCGAGTGGCCTTTACGTTCAGCTCAGGTTGCATTTCGGAGATAAAAGCGGCCTCCCGTGGCCGCCCGATTCGGCACTCGACCAGTGACAAACTGCTGCAACGAGCGTTCCAGATACCGAAGTCAGAGCGTGCAATGTAATGGGGAGTGGGGCGATGAGCCTCACTCCCCGGTGGGTTAGAAGAGCACCTTCAGCGAAAACTGCGCGATGCGCGGATCGTTCACGACTGTAGCGGGACTCACGTTCTGAGGAGCGGTGCTGGTGACTCTGCCGAACGTCCCTCCCAGGCCGGTGACGGGGTCACCCATGTTGGTGTGGTTCAACAGGTTGAAGTACTCGGCGCGCACCTGCAGAGACGTCCGCTCGTTGAATGGAAACACGCGCGCGATGCTGGCATCCCAATCGGTGTAGGCCGGGCCCCTGAAAGAACCCTTCTTAACGTTCCCGAATGTACCGACGGGGTTGACGGAAAAAGCTGCCGAATTCAGGAAGTTTCTGCAATTCACGGGACTCGCGCATGCCGAGCCGCCATAAGCGCTGCTGCCCCCATACACCGCGCGATCGCGATTCTGGTGCGCACCGGAGTTGTTGTTTGAGCTCGAGGTAATGGTCAACGGGTCGCCCGAACGGTGCTGGACGAGGCCCGTGGTCTCATAGCCGTTGACCAGATAACGGAGAGCGGCAGGAGCATCATTCATGACCTTCGGCTCCTTGTACACATAAGAAGTCGCGACCACGTTTCGATGATCGAATTCCGTCGGCCCGTAGTCCAGAGCTTTGAAATTCGACATAGTATACGGATAAACGAACGAGTTGCCACCGCCGATGGAGGTCGCTGCCTGGTTGTAAGGCATGTTGTCGAGCGCCTTTGACCAGGTGTAGTTGAAGAGCAGGGTAAGGCCATAGCGCACGCGCTGTTCGGCCGAAACCTGCAGTGAGTTGTAATTGGTATTGCCGCCGGTGTTGGCCGCGGTGATGAAGTTCGAAGCCGGATAGCAACTGTTGGTAGCCGAGCAGCCCGGCTGATTGTAAAGGGCAGTCCCGTTGACGACCGGATTCAGTTCGAGATTCTGCCACTCGTGCCGGCTTTGCTCGGCTACATACGCAGCACGCAGGGAGAAACTGCTGCTGAGCTGCTGTTCCACGGCCAGGTTGTAGTCGACGGTGCGCGGATCCTGGAAGCCTTTGATCGGGTCGAAAGTCAGCCAGTTATTGGACGCACTGATCGGCGCGGTTGGCGGAGGCACCGCCGGGGCCGGGAAGGGATTCGTGACGCCCACGGAGCCGTATGGATTGACGAAGGTCATGTTGATGTCGCTGGCTGGATTGGTAGCTGAGAATGTGGAGGACAACGACACGGAAGTGAGGAACGGCGCGCCGTTTGAGTAGATATTGAAAAGGGTGCTGTTGATGCGGCTGTCAAAGAACAGGCCGGCGCCGCCACGCACGCTGGTTTTTCCGTTGCCGAAGACATCCCAGGCAAAGCCCAGCCTGGGCATAAAGTGGCCGTAAGCCGAGGCGGCGCCGTTGCGGTTGAAACCCGGATCGCCAGCGAACTGCATTCCCGCAGGCGCATTCGGATACACGGTCGAGTGAGTGTTCGACGCCCAGAGCTTCGGGTTGAAGCCTCCCATGCGTCCATCTCTCTCGTGCCATGGCTTGAAAGGCTCCCAGCGCAAACCGTAGTCCAGCGTTAGATTATGGGTTGCTTTCCAGCTATCCTGCACGTAGGCTCCCTGAAACTTGCCGCGGGGTTTGAAAAGCTGGCCGTTTGCCTGATTCATTTGAAAGAGATACCCAAACTCGAAGCTGGCGGCGGAATCGCCGGTGCCCGTGGGGCTGAAGTTGAACTGGCCCGGCAGTGAGTTGAGGTTATCGACATCGACCTTCGACACCTCGCCGTGGTAACCGGCGTCGATGTTGTGCTTGCCCAACAGGAAATGGATGTCGTCGGTCAGGGTATAGTTCCCTCTGCGGAAGGTCGCCTGCCCCAGCGTGGAGACGGTGAAATAGTTCGCCACCTGAATCTGCGAGATCTGTTTAAGCGGCGGCTGGTACACACCAGTAACGCCAAAGTCAGCCACGTCGACAGCGCTTGCAACCGGCCCGCGGCCGTCGTTCTGGATCTGATCGCTGATGATGAAGTTGTTGACGATGTGCGCGTTGAAGGTGTGCGTTTCAGAGATCAGCGCGTTGTAGTAGTGGTTCGAAGCACCGTTGGCCAGGGTGAGGATGTTTGTGACGTTTTCCAGGCCTTGCAGGATGAACGCGTCGGAGAAGTAGCGCTCGAATATCTTGTCTTTCGACGAAATCTCCTGATCGGCGCGCGCCGTGATCTCCGCCTCAGTGAAATTGTTCGGGAGTGAGAACGGAGCAACGGAGCCAGTGGCGGATAGCGCCGGAACATAGCTAAAGAATTTCTGCGTCACCGGGCTCATGGCAGACGGCTTCCAGGTGTGCGAACTGGCGTAGGCGTAGGTCGCACCGCCTCCTCCGGGTATCAGGGACCCCCGTACCGGGCAAGACGCGTCGGGAACCATGTAGGTGGTTCCGTTAGGATCAAAGGGATCAATGACGCAGTTGGAGGCGGTGGGGTTGGAGCCGCCAAATACCAGGTTGTTGGTTCCCGGCGCTCCGCCCGAGGAGTTCGCGCCCGCCTGGGCGATGGTCGGCAGAAGGATAGTGGAGGATCCGGCAGTCGAAGCCGCATGATTGATCGTCCGCTGGTAGCCGAAAAACCCGAACGACTTGTCGCTGCGGAGGAAGTGGGGAATATCGAGTGGTCCGCCGACCGTGCCGCCGAACTGGTTGCGATGGAGCGGGTCGACGACCTTAGCGTTCAGTGCAGTGCTGTAGGTGAAGGGGTTGGCGGCATTAAAGGACCGGTTGCGGACAAATTCAAACAGGTCACCGTGATATTGTTTGGTTCCGCCCTTGGTGATGATGTTGACCACGCCGCCGGCATTCTGGCCGTATTGCGCGTTGTAGTTGCTGGTCTCTACGCTGAATTCCTGCAGCGCATCAGGCATCGGGAATGGCTCATTGACGTTGGTGTACTCGTCCACGTTGTTGCCGCCGTCGAGCATGTAGTTGGTCTGGCCCACAAACGTGCCGTTGGCCGAAATGGTAACCGCTGACGGGAAGGTCTTGGTGTTACCCTGATCCGCCTGTCCCCCCGGCGCGAAAGTGACGCCTGCGACCTCTTCCGTGAGGGCGGAAGCATTGCGGCCATTCAGCGGCAGATCACTCACTTGCGAGGTGCCGATGACCTGGGACAAGGTGCCCGTCGTCACGTCGATCTGGGCGTTTTCAGCGCTCACCGTCACCGTCTCGGTTGCCTTGCCGGTTTTGAGCGAGATGTTGACCGTCACCGCGGCGTCAGCGCGAAGTTCTACGCCGTTCTGCGTGTACATCTCAAATCCCGCGCCCGTGGCGCTAATGTTGTAAACCGAAGGCGACAGAATGGGGAAAACGAATGTGCCTTCGCTGCCCGTCGTGGTCTTCGCCGAAATCCCCGTGCCTGCCTGGGTAGCAGTGACTTCGGCGCCTGCGACTACAGCGCCGGTCGAATCAGTCACCGTGCCATTGATGCTTCCTAGGCCCTGCGCAAGCAGCCCGCTCGGTGCACAAATGCACATCGCGCATAGGACTGCTAAACTGCCCAACAGTTTGACAAGAGCTCTCATGGTTGCCTCCTAAAGTTTGTCGATCTCGAGCCCAGCCGGAACGGAGTTGCCGCGCCAGAACAGGCGCGTACGGTCGAACCGGTTTGTGGATCCTCGCGTTTCTAGTAAACCGAATTAGCTCTTGGATAGACAGATACCGTCCCTGACTGTCAGGAATTTCCGTATCTTACTTATTTTATGGTGGTTATGGAAGAGCGATCCCCGGCATCGGGGCCCGGTGAAGCCTATTCCGCCGAGATGACAAGCACCCTGGGCGGACCCGGTGTCCCGTCGGTCACCGTGGTTCCCAGGACAATCTGCAGATTTTGGCTGCCTCCGCTGGCCCGCACCTGGGTGGCGATAGCCTGCATGAGATCGGGGTCGGTGAGGAACTCTCCGGCGGCTTCAGTGCCGTAAGTATAGAGGCCGCCAATGACGACGACGACATGGCCGGTCTCCGAATCGCGGATACGGGAGATCAAGGCGAAATCCTGCAACTTGGGGCTGTTAGCGCCGGTCATCGGCTCTGGAGGCTGATTGGTGGCCCAGCTCCAGTTGCGCGATGCGGGGTTTTTCGCGTCCCGAATATAGATAAGATGCCTGTCGGCATCCATGGCCAGGCTGTAACGGAGCTGACGGGTGAGACGCAGGCTCCATTCATTATTGAAGGCACCAATCAGCACCACGGCGCCCTCGCGGAGATCGGAGAACGAGCTGGAGTTGCCCCTGCGGATGAGGACCTGCTTGTTGCGGGCCTCGAGCGCGCCCACCACGCGGGCGATGGTGACGGTATCGGCAAAAGGCACAGTCTGCGACGAATCCGAACTGGGAACAGGGGTAACCGTGCTGCTGGTTCCATCGGCGTCGGGCACGGTGGGAGGGCCGTTGGGGTGATCTCCCACGGCCACAAGGACCGGGCCCGGTGTGTCGACGACCGGCCGCCAGAATAGGTCTTCTGGATTGGCTTTGTGCAGCCAGCTATACCCCAGCGCGACGGCAAGCGCGGCGGTAGCAACCAACAGGAGGCCCCAATGGCGGCGCCACCAGCGCGGAGTCTGTTTAGTTGCGGCCGTGCTTCCAGCCAGGGGGACTGGCCCGAACTGGATATGGGCGCTGTGGGTTTCAAAACCAGCTTCGGCCGCTTCCGCTTCTGGATCGATAAGGCTGTGCCGGCCCTGACCCGGATACGTGAATCTCGGAACATAGGAGCCCGGCACCAGGTCGATGCGCAGCTCGGAACGGTGCCTTTCGTCGACATAATAGGTGGCGAGGCGCTTGCGCAGTTCCGTGGCCGCGGTGCGCACGATGTGATCGACGTTGGTGTCGTAATTGGGGTCCCTTTCGAAGACCTCAACGCCGATGGTTCGTTCCTTGATCTGATCGGCCGATCCGTTCAGCGTTTGCTCCACGACATATTTGAGAAAAGCCACGGAGCGCTTGCTGGAACGAAAGCCGTCGTCGCGTACCAACAGGTCGAGCTGCGCACGAATCATGCTCGCGGTCAGGTCGGGCGTTGCTCCGTACTCGACTTCGGCGTCGATCATGCTCTTTCCAGTGACAGCGATTTTAGCACGCATGCTGCGCGGTTCGGCGGTTCTCGTCGCGGGCTTGCGGGGCGCGCGTGGCTGAGATTATCCAGGCTGGCGAACCGCGTATAATCAGCGGCGACGCAGGACTGTGCCCGACTTTCATCGAAAAGGATCTGCGACTCCCATGTTTCCGACCCGAAAAATTTGTTTTTTTCTGCTGCCAGTTGCGGCTTTGCTGCTGACAACTTCGCTCTCATGGGCGCAGGATGCCGCGCCGCAGCGGCCGCAAATCACCGGCGTCTCACATGTGGGCTATTTTGTATCCGACTTGCCGAAGGCCATGGCTTTCTGGCACGACCTGCTCGGCTTCGACGAGTACACCATGCTCAACAAGCCGGGAACGGACCAGGTCCGCATCGCGTTCATCAAGATCAACGACCAGCAGCACATCGAGTTATTTACCGACGCGCCGCCGTCGCCGCCCAGCATGATGAGCCACTATTGCTTCAGCGTGAGCAACGTGGACGAGATGCGGACTTATCTTCGCTCAAAGGGTTTCGATGTGAAGCCAGGTAACGGTGGCAAGACCCGCACCGGTGATTACGCCTTCGAAATCAAGGATCCTGACGGCACGCTGGTGGAGTTTGTCCAGAGCCTCCCCACGGGAATCGAAATGCAGGCTGCGGGCAAGTTCATGCCGCCCGCGCGCATTGCCGACGCGATCTACCACGTGGGCTTTCTGGTGGAAAATCTGGACAAGTCGCTGGCTTTTTACGAGGGCGTATTGGGATTTACGGAAACCTGGCGCGGCAGCAGCAACGGGAAAGAACTGAGCTGGGTGAATCTGCGCGTTCCGGACGGCAAGGATTACATCGAGCTGATGCTTTACGACGCGCCGGCGTCGGGCTTCGGGACGAAGAACCATGTCTCGCTTCTGGTTCCCGATGTGCAGAAGGCAGTCGCGGAGATCGAATCCCGGCCCGCGTACAAGGACTATCAGGCCCATGCAAAGCCGATCGTGATACAGGTGGGGAAGAACGGCAAGCGGCAGGTGAATCTCTACGATCCGGACGGAACGCGCGTGGAGCTGATGGAAGCGCAGACCGCAGATGGCAAACCGGTGCCACCGTCTACCGCACCGCCTCCGGCGCCGGCGCACGAGTAGGGCGAAACCCCACCCTGGGGGCAAATACATAAACGTCGTGAAAGTGAGGCACCCCAGGTTGGCGCGGTGTTGAATTTTAGGCTCGGGCTCGTGCTGCCCCACCCTTTCGCAGAAAGCGCGAAAGGATGGGGCACGGGAGGTTCGTGTTGGGTCGAGAATGCGGCCTGAGCTTATATATTGATAAAACTCGCGGCGCGCTGAGGTGAGGATTTGCTGAGGCAATCGGCTCTGAATCCGTATCGAACTCGCCGCTACAGCTTCCTGTTATTCTCGCAATCACAAATGGAGAAATCTCTGCACGCTTCGAAGAATGGTTCCGGCAGTGGCTCTTCGGCCGGCCTGCCGCGCGTTCTGGGCGCGGGCGAAGCTATCGCGATCGTGATCGGGACCGTGATCGGCAGCGGGATTTTTCTCATTCCCAGCGAGATGATGCGCGACACCGGCTCCTCGCTGCTGGTGTATCTGGCGTGGATCGTGGGTGGATTGCTGTCGCTTTTCGGAGCCATGACCTACGCCGAACTAGCCACCATGATGCCGTATGCGGGCGGGGAATATGTGTACCTGCGCGGCGCCTACGGGGACACTGCGGGCTTTCTCTACATGTGGACCTGGTTTACGGTGGCCAAGCCGGGGTCGATCGCGACTGTTGCCCTGGGCCTGGCGCGCACGCTGGAGTTCTTTCCCGCCTTTTCCCATTTGTCGGATGCGATTCCCGGCCTGCCCTTCACGCTCTACTGGTCGCAGGTTTTTGCCATCGCCGTCACGTGGCTGATCACCGGGCTGAACTACCTGGGCATCAAGAAAGCCGGAGATTTTCAACTGGTCTTCACGGTGCTGAAGGCGGTTCTGATTCTCGTTGTGGTGGCGCTCTGCTTTCAGTCCACAAGCGGATCGTGGAGCCACTTTCTCACCCGGTTGCCGCACGCGACGAGCGGTTGGAACGGCTTCATGCTGGCGCTCATCGCAACCTTGTGGGCCTACGACGGCTGGAGCGATTTGAGCATGGTGGCGGG
>Ga0074046_10002064_pt1 | contig 17585 bp, 17 predicted proteins | sample BogForMeECP23OM3_FD_94441 | JGI IMG/M metagenome (GOLD analysis project Ga0074046, IMG submission 94441) | Bog forest soil microbial communities from Calvert Island, British Columbia, Canada - Bog Forest MetaG ECP23OM3 | ecosystem: Environmental > Terrestrial > Soil > Wetlands ... | reverse complement strand
GGGCAACATCCACAATAAATCACCACATTCGTCGAACGCGGAAGTGAACCCGCCCACTTTTTGATTTCCGCCAGTCCTTCGGCGTTGCCACCGCTGCCGTGGTACTGCGCTCCCTTAATGTGACCGGCGGTATATAGCCGCTGAAAGCCAACGAACAGCACGGTGGCCGTGGACTTGCCGCCAGCCAACTCCTTCGCGAAATCAGCGGCCTGAACCGTTTGCGCCGCCGTCCACGGATCCGTGGAGGTCTGTGCGCGCGTAAGCTCAAGAGGAAGCAGCGCGAAAACAAAAACGAAGCAAGCAAACAACGAAAGCACAAAAAGCAACCGGCGTGAACTCATGATGAGATCCTCCGTCCGCAGTAACCGCAGCAATTGTACCGCCGATGGCTAAGGATGAGAGGACGCGGCGCGCGTGAAGCGCAGCGGCTTGTCAAACCCTTCTGCATAAATCAGAAGATAGGGATCCTGATACGCGTAGCGTGTCGCTGCGTTCAGGGCCTTGAAGTAGGCGTCTTCCTGTTTGCTGACATCATTGTCGACGCAGGCCATGCGCGTGGAAGCCAGCGGCCCCATCTTCAGCGTGTCACCGCTGATCACCACGCTGCCGGTGAATCTGTTGCACGAACCATTTCCCGCTACGCGCCCCGCCTCTGGAAATGCCAGCGTGGCTTTCCCGCCAGGCAGTGCTGGAGTTCCCGCAAGATCGGTCAGCATCCACTCTGTGCCGGGAAGAGAAACCTGCGTGGCGGCAGCAGTCTTCGGCGGATTCGCCGTGGTTTTATTGGAAGACGCGCACGAAGAAAGAAAAGAAGCCATCAAGCCAAAGAACAACACCACAGAAAGAAGTTTCACGCAGATTCCTCCGGCATTACAAAACTTTACGCAGTCTTCTTGGCAACAAACAGGCGGTACAGATACAAAAGCAGGATCGCGCCAACCACCGACATAATAAATCCCGCCGATTGCCCCTCCTTATACCAACCCAACATGCGCCCCAGGTATCCGGCGATGAACGAACCCGCCAGCCCCAGTAACATCGTGACAATCCATCCGCCGGGATCCTTTCCGGGCATAAGGAACTTGGCCACCGCGCCGATGATCAGGCCGATCAATGCGGTCCATATTAGACTGAACATAGTAGAAGCCCCTTTCTCGTAGGCTCATTGCAACGGGACAAATTTCCCTAAACGCATGCGGAGAGATGCCGATAAGCTGCGGAAAAATGTGGGCGAAAATTAGCAGCTTTAGGCAACAGCAGGGCGGAGCTTTCAGGACTTACGCAGGACTATAGTCCACTTGGCGCGCGAAGCGCAATATGCAGCCCGGTGCGCGGCGGACGGGCTATTTTTGGTTCAATTCCTTGCGGGTGCGCATCAACTTGGCGGCGGTGCTGCGCAAGGTTTCCGGCACATTTTTGTTCATCGAAAGCCGTTTCAAGTCCACGGGATTCAGCATCGGCAGCATGTGCAGGGTGACATCCAGAGGGGTCTTGGGATTGTTCATCAGGTTGCGCACCACCACGTAATTCTTGCGGAACACGCGGTTGCCGGCGATCAGCCGCAGAATTTCGTCGGTCAGGTTGGCCATGGAGGCGAACGCTTCCACTTCCTGATCGGTCAGCCGTGGTGATTGCAGCACGGAGCGTTGCACAACCTTGTTCGAGTCGCGGATCAGCGTGCGCCGCGCCTCCGATCCGCCCTTCATGGCGAACTGCACGCGCTGCGCCACGGTCATTTTGCTGATCTGTTGCAGCAGCGTTTGCCGTTTCTGCGGATCGGGTTCCGCATCCGCGGCGGCATCCACCAGATGCTTCAAGTCTTCGGACACTTCGGTGCTGGCCAATTCGCGTAAGGTATTTTTCTGATCCGCGGTGAGATGCGAAGAGTGTTCCAGCGTGGTAGCCAGCGCGCGCGAGGCGGACACGCGATCCAGTTCTTCCATCAGGAATTGCACCTGCGCGGCAGTCAGCAGAGGCGCCAGCGGCACCAGGTGCTCACCCGCACAGTTGCGGTTGCCCAGCATGGCTTCAATCACGCCCGCGTGCTTGCCCAGGTTTTTTCCCGCATAGGCAAACAGAGCCGGCAAAGCCTGTTCGCGTTTCAAAGCTTGCACAAAATGTTCCGGCGCGGCGGACAGCAGCGCTTCCCCGGCATGATTGGCGACCAATTCGTCCTGATCGTGGCTTAATACCGCGAGAATTTCCACGCGTTCCGCCGGGGGAATGTGCGCCCCGCCCGCGCCGCATACCGCAAGTTTCCGTTCACGGGGTGCGCGGCCATGCCGCAAATCTTCTAGAACTTCAACGCTGAGAGTTTCCACCACTGGCTTGCCTCAAGTCTGCATGACTCAACTTAATTGTACCGGACGATCCCGGCACGCCAAGGGGAGGCATGGCCTGGCCGTTCAATTCCAGCAACACCGCCGCGGAGTCCGCCACGGTCACTTCAAATTCCTGGTTAGCGGTGAAACGGCGATTTTCTCCCGCGTGCACTTCGTCGTAGAACGCCACATGGCCATCGGCCACAACCAGCAAATGTGTGGCGGCGCTGACGGACACCAGCAAGTCCATCGGTCCTGTAGCCGGTGTTACCGGAACATTTGGCGTGCCGGTGGGCACTTCCGAGGATGTCAGCACCATCGGCACGGCGGCGGGTGGGCTGGGTGCAGGCTCGCTGGACGCGGGAACTTGTTGCACCGCGCGGCGGGCGGCGAAGTACCTCCACGCATAGATACATCCAAAAACAATTCCGGCGAGCAACAGAAGCGCGCCAAGAACCAGCGCTGCGGGTATCCACTTGGACGGCGCAGGGATGCGCTCTTCGGGGTGTTCCGGGGCAGGCGCGACTTGCGCGGCATGCGCCAGGTCGTATTCGCCCAGCAACGCCTCCTCGTCCAAGCCGAGATACCGCGCGATGGAGCGCACGAAACCTCGATTGAAGACGCCGCCGGGAAGCTTTTCCCAGTCTTCATTTTCCAGCGCTTCCAGAAAACGGGGACCAATACGAGTCGCCGAAGTGATTTCCTGCAAGGTCACTTCGCGCAGTTCCCGCTCGCGCTTCAGCCGTTCTCCGAAATTTCCCCTGGCCATGCCTTCTGTCCGCAAGGAATCAGTGTAACAGTTCTTGTGCAAGGGACGCGGATTCCGAAATGGCTCTTGGGGTTTGCCCGTTTGGGGAGTCGCAGCCTCGCGCTAAGGATGGAGCACGCGGCCGTTCTATTCTTTAGGAGCTCTCAGCTCCGACATTACGAGTCCGCAAAAAATCGGCTTCAGCCGCTGAGGACTCCGCATCCTGGCCACACTCCCAACACCGCCACTCGCCATCCTCGCACCTTGTATCTCGCGACTAAAAGAAGTAAGTCCATGGAAGGATTGAGCTGGGAACTGCACGATCAGCTGAAAGGAGCATCGAGGAGGTGGGCAATGGCGAAACTGTTTGCGGTGACGCGCACGCGCGGGCCGCGGTGGAACCATGCGGTGTCGCTGGAGGAGCAGGAAGACTGGAGCGCTCACGCGAAGTTCATGGACGCGTTGCACGCGGAAGGCTTTGTGGCGCTGGGCGGCCCGCTGGAAGGCACCTCGGACGTGCTGCTCATTGTCCGCGCCAGGGATGCCCACGAGATCCACGCCCGCCTCTCCGCCGATCCCTGGACCAGCATGGAGCTGCTGCACGTCAAGCACATCATCCCGTGGACCCTGCGCCTCGGATCGCTGGGGTAGAGAGGGGATTCGCCCTCAGTGTTTTTGGTTTCTAGCTTTTCTTTTCTTCTTGTCTCTGCCGTGTTTGTTCAATTCTCGGATATTCCAAACGCCGTTGGGAGACAGATTGGCGACGAACGGGGGAATTCGGGAATTCAAAAGTGACTTAACATGGGCCCAATTCGCGAACAAGATCGATGCCCACACGGCGGGGTTCTTGTTGTTTTTGGGGCAGGAATAGGAAGCATCCGTTGTTTGCCCCTATTGCTTTCATGCTCACCGGGTCTTTGAGAATACGTCTATCTGGCGTGATAGCAATCCAGGACCTTTGGCCGCAAGAGGCCAACCATACTTCATCCGCTTCATCGGGTTTGAAATAGTCGTCGTGAACCCGAACGGCTAGCCCTTCTTTCCTTAACGCCTCGGCCAATTGTTTGCTTCCCAAGTTCCGATCAAGAAAGAAGATGAAGATGTCAGGCTGCTGGGGCGTAACGAATTACCTCTTCGATTTGAGACACTTCCAGACCGTAGTCGTCCGCTATGCTTTCGACCCCTTCTCCTGTGTTGAAGCGACCAACGATTACTTCGGCCATCACCCCGGTTCCGTTAACGACCGGCCTGCCCGAGGAGACCGCTGGATCTATGACGACAACTCGAGGAGGATCGCTGTTGAGATCCCCTGGCCAGTTCATCCTGATTGGGAAGAGCTTAATGGGCCAGCCTTTTTCGTCGCGCTCTATTCGGCGAAGATAAAAATCGAGTATCGGGCCAAGGCCAAGCTGTCCCCAACTCGATACATTAATCGTCTGTTCTTCTCCCGACCGCTGAATCTTTTTGACGAACAGATCCTTACCATCTGTCAGAAAACTCTCACTGAGCAGAGGATGGGCCGATGGATAAGTTTTTCGCACGTAATCAATGGCCCTTCGAATTGCGGGCATATCTACCAAATGCTTCTTGCGGGTGGAGAGTAGGATGTGCGCCTCCACGAGGTTGAAAAAGGACAACTGTCCGGGAAAGGCTATTTCCACAAGCGGCTTGAAGAATTTTGGGCCCGTAGACGTCGGATACTTCCTTCCATTCACCCAAGAATCCAAAGTAGCAACGGACATCCCTAAGCATCGAGCGGCTTCCTTGACGCCATAACGAGGCACATCACGCCGATCAATGGTTTTGGAGGATGGCATAAATTCTCCCAGCCCTATGTTTATACCATTATCTCTTAAAGCTTGCCGCCAGCTTCTACAGCTAATGGCGTAGGCGGCCAGATTGTACCCCACGGCTGTCCTCGTAAGGACACCTTCAACGTTGTGACTTCACAACTGGCGCGGGGAAGAGACTTATACTTTGCGGCGGCGCGGTGGCGCGGAAGAGCAGCGAGTGGCGGAATGAGGAGCGTTGCGATGAAAACGATAGGGGCGAAGGCGTGTCTGGTGTTGTTGCTGATGAGTGCGCCATTGTGGGCGCAGAACAAATTGCCGGAAGGCATTCTCGAAGGGTACGACGGGGAATGGACGCATGTGTCGCAACAATTGATCTCGCTGGCGGAAGCCACGCCGCAAGAGAAATTCGCGTGGCGCCCGGCGCCGGGAGTGCGCTCGACCAGCGAAGTGTACATGCACATTGCCATGGCGAACTTTTATTTGTTGAGCGCGACAGGGCCGAAGATGCCGGCGGATTTGAAAGATGGGATGAGCAAAACAGTGACGCAGAAAGCGGAAGTGATTGGCTGGCTAAAGCGCTCGCTGGAGGCGGTGAAGCAGGCGCACCTGGCGGAGAAGCCGGACGATTTGCAGCGGAAAGTCCGCTTGATGGACCGGGATGCGACGGTGGAAGGGGTGTACCTGCGCATCATCGTTCACGCCAACGAGCATATGGGGCAGTTGGTGGCGTACGCGAGGATGACCGGGGTGGTGCCACCGTGGTCGAAGGATTAACGCCACCGAAATGTCGCTCCCAATTGCCGGGACGACGCGTTCCCCTCAGCGCGGGCGGGTGCTAAGCCCAGCCTGTTTCCAGAGCTTCTCCCATTGCCAGATGCCGTACATGGCTTTGTGCGCGTTGTAGCCGAATTGGTGCGCCAGCATCAAAATCTGCCCGCGATGATGCGCCTCGTGCGCGAACATGTACGCGAACATGGTCCCACCGGCGGGCCAAGTGGACGCCCAACCGTCACGAGAAAACTTGGCAACGCGACGATTCGGCGCGGTGGAGAGAGCATCGGACAACATGCGCAGGCACTGCTCCGCGCTTTTCCGATGCGCGGAAGCAACCTGCTTCATGGTGCAGCGGTGGGGATCGAGGCGTGGCGGACGCTTCAGATGCGGCGCGGATAGCTTCAACCACTTCAGACGGGTGTTGTGCAGGTGCGCGAAGATGGCCGCGATGGTTCGGCCCTTGCCTTTTTGGCCCGGCAGCGGGGCGCGCCACGCGCGAGGGTCGAGCTGCGACAGGATCAGCTGGTTCATGGCGTCGTTGCTCGCGTAGGTTTCGAGCAGGGTGTCGCGAATCTCGGCAAGGGCGGCGTGGGATGGCAGTGCCATGGAAGCTCCGCCAATGTAATAAATTCGGGCGGCTGTTTGCAATCAACACGAGGAGCCCGCCATTGTTGCGCGACGGATCGGTGGAGGCGTGGGCCGCTGTTTTTTCACCACAGAGTACAAACAGGTCCACAGAGGGCACGGAGAATTGGATTACGGGTCGCGAGGATCGTGGGGCACCGGCTATCTTCAGGACGAGCACAGCGTCGACAGATTGGGAGAAAACACCAACACGCACCGCTTCGGGCGCAGGGAAAACCCTCGAAACACGAGGATGGGAACCCTGCGTTCAGCTTTTCTTCGAGGTAGTCACGAAGAAGGCGGCAGCCTCCTGGTGGACGTGTTCCTTGCCGCAGTGAGGGCATTTGATCTTGCCCTTCTCGTGTTCGGCAAGGCTCAGAATGACTTCGAACGGCTTCTTGCAATCATCACAATAAAACTCATAGCGGGGCATGGGGACCTCCGTGGAATGCCAGAGGGGATGGGTCTAGGTAAGGGTGTACGCCCGGGGAGTGCCGGTGTCAACAGCTTGAGAGGGGAGTGCGGTCGCGGCTCAACGAAGAGCAATGCTGAGAACAAGGATGGCAAACGCGACAATTAGTTCGCCCGTTCTGAACCAATGGTAAAGATCCCAGCGATGCTCCTGGATCCTCCAGTCGTCGGGAAGTGATCTAGCCGTCCATTGGGAAATGCGGTTGTTGATCGGGACCGGGCCGACGAGCGAAAACAGAACGGCAAATGCCTGAAGGGCAAAGGCGATTGCAGCCAAACGCCACGCCAGATGGCTCAAATGTACGAGAGGGAACAGAAGCAGAAGATTCAGCAGCGTCGAGCCAGCCATCCAAAACGGCATCACGCGACCCAACAACGTCGCGAACGTTGAGCGCAGGGCTATATGTGCTTCCAGAGATTGGCGGTTGAGGACAGGATGTAAAAACACCGCAACGTTCAGCTCACTTCCACACATCAGGCCAAGCACGACCGCTGCAAGAATCGGAAGGGTGATGGACATGCTAACTCCTCCTCGTTATTAGATGACCAGCGGAGGGCGGCGTTGTGCCGGGACTTCATGGGCAGCCTGAGATCATCTTCACCCGCGCACCTTAACTACGCAACGAGATTGCGGACCTAACGAATTTGTTGACAGGGCACGTGGCGGAGAGTACGGTGGCGTTCATTGTCCGGGCCCATTCTGCGAAACAAAAGGGAGAAAACTAAAGATGCAACGAGTCTTACTTGCAGTGGCATTCGTGTGTCTGACGGGAGCAGTAGCAATGGGGCAGGATCCTGTGAAGGTTGATCCGAAACATTACAAAGTGGAATCCGAAAATGCCGAGGTGCGGGTGCTGCGGGTTCACTATGGACCACACGAAAAATCGGTGATGCATGGGCATCCGGACGCGGTGGTGATCTATCTGACTGACGTCCACGTGGTGTTCCACACCCCGGATGGGAAAACTGTCGAAGAAACCGGGAAAGCGGGAGAGGCGAGGTTCACTCCCGCGGGGACGCACCTGCCGGAAAATGTGTCCGACCAGCCAATGAACGCCGTGCTGGTGGAACTCAAGGGTAAGGCGGCCCAGTAAGCGCACGCCTAATGTTTGCTCAGGTATTTCATGCCGGTGTCGCACATTATTGTGACGATGGTGGCTTTCGGTGGAAGTTGTTCGGCTAGCCGCAGGGCAGCGATTACGTTAGCGCCGGTCGAGGTGCCGGCGAAGACGCCTTCCTCACGCGCTAGGCGGTTGGTCATGGCTGTGGCGTCTTCGGTGGAGACTTGTTCAATGTGGTCGGCGATGTCCTTGTGCCAGAGGGGCACCACGAAGCCGGCGCCGATGCCGTCCATTTTGTGCGCGCCTGGCTTGCCGCCGGAAAGCACTGGGGATTCAGCGGGCTCGACGGCGACGAGCTTGATCTGCCGCTTGTGGCGGCGCAACGCTTCGCCGGTGCCGCGAAGGGAAGCGGCGGTGCCCACGCTCTGCACAAAGCCATCGATCTTCCCGCCGGTCTGCGTCCAAATTTCCTCGGCCAATTCGTGATACGCGGCAAACTGGTCCTTGTTATTCATCTGATCTGTCCAGAACGCGCTGGTGTTTGCGGCGATGACGCCGGCGGCTGCGATCATGTCGCGAGTGAGTTTCTCCGTCATGCCGCCGCCTTCGCTGGCGATGATTTGAAGCGCGGCGCCTAGCCTTTTCATGTGCTCGAGTTTCTCGCGGGAGAAGGCATCGGAAGTGACGATGTGCAGGGGATAGCCTTTGACCGCGCAAACGAGCGCGAGGGACACGCCGGTGCTGCCGCCGGTGTATTCGACGACGGAACCATGCGCGAGGAGACGAGCGTCGGCCTCTGCTGCTTCGATCATGGCCAGCGCCATGCGGTCCTTCATGCTCCCTGTCGGATTTTCGCTTTCGAGTTTGAGGAGGATGCGGGCGCCATTTTCGGGGACGATCTTGCGCAGCGGCAATAATGAGGTGTTGCCGATGCACTGCAGAATGTTCTGCGGTAGTTCCGTCATGGGGGCTGGGTCTTTGCGGATGGCGACGGCAAAAACAGCGGTCACCGTGCACGAGCCTTCAGGGACAATCTAACTCTAACACGAGTAGCGGGTGCCACAGGGGCACTAGTTGGCGTTGGGTGCGGCGGGATAGAGGCGGTCGAACTCGGGATCGTCGCGGAGGAGAGTAAGATCGGGGTCACGTCGCGCCCAGATGGAATCCTTAAAGCCAGCTTCCCAAGCTTTGCGCAGAGCTTCCATGGCTTGGGCCTTGGTCTTGAGCAAACAATAGTTGCACGCGGCGTTGTAGAGGATCGAAGCTTCGTTAGCGCGCAGGGTCATGGCCAGATCGGTTTCGCGCATGGCATCTTCGAATCGGTTCAGTTCCGCGTAATGGCCGCCAATCAGGATGCGCGCGCGAGCATCCTCGGGCACTTGCTTTAAATGGTTTTCCAGCGCGGCGACGCAACGTAACAAAACGTTGCGGCGAATTTCTTCTTTGCCCAGAGCGCCGAGCGCGTTCATGACCGGGACGTAGACGTTGTAGTCTTCGCCGCTGGCCTCCAGTGCCGTTTCGAATATGTCGGCGACTTCTTGATACCGTCCCGCGGAAAAAAGGGCGCGGCAGAGCAGGTAGTAGGCCCCTTCGCAATCTCTTTTGCGTTCGATGGCCTTTTGCGTCATGCGCACGGCCTCAGCGTGCAGGTCGGTGGCGTAGAGAACCCAGGCTTGGCTCACCTGCACTTCCGGCAAGTCCCAGCGAAGCGCTACAGCTCGCCCGGAGGCGTTGCGCGCGCGCTCCACCCAAATCGGATCGCGGCTGAAGTTGCAAAAAAACATGGCGCACGCACCGGCGCAGGCGGCGTAGGCCAGCGCAAAGCTCGGGTCCATGGTCACGGCGTTTTCAAACATCTGTAGCGCGAATTCCAGGTCCTGGCGCGTCTGACGCCGGGCGTAGCGTTTGCCGCGTAGATACAAATCATATGCCTGCAGATTCTCGGTAGGCTTGACCGCCAACGCTTCCAGTTCTTGCGGGGAAAGCGTAACGCGAAGCGCTTCCGCGATCTTACGCGCAATTTCATCCTGCACTTCAAAAACATCTTTCATCTCGCGGTCGTAGCGCTCGCTCCACAGCGGAAAATCCGTGGTGGTATCCACGAGTTGCGTGGTGATGCGCAGGCGGTTCCCAGAGCGTCGCAAACTGCCGGTCAAAACATAAGCGGCCTTCAATTGTTGTCCAATCTGCCCGGGGGTCACTTGTTTATCTCGGAAGGCCAGCACAGTGGGCCGCGAATAGGTATTGAGCCCGCGGATTTTGGACAGTTCGGTGATGATGTCCTCGGTAATTCCGTCGCGAAGATATTCGTCTTCTCGCACGCCACTTAAGTTTTCGAAATAGAGCACGGCCACGGATTTGGTGCTCGGCTTGACCAAACCGGTTTTCGTCTCCGTCAGCTCTGCAGTGCGTTTGCTGCCGGATTCCAGGTCGCGTTTCAAGCGATTGAGATCGGTCTTGAGCTCGGTGGCGGACTGACAACGCAGAGTGCGATCTTTCTCCAGCAGTTTGGCGAGAAGGCGTCCAAAATCCGGCGGCACTGCCGGGTTCACTTCCGCAACAGGGACCGGATCGCGATTCAGGATGGCGTCGAACACCATCGCGGAAGTATCTCCGCGGAAAGGGAGCATGCCGCTGGCCAACTGATACAGCACGGTACCCAGCGAGAAGAGGTCGGTACGGGCATCGACAAGTTGTCCGCGCGCCTGTTCCGGCGACATATAAGAAACCGTGCCCATCGTGGAACCGGGCGAAGTCAATCCGGCGCCAACCATCGTGTCCATTCGTGAGGGGGAGGAGCCGGCCTCGGGCAATTCTGCGGCCTCAATCTTTGCCAGGCCAAAATCCAGCACCTTCACCTGGCCGCGATCGGTCAAAAAAAGATTCGCGGGCTTGATGTCGCGGTGGACAATTCCTTTGGCGTGGGCCGATTCCAGGGCGTCGGCAATCTGGATGGCCATGGGCAACAATTTCTCCATCGGAAACGGCTGCTTGGTCATGAGTTGACCCAGGGTCTGCCCCTCGAGCAGTTCCATGACCAAAAAGTGCCGGCCATCGTGTTGTTCGATCGCGTGGATGGTGCAGATGTTTGGATGATTCAGCGCCGAAGCCGCACGCGCTTCTCGTTGAAAACGCTCGATCAACTGGGAGTCTTGCGCCATGGCTTCCGGAAGGAATTTGACGGCAACGCGGCGCCCGAGTCGCGAATCCTCGGCTTCATACACCACACCCATGCCGCCGCTGCCCAGCTTCCGTGTGACCTTGTAATGCGTAATGCTCTGCCCGATGAGGGAATCCGACCCGGCCATAGGTTAGTGATACTAGACTGCACCTCGTTTTCGGTCAAGGCGCGGCGCACCAGGTGTTTCTCACCGGGCGTTCGGGGGACCCTGCCGATGGCGAAAAGGTTACGCCTGTACCACGTCCAGGTTGCGCCGCATTTTCCCAGGCGCCTATACTGGCCGGGTCTGGCAAGGGTGCGTGTGTGCGCGCAAAGGCGGCACGTTCAGTTCAGGGGAAGACCTTTGACAGTTCCAATCAACCGGAGAATGTTTCGTGAGCCTTGACGAGATCAAGCAGTTCCCAACGGTGGAACGCCGGCGAAATGTAGGCGCACCCGTGGAACGACGCGAAGCAGGGGAAGTGGCGGTCTTCCAGGAATTGGGGAAGGCGCTGACTTCGTCGCTGCAGCTCGATCAGGTGCTGCGAACGATCATGGAAAAGATCGACGAATTTTTGCGGCCAGACAACTGGTCGCTGCTGCTGCTGGACGAAGCCAAGCAGGAACTGTATTTCGAGTTGGCGGTAGGGAAGGCTTCGCAGGCTCTGAAAGATGTGCGCATCAAGCTGGGCCAGGGGATTGCGGGTTGGGTGGCGCAGCACGGCGAAGTGGTGATCGTGCCGGATACCACCAAAGACACGCGCTTCTTCGGCAAGGTGGACGAAAAGACCAAGATGGAGACGCGGTCGATTGTGGCCGTGCCAGTGAAGTTTCGCGACACGTGCCTGGGCGTGATTGAGCTGATCAATTGCGTCGGTGTGGAAGGATTCGATCCTCGGGACTTGAAGCTGCTGGAAGCCCTTTCGGACTTTGCGGCCATTGCCCTGGAGAATGCCCGGCACGTGAAGCGCATTCACGAGTTGACGATCAAGGACGATTGCACTTCGCTGTACAACGCGCGGCACATGGGTTTTATTCTGGACACGGAAATCTACCGCTCGCAGCGCTACAACTACGAATTTTCGATTGTTTTCATCGACCTGGACCATTTCAAACAGGTGAATGATACCCACGGGCACCTGGTCGGCTCGCGGCTGCTGGCCGAAATGGGCGAAGCGCTGAAGACCAATTGCCGGCTGATCGATTTTGCGTTTCGCTATGGCGGAGATGAATTTGTGATTTTGTTGCCGCAGACGTCGAAGGAGAACGCCATTAACGTGGCGCGGCGCTTGCATAAGCTGATTCGTGAATCGGTGTGGCTGAAGGCCGAGGGATTAAATATTCAGATTACGCCAAGCGTGGGTTTGGCGGCGTACCCCGCGGATTCGAAGACGAAAGAAGGATTGCTGCATCTCGCGGACGAGGCCATGTATCTGGTGAAGAATACGAATCGCGACAATGTGGCCGCCGCGAACGTGGGCATTCTGCCGGCTCAGACCGCCGCGGAAGCCGCCGGTGAAGCCGCGGGTTGAGCTTCTTGTCGGGGGCACGACTTCCGTCGTGCCACGAATCTTCCGTCATTCCGGACGCAGTCTGCGAGGTGAGGAATCCCTCCTGGCAGCTCCGCAACCTCAGCCGGTGTACACCTCCTGAAAATTCTGATTAACTTAAAAATATGAAACGAAGCGAAGCCGCTCGTTATGCGCGCTGGTCGGCGCTGACTGCTTTGTTGCTGGCGTCGATCACCGGCGGGATCTACCTGCACCGGCAATGGGTGGCGCACGTGGAGCGGAAGAAAGCCCCGCCGCCGCTGGCAGAGAATCAGGAACGGCAATCGATTGGCCTGAAGGTGTCCAAGAACGAAGGCGATCGCACGGTCTTTACGGTGCAGGCGTCGAAGTCCACGGACCTGAAGGGCGTGGACATCAGCCTGCTCGAAGATGTGAAGGTCACAGTGTTCGGCAAGCTCGGAGACCGCCACGACGTAATCCACACACACAGTTGCCGCTACGCGAAAACCAATGGCGGGATCGAATGCAGCGGTGACGTGCAGATCGATTTGCAGAGCGCTGCCGACGCGGCGCGCGCGCAAGGCAATAGCGCCGGCAATCCGAACCTGATTCACGTGGAAACCAGCGCGGTGACGTTCAACCGCGAATCCGGCAAGGTAGAGACTTCGCAGCCGGTGAAGTTCACCCTGCCCGATGGTGACGGGGAAGGCGTTGGGGCGACGTACTTTTCGGAAGACGGCGTGTTGCGGCTCGAAAAGAATGTGCGCGTAACGCTGCGCGAGACAGGGCCGCTGGCCGTGGGCAAGAAACAGAATGCGCCCCCGTCGGATGTGGTGCTGCGGGGAACAAGCCTGGAAATGGGCAAGCAGTCGGGCAAAGTTGTCTTGGCCGGGCCCACCACCGCAACGACGCCCACACAAGAGCTCAGTGCGGGCCAGTTAACGGTTGTGCTGGACGAACAAAACCGCCCGCAGACATTGCTGGCTGAGCCGGGGCGGTTGAATCAAACACCAGAAGTCGTGGCGCACGGCGGGAAGGGTGCCACCGGCGCGGGCACGCTGCAGGCGGACTTGATGAAGGCCGAATTGGCGCCCGAGGGTTGGGTGCGGACGATCAACGCGGAAGGCAATGTGCACGGGAAATCGGAAAACGGAGAGGTGCAAGCGGACAGTGGAACTGTCGAGATGTGGCCGCGGGTCAACCAGGCGAAGTTGCTGACGCTGCGCGGGAATGTCCACGTCAACCAGCGCGACCCCAAGACAGGAACGGGAAGGAAGCTGGTGACGACTGCCTTGCAAATGAGTTTTGCGGGAGGAAAGCCGGGGGAGCCCAACCCGGTGCAGCATGCGGAAACTTTGGATCACGGAACCATGGAATGGAACGATACGGCAACGTCGCAATCCAAATTGGGTGCGGATAAGTTGGCAGTGGATTTTGGAGCGCCCGGGAAGGCCAAAGACCTGCTGGCCATGGGGAATGTGGAGACTCAGCGCGAACTGAAGGACCGTCCAACGCAAACCGCCACCGCGGCCAACGGTGATGCGCAACTCGATACCGGAGGCGCATGGACGCAGATGACGTTGCGCGGCAATGTGCACATGAAGGAGGGCGACCGCAGCGCGGACGCGCAACAGGCAGTCTTCGCTCGAGGCGCTCAGACGACGCTGCTCACAGGACAAGCCATAGTGCGTGACGAAAACAGCGAGACGCGAGCCGCAAGGATCACCTTCCATCAGGACACAGGAGAAATCGAAGCCGAAGGCAAGGTGCGCTCCACGGACCTGGGGACAAAAAAAGACAGTATCCAGCTAAGCCCCGTGCCGTCCAATGTGAGTGCAGAGCACATGGTTGGAAATTCCAAGACCGGACGCGCGCTGTACACCGGACATGCAAGATTGTGGCAAGGGCCCTCGGTAATGGAGGCGGATGCGATCGAACTCCTGAGGGATAAGCGCGTGCTGAACGCGAATGGGAATGTGCGCGCGGTGTTCCCGAAACAGGGGAATGACGCCAAGAAAACGAAAGACTCCGGAATCTGGCACATCTCGTCGGGGACGCTGACGTATTGGGATGCGGAAAATCGCGCGCACCTGGAAAAGAACGTGGTGGTGCAATCGGATAGCGAGCGCATGCGCGGTCCGGTGCTGGATTTGTACTTCACCCGCGACGGGCAAGCCACGAATGCAAGCGAAGGCACCTCCAAGATCAGCCGGGCGGTAGGAACCGGTGGGGTGGAGGTGCAACAGGGCGACCGGCGCGGGACCGCGGAGCAGGGAGTGTACACGGCGGACGACGATAAATTTGTCCTGAGTGGTGGAACGCCGACACTTTATGACGCCGAAGAAGGCAAAACTACGGGACGTGAATTGACCTTCAATATTGCGGATGATACGATCATCGTGGATTCGGGAAATGGAACGCGCACGCTGACCAAGCACCGCGTCCAGAGATAAAAGGGACCGCCCCGCTGTCCCGCGTGAAAAGGAATGCCCACACTCCAAGGCGTCGATCTCAGTAAGTCCTACCGGGGACGCAAAGTAGTCGATAACGTCGAACTGGAAATTGGCCAAGGCGAAGTTGTAGGACTGCTAGGCCCGAACGGGGCCGGCAAGACCACCACGTTTTACATGATTGTGGGATTGGCGCGCCCGGACTCCGGGCGAGTGGTCTTGAACGGCGAAGAAATCACGGATTTGCCGATGTATTTACGAGCGCGCAGCGGCATCAGTTACCTCCCACAGGAGCCATCGGTCTTTCGGCAGCTGACCAGCGAAGAAAATTTGCTGGCGGTCCTGGAGACTCTGCCGCTTACGCCGGAGCAACAACGCGACCGGCTGGAAGAACTGTTGGCGCAGATGGGTTTGGAGATGGTGCGGCATAGCAAGGCGTACATGCTCTCAGGCGGCGAGCGCAGAAGGCTGGAGATTGCGCGGTCGCTGACTTTGCAGCCATCGTTTATCCTGCTGGACGAGCCGTTCTCTGGCATCGACCCATTGACGGTGAAGGACTTACAGGATTTGATCCGCGAATTGAGCCGCTCAGGAATCGGTGTATTGATCACCGACCATAACGTCAGGGAAACTCTGAGCGTAACAGATCGTGCATACATCGTGAATCATGGGAAGATCATGAAGAAGGGCACGCCTCAGGATTTGAGCAACGACCCGGAAGTGCGAAGAGTCTATCTGGGGGATAACTTCCGGTTGAATTAGGGCTATTCTAGGACCTGGGAAAGCAAGCAATGGCCTGGCAAGGACTCAAACTTAACCTCCGTGTAACGCAGAAGCAGATTCTGACGCCGGGGCTGGTGCAGATGGTCAGCGTGCTGGCGCTGAACCGGCTGGAACTGCGCGAGATGATCAACCAGGAGATGATCGCCAATCCCGTCCTGGAAGAACTCAGCGAAGAACCCACCGCGACCGACAACTACAGCGACGAAACATTTTTGAAGGCGGAGACGGAAAAAGTTCCCGAGAAAAAGGAAGCCAACCCGTTCGACGAATTCGACGTCGGTTCCTTTTTCAATCAGTACCTGGATACCGGGGGAGATGGCGGGCAATCCCAGGAACGCGAAATTTCCGAGCGGCCTTCGTTCGAAAAGTTCTTGTCGTCGCCCGCGGGGCTCACCGACCATCTCGCATGGCAGTTGAGCGTAACGATTTGTTCGGACGCCGTGAAAGAAATCGCCGAGAACATCATTGGCAACCTGGATGAAAACGGGTACCTGACGGCTTCCACCGAAGAATTATCGCAAGACGGAAAATATACGCAGGACGATCTGGAAGACGCCATCGCCGTAGTGCAGGACTTCGATCCTATCGGCGTGGGCGCGCGCGATCTGCGGGAATGCCTGCTGCTGCAGTTGAAGGCTTTCGATCCCCAGAACACGCTGGCACAGCAAATCGTGTCCGATCACCTGAAACAGGTGCAGGCCAACCAGATCAAGGAAATTGCCCGCGCGTTGAACCGGCCGATGGACATCGTGAAACACGCGATCGATTCAATCAAGAAGCTCGATCCCCGTCCTGGCTTGCGCTACAACAAGACCGAGCCGCGTTTGGTCGAGCCGGATGTATATTTCCGGAAGGTGGATGACCAGTGGCAGGTGTTTCTGAACGAGGACGACATGCCGCAATTGCGGTTGAGTCCCACGTATCGCCGGCTGTTGGTAAGGGATGCCGCGGACAAGGATGTGCGGAACTACGTGAAGGAACGCTTCACCGCCGCGATCCAGTTGATGAAGAATATCGAGCAGAGAAAACACACGATTCTGCGGGTCTGCCAATCCATCATCGCGCGGCAGGGTGAATTTCTGGATCAAGGCCCGGACGCGCTGAAGCCGATGATGATCAAGGAAGTTGCGGAAGAGGTAGGCGTGCATCCCTCGACCGTGAGCCGCGCCGTTGCCAGCAAATATGCGCACACTCCTCAGGGAGTCATTGAACTGCGCTCGTTCTTCAGCGAGGCAGTGAATGGGCCGGAAGGCGGCGGGATGTCGTTGCAGACGCTGAAGCGGCTGGTGAAGAAAATGATCGACGAAGAAGATACCGCCAAGCCGCTCACCGACGAACAAATTGCCAAGAAACTGGAAGAAAATGGCATCCACGTCACGCGCCGGACCGTGGCAAAGTACCGGGAAGATATGAGAATCCCGAGCACCCACCAACGCCGGGTCAAGAGTTGAGTCCTCAAAATCCGTGAAGCGCTCAGATCGCCATTCACGCACACCGCGAAATCCAGGCCGACAACTTGTCATCCTCACCGGACTATCCGGATCGGGGAAAAGCACGGTCCTCAAGGCGTTTGAGGACATGGGCTACTACTGCGTGGACAACCTGCCGGTGGAATTGATCCCGATTTTTGCCGAACTGCATGCCGGAGGCGAAGGAGACCTGCAAAAAGCCGCGCTGCTGGTCGATGCGCGCGAAGGTCTGCAACTCGCAAAACTGCCGGGCCTGCTCAGGCACCTGCGGCGCGACCATCCCATCATCCTGGTGTACATCGAAGCGCAGGAAGATGCCTTGCTGCGGCGGTACAGCGAGACCCGCCGGCCGCATCCGCTGGGAAAAGATTATTCCGTGCGGGAAAGCCTGCATCATGAAGAGATTCTAATGGAGCCCAT
>Ga0074046_10002063_pt1 | contig 17595 bp, 19 predicted proteins | sample BogForMeECP23OM3_FD_94441 | JGI IMG/M metagenome (GOLD analysis project Ga0074046, IMG submission 94441) | Bog forest soil microbial communities from Calvert Island, British Columbia, Canada - Bog Forest MetaG ECP23OM3 | ecosystem: Environmental > Terrestrial > Soil > Wetlands ... | reverse complement strand
TGACGGCGGATTCCTCAGTTCGGGTCCCGATAGCGCTGGCAACATCGACCAATGTCGTAGCTCCCGCCATGACGGCGTTGCCCCCAATTATAGAGTGACTCGAGCCCCAGCGGCGGGAATCTTAATTCTTGCCCAAAGCGACACCGAATGACACTTCCCGCTATTTACTTAGACTCCGAAGCGCTACCCAGAGTTCCAGTCGTAAGCCCAATATTTACAACGGGTCGCAGGGAAACAGGGTTACGTAGGGACAGGGGTCGGTTGGGGGCGGGAATGGGGGGGCCTCGTCTCGCGCTTTTCGAGAAGCGGGCCGACCGACTGACAACGCCGAAGTTGGACTCGGGTCTTACGCCTGGCGCGTCACTTTGCCGGAGGAGCCGTCGGCGGAGCATCTGTCGTCGTCTTCGGTTTCGTCGCTTTCTTTTTCGCCGGCGCCGGCTTCTTTGGAGGCTCGGTGTCATCCACAACAATTTTCTTCGGTGGAGGGGGTGGCGCCGCAGTCAGCGTTTTGACCTGTGCCCTCAACCGCGTCAACTCGTCTTCCTTGCTGGCGGTCAGTTTCTGCATGCGCTCGCCAAACGTGCGACGAGCGCTCTCCAGTCCGCTCATGTCGTTGCTCAGACTCTGAAACTCATCTTTGGATCCGAACGCTCCCGCATTTTCCACCACCGCACCGAAGTAGTCGTACAGAATAACGAGGTTGCGGTAGAGCTTGAAACTCGCTCCCAGATCTTCCGGTGAGTTGCTCAGCGTCGCAATCGTTTCCGGCAAAGCCGACTGCAGGTTGCGTTGGATCGACTCTACGGTCGCCAGCGTTTGCCGTTTGGTCGCACCGTCGGTCTTCCAGCGCTCGATGCGAGTTTTTTCGAGATCGGATTGTATGCTCTGTACCGTCTGCTGCAATTGCGCCAGAATGCCGTTCAGTTCGCTGACCGATGCATAAGCCACCGGAGGTTGCTCCACGGATGGCGCGCCGGCGGTGGCTTGCGCCCGCGCCAGCCCCGCCGCAAGCAGCGCGATGAGACAAGGAAGAAGTAACCGAACGAAAATGTTCCGCGAGTTCACCATGGGGCTCCAATTGCTTCCGGGTATTAATGCCAACCCTATCCTAGTTGAGGTTCGCTGTCCCAGTCGAGTTTGACGCGGGGGCGCAGCTAAGCGAGAATGAAACCAGTGGGCCTGTGGCGCAGCTGGGAGCGCGCTTCCATGGCATGGAAGAGGTCGTCGGTTCGATCCCGACCAGGTCCACCAAATTACTTCAACACCTTAGCGGAACCCTCAACTGCGACTGCTTCCTCTTCCAACCCAAGATCCCACCCAATAGACCTGAACAGTAGCCGATGTAACCTTGATCGCGTCAAGGAACTTCCCTTGTGCCGCCATCTGCACAGCATTGGTATGGTGCGTGTACAAGGCTGTAGTTGACGGCTTGGCGTGCCGCAGTATGCTCTGAATCACCGGCAGATTTACCTCATTGGCGGCGAAGAACGTCGCCAACGAATGCCGGAGATTGTGCCATCCGAACCGACCCTTATAGTCCTTGGGAATTACGCCGGTCTTAACTGCTGCTGGGCGAAGGTAATCCTGCCCGGCAACGCCTGCCGACCGAGGAGTCTTGCCTTTCGATCGTGCTGATGCAAATACCCAATCGGACTCGCGATGATAGAGCGATTCTCGACGCCACGCCTGGACTGCCAGAGCCAGGGCAGGGTGCATGGCGACCTGCGTCATGCTCCCTTTATTCTTGCCCGGGGTTTCCTTTCCTTTGGACCAGCCACGACGAATGTTGATCTGGCCTTTCTTCCAGTCGATATCCGCCCACTTCAATCCGAATGCTTCCTCGGGTCGGAGTGCAGTGGCGGCATGCACAAGGGCCAGCGTCCATTCCAAGCGCGTCTCCGGACCATCCAGTTCATTCAAGATCACGATCATTTGCTCCGGAGTTACCACTACGGCCTCATAGCTGGACGCAGATTCAGACCGTGCCAACACCACCGGATTTGTCGGACGGCCATCGTCGCTGATGGTCGCTGCGATCAATTCGTGACGCTGGGCGTGTTTGAATACTCCTTGCGCCGGCAGGAGTCCGAGCAGAAGTATTGCTTGACGTTGAAGTGCACCTTGCCCCCGGGCACGACGTTGCTGCACCGTGGGCCTTCACATGCTCCGTCTGGACGATCCTTGAACATCTTCGAAACGGCAGGCTTGCGCTCCTCGATCTTTGTCGAATCGAATTCCTCGACAAAGCCAGGAAATTGAAACTGAGGGGCCTTATTGGACATAGGTTTTCTTCCTCTTCGCAATTTGGCTGTAGGTGTTGATGAGCGCATCGAGTTCTCGTAAATCGAACCGAACCTCACCGGCGATGGGGATTGGATTGAGCTGTCCGGTCCTGATGAGCCAGTCGATCTGCGCTTCTGAAAGCTGAAGGACATCCGGAAGTTCTGTTGCTTGGTAAAGCCTGCGGTCTGACTGAATTGGCATTTCGCCTCCATGACCACTATGGGCCATGAAAGCGACGGGCCAAAGGCATGGCCCGTAAAATCAAGTGCGCGGGCCACATTTGCAGCCCCAATCATGGGAGCGAGAGACAGAGGGCTTTGGGCAACTTCGCGGGAAGGTGGCCCACAACAGTCGACGAGAAAACGAAAATGGTGCGTCCCGGACCCTTTAGTTCCAACTTCGCAACTATGCGACCTCTCCTGCTCGCCATTCAGCAGTGGCTTGTCATCACCAATCAGAGTGACCGTTGTCACTGGCTGCTACAGGTCGGACATTGCATTGTTGCGGTATGGCAACTGTCGATATCGTGGGTAAGTTCGCAGAACAGGCGATCAAGGTGGAGCGCGTACTTCAAGAACGAGGGATACACGGAACTCCTGGCCGCGTAATCTTCGTATTAAGGTTGGCAAATACTCTCGGGGGAGTTCCACAAAAGACGGTGGTGAAGCGCCTGGCTCTTCCGAAAGATGTTGTCAGCAAGCTCATCGGATCGTTGGTTCAGACCGATCTACTGAGTCAGGAGCGTCAGGAGGCAAATTCGCGGGAGAAGTGGCTCTCGACGAGCAACTCCGGGAGGGAGTTGTTGTCGCGCCTAGGGAATACCCTTCGCCCGCCGCGTCCGGCGAGCCCCCGGAGGGTAAGCCGACCTCACTGTTCAAGACCGAAGAGTAGACGCGTGTAGCGTTGTAAGAGGCTTTTCCTACAGGTCGACAGTTGCAACTTGGCAACTATGGCGATGGCCAGAATTGGAAAAGGTTGTGCATCTGTCTTCATGGTTGTGGACGCAGCTTCTGGACGAGGACACGAATGATGCGCCGCTGGAACTCTACGTCCGATAGAGCCGATACGAGTCGCTGCCGGAGGTCGAGGACCGCCGTCTGAAACTGCTTCGCGGATTGTTCCTTACAGGCGCTACACACGGTCTGTATGGTCTGTTGTTCTGACTCAGAACATTTCATGGTTCCGTCCTTTCGTGTTGGGTCAGTCGCCACGCCTGAAGAATGCTAAGCAGCTCGACCGAGGCTTTGGATAATTGGGTATGAGCGGATTCTTGGGGTTGAAATCCTGGAGAGTGCCCATGACCAGCAGGCATCCTTAAATCTGTAATAACCACGATTTGACCTTGCACACCACGCTGTCCCTAACGTTTCGACATGTTTTCTGCAAGGTCGATTTTCCATCCCATCTGCGAAAGCCCCAGTAAAAACGCATGTTCTCGAACTCGCGGATTCTTTCTCCGGCGCGAGGGGATACTATGTACAGCCCGCTTTTTTACGCTGGGCCATGGAAGTCGTTGGTTCCATTGCGGCGAGGTGCTGGAAACCCGGATGCGAGCCAGAATGAGAACAAAACAGAGTCGGAGGCGCTCCCGCGCGCGAGGTTTTTGGGTCTGGCCCGCAGACAACCCTAGGTATTATTCAACTCTTCTTGTGTTTGAAGACGTACGGCCGACCGCCTGCAGCGGCAGGATGGAGCGGGCGATGAACGTTGCCTGCTGCTCGAGCACCGAGTCGTCGACCGAGGTGCCGAAGCCTTGGTTCAGGATCTCGACGCCATAGAGCTTGGCCGAGGCGGCGGCTCCGTATTCGTTGGCGGCGGCGATGGTGATGTCGAAGGGCAGCATCTGGTCGGTGTACCAGGGGGTGGCGGGTTGCTTGAAGCCCTGGACCTCGGAGAGCGGGGTGTCGTCGGCGGTGTTGACCATGCCGTTGATGGGAACGGGGACGCCGGCGACGGTAGCCAGGCCGGAACTGAAGGCGCCGGTCGAGTCGGTGGTGAGGCTGGTGGTTTGCTGGAACTGGGGACGGATATCGTCGTTGTTGGCCAGTTTAGGGGTTGACGATTGGCAGGTGGGTTTTATAATACTTATATGAGTACATACGTATTACGTCTTCCTGCCTTTCTCTCTGCGCGCCGCCGCACCCTCGGGCTCAGCTTGGCCGCCTGCTGCGACCTGACCCCGGACACGATCGAGCGCATGGAACAGGGCTAGTTTCTGCCCTCGCCTCCGCAGGCTTACCAGATGGCACGGCTGTTGGGCCTCGATCCCCTGGACCTGGGCCGCTGGGCGATCGCCGAACTCCTGCTGCACCCGGAGTTCTTGTGTGAGCACGTCGCCCAGGCCACCGGCTGAGCTTCTACTTATAACTGTATATACTCACCTCTTGTATCCGGAGGTGAGCCATGACTATACCGCCCCAGGGGACCGTGCGCTTGAACATCCACATCGAGGAAAAACTGCACAGCGCCTTCAAGGCAGGTACTGCCTTGGAGGGGAAGCGAATGACCGATGTGCTGCTGGAGTTCATCGAACGGTATGTGCGCGAGCACATGCCTTCGGGACTCCCGCGGAAGGGCAGGAAGAAGTGAAACGTACCCGCAGGAAACGGCCGGCGCCACAAGTGGCTGAGCCGACGCCAGACCAGCTCCGCCAGTACATCCAGCTCATGGCAGAGGAACACCAGCAGGCCTGGCACGAAGAGCTCATGGAGAAATCGCCATACTGGATTTATCTGATCGGCCTGCACCTGCGCATGGTCGAGCTCGAACACATGGAAACGGCCGTGCAGGAGTTCCTGTGAAGCGTGCGGCTCTGTATCTCCGCGTCAGCACCGTCGATCAACATCCCGAGACTCAACTGCACGACCTCCGCAGCCTGGTACAACAGCGGAACTGGGAGATCGTTGAGCAGTATGTCGACCACGGGGTGTCGGGCATTCGCACACGCCGTCCGGCCCTCGACCGCATGATGGCCGATGCTGCGCGGGGCCGCTTCGACATCATCGTGGTCTGGGCGGCCGACCGGCTGGCCCGTTCGGTCAAGCACTTTCTCGCGGTGCTCGACGAACTGAACCGTCTCGGCGTCGAGTTCCTCTCGCTGCGGGAGAACATCGACTCCGGCGGACCATTGGGCAGGGCCATCATCACCATCGTCAGCGCAATCGCGGAACTCGAACGATCGTTGATCGTCGAAAGAGTGCGCGCCGGCATGCGCCGCGCGCGACTGGAAGGCAAACACATCGGTCGCCATCCGCTCGATCTTGATCGTGCTGCCATCCTCCGTGATCGGAAACTCGGACGCAGCCTTGGTGAGCTGGCCAAGATCCACCGGGTTTCACGCACCACCATTCGCCGCGCTCTCACGGCTGTGCCAAAAGGGGGCGCGCAGAGCCTCCCGCAAACCAATGAAACTAAGCGCCCGGAATCGGCCGCCTGAGCTGTACCAGAACCTGTAGGTTAGGGCACACTGGTCGGTGGTGACAGGCAGAGGAGCGAAGACGGCATACATCTCGCACAGAATAGACGGAAAAGAACGAGAAGGGTCACCCTGGCGACTAACCGACAGTCAGTCGGGTAGTCACCTGCGTCCCTTGAATGGGGACTTTGAGATTCAGCACACTTCCCGCACACAGACCCAAGCGAAACAAACCGGCATGAGACCTGCGGGAGGCAACACGAAGCGTGTTTTCCTGTCGACGGGCCGTATTCTCTGGGTGCCGATAATCCGGAACCTGCGTTCGCTTCCCACAAGCCCGTTTCTGGACCCCGTCACGTTTGTTTCCGGTTTGGGGAAACTCAAAAGAGATGGTCCACGCTTTCCACGACATCTCTACGGCAGCGGCGTTAGAAAACCTGTCCAGAATTGCTCCCTTGGAAGCCCCATAAAATTTGGACTAATTGATCTCTGCAAGTGCTGTTAGAAATGTGTAGTTTTCTAATGAAGCCGTAGCATTTCGGAATCGCTATTTACCGGGCATGGTAAGAGGTCCTAGTGCTGCCATTGCAGGGGACTCCTGGTATTTACCTCGATAACAGGAGAACTCAATGGGTGTATCGCGAAAAGACTTAAGGATTTGACCGAGTCGAAGGGTGCCAGACTTTCTTACCTCTCGAACGCGACTGAGATCGATGGTGAAAGGAACCTGTTCCCCCACTTCACCCGACTGATGGATGATTTCACCTTCCGGGCCGACGATTATGGAGCGTCCATTGCCCAGTTGGCCGGCGCAGTTTACATCAACGAAGTAGCACTGATTCGTTATGGCATTTGCCTGAGCAATGATAAGTTCTTGTGCTCGGTCAATGGTTCCAGTCATGGTGGGATGAAGAATGACCTCAGCGCCCATCCACACCAGCGCGCGAGTCGTTTCTGGCACCCATCCGTCATAGCAGATGGAGACCCCAAAACAACCAACCTCGGGAACATCGAAGGTGACGAACTCCGCTCCGGATTTCACTCCCTTTTCATAAGGGAGGAAGGGATACATTTTGCGGCAGCGCCCGACGACAGCGCCCTCTGGATTGATGACCGGCGCGGTGTTGAATATATCTTCTCCAAGCCGTTCATAAATTGAGCCTGGGATCAGCCATACATTGTGTTTTTTGGCCAAAGCTTGATACCGGATTTCGGTCGGTCCGGGCATCGCCTCGGCAAGACTCAAACCGGGTCCAAACGAGCAAAGCTCGGGGAAAACCACCATTTGCACCCAGGGAAATCTTGCCAGGACGCGTGCGGTCTCTTTTTCGAGACGATCACGATTATCGCCATACGGCAAATCAACCTGTAACGCTGCAATCGAGAATAAAGACATGTTCAACTCCCAAGGCAAATAATACTCCCGACCTTCCACGTCTGCTCAAGCTCAAATGCGTGGCATGATCATGGCAGAGCTCGAGCATTCTGCATGTCTGGTAAGGTGTTGGCGGCCTCGTGGTCCAGCACCCATGCCGGGACCGCCGACGCAAGTGTTGCAACGATTAAGAGCACGAGCGCCATCGCGATCAACGCTGAGTAATTACCCGCTCCTACAATGAACGAAAATAGCATCGGGCCTGACGCCAAACCCATCTTAGAGGCAAACCCGGCCCAAACCGCAGTCTGTCCAGTCTGATCAAACCTGGCGCACATTCCGAGTAAGTGGGAAATCACGAAGTTCCAGGTGATGCCAGTTCCGATGTTTGCGGCGATCCAAATCCATTTCACATCGCTGTAATTGAATACATAGGTTCCGATCAGCGTCAACAACATGCCACCGAGGATCGGTTTGAATATCCCAAAGCGAGTGGACACCACGATCACCAATACCGCGCCGAGCGTGGCGATCCAATTCGCGATGCCCAGGGTTTCGCTGATGAACTTCACCTCAAGTCCATGACCCTTCCCAAGCCCGATGATGAAGGCGAATAGCCCCATGTTGGCGGCCTGAAAGAAGAACACGGAGAACAGCGCGAGCAACAGCGATCTTAGTTGCAAGCGATCCGGCGCGGCGCCCGGAGTGCGCGGAACCGGCGCTTTTACTGGATAATCTGGCAGGAATTGCAGCATCACCAATGTCGTCGAACTGAACAAAATCAACGTGGCAAACAAAACATTGGTGCCAAACCTCGGCACCAGCAACGGCAGGCTCATCACGCCCAGACCGCCGGCGAAAACTTGTACCAAAAGCAGCACGCCAAAGGTGCGGTCGGGTGCCTTGGTTCGAGCGAAGATCGAATAGCTCATTCCCACCAGCATCCCGCCGATAAAACCGTGCAAGAATCGAGCACCCATGAGTGCGAAAGGGTTCTTGACCAGCATGGACAGCAGGTCCATGGTAATCAACCCCAGCAGGAAGAAGTGGGCGGCAGTTCTCCAGTTGATGTGCCGAACCAAAAATACAATCAGGAATGCGCCGCCGGCTGCGCCGTAGACATTGCACGAACCGACCAACCCCGCCTGCTTGTTGCTGAAGCCGAGCCCGACCTTCAGCCCGTCTACCAGTGCCGGCATGATGTTGACGTAGAAGAATCCGGCGGTGGCGAGAAATGCCAGCAAAAATCGCGCCGTCATGCTGTCCGGAGAAACTTTCGGCAAGCGGTTGAAAGGTTCCGTGGTCATTTTGCCTTATCGTAGCCGCGTAGCGACCTGGAGTATAGCAGTACGCTCAAGAATGCGGATTGAGACACCTGTGTTTTTCTCTTGAACCGCTGTTGCCACCTTAATATTCTGTGCCCGAACGAGTGCGATGCTCTTTTTCGACGGGGAGACTTGCAGTGAGACCTTGGACGCTTGGTTTCCTTTTTCTCTGCCTGGCATTGGCTGGATGGTGTGCGCCGGCCCAATCGGTCGCGACTCCCGTACCAGGTGATCCGCTGAACGGGAACGGCAAAGTGAATCGATCGGTTCTTAACTACAACGAACTTTTCTCGAGCACTATTCCCACCGCTCCCGTCGATGACAGTGCAGGCTTTGCTTTGCCTGCTAATGCGGCTGCGCCTTCGCAGGCCTTCGAAGGCACACTCACGCTTTCCGACCCTACGACCAGTGGCGGCGCTCAGATTCTGCGAGACGACTTCGCGGATGACTCCGCACCCAACTCCCCGTGGCGGCATCTGGCGAGTTTTAGCTTCCAGTTCGTGCAGAACGGAAGCTACCTCATTCCCGTTCAGCAAGGTCTCGTCATCACCGGGAGTACGGCGTGGAACTATATCCTCGGGCCCGGACGGGTCTGGCAGGAGACGAGCGACAACGGGTACATGCGCGCCTCGTTTCCCTTCGCCCTGGTGGAGAGGAATCAGAACTGCGTGCACAACGGGGAGATGACGTTCCTGTTTAACCGCAGGAAGACTCCTAACATTTCAAGGGTTCGTTACCAGGTTACACAGGAAACCTGCTTGTACTTCAAGCTCAACCTGTGGGGACAACTCGCGGCAACCTATACTCCGGGCAGCGTAGCCAACGACCAGGCGCTGGAGAACACCGAGGCCTTCGAAGTGGCAAACCGCCTGCCCACCAAGCCCCTGACAGCGTTGGCGACGGACTTCCCAAATTCGGGGGTCAATATTGCCAACTTCACCAAGGGGTTCAAGTCGCCCGCTGACATTACCACTTATGGCCTATTCATCAATGGTGTCCACTACGTCAGCGGCTGCCAGACGCGTTACGGCACCTACGCTTTCTGTGACAACATGCGCTTGCCTTCCTACTCGATAGCCAAGTCGTTGTTTGCCGGACTGGCGATGATGTGGCTGGGACAGCAGTATGGAAGCGCGGTTTATCGCCAGTTGATTCGGAAATATGTTCCGCAGTACGTGGACGGTGGTGACTGGACGGATGTCACCTTCGCCAACACGGCGGACATGGCCACGGGCAATTACATCAGCGCGAGTCCTGACGCGGACGAGGGCAGTTCCCAAGAGCGGGCGTTCATTGTAGCCGAGCCTTACGGCACGAAGATCGCTGACGCATTCACTCCGTTCCCGCACAAGAGTGTTCCGGGGACTACGTGGATATATCAGAGCCATGCCACTTTTATCCTGACCCAGGCCATGAACGCCTACCTGCAGCAACAGCAGGGCAGCGGGGCGGACATCTTCAATGCGATCCGCGATGCCGTTTTCAAGCCGCTGAACATGAGCCAAGGAAGCTTGTCCACGCTACGCACGGACAACAGCGCGTCCGGAAAGCCCTTTGGCAGTCACGGATTGTTTTTTATTCGGGATGACATCGCCAAACTCGGCCGCTTCCTTAACAGCGGCGGCGCGATCAACCACGCGCAAGTGCTGGATCCGACCCGACTACAGGAGTCGCTGTTCCGCAATGCAAGTCCGTCGACTGTAGGTGTAAGCGTACCCGATCGGGGGACGCCTGTCGTACCGAACACGTTTCGCTATCACAACTTTTTCTGGGCGAAGTATATGACTACCACCGAATTCCCGCAGTACCACTGCAACTTCTGGGTGTCTTTCATGAGCGGCTACGGCGGAAACTCGGTTTTGCTATTGCCGAATGGAGCAACCTACTACATCTTCAGCGACGGCAATGAATTCATCTGGTACACGGCCGTGAATGAGATCAACAAAATCGCACCGTTCTGTCACTGAACGTGTCCAGCAGAAAGCGAGTCGTACACGCTCCGGCCGCCCACGAACGTCTGGAGGACTTTCACATCCTTGAGTTCATCCGCGGGCACAGTGAGGACATCGCGGTCGACAACAATAAAATCGGCGAGTTTCCCGAACTCGAGGGCGCCTTTGCGATCTTCTTCAAAGCCGGCATAGGCTCCGTTACGCGTGTATAGCGTAAGCGCCTGTTCGACAGAAATACGTTCTTCGGGCGCCAAAATCTGGCCCCTCTCCAGGTCTCTGCGAACCACCGCGGCCCACATTCCCCACCAGGGGCTGAGTGGCGTCACCGGCACATCGGAACCAGCCGCTTCGATAATTCCGTTATCGATGTAGGACTTCGCCGGATACGACCACCGTACACGCTCGGGCCCATACTTCTGGAACCAACTGCCAATCCAGTACACGAAGGGAGGATTGCCGTCGACCAGCACATTGAGTTCGCGCAGTCGTTTCTGCACTGCCGGGGTTGAAATGCCAGCATGCACGATACGAAAGCGATGGTCCTTCAATCCCAACTGCTGGATCACTGCGGCGTAGGAATCAAGCACCTCGTCGATCGCGCGATCGCCAATGGCATGCGTCTCCAGTTGCCAACCGGCCCGAGCGGCAATTAAGTGTGCCATCTGCATGTCGGCCGGCGTCCAGCGGAGCACGCCGAGGTTGTTCGGTTCACCGGTAACACCCGGCGGGTAAATGGCGATGGTGCGCGCCCCCATCCCCCCGTCAGCAAACATTTTTGCGGCTCCGAATTTCAGCAGGTCGTCTCCAAAGCCCGTGTGCACACCCATCTGAGCGAGTTTTTCGGCGTCGGCGATGCTGCCAATCCTGGGCGACATCTGTACGCGTATCTTCAGCCAGCCGCGACGCCGCGCCTCCTGGTACCCGCGCATTTCTTCAGATGAAATGAAGATGTCATGGATGGTAGTAAGGCCAACCTCCGCTGCTTTCTCGGAAATGAACTGCGCCGCATGCACGTCAATATCCGGGGGATCGCCGGGGAGGAGCCCCGCGATAAGTCCCATCGCCGTGTCCTTGAGGATTCCGGTGGGTTCTCCAGAGGCGTCGTGCTCGATCACTCCGCCTTCCGGATCATGGGTAGCCTTGGTGATGTTGGCAAGCTTCAGAGCAGCACTGTTGGCCACGCCCATGTGACCACTCACGTGCTTCAGATAAACAGGATGGTTCGGTGAGGTTGTGTCAAGGTCTTGGCGGGTGATGTAGCGTCGCTCCGCAAGCTTGGAATCGTCCCAGCCGGCTCCAACGATCCACTGCCCTCGCGGAAGCGTAGCCGCGCGATGCGCTACGGCTTGCGTGATCTCCGCGATCGAGTGAACGGTAGGGTATCCGGCGTCAATTTCGCCACTCAATATGCTCTTTGCCCACTCCATGACATGAGTATGGACATCGACCAGTCCGGGCAGAACCGTGTGCCGGTGCAAGTCCAGCAGTTGAGTACGGGAGCTGGCACAACCGGCGAGCGCATCGTCACTGCCGAGGGCGAGAATTTTGCCGTCGCGCACTGCCATGGCGCTGACCACACTTCTTGCTCCGTCCATCGTAACGATGTGGCCATTGCGAAGGAGAAGGTCAGCATCCTCGCATGTTTGAGCGATGGCGGGAGTGAACCAGAGGGTCGCGAGCAATACGATTCCTGCAACCTGTTGTTGTCGTTTCATTGTCTCCTCACAACCTTACTAAAAACGGGACGGCTCGGGACAGGTGATTTCCAGTGCTGCCAAAACTTTCCCTTTGCAAACTTTGCATGAATTTTGTAAAGTATGCTCGAATTTCCCACGGCAACGGAGCAGCAATGTAGTCTCGTACTCCAATTCGTGCCCATCAGTCGCTCGACATCCATTCCCCGGAGGGTACTATGAGGCATCTCGGCAAGATCGCGAAGTGGTCGGCATTCTTTCTTCTGCTGTTCTCGGTTTCAGCCATCCTGCAGGCGCAATTCACTGACGGCGATATTGCGGGAACTGTAACGGATCCGAGCGGCGCGGCGCTGGTCGGGGCAACGGTCACCATCACGAATCTGCAGACCGGGCATCTGGACCGAGCGCAAACCGACAAGATCGGCTACTACCGTGTACACCACCTTCCTCCTGGCACCTACCAGGTCCGAATCGAGGCCGCCGGCTTCAAGGTCATGGTGCTGAAAGATGTAGCCGTCAACCCCAGTGTGACCACTCCGGCGGATGCGAGAGTGCAGGTCGGCACCGCACGTGAGACCGTCGAGGTCGAAGCGGGAGCCGCTTTAGTTCAAACTGAGGAAGCGCGACTGGCCAATACCATTACCACTCGAGAGGTCGAGAACCTTCCCCTCAACGGCAGGCAGGTGTACCAACTGGTCACGGAAGAGCCCGGGGTCACGGCGACCAATGCTCCGGTGGTCTCCAGCGTGCCCGCGCCGACTGCTTCCGTAACCTTCAATTACGGATTCATCGCCAACGGTTCCACGCCCCGCGGTAACAACTTCGTGCTGGATGGCACGTCGAACAACAATGAGTGGCTGGGCGGAACTCCCCTGATTTATCCGTCGCTCGACGCCATTCAGGAGGTCCAGGTTCAAACTCTGAATTTCTCGGCGGAGTACGGGCGTAACAACGGAGCTATCGTAAATGTCGTCACCAAGTCGGGCACCAACCAGTATCACGGCGACGTGTTTTACTCGGGCCGCAATACCGCCCTGAATGCCCGGAACTTCTTCAACAACTTCGGCGAAAAAGCTCCCCTGCGGCAGAACCAGTTTGGTTTTGCCTTCGGCGGCCCGATCAAGAAAGAGAAGACTTTTTTCTTCATGGACTACGAGGGCTCGCGGTTGACGGATAGCCTTCCTGTCAAAGTGATCAGCGAGACTCCTTACACCCGTACTCAGGCAACGGGCCTGGCGGCGATGTTTTTTCAGGATTTTCCCGGACCCCCATGTCTCACACCACCACCACCCGGTTCCACTGACGCCACCTGCTACGCTGAGTCGCCGCAGATCGAACCCAATCGAGCAGACCAATACATTGTCAGGGTAGACCATCACATCAATTCCCGGAACGAAGTTTTTGCGCGTTGGGACTCTACCCTTGCATCAGGTGATGTGGCACGACAGGAGTTGTTCGGTGCGGGAATCCGCGGATTCACCGCTCCCTTCAACGGTACTTTCAGTGATCTCGCTACCGGATACACTCATCAATTTTCGAACAATACGCTCAACGATTTTCGCTTTTCCTACAGCCTGAACAGCAGCCATATCTCGTTTGGCATGCCCAGCAATACCGAAACTGCTGGCATTCTGAAGAGCGCAGGCTTGCCACAAAGCGATTTCGCTTGGCTTTCTTTTGACGATGGCACGATCCCAATGGGCGGCGAACTCTTCGTTCCAAGAGATTTCGTTTTCAATACGTTTAAATTAGACGACACGCTACTGCACACCGCTGGGAGGCATGCATTCAAGTTTGGGTTTGAGTTCAATCACATTCAAGAAAATAGCAATTACCGGCTTACAGTTCTCCGTTCCTTGAGTTCAGCAGTATCCAGGCCTTCGCGGGTGAATACGGACCGGTGTACGCCGCGCCCTACCTGGAAGAGGCCACCGTGAACGCCGATTACAGCAGCCCGAATTACGGCCAATTCACAGACACTCCGCGCCATTTCCGGTGGAACCGGTGGGCCGCCTTTGTGCAGGATGATTGGAAAATCACATCACGCCTCACCGTGAATTTGGGTGTGCGTTGGGATGTATTTGCGAGTCCAAGTGAGACCAAGGGTATTCTTAGTAACATTATTCTCGGGCCGGGAAGCAATATATTTCAGCAAATCTCTACCGCTACCGTCGGCCGGGTGAAACAACTCTGGAATACTGATTACCACAACTTTGCGCCGCGAATTGGCCTTGCCTGGGATCCCTTTGGCAAGGGGACGTCCGTGATCCGAAGCGGCTTCAGCATTGCGTACAACGAACCCTACTCGAACCTGTATACCAACGCCTCTCGCCTGGATCCGCCCGAGGCGAACACGGCCTTCGTCGAACCCCTTTACGGAATCGGTCTCACCTACCCAATCCCATACAGCTTTCCATTCCAGCCCGATCCAGACTTCGCCGCCGCGCCTACCGCTAATGGCGGCATCACGGGCCTTGACACCACACCCAATGGTATCGATCCTCACTTGCGCACGGCGTATGCCATGCAATGGTTTCTGGGAGTGCAACACTCATTTGGCCATGACTATGGTTTCACTCTCAATTATGTTGGGACGCGAGGTGTAGGAGGTTACACCCGGGAAGACTACAACCGTTTTGCCGGCGACATCTGTAACCCGACGACGTGCTCCTTTGTAAACAATCGGCTGAACTATGGCTGGGGACAGATTACCTATATCTCCAATGAAAGCCAATCCAACTACGAGGGTTTAAACGCACAGTTTCGCAAGAATTACTCCCACAACCTGATGTTCACTGCCAACTACACATGGGGCAAGGTGCTCGACCAGCTCACCGAAGGGGGCTTGGGAGACTATTTCAATACCAACCTTTACGGTGGTCTTTACAGCGGCGTCTCCGATATTGGAAAACCTCATTTGGACTACGGTCCTTCGGAATTTGACGTTCAGCATCGCTTTACCTTGACCGGCGTTTGGAATATTCCTGGCCCAAAGGGAGGTGGAGCGTTGAATAAAGTTCTTGGGGGATGGGCGTTAAACACGATCCTCTCGCTGCAATCCGGCCGGCCATTCGACGTCTATTGCGGGGCGTATTGGTTCAACGGCTGCGATTTCAATATGGATGGCCTGCCGTACGATCGGCCGAATCGTCCAGCTGGGATCAAGACTGCGGGTTTCAGCAACTCGCAATTTGTCAATGGCCTCTTCGGCAATCCGTTGATCACAACCTATGGCTTGTATTTGAATAGCAGGACATCACAGGCCGCTCAGACGTTCTGCCCCAATGGGATGAACTCTATTCTTGATTCATATATCTACCTGGACGAGCCGCCACCCTGTTTGACGCCGGGCACGGACGGCAGTCTCAGCCGGAACGCGTTTCGTGGGCCATCGTTCAAGGACGTCGATCTGTCTCTGGTCAAGACCACGGCGGTGTCCGATCGGATAAAGATCGAGTTCCGTGCGGAAGCGTTCAACCTCTTCAATCGAGTGAATCTCTATAACCCGGTTGGTGACATGAGTAGCTCATATTTTGGGCAGTCGACCACAGCTTTCGACCCACGGCAACTGCAATTCGGTCTGAAGATCATGTTCTGAACATGTTTTGCGGGGCGTGCTAAGGTCAGCTAAGCTTTTCGAGTCTGTTCGTCTTTATTGGAGGAGCATGAGCAGTCCCCCTGTGCAGAACGCTTAACGAATCCCAATGGACGTTTCGCAGTTCGTCAGCTCGCCAGGCCGAAGGGCATGGATTCAGGGTAGTGCGGCGACCTTGACCGTGCTCTTTTCCGGCTCGCAGTTGCCGGCGCAGGAGGCCCCGCTTCGTTCCACTCTGGACTCGATGTCTTCGGTCACTGGATTGCACTTGGGGGATCAATGGCTCGACCCGGTGGCCACATTGGTAAACGCAATTCTAGAAGATTCCAAGCCCCTGCGCTCCCTTGAGTTGGGTGCGCTCGAACCAGCTACCCATTTCACGTGCGGTTAGCTTCAAAACATGTCTGACGAATTATCGCTTCGTCCCATCATAGTGCTTGCCCCGCTCATCCAGAGTAAGCAAATCTCTCCCGTGGAACTCTTCGAGAATGTCTTGGAGAGAATCCACAAGCTGCAGCCCACGCTGAATAGTTTCATCACGATCACCGAAGCGGAAGGCCGGAGAGCCGCCACCGAAGCGGAAGCTGATATCCGCAACGGGCACTATCGAGGTCCGCTGCATGGCATACCCATTTCGATAAAAGATTTGTTTGCTACCCACGGCGTGCGAACCACGGCAGGTTCCAAAGTCCTGGGCAACTGGGTACCGGATTACGACGCGACTGCCGTTGTCCGTCTGCGCCAGGCGGGTATGGTGATGGTTGGGAAAACCAATATGCACGAGTTTGCGTATGGCGTGACCAACGACAACCCGCACTACGGACCGGCGCGTAATCCATGGGATCCGACCCGGGTAGCGGGCGGCTCAAGCGGCGGCTCGGGCGCGGCAGTCGCAAGCTCGCAATGCACTGCCTCGTTAGGTTCGGATAGTGGTGGCTCGATTCGCATTCCTGCCGCAGTATGCGGGGTCGTGGGCTTGAAGCCTACTTATGGTCGTGTGAGCCGTTATGGAGCGATTCCTCTGGCGTGGTCCCTGGATCACGTAGGACCTCTTACCAAGACTGTGGAAGATGCAGCGATCATGCTAGCCGCGATTGCTGGTCCAGACCCCAAGGACCCATCCGCGAGTTCGCGGCCATTCCCGGACTACCGTCAAGAAATGCGGGGGAGCATTCGTGGTCTGCGGTTAGGCGTTCCGCGCCAGTATTTCTTCCAGCACGTTGATCCGGAGATTCAGAAACTCGTCAGTGCGGCCATCCTCCAACTGGAAAATTTGGGAGCCACGCGTGTGGAGGTTGACATTCCAGACCTGGAAATCTGTTCCGCCATGGAAGCACACATCACGCTAGCGGAAGCTACTTCGTATCATGAGCCGTATCTGAAAAAGCAGGCAGATGACTACGGTCCGGGAGTGCGAACCAACCTGGAAGCCGGGCGGTATCTGCTGGCCAGTGACTATGTGAAGAGCCAGCGTGCGCGCACCTTGCTGCAGCGCAACTTCAACGAAGCTTTCAAACAGGCTGAGGTCATCGTCTCTCCCACCGTGCCTGCCCTTCCGCCTCTTATCGGAGAGGTGCTGGTGCAGTCGGGAGGCCAGCAAGAAAACGTCATTGACGCATTTCTGCGCTTCAATATCCCCTATGACTTGACTGGCTTCCCTGCAATTTCGCTACCCTGCGGCTTCAGTGCGAGCGGACTTCCGGTGGGGCTACAGATTGCCGGGAAAGCGTTCGATGAGGTTACGATCCTGAGAGTCGCCTCGGCGTATGAGCAGTCTACTCGATGGCATACCGTGCATCCGGAATTGAGTTGACCGCGCCAAAAGTCAGGATGACTAGTTTAGTGTCCCAGTGATAACATAATCACACTTCAACCGTCTATGGGGTATGACGGATAATCGAAGCTTGCTCAAACTCACCGCTGAACAGAGACAGGAATTAGGACGCTGGGCGCAGT
>Ga0074046_10002061_pt1 | contig 17602 bp, 13 predicted proteins | sample BogForMeECP23OM3_FD_94441 | JGI IMG/M metagenome (GOLD analysis project Ga0074046, IMG submission 94441) | Bog forest soil microbial communities from Calvert Island, British Columbia, Canada - Bog Forest MetaG ECP23OM3 | ecosystem: Environmental > Terrestrial > Soil > Wetlands ... | reverse complement strand
TGAGGTCGTCGCAGCCTATCGCAAGGTGGTCGCCGAGCTGCCGCGCTTTCAGGTCGTGGCGGGCCGCGACCTCAATTACAAGGTCTGCTATCCGCGCTCCAGCTTCGACCGCCAGTCGATTGCGTGGGACCTGAACTATTTCAAGTACTACTTTCTGCGCCTCGCCGGAATTCCTTTCAACGAGCAGGCGCTGGAGCTCGATTTCAGCCGCTTGACCAAGCTGCTGCTCGCCGCTCCTCACGACTATTTTCTCTATCGCGATTTTCAATCGCGCAACGTGATGCTCCGCGACGGCAGCCCGTGGTTTCTCGACTATCAGGGCGGCCGCAAAGGCGCGCTGCATTACGACATCGCCTCGCTGCTCTACGACGGCAAGGCCGATCTGCCTCCGGCTCTGCGCCAGCAACTCCTCGACCACTATCTCGACGTGCTCTCCGGTTACATCAATCTCGATCGCGGCGCCTTCATGGAGCATTACTACGCCTACGTCTATGTGCGCATCCTGCAGGCGCTCGGGGCCTACGGCTTCCGCGGTTTTTACGAGCGCAAGGCGCACTTTCTGCAAAGCGTTCCCTACGCGCTCAAAAACCTTCGCTGGCTGGCTCACAATGTCCGCCTGCCGGTGGCGCTGCCTTCGCTGCTCGACGCCCTCCAGGCAATGCAGGCCTCGGAAAAGCTACGCAACCTCTCCGCGCCCGCTCCAGGTCTCACGGTCCGCGTCTTCAGCTTTTCGTTTCATAACGGCATCCCCGCCGATGAATCCGGCAACGGTGGAGGCTTCGTATTTGACGGGCGCAGCCTGCCTAACCCCGGACGCGAAGAACAATACCGCCAACTTACCGGCAAGGATGAGGCCGTCATCGACTATCTTGACCGCCAGCCGGGTGTGAATGAGTTTCTCGAGCACGCACTTTCACTTGTGGACTCGAGCGTAGCCAACTATCTTCAACGCGGCTTCTCCAATTTGGTCGTCTCTTTCGGCTGTACGGGGGGCCAGCACCGCTCGGTCTATCTCGCCGAGCATCTGGCGGAACATCTGCGTGGCACGAAGGGCGTGGATGTTAAGGTGCGCCATTTGCAATTGGAGACACTTGGCTGGGAGAATCCCCCGCAATGAAGGCCATGGTGTTCGCGGCGGGCCTGGGTACGCGCCTGCGTCCTCTCACCGACGAGCGTCCCAAGGCGCTGGTCACTATCGCCGGCCGCACACTTCTTGACATCACGCTTTCCCGCCTGCGCACCTTCGGCGTGCGCGAAGTGATCGTGAATGTTCACCACTTTGCGGACCAGGTTGTCGCTTTTCTCGCAGCCAACCAGAATTTCGGCATGAGGATCGAAGTCTCGCGCGAGGAGGTTTTGCTCGATACCGGCGGCGGCCTCAAAAAGGCCGCGTGGTTCTTTCTGGAGTCCGGCGCCGACGAACCGTTCGTGATTCACAACGTCGACGTGCTCAGCACCATCGATCTTGCTCGCATGGCGCAGTTTCATTTGCAACGCAATGCCCTTGCCGCACTCGCCGTCGCAGAGCGCCCCACTTCGCGGCCATTGCTCTTCGATGCGCACAGCCAGCTCCTGGGACGCGGCGCCGTGAATGAGAACTTATCCGCAAGCAAGTACCGCTGGTCTCCCGAGCCGCACATCGCTGCTGGCGGCATGGACGCCGCCAGTACAGCCGGTCAGGAGACCGGCGGTACTTTGCTCGAAACCCTGGCGTTCGCCGGCATTCACGTCGTATCGCCGCGCATCTTCCCGAAACTCGAGGAGGACGGCACTTTTTCCATCATCGATGCCTATTTGCGCCTCGCAAAACGCGGCGAAGCCATTCTCGGCTTCCGCGCCGATGGCGCCTATTGGCGCGATCTCGGCCGGCCCGACGACCTCATCGCAGCCGACCGCGATTTCGTAGACGGAACCTACCCCGCAGATTCACCTAGCCCGAGTAGCGGGCGATAGACGGTAGCCCCAGGCATAAAACTGGGGTTCAAAAGCGAAATTCATTGCAACCAGCCCGCTTCAGCGGGCGAAAGATAATAATCTTGGGCGTTTACTTTTAATGCCCCGCTTCTGCAACCGGGGCTACGGCAGTACTGTAAAAGGCGCCCCGGCGCAACCGAACAGCTTCAGGCATTCCCTCAAATCTCGTTCAAGATCAGGGCAATCCGTCCCGTCAACAAATCGCTGGGCGTCTCATCTGGATTCATGGCGACCAACTCCACTGGAAACGCGATGTTCTGTGGCCGCAGGATCAAGCGGCTTGACTGAAATTCCGCATAGCGGAGGGTAAGGTGCGAGCCGTGGTGGACTGCATAAAGATTGGGACGGTTCGGCCGGTAGGGAAGCAGCGAGTTGTAGTGCCGGTCAATCAGCGCAATGGCCTCGGGCAGCACCAAAGGTTCCATGGGCAGGGCGTCAGCCGGCGACACTCGGATGGCAACAAAACGCTGCCATGCGCGGCGCACATTTGTAGCCCTTGCGCGCACGGCATGCAAAGCCCCTGGCGGCAGATGCAGCATAAGCTGCACCGCCGCAGGCCGGATCACCGGCTCCAAAAGCGCTGTGGCATGTGAAACCACCGGGACCGCCCCGGCGCTCTCATCTTCCGGCCAGAATCCGCCCTGGGGAAGCGCAGGCAGCAGTTCGTCAACCGTCAGGCGCTGGGTGGCCAGTACGCGGTCCATCGCCTCCAGCGAAAGCTGGCGCCGGCTGCGTAGAAAATTGGAGATGTGCGCCTGCCCAAAACCCGTCTGCCGCGCCAATAGCGAGACGCTGAGAGTGCCCCGCTGGATCCTGCGCAGCAGTTCCAGGCGGAGACGCTCGTGCATCTGAGAAAAGTTCATCTGTGGAAAATTTGCTGCAAGCAATGAGCGCTAAACTTCAATGCTTTCCCTTGGAAAACTTGTCAGGGCTTGTAGGCCTTCATTCTCAGTGTTCATGAGGCGATTGGAAAGTGGTCGATGGGAAATCTGTGGACCAGCGTTGACGCAGAAGAAGCAAATGTCTACATTGAGTTAACTTAATCACGCATTGGCTTGTGGGAATCTTTAGGAAAACGTGTATTCGCTTTTTCTTGAGCGGAGGCGGAATGGTGCCTTCAGAAACTGCGGATAAACATTTGCCGGTTCAGCTTGTTGAGTTCCGGCTTTCCGCTTCCCATCCCGGCGTCGTCTTAGAACGACGCCGGAAAACACGCCAATCGGGAAATTCCAGGATCTGCGCACGAATGGTCATGACAGACAACAAGAGAGCACAGGTGGCAATCCCCCATCAGGACAGGAGAAATCTGAGTTGCCTCGCCTGGTTCTCTTCACCCCGCGGAACAACCTGCAACACAAACTTCCGTCGGGAGATGAAACAAATACGGAGAATCAGTCATGGAAGTGCGCGTTCAGTTGAAAGTTTGCGAAGGGTGCGGTTGCCTTTGGTATCGTGCCCAGACACTTGAGATTGTGTATTGCAAAGAGTGTCAGTCAAAGTTAAGGACGTTTCCAACCCCGGAGAGCCGCAAGCGGCGCGGCCGTCCGGGCGGTAAGCAGCTTGCCAGGGTCTGGGCTGTAGCTGAAGCTGCGGGAGGTGCGCAATGAGCGCAGCTCTCCAGTTGCCCATGGCTTGGGAAACCAGCGCTGTCCAGGAAGAATGGCGGATCGAACGCAGGAGATGGGAACGAAAACCCGCGGTGCGGCCCCAGACAGAACCGGCTGCGGCCCAGGCCGAGCCTCCGGTCAACCTGGCCTTCTACCGGAGACACACCGAAAGCCTTTTGCGACGCTACCTGTACGCATCCATGCAGGTGGGCAGGGCGCCGTCTCTCCTTAGCGATCCGGTCGCGCGGGGATGGGCATCCAGCCGCCGCATCCGCACCTTCGAAGACGCTGTTATTTTTGTCCTCGATATTGAGAAATGCATCGCCCAGCTTGGTTCTCTCGATCGCGCAATGTTGAGCCGGATCGTGCTGCAGGAGTACACCCAGGCTGAGACCGCCGTCCTGCTCGGCATGAGCATTCGTGCCATTTCTTACAAATACCCATTGGCCGTCGACCGCCTCACGGAGAAACTGCTCGCGGCCAGTCTGCTCATCTTGCCTCACTAAATAAGACCGGCACAGCGGAGCGCGGATGGAGTTCTTCTGTGCCGGTCACACCTCATTCAGAGCCCCAGGCTCGCTCTCCGCCGCTCCCGCACTGGCTGTTAACGCCAAAGCATCTCCCCCCGGAAGTGCAATCCATTCTCGTAGCCTTCCTGTTTACAATGGGCTGCAGTGACGGCGTTCCGTTGACCAATCGGGAACAATCGCTAAGCTCTCGTCAATCCCTCCACACCGGGTCATGTTGGTGTATTTAGATGAATCGGAACCTCGACAATTTGGCGAGACATATGATGTTGATCCGCTCCAGGGCGCCGCTTCGGCTGGGTTTGGCTGGTGGCGGCACTGACGTCTCCCCCTACTGCGACGAATTCGGCGGCGCCATCCTTAACGCCACGATCGATTACTACGCGTACGCCGCGCTCGAGCCTCTCGAAACTGGGATTGTCGAGTTCGTCTCCGCCGATCTCGGCCAGAGTGTCTCCTACCCCTCCACCGCCGTCCTTCCCAACGACGGCCGCCTCGATCTTTTCAAGGCCGTCCACAATCATGTGGTCCGCGAGTTCAACCAGGGCAAGCCGCTCAGCCTCCGTATGAGCACAAGGGTCGACGTCCCTGCAGGCTCCGGCCTTGGTTCTTCCTCCACGCTCACGGTGGCCATGCTTGCAGCCTATGCCGAGTGGCTCAATCTGCCTCTCGGCGACTACGAGCTCGCGCATACCGCCTACGTCATCGAGCGCGTCGAGGCCGGCCTCGAAGGCGGCAAACAGGATCAATATGCGGCGGCCTTTGGCGGCTTCAACTTTATGGAGTTCGGCAGCAACGGCCGCGTGTTGGTCAACCCGCTCCGCATTAAGGCGTGGGTCGTTTCGGAGCTTGAGGCCTCGCTGCTGCTCTATTTCACTGGAAAATCTCGAACCTCCGCCGACATCATTCAGGAGCAATCGCGCAATGTGCGTGACCGCAACGAGCTGGCTCTCGATGCCATGCACGCCATCAAGGAAGAGGCCTTCCGCATGAAGGAGTGCTTGCTGCGCGGCGATTTTTCCAGTCTGCACCAGGTACTGCGCAGCAGTTGGGAATCGAAGAAGCGCATGGCTAGCCAGATCACCAACGAACACATTGAAGCCCTGTACGCGAGTGCGCTTCAGGCCGGCGCGTACTGCGCCAAGATCTCTGGCGCCGGTGGCGGCGGCTTCATGATGTTTCTCGTCGACCCCATCCACAAAGACAAAGTCACAGCCGCGTTGCGCGGCCAGCACGCCGGCGGCACCGCCTATGCATGCCACTTCACGCCCGGCGGTGTGCAGGTGTGGAGAGTGCCATGAGCGAATCAACGCCCGAATCAACGCCCGATTCAAAGCCCGATTTGGTGCGCGCGAAACTGCTCGAGGGCCTCGGCGTGATGGAAGCCGTGGCCCGCGACGCCGCCCTGCACACGACGCTCGCCGCGGCTGCTCAAGCCACGGCAGACGCATTGCTGGCCGGCCGCAAGCTCATGGTGGCCGGTAACGGGGGCAGCGCTGCCGACGCTCAGCACGTTGTCGCAGAGTTCGTCAGCTGCCTCGTCGATGACCGTCCCGCCATGCGCGCCGTCGCTCTCACCACGGACAGTTCCATCCTCACCGCCGTCGCCAACGACTATGGCTTCGAGCGCGTCTTTTCCCGCCAGATTGAAGCCCTCGGCCAGCCGGGTGACGTCTTCCTCGCCATTTCTACCTCCGGCAACTCACCCAACGTGCTGCACGCCCTCGAGCAATGCCGCGACCTCAGCATCGTCACCATCGGACTCACGGGAAAGACCGGCGGCAAAATGCCTCCGCTCTGCGACTACTGCCTGCGCGTGCCTTCCGAGGTCACCATGTATATCCAGCAGGCCCATCTGGCCCTCGAACACATCTTCTCGCTGCTCGTGGAGCGCCGCTATTTCCATGGGCGCCAAGGCTAGCGCGCTCCAAATTGTAGCGCCGGCCTCCTGGCCGGCTGTCGTGCGGGCGTCCTCGCCCGCGCATGTCAGAACAACTACCAATGCCGCAGTCAACGCAGCAGCGTGGGAAGGAACTTCAACGCGTAACGATCCGCATCAACGGTCGAAGGAGTGATCGCCATGGAAGCTATCGTTCTTGCCGGCGGCCTCGGCACGCGGCTCGCGTCACGCCTTCAGGGCCTGCCCAAGCCGATGGCGCCCATTGCCGGCCGTCCTTTTCTTGAAATCCTGCTCAACCAGTTGCGCCGCTCCGGCTGCACCCGCGTTCTGCTCTCTGTCGGCCACCAGCACTCTGTCATTCAGGACCATTTCGGCGCGTCCTTCCACGGCGTGTCCCTCCACTACGTCGTCGAAAGCGTTCCCCTCGGCACCGGCGGCGCCATTCGCTTCGCGCTCGCGCAAGCCCGCGAAGAATCCCTGCTCGTGCTCAACGGCGATACCTTCCTCAATGCCGATTACGCCGCCATGCTGCGCTTTCACGCGTTGGAGGGCGCCGCGGTCACCCTCGCTGTCGTGCATCGCGACGACGTGAGCCGCTATGGCAGCGTCACCATCGAAGGGCAGCGCATCACGGGCTTCGAAGAGAAGGGCCGTTCCGGTTCGGGCTGGATCAGCGCCGGAACTTACGTTCTCGCGCGCAACCTCGCATGGCCGCCCGCGCTTCCTGAGAAGTTCTCCATCGAGCGGGATTTCTTCGTCCCCGAGGTTACGCGTCTTCGTCCCGCGGCCCTCAAGGTCGATGGCTTCTTTCTCGACATTGGAATCCCTGAAGACCTCGATCGCGCCCAAACCGAACTCGCCGGCTTTGTATCATAGCCTTTGAAGTCCTCTCCCGAAGGGATCTGTTTGTCGCTGCAGCCCTCTTCCTCACCACACTTTGATTTTCAGATCGCCGATTCCAGGACGCTCAAACGGTCCCGGCATCGGATTCGACTCGCTCCTGCTCTTACCGAGGTAGTCGTTGCCGATCCGAATCGGTTTTCCATCCGGTTGCTCATACGGCAAATCTGGAATGACAACCTTCCCCAGAAATGCCGTCGTCACAAGTTTCCGCGCCGGTTGGTCAATCCACTGCTTATCGAATCTCATTTCCAGATAGAGGCCGCCAGGCCCCGAGACCAGTTGCAGCCGAGGATCGAAATCGGGTGCAACGACGGTGTGCTCATCGAACTTTGAGGGCTTGGCTCCGTCGAGATAGACATTGCCGTCCATCCACATTGGTAAGGGCGCGCTGTCATACCCACTCAAATCGGCGTGTTCCACAAACACATTGTTGTAGTAGCGGTCGTCGCCGCGCGGGTTATCGTGGAGTCCCGCGACCGCGGTGGAATGCGCCTTGAGAAACGGCGTCTGCCGGCTGTCATAAGCACGTACCTTGACGGTCCCGGCGAACAAATTGTGCGCGAACGCGCCGCCCTGTGAATTGTCGTTAAGCGATAGGGCTGAGAGAAGAAGATTGTTGTCGAACAGGAACGGTCCGTGGTCTACCTCGACAAATACATCTTGGTCGTTGTCGTGGAAGAGATTCTGCGAAACCCGCGTGCCCTGCGCCATCCAGTCCAGCCAAAGGCCCAGAGGGGTGCGATAAATCTGGTTGCGGTCGATCTGCACATCGATCGCGCCGTGAAACTTGATGCCGGCGATCTCGGCGCCCCCAAAGGCGCGCCTCACGTGAATGTCGTGGATGGTATTGCCGGTAACGGTGCTGAACACGGCGCCGAGGCTGCCCACAATTCCCGCCTGGCCGCAATCGTAAATTGTATTGCCGCGCACGACGTGGTGGCCGACTGTCTCCTTCGACCAGCCGTCGGCAAGCGCGCGCTGGATCGTCTTCGCGTAGCCCTCGGCGCTGTTGGCCGAAGTGTTGTCCCACTGGTCGCCGTATTTACCCAGTGAGATTCCGGAGCAAATGGAGTTGCGGATCACGTTATCTTCAATGATCCAGCCTTTGCTCCAATGCGGGCCAATCACGCCGATCTGCTCGGCTGTCGGCGGCGCCCACGGCGTGGCCGCGTCTTCCAGCGTGAAACCGCGCACAGTGATGTAATTGATGCCTGTCTTTTCCGGATAGAACACCGTCTGCCGGACATTGATCTCCACGCGCTGTCGATTCGGGTCGATGCCTTTGAGCTGCGCCCAGATGGTGGTGCTTTCCTTATCGACTTCACCGAACCACAGTGCATCGCTGCCCATCGGCTTCATTAGATCGTCCAGGCTCGCCGCTTCTGTCAGCCACTTGCCATCGAGGTACACCGCTCCGGTGTGATGCTTGCGGCCCATGGCAGTGAACCAGTCGCCGTGTATGAGATCGTTGTAGGGATTGAAACCGCCGAAGAAGGAATTGGAAATGGTCACCCTCCAAACGTCTTCCTGAACCTTCACCCAATTCTTCGCCTCCTCCGAGCCGGAAATCACAACCGTCTCGCCGGGCACGGCCTCATAGACGATGCGCTTCGTGTCGGAGGTGCCTCCGCGCGGCGGGCTGACTCGCTCGCGGTAGATTCCCGCGTGCACGCTGATCGTGTCGCCAGGCTGCGCAAGATCGGCCGCGCGCTGAATCGACCGCAAAGGAGCTGCTTCAGTACCTGAGTTGGCGTCGCTGCCGCTGATAGAAACGTGGAAGGTTCTGGCTTGAACAGGACTGGACAGCGCAAGCGCGGCTAAAACCGCAACGGAGAATCTCATGTCCTTCCTTAATACGTGCTATTCTCGCTCTTCATACCACCGCGTTCCGCGCAATCACTTCGCGGTACCACTCCGCGCTCAGCTTGGGCGTGCGCTTCAGGGTCTTGTAGTCCACGTAGTGAATGCCGAACCGCTTGCTGTAACCATCCGCCCACTCGAAGTTGTCCATCAGGCTCCACAGGAAGTAGGCCTTCACCGGGAAACCCTCCGCAGTCGCGCGTTGCAAGTGTGTCAAGTGGTTGCGCAGGTACATCACGCGATCAGTGTCTTCAATCCGTCCCTCCGCTGTCACCACGTCGGCAGCCGCGCAGCCATTTTCGGTGATAAAAACTGCTCGCGGATTCCAGATTTCGCACACGTTGCGCACCGCCCAGTAGATACACTCGGGGCCGAGATAGAGCCAGGGCGCAGCCATGTGCGGATACAACGCCTGGTAGGCTTCGATCGCGTAGCCCTTTGCCGACCCATCGGTCCGAACGTAAGTGGGCGTGTACACATTCAGTCCCACAAAATCGAGCCGACTGCCGATGGCCTTCATATCGCCTGGCTCCACGTGCGGCGCGTTCGCTCCCTCGCGCTGCAGGTAGCTGCTTGGGTAGCGCCCTTCGAGCAGCGTGGTCAGGAACGGCGCGTTTTCCTGACGCGTGGCGCGCCGCGCCGCTTCCATGTTGGCGCGGTCCTCGATCACTGGCACGCAGACCTTGATATTCTCCGCCAGGCCCACCTCGGCCGCGGGTGCGTTGGCGCGGATCGCCTGCACGCCCAGCCCATGCGCCAGAATCCCGTGATGCCGCACCTGGTTCACCTGTGCGGCCGGCAGCTTTAGTCCCGGCGCAAACTGGCCAATTTGATAACCGAGGTCGGTAAAGCAGGCGAACTCGTTCGTGGTCATGAAGTGGTGCACACGATCGGATAACTGCCGAGCCACGTAGCCGGCGTAATCGGCAAATGCCAGTGCCGTCGCGCGCGATTGCCAGCCTCCCGGGAGCGCCGCGGGGAGGTCCCAGTGGAAGAGCGTCACGAAGGGCGTGATGCCGTTCGCCTGCAGTTGGTCCAGCAGGCGCTTGTAGTAGTCGAGGCCCGCCAGGTTCGGCTGGCCGGTGCCTTGCGGAAAAATCCGCGGCCACGCGATCGACATTCGATACGCGGAGACGCCGAGGTTCTTCAGCAGCCTGGCGTCTTCTTTATACAGGTGGTAAGAATCGTCGGCCACGTCGCCCGTATCGCCGTTGTAGGTCTTGCCGGGTGTGTGCGAGAACACGTCCCAGACCGACGCTCCGCGCCCGCCCTCGCGCACTCCGCCTTCAATCTGGTAAGCCGCCGTTGCGCATCCCCACACGAAGCCCGGCGGAAATTGCCGGCTGCCCGGCGGCTGCTGGGCAAAAGACGAGTGGGGCGAAAACTCCGGCAGCGAAACCCCGGCCAACGCCGCAGTCGCCGCCGCAGCTTTGCCAAACTGCCGGCGCGTCAGATTTTTCATGGATGCAATCGCCTTTTCGAAATCAAAGGCCGATTATAGCCGAGCGCAGTGGATGCCTTATGGAGCATGCTCGCCGCATACGCGCAATCTGCAACCCGCACGCAAAAAGGTCGCAGCCATGCACGGCCGCGGCCCCCCAAGTAAAACTCTGATGAAATCATGGCCTGCCCCATTGACGGCGGTTCGCCCCAAAGCTAAGTTCACATTCATGGAAAATCCGGACTTCGATCAGCTTCTCAAGTCGTACAGGGAGGCGGTGGATCACTGGGTCGACGCGATCCACGCCGAAGAATCACTCGCGACAGAAGACCACTCCATGGTGGCCATGGAGCACTGGGATGACGCCGGCTTCAAGCTCCACGACGCAGAGCTGGTGGCCAAGAAAGCGCGCGATGCTTACAAGAATGCGCTGCGGAAAAAGAATTACGGCTTCTAGGACGCGCGAGCAAAAGCCGCAGCTCTCCCTAGCGCTGCGGCTTTCGTGTCATTGAACTGTCGTAAGTGAGGCGTGCGCGAAGCGCGGCTGCCCCGACATCTCCTCCGCGCGTTCGAAAAACGCCTTGGGTCTGGGAGGTCACGCCCGAGTCGGATGGCAACGGGGCAATCTGGCCATCTGTGCATAGTCATGGCGTCAATGCCGATCTTTCCCGATGATTTTGAAGGTGAAATCGCCAAATCCGCAGAGTTTCTGCACAAATCGGCGATTTGCATTATGATTCTTCCATGCTGCTAAAGTTCCGGTGCAAGAATTTTCGTTCCATTCGCGAAGAGCAGGAGCTTTCCTTTATCGCTGAAAATACTCGTTCCGACGAGAAGAGCGACACGTTAATCGAGACACCTTTTGAAGATCTAAGGTTGCTCCGCTGTTTGGCTATATTCGGACAAAATGCCTCAGGCAAGAGCAATGTGCTTGACGCGATGGCCTCATTCAGGAGGATCGTTTCAGATTCTTGGCGTCGTTGGAAAGCGGGTGGCCCGATTCCAGAATTCGATCCTTTCCTGCTAGATGAAACGTCCACGAATGGGAACACCGAGATGGAAGTGACCTTTCTCGTCAGATCAAGGATCTACAAATATGGGTTTCTCTTTGATAGAAACTCAGTTATCGAAGAGCACCTGATTGATTCCACAAGGCGTGACAAAGTGCTATTCCGGAGGACCAAGGAAGGTGATGGTGCCAAGGTCGAGTTTCCGAACAACAACCTCGGAAAAACGAAAGAAGAACGACTTCAACTAGAGAGAATTCGAGTCGACACCCGCCCGAATAGCCTATTCCTTTCCGCGGCTGCGCAGTTCAATTTTCAGGAGCTATCGGCGGTTTACACCTACCTTGATACAAATTTCAAGTCCATCCACTCAAAGAACATGCCGCCGCGCCAGTCCTACACGGCAGAGATGTGCTCCGACGAAAGGGTGCGCGAGCAAATCGTCGGGATGTTGCGCTTCGCTGACGCCGGAATCACCAATATCGAAGTCGCGAAGCACGAACTTTCCGAGCAAGAGAAGAAGAGAATGCTGGCTATGATCAAGTCTCTAAGAGAGGTCGAGCCAGAGTCGTTTTCATCTGCACCGTCGGAGCCCTCGCAGCTGCCGTCAGTCATCGGCATTCGGATGGCTCATAACGGCGAAAGCGGGAAAACCTATTTCCTCGATGAGTCCAAGGAGTCCGATGGTACCCAAGCCTACTTCTCCATCCTCGGCCCACTATTGGATTCATTCCGGGATGGCGAGGTTCTTCTGATTGATGAACTGGAATCGAGCTTGCATCCAAAACTCGTTACGGAATTGGTCCGCACCTTCAACTCTCCAAAACTGAACCCAAAGGGAGCACAGATTCTCTTCACCACCCATGACACCAGTCTTCTTGATCTCGACCTCGTACGTCGTGACCAAATATGGTTTACGGATAAGACCCGCGATGGAACAACAAGACTCTACCCGCTGACGGACTACCAGCCACGAACGAATCAGAATATCCAAGTTGGCTACATGGGGGGGAGGTTCGGCGCGATCCCATTTCTCGACGACCAATTGCTACGAGAAACTCTTGTCGGAGAAGAACCGGCACAGACCTCTCTGAAATTCTCCGGAGAGGAATGAGCATGTCAAGGTTGGACCGCAATAGAAGGCCGTCGAGGAAACTAGCTCAGGGGACCAGAATACTCGTGGTCGTCGAAGGGCAGGTTACAGAAAGGGAGTACATCGAGACCGTCAGACGCTCACTTAGAATTGGCAAAGAGTCAATCTATATTGAGGCGGGCCGCACCGAACCGATCGGCATTGTGAATCGCGCCAAGGCAATTCAAGGAGATCTCCCCAAGCCAGACAAATACGATCAGGTATGGTGCGTATTTGACGTTGAGGCAAAGATCGGCCAGCGCGCCAGATTCGGGCTAGTGGAGGCTCTCGACTCCGCGAGGAGAACGAGAAACAGACAAGACGTTAAATGCGCCGTGTCCAATCCTTGCTTCGAGATCTGGCTGCTTTGGCACACGACGGACCAAACTGCACCGGTAGCTTCAGATGTGGTCCAGAGGCGATGTCAAGATCGAGGCATCACGTTTGGGCAAGATGGAAAGCACTTACAGGATGCGGATAGGTTGATCGTCAACGGCTTCCCAGCGGCAAGGGAAAGGGCGATTCTAATGGAAGACATCCACGATAGAAATGGGACAACATCGCCGGAAGACAGGAACCCCTCCTCCGGCGTTTTCAAGTTGATTAACGCAATTTACGATGCATTTCCATCGCGCGGCTAACTACATCTCTTTCACGCCTTCAACAAAGGCCTTGAGTTTGCGTGACCGCGAAGGATGACGCAGCTTGCGCAACGCCTTGGCTTCGATCTGCCGGATGCGCTCGCGCGTCACCTGGAAGCTCTGGCCCACTTCTTCGAGCGTGTGCTCGGAGCCATCTTCGAGGCCGAAGCGCATCTTAATCACGCGCTCTTCCCGAGGGGTAAGAGTCCGCAGCACCTGCGAGGTATACTCCTTCAGGTTCACGCCGATCACCGCCTCTGACGGCGACACGGCCTGGCGATCTTCGATGAAGTCGCCCAGGTGCGAATCTTCCTCTTCGCCGATTGGCGTCTCCAGCGAGATGGGCTCCTGTGCGATCTTCAGCACCTTGCGCACCTTGGCTACCGGAATGTCCATGCGCCGCGCAATCTCCTCGCTTGAAGGCTCGCGGCCCAACTCCTGCACTAACTGGCGGCTGGTGCGGATGAGCTTGTTGATGGTCTCGATCATGTGCACCGGAATGCGAATCGTCCGCGCCTGGTCCGCAATGGCCCGCGTAATCGCCTGCCGGATCCACCACGTGGCGTACGTAGAAAACTTGTAGCCGCGCCGGTACTCGAATTTGTCCACCGCCTTCATCAGGCCGATGTTGCCCTCCTGAATCAGGTCGAGGAACTGCAGTCCGCGGTTGGTGTACTTCTTGGCGATCGAAACTACCAGCCGCAGATTGGCCTCGATCAGCTCGCGCTTGGCCTGCTCGGCGTCCATGTCGCCCTGGATCATTTCGCGCTGCGTGCGCTTGAGTTCGGCGATCGACACGCCCGCGTCGCCCTCGATTTTTTCGAGGTCGGTGCGGCAGTTCTTCTGCTGCCTGCGGTACTCCTTCTTCAGATCCTCGCTTTTCGAGGCTTCGTACTTCTGCTCCAGCGACCGGATCTGCCGCTCCAGCGTGCGCATGGTGTCCACGGTCTTGTTGACCTTGTCCAGCAGGCGCTTGCGCTCCAGAGCGGTGTATTTCAGTTCGCGCACGATGCGCGACACGTGCACCTTTTCGCGCGCGATCGTCCAGCGCAGCCGCCGCGCTTCCTTCATCTTGGCCTTGTTGCCCGGCGCGATGGCAGCCAGCTTCTCGTCAAGTTGCGCAATCTTCTTCTGGTGCTTTACCAAAGCGTCGGTGCGCGCCACCGTGGCTTTCACGCGCGTCAGCACCACCTCTTCGGTCAGCTCCTCCTCGTCGAAGATCACCACTTCTTTCACGTTGCGCACGCCGCGCTTCAGGTCCTCGCCCAGCGCCGCAATTTCGCGGATTACAATCGGCGAGCGCGAAATCGCCTTCAGTACGCGCATCTGCCCGCGCTCGATGCGCTTGGCAATCTCCACTTCACCTTCGCGCGTGAGCAACGGCACCGTGCCCATCTCGCGCAGGTACATGCGCACCGGGTCGTTGGTCTTCTCCAGCGTGCCCGGCGTCAAATCGAGCTCGACGTCCTCGCCCTCTTCCAGCTCGAAATCCTTGTCGCCGGGAAACTTGGGAGCGTCCAGCAGGTCGATGCCCTGACCGCTGATGGTAGTCATCAGATCGTCAAGATCGTCGGCAGAGCCAATCTCATCCGGCAACGCGTCGTTCACTTCGCCGTAGGTCAGATAGCCCTTTTCCTTGCCGGTCTCGATCAGCCCGTGTACTTCTTCTTCGAATTTGTCATCAATCGCCAAATGGTTCCTGCTCTCTTCGGCACCGCGGGAATCCCCGCGCCCTGCCCGTTTCCGTCCCTTATTGATCCATGGCGCCTCGGCCCGCAACATTCTTCAGGCCAGCCCGTTCGCGCCCGCGCACTGCAATTCAGGTTGCAGCTTTGTCGCATGGCCACACGCGGATTTTGCCGCGCATCACGCTGCGCAATTCGTCCGCACCGCACCGCCATCGGCGACGGGACAGTTTCCACCCACGCACGATAAAAATTTCCGTGAGGAAATCCTCGCGCGCGGACACACCCGCAAATCCGCCGGAGCGGTCTTAGCTTGACTCGGAACAGGATGGCAGCGCTTCAGGTTTCGCCTGGGTCGCCCGCGAGCCGAAGCTCATGTGTGGGGCAAAGGGGGCGCGCATCCTCACTGAGATCAATAGATTACCACAATCGAACCTGGTTGCGCCAGCACAAAGCCGGCGGCAAAATCAACCTCATTGAGCCCACTGCAGGGCAATTCGGGCGCGGACTTGAAGAGCCATCCGCTCCACTTCCTGTTATTTAGACGCTCGAAACGGCCTTTTCGTCGCAAAATCCAAGCAACCGGTCAGGACGCCAGCCTCGCGCCAACCCCTAGCTTTTCAGTGGCTTGTGGACGTGCAACTGCCGCAAGGCCCGGTCCAGCTCCAGCTTCTGCTGAGTTAGCACAGCCAGCTCGGCGAAATCGGCGCGCCGCTCTGCCTCCGCAATCTGCGCGCGCAGGTTGCGCAGCCGGCTTTCCATGGCTCGTTCCTGAACCTCTTGCAGCGCGCTCTCCACCTCGTCAGCTTCAGGCGGCCGGTTTTCGCCCAGCAATGCTTCAGCCAGCAGGGCCCGCTGCGCCGCGTCCTCCACCACGTCCATGGGATCGTTGGCCGCGCGGACAGCCAGCACTTGCATGGCCTGAAACGCCCCAAGGTGCTCGAACCATCCCGGCTGTTGCACCACCGCCGCAGCCGCCATCGTCCGTGCGGACTCGCCTTCGGGGTCGGTAATCGCCAGCGCCCGCAGCAGCACTCGCTCCACTTCGGTCAGCGCTGCGGGCCGCGTTTCCACGCGATCCCGCCGTTTCAGCGCCGCCTGCCGCAGTTCCTCGCGCAGCACCGCCGAGTCGATGCCCAGCTTCTGCGCGGCGTCGGCGGCAAACTGGTCCCGCGCCAGCTTTTCCGGGATGCGGCGGATGTGCGGCAGCAGAAAATTCAGCGCCTTCACCTTCTGCTCCGTGCTGGCGCCGGAGAATTGCGTCCGTGCACGCTCGATCAGATAATCAGATTGCCGCCGAGCCCCTCGAATTGCCTCTTTATAGGCCTCCACGCCCCGCTCGCGGATGAACCGGTCCGGGTCCAATCCGCCCTCGAGCGTGACCAGCTTGATGGTAAAACCCTCCTCGGTCAGCAGGGAGATCGACTTTTCCGCGGCATTCGCGCCGGCTGCGTCGGGATCGAAATTGACGATCACATTCGACGTGTGCCGCTTCAGAATCGCCACCTGCTGCTCGGTGAACGCCGTCCCGCTGGTCGCAATCACGTTCTGAATGCCGCGCAGAAAGACGCTGATGCAGTCCATCTGGCCCTCCACCAGCAGAGCAAAACCCACTGTCCGGATCGCCGTCTTGGCTTTGTCCAGGTTAAAGAGCACCTGCCCCTTGGAGTAGAGGGGCGTCTCCGGCGAGTTGATGTACTTCGGGCCACCCTTTTCCCCGTCCGCTGTTGCGCCCAGCGTCCGCGCCGTAAACGCAATCACCCTGCCGCCCTCATTGCAGATGGGAAACACAACCCGCTTTCGGAACCGGTCGTAGATGCGGCCGTGGCCGCCGTCTTCCTGCTCTTTCGAGCTGAAGAGGCCGCTCGAGCGAAGGGTCGTTTCGTCGGCCATGCCGCTAAGCCGGTCGCGCAGGGCATTGAAACTGTCCGGCGCATAACCGATCCGAAATTTCTTGATTCCCTCGTCGGTGAGCCCGCGACCGGCGAGGTATTCGCGCGCCAGGGCGCCCTCGGGCCCGCGCAACTGCTCCTCAAACCACGCTGCTGCCGTCTCATGCAGCTCCAGCAGTTTGGTCCGCAGCCGCGCCTCGGCCGCCTCCTCGGGCGAAGAGAACTCCCGCTTGGGCAGCGGAATGCCGCACTTTTGCGCCACAATCCGCACCGCCTCGGGGAACGTCACGTTCTCGATTTTGCCAACAAACGAAAATACGTCGCCCGACGCCTGGCAGCCGAAGCAGTAAAAGAACTGTTGCGACCCTCCGTTCACGTTGAACGACGGCGTCTTCTCCTTGTGAAACGGGCACAATCCCTTAAACCTCTGCGCCCCCGCGCTGCGCAGCCGGATGTAGCCCTCGATCACCTTCACGATGTCGGCCTGCTGTTTGACGGTTTGGGCGAAGTCGCTCATGGGGGCTGTATTGAGGATAAGGCCGCAGGATCGCGGTCGTGGAATACGGATGCATGCTGATTGAACGCGGCGATGTGCGTGTCTGGCCGTGTCGAGCGATTCGATTGCACATAGGGTCGAAGCGAAGGATACTGTTGTCATGGCGACACAGCCCTTCGGCGACCGGTTCGTGTCAGTGGAAGAGTACCTCTCCACAGGCTACGATCCCGACTGCGAATACGACGACGGCGTGGTCGTGGAGCGCAAATTGGGCGAGTTCGAGCATTCCTTCCTGCAAATTCTTCTGGGTACCCTGTTTACAGTCAACATGGACGGCTGGGGTGTCTTCGGCCTGACGGAGCAGCGCGTCCAGATCAAGCCGCGCAGGTTTCTTGTCCCCGATGTATGCGTGCTTCGGATCGGCTCGCCGCGGGAGAAGATACTCACCCGTCCGCCGCTCATCGTCATTGAAATCATGTCTCCCGAAGACATCATCCGCGGTGTTTCCGGGAAGGCCGTCGAGTATCTGGATTTCGG
>Ga0074046_10002060_pt1 | contig 17603 bp, 8 predicted proteins | sample BogForMeECP23OM3_FD_94441 | JGI IMG/M metagenome (GOLD analysis project Ga0074046, IMG submission 94441) | Bog forest soil microbial communities from Calvert Island, British Columbia, Canada - Bog Forest MetaG ECP23OM3 | ecosystem: Environmental > Terrestrial > Soil > Wetlands ... | reverse complement strand
TCGAGGTATTCAGGAACAGCCCCGGCCGGCTCAGCACGAAATGGACGCTCCTGCGGATCGCGTCGCGATCGCGAAGCGGCTCGTACCAGCTGAATTTCGGGCCGTCGCCATTTTGCCATCGCCTCCGCGCAACCGACTTGATCGTCTGCGTCGCGACGCCGCGCTCGCGGCAAACTTTCAACAGCGCCTCGACGTCGGAGGCATACTGTCCGATATTCAGCATGGTGAAATTGTACGGAAACAGCACCGAGTCGAACGCGAACCGCTCCAGGCTGCGGTGATGCATCGCGGCAACCTGCGTGCCGTGACCCGTAACTCCGATGAACCGCACCAGCCCCTGGGTGCGCGCCTCCACCAGCGCTTCGAGTGCGCCGTGCGCTCCCAGAGCCGTCTCCCATTCATTTTCCGCGACCAGGTTGTGCATCTGGATCAGGTCAACCTGATCGACCCGCAGCCGCTCCAGCGATCGATGGAGACCCGCGCGCGCGCCTTCATACGTGCGCTCGGCGGTCTTGGTGGCGAGAAAAAACCGCTTGCGATGCTCCCGCATCCACGGACCGATCCGCAATTCCGAATCGCCGTACGACGCCGCCGTGTCGATGTGATTGATGCCGTATTCGAGGATCACCTCGAGCACCCGGTCGGCCTTGTCCTGCTTCATCCCGCCCAACGCGGCGGCGCCGAAAATAATCCGCGTGCTCTGATGACCCGTATTTCCAAATGGACTTGTCTCGATCACGACGCCACCTCGGCGAAATTTTATGAGCCATCATCTTACCGCTTCACCGAACATTGTTCACGAGCGCGTCATCGACGCGTAACCTCGCAAAACGCTTGCGCTTGCTCTATGTACATGGCGAAATCGAATCGAGGGACAAAGGTAGATGGGTCCAACAGGCAAAGCCATTTTTCTGACCAAGGGCGTCGGCAGGCATCGCGAGAAACTCACCTCCTTCGAGCTCGCGCTTCGCGACGCACGGATCGCCGAGTTCAATCTCGTTCGAGTCAGCTCGATTTTTCCTCCCGGCTGCAAAGTCGTCTCGATTCAGGACGGACTGAAGACCCTGACTCCCGGCCAGATCGTTTACACCGTCATGTACGACAACTCCACCGACGAACCGCATCGCTTGATGGCCTCGTCGGTCGGGCTGGCAATTCCGGCCGACAAGGATCAATACGGCTATCTGTCCGAGCACAAGAGTTTCGGGCAGACCGACGAGAAGGCCGGCGACTACGCCGAAGATCTCGCCGCCACGATGCTCGCGACCGCGCTCGGCGTGGACTTCGATCCCAACGTCAGTTACGACGAACGCAAGGGCGTATGGAAGCTGTCCGATAAAATCGTTCAGACGCGAAACATCACGCAATCCGCAATCGGCGATCGCGACGGTCTATGGACTACGGTCGTTACGGCCGCGGTATTTGTCAATCTACCGACGACGGACAAATAGCAAATCGGCCGTTATCTTGAACTGAACAGCTCGAGCCGCGAACTAACCACCTCTTTCACCGCCGCGACCGCGGCCCCCAGGATCTTGTAGGGCGCCACCTCGTTGGGCGCGGCTGCCAGCCCCGCTTCGACTCCGCTTCGCCATGCCAGCCGCAGCTCGGTGTTGACGTGGACTATGGTCATACCGGACTTAATCGCCTTCCTGAAATCGTCGTCGTTGGTGCCCGACCCGCCGTGCAAGGTCATGAAGATCCGGACCGCCGCTTTGATCTCCGCGATCCTCTCGATATTCAGCCGCTTGCGAACGTTGCCGTGAACCATGCTTGCGAGCATTCCGTGCATGTTGCCGACCGCCGGCGCCAACACGTCAACTAAAGTAGCCTCGACGAATTGTCTCGCCTCATCCGGCGTGGTCAAAACGCCGACACCGTCGGGAATCTTGTCGAGCACCGCCGACGACGCGCCGATCCAGCCGATCTCGGCCTCGACGAGAATCGCAGGGTTGATCGATTTGATCGCCTCGATCGCTTTCTTCGTCTGGGCGATGTTTTCCTCGAATGGAAGCGCCGACCCGTCGAAGATGATTTCGTCGAATCCCGCCTTCGCCGCCGCCTCAGCATTGGCGATCGAGTGAGTGTGGTCGGCGTTGAGAAAAATCGGATAGTCGTACTCGTCACGAACCGCCTTCACCAACGCCGCGGCCTGCCGGACGCCGGTGAACTCGCGCTCGCCCTCGGACAGACCCACCATCACGGGCAGTCTCTTGTCGCGCGCGGCGGCAACGATCGCGTTGAATGCGGCCAGGTCCGAAAAATTAAAATGACCGACGGCAACTTTGTCCGCTTCCGCCCGGTTCAATACTTCACGCAGCGATGTCATATTCCGTTTTCTCTCCGCATCGTAAACGCCCTGCTAGGCCTTCTTCTCCAGGTGTCCGCCGAACTCGTAGCGCATCGCAGACAGGAGCTTGTCCGCAAAGTCCGCCGCGCCTCGCGAGCCGAAGCGTTCGTAGAGCGCAGCGGTAAGCACATGCGCGGGAACGCCCTCATCGAGCGCCGCGTCGATCGTCCAGCGGCCCTCGCCCGAATCCGATACCCGCCCGGCAAATTTCTTCAGCTCCGGATCGCTGAGCAGCGCGTTGGCGGTCAGGTCGAGCAGCCACGACGCGATCACGCTGCCGCGGCGCCATACCTCGGCGACGTCGGTGAGATTGAAGTCGTACTGGTACAGCTTGGGATTGCGCAGCGGCGTGGTCTCCGCATCCACCGCATGCGTCTGCATCCCGACGTTGGCGTTGCGCAGAATGTTCATCCCCTCCGCATACGCCGCCATGATCCCGTACTCGATTCCGTTGTGAACCATTTTCACGAAGTGACCCGCGCCGCTGGGTCCGCAATGCAGATAACCATGCTCCGCGGTGCTGCCTTGGACCTTGTCGCGGTCCGGGGTGCGCGGGGCGGAATCGATCGACGGCGCGAGCGTGGCAAAAATCGAATCGAGATGCTTCACGACTTGCGGCTCGCCGCCGATCATCTGGCAGAAGCCGCGCTCGAGTCCCCAGACGCCACCGCTGGTGCCTGAATCGACATAGTGAATCCCCTTCGCCTGGAGGGATTCGGCGCGCCGGAGGTCGTCGATGTAATACGAATTGCCGCCGTCAACGATGATATCGTCGCGCTGGAATCGGCGCGACAAGTCCGCCACCGTCTGCTCGACGACGGCAGCCGGCACCATCATCCACGCCACGCGGGGCTGCTTGAGCTTGGCGGCGAAGTCGTCGAGTGACGACGCGCCAATGGCCCCCTCCTTTGCCAATTCCTTGACCGCTGCGGCGCTCACATCGTACACGACGCATTCGTGACCGCCGCGCAGCAGGCGCCGCACCATGTTGGCGCCCATCCGGCCGAGCCCGACCATTCCCATTTGCATCTTACTTCGCTCCTTGTTGAACCGGACCCGTATTGAAACATTCTATCGTATCGCAGATGCTGTGGCTTCCGTGAGCGTCGCTTCAAAAGGAATCGGGTTTTGAGCGCCAGGAGCTTGATGGTGATGGGCACGGCGTCGGACGTCGGCAAGAGTGTGGTTGTCACTGCGCTGTGCCGTGTGTTCGCGCGGGCCGGCGTCCGCGTAGCGCCCTTCAAATCGCAAAACATGTCGAACAACGCGGCGGTTTGCCCCGGTGGCGGCGAGATCGGACGCGCGCAGGCGGTGCAGGCCCAGGCGTGCGGGCTCGAACCGAGCCTCGACATGAATCCGGTGCTGTTGAAAACGCGATCCGGCATGGGTTGCCAGGTAGTCATTCGGGGCCGAGCGCGGTTTCAGATGGGGGTAAATGACTATGAGCGGTATCGTACTGAGGCATGGCCTGAGATAGTCAGTAGCTATAACAATCTGGCGCGGAATTTTGAGCTGATTGTTATCGAAGGCGCGGGCAGTGCGGCGGAGATCAATCTGCGCCATCGCGACATAGTCAACTGGGAAATCGCCGAACTGGCCGACGCGCCCGTTCTGCTGGTCGCGGACATCGACAAGGGCGGAGTCTTTGCCTCGATCGTCGGCACGCTCGAGCTGCTCTCGCCGGAGGAACGGCGTCGCGTCAAGGGAGTGCTGATTAACAAGTTCCGCGGCGATCAAAAGCTGCTGAAACCCGGTCTTCGCTTTCTCGAGCAACGCACCGCTGTCCCGGTAATCGGAGTGATCCCCTGGCAGCACAGCCTGGGACTGCCGCAAGAGGATGCCGCCAGGTTGGACGGGATCGCGATGCATCCCGGCGACAAGCCAATGACTATCGGAGTGATACACCTGCCGAGTATTTCTAACTATACGGATTTCGAGGCGCTCGAGGACGAACCGGATGTGGCAGTTCACTACCTGAGCGATCCAGGCATGGCGCCACAGCTTGACGTTCTGATCATTCCGGGGACCAAGAACACCGTTGCCGATCTGAATTGGCTGCGCACCGCGGGCTGGGAGAACTTCATTGTCCGGCACCGTCGCGCGGGTGGATGGGTGCTTGGAATCTGCGGAGGATACCAAATGCTTGGACGGCGCGTCATCGACGCCGACCGGGTCGAGAGCGATACGCTTGAAACGATTGGGTTGGGATTGCTCGAAATGGAAACCACCTTTGCGGCCGCGATAATCACCGATCGAATCCGAGCAATTCATCTGCCGACAGGCATTCCCGTTTCCGGTTACGAAATTCACTCCGGGCGCATCACCGGCGTCGCGGCTTCCCGGGCGCTGTTCAGATTGACGCACAGGGACTCCAGCGCGGTGAACGAATTGGAGGGTGTCCGATCAGACGATGGACGAGTGATCGGCACTTCGATTCACGGAATGTTCGACTCCGCCGGCTTTCGACGAAACTTTCTCGATGAGATCAGGACTTCGAAAGGACTCGCCCCGCTCGAATCCACCGCGCAGGATGATGCCGATGCCAATCGCCGCACGGCCTTCGATCGAATCGCCGACGTGCTGGAAGAGTGCGTGGATATGCCGCGAATCGCGGCGCTCGCCGGCCTCAAAAGCGCATTCACTTAATTGAATGTGAAACCCACCGTGGGTTTCACGCTTCCTTGGGCAGGGGTGACCCCTGCACCCAGTGATAGGAAAGGATGCGGGCTTCGCCTAGCGGCCGGCGGCGCGGGCGGCGAGCCGATTTTTCTCCATCGTGACCCAAGGATATATCCCGTGATAGCCTTCGTGCAGCCGATTGGGAGGAACGCCCGCTATGCCCGACAAAAAAGCGTGGACCGCCGATGACATGCCGGATCTTTCCGGGAAGACGATCGTCGTAACTGGCGGCAACAGTGGCATCGGCTACGAAGCCGCGCTGGAATTCGCGCGCAAGCGGGCGGATGTCATCATCGCCTGCCGCGACCCGGAGAAGGCTCGAACGGCCGCCGCCAAGATCTCCGTATCATCGCCCGGCGCCAAGGTCGAGGTGATGGAACTCGACCTCTCGAACCTCGCGTCGGTGCGCGGCTTCGCCGACGCGTTCCATCGGGGACATCCCGCGCTGCACGTGCTGTGCAACAACGCCGGCGTCATGGCGATCCCGTACCGCCGCACGGTGGACGGCTTCGAGATGCAATTCGGCACCAATCACCTGGGGCATTTCGCGTTGACCGCCCTGCTGCTCGATCGGTTGCTCGCCACCGATGGCGCGCGAGTGGTCAACGTCGCCAGCGGCGCGCATCGCATGGGCAGCATTCGTTTCGACGATCTCCAATGGCAGAAGGGCTACCGCAAGTGGATGGCTTACGGGCAGAGCAAGCTCGCCAACTTATTGTTCACCTTCGAGTTGCAGCGGCGAGCCGACGCAGCCGGCGCAAAACTGTTGAGCGTCGCGTGCCATCCCGGATATGCGGCGACCAATCTGCAAGCCGCGGGACCGCGGATGCAGGGATCGTCGATGATGGAATCTTTTTTCTCAGTCGGCAACAGCCTGTTCGCGCAAAGCGCGGCGATGGGCGCGCTGCCTACCGAGTATGCGGCGGTCGCGCCCGACGTCCACGGCGGCGATTACATCGGCCCTGACGGTATCGCCGAGATGTGGGGACATCCCGTCAGAGTCGGTTGTAGTGCGGCTGCGCGCGACACCGCGGCCGCCGCCAGGCTTTGGGAAGTGTCCGAGCAACTGACCAACGTGCACTACACGCTATGAGCAGGGGTGACCCCTGGCCGTAGCGACGGCAGCGCAGTATTAAGCCGTTGGCAGGGGCCGCGCCCGCCAACGGCGGGCGGCCTTAATACTGGGTGCAGGGGTCACCCCTGCCAGATGCTAATCGCTACTCGCGCTGGTTTCATCTGGCCCGCCGTTGGGATTCGGCCTCACCGCCGCATCTTCATGCTCTGAGGTTTCGACCACGTCCGCGATCGCCTGGAGCAGAACCGATTTCTTGACCGGCTTGCTGACGTGCAGGTCGCATCCAACTTGATGTGCGCGGCGCACGTCCTGTTCGAGCGCGGAGGCGGTCAGCGCGATAATCGGCGTGCGACGACGTTGGTTCGCCGTCTCCCATTGACGAATCATGCGCACGGCGCTGTAACCGTCGAGCACCGGCATCTGGATGTCCATCAGGACCACGTCGTAGGCGCGCGTCATGAAGCGATCCAGCGCTGCCTGGCCGTCCTCCACTTCGTCGAGCACGTAGCGGCTTTTCTTTAGATACGCCGCGATCAACAGGCGATTGTCCGCCGAGTCATCTGCCAGCAGGATGCTGAGCGGGCGGTCGAGCAGATGCGCCGCGGAACCGTTCAGCGCCACTTCACGGCGAGGCTCGGCGGCCGCATCAGCGGGCGCGCCGACTTGCGCCATTGCGTCGGAAATAGCGGCGCACAATTCGCGGCTCTTGACCGGCTTGACCACGTAATGATTGACGCCCAGGTCCTTCATCGCGTTCAACCGGGTGGTCAGGCCGCTGGAAGTCATGAGGATGACGATCGGCGAGTTTCCATTCGGGCCAAGCCGCATCCGCCGGATCATTTCGATACCGTCCATCCCGGGCATCTGCAAATCAACCAGCATCAGGTCGAACGCCGCGCGATTGCGATTAGCATCGTCGATCGCGAGGAGTCCTTGGGCCCCTGACTCGGCCTCGGCGACTACGGCTCCCTTGGCGCTCAAAAGTTCGGTTGCGATCGAGCGAGCGGTCGCGTTGTCATCCACCACCAGCGCGCGGAGAGCGGACAGGTCGGGGCCGCGATGCTCCGGCGTTTCGCTTTCGTTGGTGAGCGCAGGCGGCAAGCCGAGTTCCGCGGTAAAATAGAAGGTGCTGCCCGTGCCGAGTTCGCTTTCGACCCAGACTTTGCCACCCATCAGCGCGACCAGACGCTCGACGATTGTCAGACCAAGTCCGCTGCCGCCGTATTTTCGCGTGGTCGATGAGTCGGCCTGGGTGAAGGCGGAGAAAATGGTGGGCAGCGCGTCTGGCGGTATCCCGATGCCGGTGTCGCGCACCGAAAACAGAAGGCTGCCCGGATTGGACTGGCCGGGGTTGAGCGCGACGTCAATCACGACTTCACCGCGCCCGGTAAATTTGATCGCGTTGCCGATCAGGTTGATGAGGACCTGGCGCAGCCGCAGCGAATCGCCCACCAGCATGGGCGGCAGAAGGCTACCGAATCGCACCGCGAGTTCGATTCCCTTTTCGTGGGCGCGCACCGCCAGAGTATCGGCAACCTTTTCCGTCAGCTCGATAACGTCGAACGCAACCGCCTCCAGGCTCAAGCGCCCGCTCTCGACTCGGGCGATATCCAGGATGCTGTTGATCAGTTCGAGCAGCGCGTTGCCGTTGCTGATGATGGTATCGAGGTAACGCCGCTGTTCCGAATCGAGATCGCTTTCGCCCATCAGGTCGGCCATCCCGAGGATCGCATTCATCGGCGTGCGAATCTCGTGCGACATGCTGGACAGGAATTCGGTCTTCGCCCTCGATGCCGCCAGCGCCTTCTGGCGTGCCGCCTCCAGGTCGGTGATATCGCGCGTGACCGACAGCACGCACTCGCGGCCGCCGAGCTCGAGCACAACCGCCGAGATTAGCGCCGGGAAAGTACTGCCGTTGATGGTGCGGAAGACGGCTTTGAAGTTGCGCACCTCGCGCTGTTTGACCAGGGTTTCGATGAAGAGATCGAGCCGCTCGGTGCTGGCCCAGACATTGAGATCCATGAAGGTCTTGCCGACGATTTCATTTTTTGCCAGCCCGAGCGATCGCACCAGCTCATGGTTCACATCGATGATGATGCCGTCGCTCATGGCAGTCAGCGAGATATTATCGATGCTCGAGTCGAATATCTCGCGCAACATCGCTTCGCTGCTTTGCAGTTTTCGCTCCTGGTCTTTGCGCTTGGTAATATCGTGGGCAATCGTCACCACGCGGCGCGCGCCGCCCAGGTCCACTACCACCGACGAGAGCAGGACGGGAATCCCGACGCTACTCTTGGTCCGAACTGTCACTTCGAAATTCCGCGCCTGGCCGCTGGTCCGGAGCGACTCGATGTATTCGCTTTCGGTTCCCGCTTTGCCGTGGTCGCTGAATCCCCGGGAGGCTTTTCCAATGACCTCTTCGCGCGAAAATTCAGTGAGTCGCGTGAATTCGTCGTTGACATCCACAAAGCGGCCGTCGAGGTCGGTGATCGATAATGGGTCCAGGATGGAATCGAAGATCTTGCGCAGGCTGGCCTCGCTGTCCATGAGTTTTTGTTCCGCCGCCACGAGATCGCCGATGTTGCGGGTGATCGTCAGGCAGCTCAGCTTGCCGTCCAACTCCAGCAGCACCGCGGACATCAGGCATGGAATGAGGGTTCCATCTTTGGCGTAGAAATCGGCCCGCATGTTCCGGACTTCGCCGGTTCGGCCAAGGGCCGCCGAAAAATTGTCCGATTCCTCCCGGCTCGGCCACACGCCGATCTCCCAATAAGTCTTGCCCAGCACCTCTTCTCTGCTAAAGCCCGTCGAGCGGGAGAACTCGGCATTTACGTCGATGTAACGCCGCGTTATCGGATCGCTCGTCGTCACCGAATCGAGGTTCGCGTCGAAGATCTTGCGCAGCGTGGTCTCGCTGTTGCGCACTTTGCGCTCCGCTTCTTTGATGTCCGAGATTTCACGGATCACGTTGATCGCGCAGTTCTGATTGTTCAGCCGGACCGCGACCGCGGATATCAGCGCGGTCGTCGGCCGACCATAGCCAACGCCGTTGAGCCGGATCTCGAGGTTATGCACCGCGCCGCTGGCTCGCAGCTCCTTCATGAATTGCTCGCGGATAGCCGGCTCCGTCCAGAACTTGAAGTCGATACCGCTGCGGCCCACCGCCAGCTCCCGCGGCACGCGGGTGCGCATGACGAATTGGTTATTGACTTCGAGGATCATGCCGGTGTCGAGGTTGCTGACCACGACCATGTCGCCGCTTTGCTCGAAAATCTGCCGAAACTTCTCTTCGCTCTCCTTGAGTTTCCGTTCGCTGCTGCGCCGGTCTTCGAGGTTTTGCGCGATTTCGCGCCGATTCTTCATCTGCAAATAGACGCTTGACAGCCCGAGCCCGACTGCGTTCGACAGTCCCAGCCAATGCATGGAGGGATCGGAGTCAACGACTCCAGGCACGCGCCCGAGGACGTAAAAGCAAGTTACCCCGACACCGCTAATCGCCGCCTGCCAACGCCAGTCCCAAGGCGCCAGCGTCCCCGCAGCGACCACGATGACAAGCACTGACACGAACAGCGGCTCGACGCGCGTCGACTCGGCACAGATCACAACGTTCGTTACGATTAACGCGGTGCAGACGAAGATGACGATTTCGCGCCAATAGCGCGGCATCGCGGCGGTAAAGGTCAGCAGAAAAAATACGACGCCGACGGCGATCATGGCCAAAATAAGGCTCTGCGTAGCGTCGAACGTCGATCCAGACGTGTAATGGTGCTCCGCTGCATAAACCAGGTTGAAAAAGACAATCAGCAGCGCACCCACCCGCGACAAACCGGTTACGGTTTCGTCCACGACGGGCGAATCGAACAAAGTATTGCGCGCCCGCGCATGCGCCAAGTCATCCGAAGTCAAAGCTTCGGCGTTCAACTGGGCAGGCTGGGGTCTCCTCTCACGCGAGGCCAGGTCATTCTGCTTGGGCGCAGCGCCCATCCAATTTCCTTCCCTTCCCTGGCCACCGCCTGGGTCTACTCGATCAGAGCAAGTCCAATGCCCGAAAATTTGTCGCATAACCGGAGAAAAAACCGCCGATCGCTGATCAATCGGCGCAGCCCACGGCGCGATTAGACGCGATGTGTGCCGTTTTGGGATTTGGCCGGGCGCACGCCCTTTGCGTTTGTGAACTGCACATGAATTCTGCGAGAATCCCTGCCATTCTCGTATCGAGGTTCATCCCCATGAGCGCGACTGTTTCCATCCATCAAGGCAAGCTCGAAGGTGACGATCAGGGCGGACTATTCGTCTTCAAAGGAGTGCCATTTGCGGCTCCCCCCGTAGGTGCGCGCCGATGGCTCGCGCCCGAGAAGCCCGAGTCGTGGACAGGGCTGCGCGACGCGCGCCGCTTTGGCGCGGTCGCTCATCAGAACCAAGTGATGCTTAGCGCACTCTCCGCGATGGTGGTTGATGGTGAACAATCCGAGGATTGCCTTTACCTCAACGTCTGGACTCCCGCGCTCGACGGCAAGCACCGGCCGGTGATGGTCTGGATTCACGGCGGCGGCTTCACCATCGGCTCCGGCTCACAGCCTCTTTACGACGGTTCGGTTCTCGCACGGCGCGGCGACGTGGTCGTCGTCACCGTCAACTATCGCCTCGGCCCACTGGGCTTCATCCGCCTGGCCGACGTGACCAACGGCAAGATTCCGGCGACCGGCAACGAAGGAATTCTCGATCAACTCGCGGCGCTCCAGTGGGTCCGCGACAATATCGCCGAGTTCGGCGGCGACCCCGGCAACGTCACCATCTTCGGTGAATCGGCCGGCGGCATGAGCATCGGAACTATCCTGGCGATGCCGTCTGCGCGCGGGCTGTTCCACAAAGCGATACCGCAAAGCGGAGCGAGCCACACCGGCGCCACGGTCGCGCGCGCCAATCGCACCGCCGAGAGAGTATTGTCGAAGCTCGGGGTGCGCCCCGGCGACGACGGCGCAATCCGCGCGTTCACGCCTGCGCAATTGCTCACCGGCACTCTTCTCGGCGATGGCAAGACGCCCGACCCCGAACTCGGCATGGCGTATCAGCCGGTAGCTGACGGTACTCTGGTGCCGCGCGCCGCGATCGAGATGGTGGCCGACGGCTCGGCGTCGGGCGTGGCCGTGATGGTCGGTTCTACGCTCGAGGAGTGGAAATTGTTCTCCTTGATGGATCCTTCGCTGCACAAGCTCGACCGCCGCGGCCTGGGCGCGCGTATCCGCGGGCGTTTGACCGCTAATGGCGCCGATGCGCTCATCGATACTTACGAAAAGGCTCGCGCCGCGCGTGGCGAATCCGTCACGCCCGCTGAATTGTTCACCGCAATCGAGACTGACCGGGTTTTCCGCATCCCCGGCGTGCGCCTCGCGCAAGTTCAGGGACGTCACGATCCGCGCGTTTTCAGCTATCTCTTCACCTGGCCGTCGCCCGCGATACACGGCGCGCTCGGATGCTGCCACGCACTCGAGCTTGGCTTCGTCTTCGGCACCAATCACTTGCCCGGGATGACCGCATTCGCAGGCACCGGCCCGGCCGCGGAAAAGCTGGCAGTTCAGATGCAGGACGCGTGGCTGGCATTCGCACGATCAGGCGATCCAAGCTGCGCGAGCGTCGGTACCTGGACGGGTTATACCGAGGCGCGCCGGCCAACGATGGTCTTCGGCGCGAATACCAAACTCGAGGATGCGCCTCGCGACCAGGAGCGCCGCGCCTGGGACGCGATCCCCGATCGCAATCTCGGCTCGCTCTAGCTACCGCCTGGACGAGATCACTCGAGCGATAGATCGACGCGCGTGGTCTTGCCCTGATCCTTGATTCCGCCGGCGTCCAGCTTCGGCGCGACTATGAACATCCGCGCCGCATCCACCTGTTTCGTACTCAGATACGCGCGCACCGCATTTGCGCGCGCATCCGCCAGATGCTGCAGGTCCTGATCGCTCACCGGATTGTTGGCGAGGATTAGCTTCTTCATCTCGTCCGGCGGCTGGGTCTTCGCAAACCCGATGAAGTCGCGCGGCTTCTGAAATTTTCCCGCGCTATAAACTCGCGCAAGGTACTTGTTGTAGTCCGCCGTCGCCAGCGCCGCGCTTTTCGCATTCGCCTCCGCGCTGTCTCCCTCGTCGTGGTGTCTGAGCACCTCGATGCTGTGCTCCAGCGAGGCTTCACGGCAGCCGTCCTTGTCGAATGCCGGATTGACACGCCCCGAAATGTTGAGCTTCAAGGCAGTTCGATCCGCCAACGCCGTCGCGACCGTATCCAGTTTCTTCTGACTATCCGGCGTCAGCGTCGCATAGCCCGGCGCGAACTCTATGTAGCCGAGATCTTGCTGCGCGCCGCTGCCACCGAACGCCGCCGCTATCAGCGAGAATGGCGACGTCACGGCCTTGACGAGAAGGTTCATGAACGCGCTCAGGATGACGCTGCCGATGCTGAATTGCGGATCCGAGAGCGACCCCGACACGGGCACTCGCAGATCGATTTGTCCCTTCGAATTCTTGAGCAGTGAGATAGCGAATCGAATCGGCAAATTCGTCGCATCCGGGCTCGGCACGTGATCGCCAAACGTCAGTTGATCGATGAAAATATGGTTGTCGGCCGTCAGCTTTCCCTGGTCCAGCAGATAATGAACATCAACCGTCAGCGTGCCTTTGACGATCGGATAGCCGGTGTATTTGGTCGAGTACGGAGTGAGGCCGGTAAGTTCGATACCGTTCGCCTTCGCCTTGATATCGACGAACGCAGTCGGCGCGAGCGGGTTTATGGACCCATCGATGTTGATCGGCGCGCTGCCATTGATCTTCCCGTCGAGCGAAACGTCCGCCGGCGATGTGGACGTTGTCCCGAAGGCCCCGACCTTGCCCTCCATGTCGGTCAGGTTCGCCGTGTAGTTGGGCTTGATAAAGTTGTCGGTGTAATCGACTTTGCCGCCCTTGAGCGTGATCTTGTTCAACTCGATGTCGGCATTCATCGGCTGCCCTGCGTAAGGCTCTGCCGGACTCGGCGATGCCGCCGGAGCCGCTTCAGGAGCCGTCGCGGCTGCAGGACTCGATTCGGCAGCCGGAGTCGGCGTCGATACCGGCGCTACTGGAACCGCACCCTTCGAGCCTGGCGCTCCCGTGGCTCGTGTCAGCGACGTAGGCGCTTCTTGCGGGCTCGCGGTGATGTCTTTCAGATTCAACTTGCCAGTGCTGTTCAGGATGACCCGCGAATAAAAATTCGACAGCGCCAACTCGCCGACATGCACCTTCGGCGGACCTTTTCCGAGGGCGAAATCGATTTTACTCGCGTTGAGCGCGTTCATTCTGAAAAAGAGCGCGTTGGTCAGCTTGTCGAGCATCCGCACGCTGCCGAGCGATGCGTCGCCGCGATAGCTGACGAGAAAATCGTTGCGCACCTGCTCCAGGCCAACCGCGCCGTCCATCGTCAGATTCGCGCTGGTGATCGTCGCGTTCAGCCTGCTGCTCGCGTAGGGATTCGCAAACGCCAGGTCCAGGCGCTTTGTTGCGACCCGCAGATCGGCCTTCAGCGGCGCGATCGCGGCCGTGCCGGTGACTTTGAAAGTGCCCTTGCTATTGAGCGTGCCGTCGACATCGACTGCAAAAGGTTTGCTGAAGTCGCTCGATACATCCTTCAGATGCAGATTCAGCGGCGCTACGGCCGCCTTGACCGGTTGCGGCGCATTGTCGTCCTCGAAGGTGGCGTCGGTCTGTTCCATCGCGACCGACGCGATCTGATATTGCCAACTCTGCGACGGCGGCGCCGCAGCCTGGACCGGTTTGCGCGCCGCTTGCCTGGTCTCGCGGACAATTCGTCTCGTTTCGCGCATGCTTGCGCGCTTGCTAAGTGGCGGCGGCGCTTGCGCCGGTGGCGACGCGCCGCGCATCAGCGCGGCGAGACTCAATTTCCCGCCGCGCTCGCGGCGCACGAACAGATGCATCCCGTCAATCCGCACCTCGCTGACCGTCGCCTGACGCGCCGCCAGGTCGAACTGTCCAATCGCGACGCTCAGACTTTTCCACTGCACCGGTTTTTCGCGTTCGCCCGGCGCATCCATCTCGAAATTTTCGATCGCGACGGTCGCCGGCTCCGCGTGCACGTTGAAATGATCGCTGGCGAAATGCGTCTTTACGCTGGCCTTCGCGCTCAGCTTGCCCGACGCGATCGTGGCCGCCAGCACCGACTGAGCGAACGGCTGCAGCGCCGGTAAGTCGATCTGATCGATCGACACGTCCGTCGTAACCTGCGACTGAGCCAGATCGAGCGCGCCTTTGACCGCGATCGTGCCGCCGCTGCGAATCTTACCGTTAACGGTGACGGACGCAGGCCCGCCCCCTACCGTCCGAAGATTCTTAAGCCCGACCCCGAGCGCATCCACCGCCACCGCCGCCGGCGTCGCGCCGCTGTTATCCTGGACCTCCACCGCGCTGTTCGTGAGATCGAACGAAGCCAACTGATAATCCATTGGCGATTTCGCCGTGGATTTTCCCGCCACTGGCGCCGCCGGTTGCGTCACGATTCCCGCCGGCCCCGCTTGCACTGGAGGACTCGCCGGCGCCGCATTGCCGCTCGCAATCGACGTGAGATTGTTGGTCCCGTCGGGATTGAGCCTGACATGCGCGAGCAGTCCATCGATCCAGATAGATCGCAGATAGAACACCGCGCCCAGCGGCTCGACGTCGGTCAGCTTCACCTCGGCGTGTTTGAGTGCAGCGAGCGGCGCGTCCGCCGGGTCGCGAACGTCGAGCTGATCCAGCGCTACCGTTCCGTTCAAGCGAATCAGCGGTTGCGACTGCGCCTGCACGAAATGCACGTACACGTCCGCCGACAGCGTGCCATGCTGAATTTTGACCGGCAGCTTCATCGGTGCGTAGCTGACGTAAAGCGGCAGGTTGAGCCGATGCAGTTTGAGGTCAATCACCGAGTCGCGCGTCGCCCCGAACGGCTTGGCTACGCCCGCGATCCGCATCGGGCTGCCGTCGATCACCATTTGCAGCAGCGGTTTCACGAACACGTCCACGTCGGAGAGCAGGTTGGCGATAAACGGCACGTTGATCTGAATCTGCTCGACCTTGTGTTGCTTGCCGAGCAGCCGATCGTCGATTGTCACTTCGCCATCGCGCAGTTGAATGTTCGAAACCGCGAATCGCATCGGCGCGCTCGGCGCCGCCGGCTTCGATTTTTCCGCCGTCGGCGCGCTCTCGAGCAGGTCGGAAAAGTTGAAGCGCTGCTGCGACTCCCGAACGATATGGATCGCCGGCCGCTCGACCAGAACTTCGCCGACTACCGGCGCAAACCTGAAAATCGACGTCCACGAAACCTTCACTCTCAGATGCCCGATATCGACGAACGGTTGCGGACTGTCGCGCTCGCCAACGTGCAGCTGCTCCACGTCGAGTCTCAGCGCATAAAGATTGAATCGGATTTTGCCCACGCTCACTTGGCGATGGATGCTGCCCGCGACGGGGCCGGTAAGGACATGCCGCAACACCGGCGGAACCGCCAAGTAAGCCGCCGGGCCCAAGAACAGCACGACCGCGACGACGATCACCCCGATTTTCCGCACCCGCCGCGAACGGCCCAACTCCCGGGCGCGCGCAATCCATGGCCTCGAGGGATGAAGCGCCGACCTTACATGTCTGAGCGCGGTTTCTAAGTACTCGAGCGCGCGGTTGAGAAAATTGGCCATGAGCCTTAAGTCAACGTTACGCCGCCAGCGTGAGCCGTCGCCGCCAAATAGTCAATTCATCGCAAACAACCTGGATGTAGCTATCGATTGTGGATACCCAGCCAGCGCCGGCGGTCTTCGATGATCGGCGGCCGGCTCTTCAACAGCGCGTACGCTTGGTCAAGCGTCTTGCCGCGCTTCGTTTTCAGGAACCATGCCACCACCTTGTGCAGCTTGACGGGCGAAAGCACATTGCGTCAACCTTGCCACGGAGTGAATCGAGTGCCAAAGATTAGTCTGCCGCGGCTGCACATCGAAGGACGATGGTTCCTCGACGGACATGGGCGGCGCGTTATTTTGCGCGGCGTCAATCTGGGCGGCGATTGCAAGGTCCCCTACCCCGACGGTGGCACCAATTTTCGCTGCGACTTTTCCAACCATCGCGAGGTCTCCTTCATCGGCCGTCCGTTTCCGATTGGCGAAGCCGGCGAACACTTCTCGCGCCTGCGCGCGTGGGGCTTTAATTGCCTGCGCTTGCTAACCACCTGGGAAGCCGTCGAGCATCGCGGCCCGCGCGACTACGACGTCGCGTACCTCGACTACTTCGCCGAGTTGTGCCGGCTCGCCGGTGACTATGGCTTCTACCTATTCGTGGATTTTCACCAGGATGTCTGGAGCCGAATGACCGGTGGCGACGGCGCGCCCTGCTGGCTATTCGAAAAAGTTGGAATTGACTATCGCCGGATCGCCGAGTCGGGATGCGCTCTGGTAATGCAACATCTATATGACTATGCGCGCGGCGGCCGTCAGGAGGACCGCTACCCGACCATGAGCTGGCCGCAGAATGCGCACCGTCCCGCCAACGGCATCATGTGGACCTTGTTTTTCGCCGGCCGCGACTTCGCCCCCGGACTGACTATCGACGGCGTCAACGTGCAGGACTACATGCTCGAGCATTACCTCGGAGCGCAGCGCGAGATCGCGCGCCGGATCAGCGATTTGCCCAACGTGATGGGCTTTGACTCGCTCAACGAACCGGCCCCCGGATGGATCGGACAGTCACTCACCTATCGCCATCTCGGGCCAAGCGATGCCAACCCCGACCGTGCGATGCCGGGCCTGGCGTGGTCACCGCTCGACGGCTTGCTGGTGTCGCATGGAGTCACGCGCTCGATACGGGAGCTCGAGTTCGATCCCGCAGCGAAAGCGGTGGTCCAAAAACAAGATCGGACAATCAATCCCGAGCGCATCTCAATCTGGACCGGCGATCGAAGCGATCCGTTCGAGGATGCGGGCGCGTGGCGGCTCAATAACGACGGCACTTTCGACGTATTGCGCGACGACTTTTTCCAACGCGTCGGCGATCGCAAGGTCAACTTCATCGAAGACTACATGGGACCATTTTTCGCGCGCGTCGCCGAAAACATTCGCCGGATTAATCCCGATTGGATCCTGTTCGCCGAGCTCGATCCGCTCTCGGGTTTTTTCGGACCGCGATTCCCCGCCGACACACCGCCCAACACCGTCAATGCCGGCCATTGGTACGACGTGGTCACGCTCGCGACCAAGATGTTTAGTCCGAATTTCAGCCTCGACGTGTTGACCGGCGAGGTTGCGACCGTCGCCGACCAGATCGAGGCGCGCTACGAACGCCAGCTCGGCAAGATAGCCGGGATGTCAGAGACGATGAATGGCGGCGCGCCCACCCTCATCGGCGAATGTGGAATTCCATTCGATTTGAATGGCGCCGGCGCGTACCGCGCCTTCCACGCCGGCGATCGCAGCGATGCGCCGTGGACTGCTCACATCAT
>Ga0074046_10002059_pt1 | contig 17608 bp, 18 predicted proteins | sample BogForMeECP23OM3_FD_94441 | JGI IMG/M metagenome (GOLD analysis project Ga0074046, IMG submission 94441) | Bog forest soil microbial communities from Calvert Island, British Columbia, Canada - Bog Forest MetaG ECP23OM3 | ecosystem: Environmental > Terrestrial > Soil > Wetlands ... | reverse complement strand
CCCGAGCGCGACACGACGCCGATGTCGCCCGGCTTGTGGATGTAACCCGGCATGATGCCAATTTTGCATTCGCCCGGCGTGATGATGCCGGGGCAGTTCGGACCGATCAGGCGCGACTTGGTGCCCGCCATGTACGCCTTCACTTTGACCATGTCGAGGATCGGCACGCCTTCGGTGATGCAGATGACGAGCTCGATTCCCGCGGCGACAGCCTCGAGCATCGCGTCGGCGGCGAACGCCGGCGGCACATAGATCACGGTCGCATTGCAGCCGGTCGCTTTGCGCGCCTGCTCGACTGTGTCGAAGATCGGGATGCCCTCGAAGTCCGTGCCGCCCTTGCCCGGTACGACGCCGCCGACCATTTTCGTCCCGTATTCTTTGCACGCGCGCGTGTGGAGCTGTCCCGTCGCGCCGGTAATTCCCTGCGTCAGCACGCGCGAGTTTTTATCAACGAGAATACTCATCTGAAAATCCTAGGCCCCGATTTCTTTCACGATGCGCTTGGCGGCGTCGGCCATGTCGCTGGCGGTGATCACCTTGATGCCCGACTCGGCGAGAATTTTCTTGCCCTCGACAACGTTGGTGCCTTCCATCCTGACCACCAGCGGCACGTTGAGCTTGACCTGCCTGGCCGCCTCGACGACGCCCTGCGCCAGCACGTCGCATCGCATAATGCCGCCGAAGATGTTGATCAGCACTCCTTTGACGCGCTTGTCCGCGAGCAGTATGCGAAACGCGGCTGCGACCTTCTCGGTGCTCGCGCCGCCGCCGACGTCGAGGAAGTTGGCCGGCTCGGCGCCGTAAACCTTGACGATGTCCATAGTGGCCATCGCGAGTCCGGCGCCGTTGACCATGCATCCGATGTTGCCGTCGAGATGCACGTAGCTCAGGTCGTACTTAGCCGCCTCGGTCTCGGCGGGATCTTCCTCGTTGGCGTCGCGCAGCTCGCGGATATCCGCGTGGCGGAACAGCGCGTTGTCGTCGAATGACATTTTCGCGTCGAGGCAGATGACGCGGCCGTCCTTAGTCACCACCAACGGGTTGATCTCGATGAGCGACGCGTCGGTTTCGACGAATGCGCGGTAGAGCGCCGCGAGCAACGTCGCGAACTGGCCGACTTGCTTGTCCTTGAGGCCCAGTGAAAAAGCGATCTTGCGCGCCTGGAAGCCTGATACGCCAAGCAGCGGACTGATTTGTTCGGTGAGAATTTTTTCCGGTGTCTGCGCGGCGACTTCCTCGATATCCATGCCGCCTTCGGTGCTCGCGATCACGGAAACGGTTCCCGCCTTTCTATCGACGAGCATCCCGAGGTAAAGCTCGCGAGCGACGTCGCTCGCCTCCTCTATATATACGCGCCGCACCACGCGGCCTTCAGGGCCCGTCTGATGAGTCACCAGCGGCTTGCCGAGCAGTTTGGCTGCGAAGTCGCGCACCTCGCTCGCGACCGTGAGCAACTTGACGCCGCCCGCCTTGCCGCGGCCACCCGCATGGATCTGCGCCTTGACGACGGCCTTCGGCTGGCCCAGCGCCGTGAAGGCGGCCGCGGCCTCGTCGGGTGTGGTTGCGAACTGTCCCTTGGGAACGGGAACGCCGAAGCGCCCGAGAATCTGCTTCGCTTGATATTCGTGGATGTTCATTCAGCTACCCCGGCGCCAACTCACTTCATGAAGAGGTCGCGGAGCCACTTGATCGACGTCTGGCGGCCCACCGCGCCGATTGCGGTCGTGAGCGGGATTTCCTTGGGGCAAACCTCGACGCAGTTCTGCGCATTGCCGCAATCGGCGACGCCGCCCTCCGACATCATCGCGTCCAGCCGCTCGTCCAGGTTCATCTTGCCCGTCGGATGCTGGCTCATCAGATAAACCTGTCCGATCACCGCGGCGCCCATGAACTTCGAATGCGAGTTAACTTGCGGGCACGCTTCGAGGCAGCATCCGCAAGTCATGCATCGCGAGAACAAGTACGCGAACTCCTGTACCGACGGCGCAATTCGCGGGCCCGGGCCAAGATCGTAAGTCCCGTCGATCGGGATCCACGCGTGCGCCTTCTTCAGGTAGTCGAACATCTTCGATCGATCGACCCACAAGTCGCGGATCACCGGGAACTTCGACATCGGCTCGATCGTCACCGGGCCGTTGAGACTGTCGGCCAACTGCGAGCATCCCTGGCGCACACGCCCGTTGATCACCATCGTGCACGAGCCGCAAACTTCCTCGAGACAGTTGGCGTCGAACACCACCGGCGCGACGCGCTTGCCCTGGCGCGTGACCGGGTTGCGCCGAATCTCCATCAGCATCGAGATGATGTTGTGATGCGCCAGGTACGGAATCTCGAACTCCTCGTAGTAAGGCTCGGAGTTTGGCGATTCCTGGCGCTTGATTCTCAAGACTTGCGTCTGTTCTGGCACTGCGATGCTCCTGCTCAGCCTACGCCGCTTTCGGCTCGCTGGCGGATTTCTCGACGTCGTAGCGCCGCGGCCGCGGCTTGATAAGGCTCACGTCAACCGGCTCCCAACTGAAGCGCGGGCCGTCGGACGACCACGCAGCCATCGTGGTCTTCATGAATTTCTCGTCGTCGCGTTCCGGAAACTCTGGCTTGTAGTGCGCGCCGCGCGATTCATTGCGATTGAGCGCGCCGAGCGTAATTGGCCTCGCGAGTTCGAGCATGTTCCAAAGCTGGCGCACGAACAACACTTCCTGGTTCGCCCACTTGCCCTTGTCGTTGAGCCCGATCCGGCCCCATCGCTCCTTGAACTCCAGCAGCTTATCGTCGGTGGTCTTGAGCTTGTCGTTGTGGCGCACGACCGTGACGTTCTCGGTCATGATGTCACCGAGCTCGCGCCATAGCGCAAACGCGTTCTCCGGGCCGTTCATCTTGAAAATTTTGTCGAACGATTCGCGCTGCAAGCTCAGCTCCTGATCGAAAATCGTCGAGCTGGCCGCGCTCTTGTGCGACTTGGCATAGCCGATCATCGCCGGCTCGGCGATGTTTCCGCCGTGTATGCACGACAGCAGCGAGTTCGCGCCGAGCCGGTTGGCGCCGTGATATTGAAACTCGCACTCGCCCGCCGCGAACAGCCCCGGGATGTTGGTCTGCTGATGGTAGTCGACCCACAGGCCGCCCATCGAGTAGTGCATCGCCGGAAAAATCTTCATCGGGACTTTGCGCGGATCCTGGCCGGCAAACTTCTCGTAGATTTCCAGCACGCCCGCGACCTTGCGATTCAGTTCTTCCGGATCGAGATGGCTAACGTCGAGATAAACCAACGGATTGCCGTCGATGCCCAGCTTCATCTCGAACACGACCTTGTGAATCGCGCGCGTTGCGATGTCGCGCGGCACCAGGTTGCCGTACGCCGGATACATCTCTTCGAGGAAGTACCACGGCTTGCCGTCGCGATAGGTCCACACGCGTCCGCCCTCGCCGCGAATCGATTCCGAGATGAGACGAAACTTGTCCTCGCCCTGCATCGCGGTGGGATGCACCTGGATGAACTCGCCGTTGGCGTAGGTCGCGCCAGCCTGGTAGCAGGCGCTGGCCGCCGATCCCGTGTTCACCAGCGACTGCGTCGAGCGGCCATAGACGAGGCCCGGACCGCCGGTCGCGATCAGCGTCGTGTCGGCGGGGAACGCGCGCATCTCGAGCGAGCGGGTGTCGATCGCGACGATCCCGCGGCAGTCGCCGGACTCGTCCTGCACCAGGCTCAGCATTTCCCAGCCTTCGAACTTGCGCAGCAGGCCACTCGCTTCGTAGCGGCGAACCTGCTCGTCCAATGCGTACAGGAGCTGCTGGCCGGTAGTGGCGCCGGCAAATGCGGTCCGATGATGCTTGGTGCCGCCGAAGCGGCGGAAGTCGAGCAAACCTTCGGGCGTGCGATTGAACATCACGCCCATCCGATCGAACAGGTAGATGATCGCCGGCGCCGCATCGCACATCGCCTTGACCGGCGGCTGATGCGCGAGAAAGTCGCCGCCGTAAATCGTGTCGTCAAAATGAATCATCGGCGAGTCGCCCTCGCCTTTCGTATTGACCGCGCCGTTGATTCCGCCTTGCGCGCACACCGAATGCGATCGCTTGACCGGTACGATCGAGAACAGGTCGACTTGCTCGCCCTGCTCCGCGAGCTTCATCGCCGCGGTCAAACCAGCCAGCCCGCCGCCTACGATTATGTGATGCCCTGGCATTGGTTGTTCTCCTCAGGCGGGTGCGCGAAATGCGATCAGAATCGAGACGCTGACAATCGTCAGCACGACAAACAGCGCGACGCACGCGCGGTTCACGAGCGTCTGCGCCCTGGGGCCAACCGCAATCCCCCAGGTGATCGTGAATGTGAAAATCCCGTTGGTCAGGTGATAGACGCACGCAATCGTGCCGACCATGTAGGTGGTGAGAATCAGCGGATTCATCATGAAGTTATGCATCCGCATGTAATCCGTCTCGACTCCAGTGGCGTAGAAGTACGCGCGCGTCGAGAAAACGTGAAAGCCGATGAACAGGAACGCGAGAATCCCGGTGATGCGCTGCAAGGTGTACTGGTAGTTGCGCTCGTACGGGTAGTCGTTGGGCTGCGCGGTGGCGGTGATGACGATTCCGTAAATTGCGTGGTACAGAATCGGAATCCACAGCACCAGCGCTTCCACCGCAATCTGAAACGGAATGTTGCGGGTGAACTCGGTCTCCTTCCACCAAGTTCCGCCGCCCTTCAGCACAAACGCATTTTCGAACAGGTGGAAAAATAAAAATCCGCCGATCGGAATGATCCCCGACAGCGAGTGCAATCTGCGCAGCAGCCAGTGCCGCTCGTCCGCCGTCATCCCGGCCGCGACCGCAGGCGCCGCAACTGCTTCTGCTTCAGCCATAAGCCTTCCTGTATCGCGAGCGCCGTTAGCCGGCCGCGATTACTTTGTCCATCGCCTCGACCAATTCGCGGACGTGGCCCACCGAACTGTCGAAAGCGATCTTTTCGGCAGCGGTGAGCTGGATTTCCACGACGCGCTCGACGCCGCCCGCGCCGATCACGACCGGCACTCCCGCAAACAACCCCTTCACGCCGTATTCGCCGTCAAGGTACGCGGCGCATGGCAGCACCTGCTTGCGATCGAGCATGAACGCCTCGACCATTTTGTAAACCGCAGTGCCCGCCGCGTAGTACGACGAAGTCTTCATCAGCTCGACGATTTCGCCGCCACCAGTGCGCGTGCGCTTCTCGATTTCCTCGAGCCGCTTCGCGGCGATCAGCCGTTCGATCGGCTGACCGCCGACGGTGGTGTAGCTGCGGATCGGCACCATGTCGTCGCCATGCCCGCCCAGCACCATCGCGGAAACGCTCTCGGTCGAGACGCCGAGCTCCGACGCCAGGAACGTGCGGTAACGCGCCGAGTCGAGCACGCCCGCCTGCCCGACGATACGTCCTTTCGCGAAACCGGTGACACGCTTGAGCTGCGTAACCATCGCGTCGAGCGGATTCGTCACCGCGATCACGAAGGCGCCCGGCGCGTGTTTCTTGATCGCGCTGCCGACGTCGCTCATCACCTTGGCGTTTATCTTGAGCAGGTCGTCCCGCGACATTCCGGGTTTGCGCGGCGAGCCCGAGGTCACGACGCAGCAATCGGCGGCCTCGATCTGCTTGATGTCGGTGGTGCCAGTGACGTTCACGTCGATGCCGAGCACCGGCGCCGACTCGAGCATGTCGAGCGCCTTGCCCTGCGGCAGTCCGTCGATAATGTCGTAGAGCACGATGTCGCCGAGTCCGCGCAGGAAGCATAGATGGGCACACGTCGCGCCGACATTACCTGCACCGATGAACGCAATTTTCTTCCGCGCCACGCTTTGCTCCTGCCTCCAGTCGCTCTCTACCTGAAGAATAGCTTATATTCGCGTTTTTGCTAATGAGCAATACTTAAGTGAGTTGGCGTTGAAAGCGCCCGATCTCTGTCGCGAAATCCGCACCCAAACGTGCGATAGATAGCAACGTTTACCGGGATTGTGAAGCAATCAGACGGGGCTATTTGCCACCCTCAAGCGTGTAGAAGCCATCGCGAGAGCTCACGAATCGTCGGGCGCTTGCCGTACATCAGGATTCCCGTCCGATAGATTCGCGCGCTGACGAACATCGTCGCGCCGATCGCCGCGACCAGCAAAAGCAACGACAGCGCGACTTGCCATCGCGGCGGGTCGTGAACGGCGAGCCGCTCGAACATCAGGATCGGCGAGCAGAACGGAAACAGCGAAGCCGACACCGAGAGCAGGGAATCCGAGTCTGTCGCCACCGGCAGAATCATCGCCGACGCTGCGATCAGCGGCAGGATGACCACGAAGTTCCACTGCTGCGCCTCGTCGATCGAATTGAAGATCGCGCCGACGCCGGCAAAGATCGCGCTGTAGAGCAGATAGCCGAGCATGTAGAAGACGACGAAATACACGATCAGCGACGGACCCACGTCGAGCGCCGTCATGGCCGTGCGCAGGTATAGGCTGCGCGACGCCCCGAATCCCGCCATCCCGAGCCAGACACCGATCTGCGTCAGGCCGACGCTGCCGGTGCCGAGAATCTTGCCGGACATCAGTTCCGGCGCACTCGCCGCGCACATCAGCACCTCGGTTATACGCGAGCTCTTCTCTTCCATGACCGAGCGCATCACCATCACACCGTACGACAACAGCGAAAACAGCATCACGAACATCAGGATGAACACGACCACGGCGCCGCGGATCTCGTTGTAGGTCGCCGAGGTACTGCCCGCGCGAACCGCCTTGAGATCCACGCGCTGCAACGTCGCGGCCACGTCTATGGCGCTGCTGCCCTGCTTAACCATCTGCTGCTCGGCGAATGCGTACGACAGCGCGTCACCAAGACGTCCCTGAAGAATGAAATCGCCCATGCGGCGCGTCGTAAAGACGACGTGGCGCGAAGCGATCGCGGAGGCGTCGAGCCACACGTAACCTTCTATATCGCTGTCATCGAGTTTCTTGTCGAGTTGCTCGCGCTCCGCCGGCGACGCAGGCGAAACAACCGAAGGTTGGTAGCGCGTGCCGTGCTGGCGCGTCAATTCGCCGCTGGCCAATTCCGCCAACGCGCGATTGTCGGATGCGATTACGACCCGCGCCGGACGTTCGCTGTCTTGCAGAATGCCGCGGGCCGTTGAGGTGCTGATCAGCGTGGGCAGGATCAGAAACGTCCCCATCAACACCGGAGTCACGAAGGTCGAGAGCAGGAACGAGCGCGTCCTGACCCGCTCGAGGTATTCCCGCTTTGCGATGATCCAGACTTTCCTGATCGAGAAGTCAGTCATCTTTGCCGGCGATTCGTTCGATGAAGATCTGTTCGAGCGACGGGTCCATGACCTGGAAGCGGAGCACGCGCAACTGGCGCATCGCGCTCTGCAGCAGTTCCTGCGAGTCGGCGCCGGGCTTGAGGCGCAGTTCGGCGTGATTGCCGTAGTCATTCAGCGAATCGATGAGCGGATTGCCGGCCAGGCATCCGCCGTCGCCCTCATAGTCGATTTGCACGAAGCGGCGGCCGTTGCTGTTTTTGACTTCGCTGAGACTCCCTTGCAGCACCGCCTTGCCGCGATTGATCAGGCAGATCGAATCGCACAGCTTCTCCACCTGGTCCATCCGATGCGTCGAGAAGAGGATCGACTTTCCCGCTGCACGCAGGCCGACGAGCACGTCCTTGAGCTGCATCGTGTTAACGGGATCGAGACCGGCGAACGGCTCGTCCATCACGATCAGATCGGGATCGTGCAACAGCGCCGCGATGAACTGGATCTTCTGCTGCATCCCCTTCGACAATTCCTCGACGCGACGATCGACCCAGTCCTCGATATCGAGCCGTTTCGTCCACGCATCGATTCGTTGCTTCGACGTGGCGACCGACAGCCCCGCAAGCTGTCCGAGAAAAACCAGGTTGGCGCCCACGGTCATCCGGCGGTACAAGCCGCGTTCCTCCGGCAGATAGCCGACCCGCCGGAGCGCGCGCCGGCGCAGCGGCTCGCCGAAGAGCTGCACGCTGCCCGAGTCCGGGGAAGTGATGCCGATCATCATGCGGATGGTGCTGGTCTTGCCAGCGCCGTTGGGTCCGAGCAGGCCGAAGATGTGCGCCGGCAGAATCGAGAACGAGAGCCCGTCAACGGCCACATAGCCGCCGTACGATTTTCGGACTTCGAGCAATTCGACGGCCGGCGTCACTACTTGCTAGTGCGCCCACACGAGTTGCGGGTTGGTCTCCCACGGATAGACGTGAACCATCCAGCCGAACATTTGCGGGAAGAAGCGGCCGCCAGCGGCGTCGCAGGCTTCCTTGGTCGCGATCGAGCCGTTAGGACCGAACTTCGTCCAATCCGCGGTCTTCATGTCGGTGCCGCGCGCCGGGACGCACAGATTGATATGCCGATGCCATCGCGCGACGCTCAGCGGCACGCGCTCATTGAGCTGATCGATGCTGGCGCCCTTGTGGTCGGTGTACATCGCGCCGATCAGCTTGTAACCACCGTCCGGCGTGCGCTGGTACAGCAGCGACGTCGGCTCGGTCGGATTGAAGGTGAAGGCGGCTTTGAGGCCGTACCAGTTCTTGGTGAAGTGTACGACCTTCTGTTGCTTGAACTCAGGATGAAACGGCTTGAAGCCGTAGGCTTCGGCGACGTGATAGTCCTTGTACTTCGCGAGCGCATGCTGAAGATCGGTCACCAGGACGGCTGCGCGCGCTTTGTCGGCATCGTTGCCGGGCCGCAGGTCCGTGTACGCCATGTGCAACGACATATTTTTCATGTTGCCGCCTATGTGCACGTCGTGATCCATCGCCTCGTCGTCCAACATCGACTCCATCTCGCCCTCTTTCATGTTCGAGGAGTCGGACGCCTCGCCACCGGACATCTCCGACATATCATGTCCGCTCATGTCCATCCCCTTCATATCCTGAACGAAGGCAGGCAACAAAACAGCAAGCGCCGCCGCGAGCATCGCGGCGATTTTCACAGCAGAGATTCGAGCCAGCATGGCCTGTTTTCCCTGCCTCAGAGTGTAAGCTCTGGAAGGTTGGTAGCCAATGATCGAGTGATTACGCCGGATCGGGGAAAACCGAGGTGGTGCGGTCGGATAATGTCTTGTATGTTGGCCGGGGAGAGAACGCGATGAAGACCTGGAAGCATATTTCGGTGAGTCCGATCGCCGGGGCCTTGGGCGCCGAGGTTGGCGGGGTACATCTCGGGGAACTCGGTGATGACGTGTTCAACGAGGTGCGGGCTGCGTTCGTCGAGCATCAGGTGCTGTTTTTTCGCGACCAGGAGATTACGCGCGACCAGCACAAGGCGTTCGGGCGCCGCTTCGGCACGCTCCACATTCATCCTTACCTGCAGCCGCTCAAGGACCAAGGGCATCCGGAGTTCGTCGTGTTGCAAAGTGACGAGAATCATCCGTACCTCGCGGAAGCCTGGCACAGCGACGTAACTTTTGCGGACGAGCCGCCTTTAGGCTCGGTGTTGAAGTGCGTGATAGCGCCGGAGTTTGGCGGTGACACGATGTGGGCCAGCATGTACGCGGCCTACGACGCGTTATCCGACAAGATGCAGCGGATGCTCTCGGACCTGGTCGCGATTCACGATACCGCGCGGACCTTCTCACGCACCGGCTACAAGACCGACCACCTCGGCGGTACGCCTTCGCCGCAAGTGCTATCGGCGGAGCATCCTGTGATTCGTACTCATCCCGAGAGCGGCCGCAAGGGATTGTTCGTCAACACGACCTTCACCGCTTCGATCAAGGGAATGAAGCCTGCCGAGAGCGCAGCGCTGCTAGGCTTCCTTTACAGGCATATCGAGACGCCGGATTTCAGTTGCCGCTTCCGATGGCGTCCTAACTCAGTTGCGATGTGGGACAACCGCTGCACGCAGCATCGAGTAGTCGCGGACAACCGCACCGCTGATCGCCGGATGGAGCGTATAACGATCAACGGCGACAAGCCGTTCTAGCGCTTACTTATCAGCTCGCCTTCGCCGCTCGGCTTGTCGCAAGCATCGGCTGATCGTTTCTTCTGAGCCCAAATAGCGAGGTGGCCAGGCAAGCGCCAATCAATATCGACATCCCACCAGGACCAGCGAAGAAGTATTCCCAGCCGACTGCGCTCAATAAGATCTCTGCTACCAGGATAGTTACGATAAGGGGTACTGCTTGCCGAGGATCTGTCCTACTCAGATTGCTTAGCTGCCAGATCAGCACAGCGAAGACTGCGAAGGTTACAGTTATCGATAACTCGTAGCCTCGATAGAAGTCCCAGTGGCTGCGGCTCGCTCCCATGATCTGGAAGTGAAACGTCTGCATCGGGCCGAACACGGCTTCTCCGCCTGGGCGGCGGCTCGGCGGGTCCCAGCTGGCTATAGTATGAAGGACGGTGCCGATGGCCTGTAGGACTGCGCCGACTCTCAACCAAATCCACGCTTTCATGGCGTAACCTCCATCATAAGACTTCAGCTCACAGCGGTGGCGGGACGACCGCTTCTTTCCATCCCGGCTGCGATGATAGCGCGCTGTACCATCGGTTGATTTCCGTGTACTTCGCGACCGGGTATTGCGCAACCTGCGACACCGCCATCCACGCGCCGACGGAATAGTCGGCAATAGTGAGATCGTTGCCGGTCAGCCATTTCCGGCCTTTGAGGTATCCGTCGAGCACTCCGCCGAATCGATGGAACTCATTCTGACCGCGCGCGATTTCGGCCGGATCAGGCTCGCCACCGCCGAAGATTCGCTTGAGAAGATTTTCCTTGATCAAGATGCTGCATCCGTTCGGCGCCCAATGCGCGATCTCCCACGACATCCAGCGGAGCACGTCAGCCTGGCGCTTCGCATCTGACGGCCACAAGCCGCACTCCGGTTCCTTTGCGGCCAGGTACTGGAGGATTGCGTTCGACTCCCACAGCACGAAGCCCTCGTCCTCGAGCACAGGCATCAGCTTGTTGGGATTGAGGGCGGCATACTCCGGCGTGGTGTGATCGCCTCTTGCGAAATCGAGCACGCGAATCTCGCAGTCAAGCCCGAGATTGTTCTTGAGCGCGACGACTTTGATCGCGCGCGGCGACGGTGGCGCTACGTGCAGTTTCATAGTCATCTCTCCTATATGAGTTGTGCGTTTTCGCTTGTCAGGCCGCGGCCGCCGCTATAGCGGTGAATCGCTCCAATATAATGCCCCAGCCGTCGCTGTAGCCCTGGCCCTGCTTCTGCATGATCGGCCCCGCTTCCCATCCGCGATGCTCGACTTCGACGCGCGTGCCGGTACCGTCAGGCGCGAATTTAACTTCGACTTCCGTCTGCGCTTCCCACTCGGGAGCCTTCCACGTGAACGCGACGACATGCGGCGGCCGAAAAGCGGTGATGCGCCCAACTTCGAATTCAGTGCCGTCGGTAAATCGCTCGAAGAACCTGCCGCCGACACGGCCTTCAATAAAAATGTCCTTGGCCTTTTCGCCGCCGAACGAAAACCCCTCTTTTAGCGGCCACCATTTACCGATTTCCTGGGTGAAGACCCGGAACACGACTTCCGGCGAGCGCTCCACTCGAATCGCTTTTCGAATCGTCATCGCTTTTCCTCCACGTAGTGTTTGAACGCGTTCAGGGTGGTATCCCAGAACGCGCCTACTTCTTCCAATTTCCTGATCAATTCCTGAACCGCGAGTTGTCCGCGCGGCGCAAGCTCGTAGATTCGCTCGCGCCCTACTTTCTTCGCGCGGATAAGACCGGCCCGCCCCAGCATCCGCGTGTGCTTGCAGATCGCCGGCCGACTGATCGCGAAGCCTAGCGCAAGCTCTCCTGCCCGGCACGGCTTGTACGCAAGGCGCCGCAGCAATTCCCTGCGAGTGGAATCGGCGAGTGCCCCAATGGTCGCGTCTATCGGCATCCTGAGAATATGTAACCTAACGGTTACGCATTTGTCAAGACGTAGCCACCGACGACCGCTGTCTGCTAGGTTCGCGGCATCACTCCGATGGCAAACCAGAAGGTTATCGTGGTCGGCGCAGGTATGGCCGGGCTGGCGGCGGCGTATCGGCTACGACAGGCGGGAGTTGACGTGACGGTGCTCGAATCGAGCGACCATGTCGGCGGCAGACTCGTCACCGATTCGCGCGACGGTTACCTGATCGAGCGGGGCGCGCAGCTAATCACGAGCACCTATCGCAACGCGCTCGGCCTGGTGAAGGAGTTGGGGCTCGAAGCGGAACTGAGGCCGACCAGCCCGTGGATGGCGATCGTCAAGAACGGACGGCCGCGGCGCATGCCGTCGGGCGCGATGTTCCCGATTTACGTGCTCACGACGGGACTGGTCAGCCTGCCCGACCTCGCGCGTTTCATCTGGCATACGACGAAGCTGAAGTGGCCGCCGGTCGACAACTACGCGGCGTGGGCGGAGTACGACGACGAGGACACGGCGCGATGGTGTGCGCCGCGCCTCGGCCATGCCACCGACTACCTGGTCGAACCGCTGGTCGCGGGCGGGTTGCTGCAGACGATGGAGGAAACCTCGCGCGCGGCTACGCTTGCGACGCTCGCGCTCACTGACAATGGCCGCAGCAAGGAGATGACGCTCAGCCGCGGGATGGGCTCGTTGCCGGAAACGCTCGCGTCGAAGGTAACCGTCAAGCTGGAGTCGCCGGTGCAAGCTGTCGAGGTCCGCGACGACGGCGCCGTCGTGCAGCTATCGGGCGAGCAATTGCGCGCCGACCATGTCGTGCTTGCGGCGACCGCCCCGATCGCGTCGCGGCTCTATCGCGGCGGCGACGAGATCGAACGCAGGCTGATGGCGACCGAGTACGCACCCACGGTCAAAATTGGTCTCGCCACCAGCCGCCATTGGCGAAATGAACCCGCGCTGAAAAACGTGTGGGGCTTCATGATCCCGCGCCCCGACCGCCAGCTCGTCGCCTCGGCCACGCTCGAATCGGCCAAGGACATTGCACGCGTGCCGGACGGCGAGATGCTGAACCTGTTCGTCAAGTCCGAAGCGGCAGGCGCAATGATGGATCTGTCGGATGATGAGATTGTCGCGAAAGTGCTGCCGGATATCGAGCGATTTTTTCCGGGCGCCACGGCGACCAAACGCTTCGCGCAAGTCGTGCGATGGCCCCATGCGCTGCCCAAATCACCGGTCGGACGCAGCCGCGACCTCGCGGAATACAGGAAGTCGCGACCGCCGTCGCGACGCGTGCTACTGGCCGGCGACTACATGGGACTGCTGCATTTTGAGTCGGCAATCGAGACGGGAATATGGGCGGCGGATCAGATAATCCAGCAACCTAACCCCTGACCCCCTCCCGCGCGAGAAGTGGGACCGGATAAAAGAGAAATCGGAGATCACATGTTGTCGACAATCGCCTTCCCGAACTCCGAGCACTTCAGCAGTTTCGCGCCGGTCATCAGGCGCTCAAAGTCGTAGGTCACCTCTTTCTTGCCGATGGTCTTCTCGAGGCCGCGTATGATTCCGTCGGCAACTTCCTGCCATCCCATGTGCTCGAACATCAGCACGCCTGACAGGATAACCGAGCCCGGATTCACCTTGTCCTGATTGGCGTACTTGGGCGCGGTGCCATGGGTCGCCTCGAAGATCGCGTGACCGGTGAGGTAGTTAATATTGGCTCCAGGAGCGATTCCGATGCCGCCGACCTGCGCCGCCAGCGCGTCGGACAGAAAGTCGCCGTTCAAGTTCATTGTGGCGACGACGTCGAATTCATCGGGGCGCGTCAGCACCTGCTGGAGTGTGATGTCGGCGATCGCATCCTTGACCAGCATTTGGCCGGCGGGCGGCTTGCCGTTGCAATCGTCCCATCCTACCGCCCTGCCCTTGTATTCGCGGCGGACGAGTTCGTAGCCCCAATCGCGGAACGCGCCCTCCGTGTACTTCATAATGTTGCCCTTATGGACGAAGGTCACACTCTTGCGCTTGTGGCTAATCGCGTAGTCGAGCGCGGCGCGAATCAGGCGCTCGGAGCCCTCGCGCGAAATGGGCTTGATGCCGATTCCCGACGTGTTGGGGAAGCGGATTTTCTTGACGCCCATTTCGTCCTGCAAAAATTTGATGAGCTTCTTCGCCTCGGGCGATTCCGCGGGCCATTCGATTCCCGCGTAGATGTCTTCGGTGTTCTCGCGGAAGATTACGACGTCGAGCTTCTCCGGGTGCTTGACCGGGCTCGGCACGCCGGCGAAGTAGCGCACGGGCCGCAGGCATACGTAGAGGTCGAGCATCTGGCGCAATGCGACGTTGAGCGAGCTGATTCCGCCGCCGATCGGCGTCGTCAGTGGCCCCTTTATGCCCACCAGGAATTCACGAAACGCCTCGACGGTCTCGTCGGGCAGCCACGTCTTCCAATTCTTGAACGACTTGTCACCCGCGAATACTTCCATCCACGCGATTTGCCGCTTGCCGCCGTAAATTTTCTTGACCGCGTTGTCGAAGACGTACTGCGACGCGCGCCAGATGTCGGGGCCGGTGCCGTCGCCTTCGATGAACGGAATGATCGGGCGGTCGGGAACTTTCAGTGTGTGATTGGCGCCAAGAGTAATCTTCTCGCCGTTGCTGGGAACCTTGATGTGCTCGTATGCCATCGGTGTCGCAGTTCGCCTCGTGTTTGAGTGATAGAGCGCAGACGCAACGCGCGTTTCACGGCGTCCCGCAGCACTCAGAGTATGCGGGTATCATATAGCAAAGGATTCGTGATGCCAGTATCGACGATCGGCGCGGCAGTCAGAGTTGTTTGACTCTTTCGGCGCGTCGGTCGCGGAGCCGCTTGGGAAAGTCGGCGGGCAGCCTCGGAGCGCTGGCGAAATACTCTCTCCAGGAGCGCAGACGCACGCGACTGATCTTTTCGAACTTCGCGGTTTCACGTTTAGGCATCGTCTGATATTTAGCATAACAGTTCGACTATCAACGAGACCGCAGATCTGACGACGCGCCGCGCGGAGCAGCCGATGGATTTTACCTACACGCCGGAACAGGAAAAATTTCGCGCCGAAATTGCGGGATGGCTCGAAAAGAACTCCGCCGAAGCCTTCGGGCGCAAGGGCGAAGGTCTCGGCGGCTCGACCGCCAGCCTGCTCGACGTGCGCGACGACGGCCGCTGGGCTCAACTGCTCGATTACCATCGCCGGCTTTACAAGGCGGGCTACGTCGCGCTCCACTGGCCCAAGGAATGGGGGGGCGGCGGCGCAAGCATGATCGAGCAGGCAATCTACCAGGACGAAGTACTGCGCCTCGGCCTGCCGCTCTACGGCGCAAATCAGCTCGCGATCGATCGAATCGGCCCGACCATCATGCACCTCGGCACCGAGCAGCAGAAAAAGCGCTACCTGCTCAAGATGCTCACCGGCGAGGAAATCTGGTGCCAGGGTTATTCCGAACCGGGCGCCGGCTCCGACCTGGCTGGCCTGCAAACGCGCGCGGTGCTCGACGGCGACACCTTCGTAATCAACGGGCAGAAAGTGTGGACGAGTTTGGCGCATCGCGCGGACTGGCAGGTGCTGCTGGTGCGTACCGACCCCTCAGCCCCCAAGCACAAGGGGATTTCGTACCTGCTCGTCGATATGCACAGCCCCGGAATCACGGTGCGGCCGCTCGTTCAGATCACCGGCGACGCCGGATTCAACGAGGTCTTCTACGACAACGTCCGGGTGCCGAAGGAAAACCTGGTCGGCGAGCTGAATGCGGGATGGCAGGTGTCGATCGCGACGCTCATGTATGAGCGCGTTTCCGGCGGCACGCGGCATCCGGTGGAACGCACGATTGGCGAGCTGCTCGACCTCGCGAAGAAAGTGGATTTCCAGGGCGGGCCCGCGTGGGAACATCCGTACGTGCGGCAGAAGCTCGCGCAGTTCGCAGTCGAGGCACGATGCCTGCGGCTGTCGCGCTACCGCTCGCTATCAGCGCAGCTCAAGGGCAAGGTGCCCGGCGCGGAGAGTTCGTTCGGCAAACTGTTCGCCACCGAGCTGAACCTGCGAGTCGCGATGTTTGCCGACGAGATGTTGGGCGGGTTTGCCAACGTCGAAGGCGGCAGTCTCGGCGCGGTCGAAGGCGGCCGCTGGATGCATCGGACGCTTGCGGCGCGCGGGCTGACAATCGCGGCGGGCTCGAGCGAGATTCAGCACAACATCATCGGCGAGCGCGTGCTCAAACTGCCGAAGGGCTAGAATCGAAGACCGTCATCGTATGTGAAACCGCCGTGGGTTTCACACATCCTTGGGCCGGGATAACCCCTGCACCCACTGATAGGCGCGAAATGTCGAGGACAACCTTTCGCTCTCAGGTTCTGTCTCTGTGTCATTCTAGAGCGAAGCGAAGAATCCCGGATCTTCCCTAGCGCGCGGAATCGAGCAGCTTCTGCAGATTGCTCGTGTCGCCCCGCTCGCTGGCGGTCTCGCCCGCGCGATCGTAGAGCACGTTGCCCGCGGAATCGATCACCGCGATTGTCGGAATGTAACCGTGATAGTAGCGTACGATCAAAGGGCGCTGTGCCCGCGACGGACTTCGCAGATCGACGACGACGAAACGAATCTTGTCCTTGTACTGCGGATAGAGCCGCACCAGGCGTTCGGCCTCGCGCGCGGTGTTCCAGCAGTTCGCAGTGCCGAAGAAGATGACAGTGGCTTGGTCGTTGGCGATCGAACCGTCGGAGAGATTTTTCCCCTCGATCGGAAAATTGTCACTCGAGTCGTCCGAAAAGGAAAGATCAGGCGCCAGCTTCAAGTCAGTGGCTGGCGGGCCGGTAACTTCGGCCGCGAGCACAACAGTGAAAATCAGCACGGCGGCAATCGAACTAAAGATTGCCAGCGCCCTGATGTTTGGTTTCATATCACATTAACCGATTCGCGGGGTTGTATGGTTCCGAGGATGTCGGATGCGAACCCAAAATAACAGTTCACAGAATTCGTCTTATGGGCCGTGCGGCGACGGCGCGGAAATCGTGTATTCGATAGTAGATTCGGCGCTCGGCCGCCTGCTGGTGGCAGGCACGCAGCGCGGGATCTGCTTCGCCGCGATGGGCGAAGCAGATCCCGCGCTGGTCGCCGAGCTGCGCGGCGACTATCCGCGCGCGACGATTCGGGTCGCCAACCCGAATCGACACGAAGATTCGCGCATCGGCCAATGGGCCGATGCGCTCGCCGACTACATTGCGGGCAGCTCGAAGATGCCCACCCCGCCGATGGATATACGCGGAACTCCGTTTCAGTTTGCGGTGTGGGAGCAACTTCTCGCGATCCCGGCGGGCGAGACGCGCTCGTATTCCGAAATCGCGCGGCGCATCGGCCGGCCGCGCGCCATCCGCGCCGTCGGCACAGCCAATGGCGCAAATCCAGTGTCGATTATTATTCCGTGTCATCGAGCAATCCGCGCATCGGGGCATCTTGGCGGCTATCGTTGGGGGTTGGAGCGCAAGCGGCTGCTGCTGGAGATAGAAGCGAGGGTCCAGCCCCTGCGGCTGAGTGAGGAAAATAGATGCGGACGAGGGGTGAAACCGCCCAGCGTGCACCGGAGCCCGAAGGTCCAAGTCCTTCCGGGTGGTGGATCCACGCACTGAAGGTTTAAAGCCTTCCGAGCCTGAACCCACGCACTGCGGAGCACGCTGGCCGT